>ERZ808040.250-NODE-250-length-52466-cov-8.077860_pt1 | contig 52466 bp, 52 predicted proteins | sample MGYA00380191_ERZ808040 | MGnify/ENA primary metagenome ERZ808040 (study PRJEB31490, sample SAMN06133395) | mouse gut metagenome | isolation source: J6 | host: mice | place: China: Chengdu | collected 2015-05 ...
TACCACATGTAAGGTCAGACTGTCACTATATTTTTGATGATTTTTGACGTTTATCAGTTTATAGGACGCGTAAAACTTTTAAGAAACCTGTTTCGTCTGCCGGCTCTTTTCCCGATACACATACTCTCCCGCGCCCAGCAGCAAAAACATAAAGGGCGTACAGCAAACCTGCTGGTAACAGAAAAAATTATATGCCATATAGGAAACCGCCGAAGCCGCCACGCCCACCAGCAGTTCGTCCTGCTGCCACGCCCGCAGATATCTTTTGACAGCCGAAACGAAAATACCTATGTAGAAAAATACCCCGAAAATTCCCGTATTAATCAATGTGGTCAGCCATTCATTGTGAGGGTTGGTAAGAATTTTATCTCCCCAGAGAAGATGCGCCTCCTCTCCGTGAACAGCCGCCACATAACTGCTAAAACAGTCAGGCCCTACGCCAAAAAGCTTATGCAGTATGCTCTCCCCGGCAAACACCCTGACGGCAAAGCTCCAGATACGCCCCCTGCCGTTCCCCCATGTATCATTCCAGTTAAAATAGGACACCGTACTGAGCGCTTCGCCAAAACTGCCGGATAAGGCCCCTCTGCTCTGCAGAATAATGAGCATGACCATCGTTATCACAAATACCGCTGCCGCAAGCGCCACCGCACGGCCAGCCTGCTGCATCCGTCTGACCGGATACGGCCTGTTTCTCCTCCCATAGAGAAAAACGCAAAGAAGCAGGCAAAGCCCCAGAAGAATCCAGGTAATGCTGCCGTCCAGAATGAGAGCCGTTATAAAATCATACGCTAAATCCGGATTGGGATGAATCTTCATCAGAAAATGCATCACCTTGCCCGCTGCAAAAAAGAGCGTACATACCTCCACAAACCGATTCAGTGTCTCCCGCTTCTGTATACACACCAAAAAGAAAACCAGCATAAAACCCGCCAGTGCAAAATAAGCGCTGTCACTGTTCTGCGTCACCAGGGACGCGAACCCCACCGCCGTATAAATGCCGCCTAAGACCCTCCACAGCGTTTTTTCAGCAAGGAGAAACACCGCCACGCCAACGGGCAGCGCCACCACAAGATAACTGGCATACCACGTGGCCTGCCCTATGGTGGAAAGAAACTGCGCCATCTGATAGCCCTGCAATCCCTTATAATATCCAATCGGGTCGATCAGCATACGGTGCAAAACCGCGATCAGAAAAACCAGAAAGGCAGATCCGCAAAAAACCGCCAGAATCCCCCGGTAATGCCTGCCAAACCGGGACACCGCCAGATACACAAGCACAAAGCCAAGCTGCGACATCCATCCCATATTCCAGCCAAAACTTCCCCACAGCGCATCCTCATAAAAACCGCCGGACACTACCGATACCGTCATAAAAAACAGATACGCCAGCACACAAAAATCCGTAGCTGATATCGACTCTTTTAAACGTCCGGCGAAATCCGCCGCAGACAGCTTCCGCTCCCGCCGGTTTTTATACATCCGCGCGCACAAAAGAACCGCTCCCACTGCCAGAAATATGGAAAACCCGGTCATCATTACCATTTTGTACGCCGCAAATTTCGCATTGCCGATCTGGTTATAACCATCCTTCGCGTAAAAGGAAACCGCCACGCACATTGCCGCCATTACCGCCGCAGTTATGTATTCCATCAGCATTTGGGGCATTCCCTGCCCGGATGCGTCTTTGACTCCCTTTTTATTTTGCGCCTTTTTCACCTTATTGCTCATATTTGAAAATACCTTCTGTCCCCGCTTTGTTTTGTGCAAACTCCAAACCTGCGTCAATTTTTACTCCGCACTTCCGGTCCGCCTTCGTCCGCTCCCGGACCGTTGTCTTCGCGACTTCTATGTTAATACACATCAAGAGGTTCGTCAAATTCTTCCTGTTTTTCCTTCAATATTTCGGAAATAACAATAAGCGCCAGCGGTCCTTTCACGATACCGCCCACGCCGAAAAGTTTCATTCCCGCATATATGGAAAATAAAATCCACACAGGCGATAAACCGATTTTATTTCCGATCAGCCTTGGCTCCAAAAGTTCCCTTGCAAATGCGCAAATACCATAAAGCGCCAGACATACCGCCATGCGCACATACGCGCCGTTTAACAACTGCCACACCGATAACGGCACCAGCACAATGCCCGTCCCGATAAAGGGCAGCATGTCCAAAATTCCGGCCAGAATCCCCAGAAATACGCCGCCCTCCACCCCCGCAAGGCCGAGGGTCACACTGCAAAGCACGGCAATAATCAAAAGAATTACGCCCTGCGCTTTGAAAAAAGTAATCAGGTAAGACAGTACCCCCTCCGTCACAGTCCAGAGAAACCGGAAACTTTTCTCCTTCTTTACCCAGTCCACCATCTTCGTATAATCTTTTTCAAACAGAAACACCGCGATACATGTGATTGCCAGAAAGCCCACTGTAGCCACAATCCCTTTAAAGCAGCTATAGGAGGAGGAAAGAATCTGCGGCGCTAACTGTATTTGCACATTTTCCATAATGACCGTCATCTGCTCGATCACATAGCTCTCAATCCGTTCTCCTTCCCAGCCGAAGCGTCCGTCCAGCCTGCCGCAGCACTGGTGGAAAAAAAACGCCGCCTGCCGCTCCACCTTCTCGCAAAACGCAGGCAGACCCTGAAGCTGTCCTATGCCAAAAGTCAGAATCGCCCACACAACCCCGCACACAAAAAGCAGAACCGGCAGCACAATACCCGCCGCAAGAAATTTTTTCTTAATGGGAATCCTTTTCTGAATCCGGTCCAATACAGGATACAAAAGTGTAATCATTGCAAATGCCAGAAAAAAGGGAGCCGCCAGAGGAAACAGATACCGGAAAAACGCCCACACCAGTGCAGATACAAGGCATCCCTTCGCCAGTTTGTTTTTCCAAAGATGCCCGATCAGGTCGCTTCCTTCCCCAAATACCATAAAATTTTGTCTCCTCCCGACTCTGCTTATACCGCAAAAAGAAGCAGGAGGGGTTCCCGCTTCTTTTTTGCTGATGCTTTTCTCTTATTATTCGATTTTTCCCGAATCTTATACTTCAAATTCTTTACATTTGCCATACAATCCGTTCCCGGTCCTACACGGCATTTCCGGATTCAGCCTGCAAAATGCCGCGCCCTCCGGCCGGATTTCAAACTGCATACGCTTCCCCGTTTTCGGATGGGTAAACGCCAGACGGTACGCGCAAAGCGCAGTCTCCCGGATGCCCAGTTTCGCTGAAAGTTCGAGCGCCGCCTCATCTGCATACTTGCGATCCCCCAAAAGAGGCATTCCCGCATGTGCCATCTGCACACGGATCTGGTGATGACGACCCGTGTAAAGACAAACCCTTACGAGCGCACACCGCAGTCCACTCCCCCCTAAACCGTCATCCGTCCCGTCCTTCCCCGACAATCCCGGCTCATTCCCTTTTTCCGGAAACAACTTCTCCGGGAGAGCATCCTGCAAAATTTCATAAGACAGCCGAGCCTGTTTCGCCCCCTTCACCTCCGGCGGCACGACACGGGATATATTCGTCTTACCGTCTTTTAACAGATAATCAGTCAACTCTCCCTGCTTCTCCCGGTTTTTCCCGCAGATCAGCGCAAGATACTCTTTTTTCATCCCTTCTCCCGCCGCCTGCCTGCTTAAATCTGCTGCCGCCGCTTTGTTTTTGGCAAATACCAAAATCCCCTCCACAGGCTGATCCAATCGGTGGATCACACCCACGCAGGGGGTTTTTACGGCGCCGCCGTCTCTCTTTGACGACAGATAATTAAATATCTCACTCACCATATCCGCCTGTCCGACCCGCGCCGTCTGGGTGGCTATTCCGGCAGGCTTATGGCAGACGATGACATCATTATCCTCATAAAGAATTCTGTTTACATACATAGCTGCCTCTATTCCTCAGTAGCGACGAAAAACACCCTGTTTGCTTTCGCGTCAGATCTTAAACCGGTATCCGATGCCCCAGATCGTTTCGATATACTGCGGTTTCGCAGTATCAAACTCTATCTTCTCGCGAATCTTTTTGATATGCACGGTAACGGTGGCAATATCGCCGATGGAGTCCATATCCCAGATCTCGCGGAACAGCTCTTCCTTGGAATACACATGGTTCGGATTCTCTGCAAGGAAGGTCAGAAGATCAAACTCTTTCGTGGTAAAAATCCGCTCCTCGCCATCTACATAAACCCGTCTGGCAGTCTTATCAATTTTAAGACCGCGGATCTCTATGATATCATTGACCTTCTGGTTGCTGCCCACAAGCCTTTCATATCGCGCCATATGTGCCTTCACTCTGGCCACAAGCTCAGAAGGGCTGAAAGGTTTTGTCATATAATCGTCCGCGCCAAGACCAAGCCCCCTGATCTTGTCGATGTCGTCCTTCTTAGCCGACACCATGATAATCGGGATATCCTTTTCTTCCCTGATCTGCTTGCAGACTTCAAAACCGTCGACTCCCGGCAGCATCAGATCCAGAATCACAAGGTCAAAGTTCCCCGAAAGGGCTGCCTCCAATCCTTTGTCCCCGGTATTTTCAATCGTCACCTCAAAGTCGCTCAGCTCCAGATAATCCTTCTCTAAATCCGCAATTGCCTCTTCGTCTTCCACAATTAAAATTTTACTCACTGTCCTGTCCTTTCTCCCGGCTTTTTTCCGGCCCGCTAAACCATTTCCTTATTACAAAATGCATACAGGTTCCTTCGTTTTCCTTACTGGTGGCCCAGATGTAGCCGCCGTGGTCTTCTATGATCTTCTTTACGATAGACAGACCGATTCCGCTGCCTCCCTGGGAGGAATTGCGGGATGCGTCCGTCCGGTAAAACCGCTCGAATATATTCGGCAGATCCTTCGCCGCGATGCCCTTGCCGTTGTCCTCAATCTCCACGCGGATGGAATCTACCTCATCCAAAATACGAATGTCTATAATACCTCTCTCTTTATCCAGATACTTTATACTGTTGCCAATGATATTATTGATTACCCGCTTAAGCTGCTCCGGATCGGCAATGATCTGCGTGGACGGCTCCACCAGATCCTCATAATTTAACTGGATGTTCTTCGACTCCAGATCAAGTCCCACTTCCTCCACACAGTCCCCGAAATAGTCCGCCACATTGATCCGGCGGAAATTATAGGGAATCCGGTTATTGTCAATGCCGGAGTAAGTTGTCAGCTCGTTAATCAGACGGTCCATGTCGTTGGCCTTATTGTAGATGGTTTTGATATACTTATCCATCTTTTCCGGCGTGTCCGCCACCCCGTCCATTATGCCTTCCACATAGCCCTTAACTGCCGTGATAGGCGTTTTCAGATCGTGGGAAATATTGCTGATTAATTCCCTGTTCTTTTTCTCGTGCTCGAACTTTTCGTCTAAAGATTCCTTCAACCGCAGCCTCATGTCTTCGTAATTGCGGTAAAGCTCGCCAATCTCGCCCTTTTCCTCCGTCGTCAGCATATATTCCAGATTGCCCTCAGCGATATTCTGCATCGCTGTGTTCAACTGGTTGATCGGTGTGAAAATGCCTCTCTGTATTCCTCTGGTAAGGAGTATACTTGTAAAGACAAGAACCAGAATAAAGGCAAGCGTCATCCTGTAAAGTGTCTTTCGGGAGAGCAGGGAATTTATACTGGTAACAACGAAAAAGCTTCCCTCGCTGCCGTCCAAAAAGCGAAAATCCACCGCTTTCACAAGCTTTTTAATATCGCTGTAGTAGTAACCCGCCTCCGAGCCGGGCATTTCATTGCCGTGCTCCGGTAACGCCGGAAATATTTTCTTAGCGGCGCTGTTATTGCCGGTATAAAAAATCTCATCGCCCTTTCTCACTATGATATAAGAAGACTTATCTTTCAGATCCGACGTCACCTCATCCAGATAAACCGGATCTTCCAGCCGGGACGGGTCTTCCTTGATCTGCTGCCGTACCTTCTCCAGCACTTCCTCCGATATACGGCTGTAATTTTCTATCGTGTATATATAAGAAGCGTTATCCCGGTCAAAAAACCCGTAAGGCGTTTCCGTATCTTCTATATTGCTGCCCACCAACAAAAGCGCGATGCTTGTCAGCAGAAACGGCAGCAGCACCATTGTCAGTGATGTGATCAGAAGCCTTGTCCTGAATTTCACTTAAAAACCCTCTTTCTTCGTTCCACCTATACATACATGGTTCATGATTCATGATTAGTACGGAGAATGCCCGTATTTTGGGTATGCTCCCATGTGAGACAGCGTTGCAAAGCAACTCCTGGAAACTCTTCTCACATTATGATACCACAATTTACAAAGTTGGAAATAAAACATCTACGATAATCTTATAAAAAATTTATAAATTTCAAAAATCAGATTGACATGTTGTTCCGATTTGCTATAATAGATATAGAAATCAGTAATGATTCCTATTTTGTAAATATGAGAGATCTGACGGATCAGGAGGAATTGCCATGGCGGTGAAATACAGTCGGCAGCGGCAGCATATTTATAACTTTCTGATGAGCCGCAAGGATCATCCCACCGCAGACGTTGTGTACCAGAATGTCAGGCAGGAATATCCGAATATCAGTCTGGGAACTGTCTACCGCAATCTGACCCTTCTCGCCGACAGAGGCGAAATTATGAGGTTACAGGTAGGCGACGGCGCCGATCACTTTGATGCGGACACCTCCCGGCACTGTCACTTTGTCTGCTCAGACTGCGGTGATGTGAGCGACCTGCAGCTCGATGGTATGGACGAGATGCTGATTAAGGCCAGACATTGCTTTGCGGGCAGAATTGAACGGCAATCTACCTGTTTTTACGGAGTGTGTGAAAAATGTCTGGATAAAACTTCCAAAAACGGGAATATATGTAATTGACCGGTATGCTGTTAAACCCATAAATTCAGGGTTAAAATATCAAAAAAGAAAAGGAGAACAAAGTATGAAATTTGTATGTCAGGTATGCGGTTATGTTCACGAAGGAGATTCTGCACCGGAGAAATGCCCTCAGTGCAATGCGCCGGCTGAGAAATTTACGGCACAGAGCGGCACGATGGAGTGGGCCGCAGAGCATGTAGTAGGCGTTGCCAAAGGTGTCAGCGAGGATATCATGGCTGATCTGAGAGCAAACTTCAACGGCGAGTGCACCGAGGTTGGTATGTACCTTGCTATGGCGAGAGTTGCACACAGAGAAGGCTATCCCGAGATCGGCCTGTACTGGGAGAAGGCTGCATGGGAAGAGGCAGAACATGCCGCTAAGTTCGCGGAGCTTCTCGGTGAAGTAGTGACCGACTCCACCAAAAAGAATCTGGAAATGAGAGTGGAAGCCGAGAACGGCGCAACCGCTGGTAAGTTTGATCTTGCAAAGCGCGCTAAGGCTGCCAATCTGGATGCGATTCATGACACCGTACACGAAATGGCAAGAGATGAGGCAAGACACGGCAAAGCATTTGAAGGTCTGTTAAAGAGATATTTCGGTTAATTGCGACATATCTATGAAATACAAAGGAGGAATGTGATATGAAAAAATATTTCTGTAATCCCTGCGGCTATACTTACGATCCCGAGAAGGGTGATCCGGAGCATGGCATTAAGCCCGGCACGGCATTTGAGGATCTTCCGGCAGACTGGTGCTGCCCCCTCTGCGGTGTGACTAAGGATATGTTCCAGCCCTGCATTGACAATTACAACTAAATATCACATAAGGAAGGGCGTCCTGTATCGGGCGTCCTTTTTATTTTTCTGTTTTATTCCGGTTTTTCCGGGCATACTGTATAATATATCCCCTAAAAGTTTGTTAATTCCGCCTATTTACAATTTGAAAAGCGACAGATATTATATTCTCACGAAATATCAATTATTTGTTTCGCTGAGAAAGGAGGCTCACACGAAAAACAAACGACAAACTAACAGATGTGTTGTCAGGGGATTCTGCATACAGGGGAATTGCTGTTAATCGGATTGATTTGAAAATCATTGATTATTCTATTTTTCAGTCATCAAAAATGATTAAGGAGGACACGAGATTATGCAGCAGGTAAATGTTAAATTCAATGATGTGAATCAGATCAGAAGGTTTGTAGATGTAATTGATAAGATTGATTCGTGCTTTAATCTGGGGGAAGGCCGAAGAGTCGTAGACGCCAAATCTATCCTTGGCGTGATGGCGCTTGATCTGACCCGTCCGCTCCAACTCACTTACGATTCGGACGACGAGGGAATCAGGGAGAAATTAACTCCCTTCATATATGGCTGACCATGCAGGGCAGGCCGAGACGGCCTGCCTTTTTCATTTTATAGGAATTTCAAAGCCTTCTTAGAGATATCCGTTATCCTTAAGCCATTGTACAGAACGCCGCAGCGCCTCAATCGTTTTTGTCTCCACCACGCACCGGCAGCCGTTCGTCTCTGCCAGCCCGATGCGCTGTGCCAGATCAATCTCCCCGGATCCTAACGTCTTATGATTCCCTGTTCCCTTTGCATCATGAATATGGAAATGATACAGCCTTTCTCTGCGCCGCATCAAAAAATCCTCGTCCACATTGCCGCACGCGTGGGAATGTCCGATATCCCAGGTCAACGCAAACATTCCGCTCTCTAACAGATAGTCAACCGCCTCTTTCTCAAAATCCTGATAACCGTCGGTATTTTCAATACAAATCTTTACACCGGAGTCTTTTGCCGTTTTCTCACACATTTCCCGAAATCTATGTATAGCCCCCATATACGTCTCCCGGTATTCTCCAAACAGACGCACTTTTCTGTCCGGCAGCGTGACAAAAATACCATGATTCATGTGCATATTTAAGAGCGGTGCACCAAGCGCAGCGGCCGCTTTAATGGCCCGTTGTGTCGTCTCCATGTAAGCCGCCGCCACAAGCGGATTAAAATCGCAGACATTCAGATTCTCATCCAGGTGAATAGTAAAATAAATCCCGTTTTTCCGTGCCAGCTCTCCCAGATATGCCGTTTCCTCAAGCTGCGGAATCTGGTACATCGGAAAATTCATATTCAGCTCCACAAACCGTAAGCCAAGCTCCCTGCACAGAGCGATATTCTCCTCCAGGTCTTTGTTCTCAATCAGTGTCGGCATTCCGAAATCCATTCTTATTTTCCCCTCTCTGCCCGGTGATATGCCTCAGGCTGTCCCGCCGCCGGTTTATATTCTCTTTACAAACAGTTTATTTTTCCTTCATTGCTTTTCTGTTATATTAGTTGTATAACATATATAAACAAAGAAACAACTACCGGCTATGAATCGAATCCGGCAATTCGGTCATACTGATAGCAAATCGGGCATATCCGATTACGGAAATGCATCGCATTTCCCGAAAATGTATCATATTTTTAATTATAATACAAAGAAGGAGTGATTTCTATGTTAAGACCTGCATTATTTAACAACCGTACCTGCAAACCCGCATTCTTCGATGACCCTTTCGACAGAATGTTCGACGACACCTTTAAAAATTTCTGGGGAAACAATGAGCTTGCCACCTTCGACGCCTTTAAAACCGATGTGATCGATCAGGGCGACAGCTATCTTTTACAGGCGGAGCTGCCGGGCTTCGATAAGTCGGACATCAACATCGACTTAAAGGATAATCTGTTGACCATATCCGCCTCCCACAAGGAAGAGAAGAGCGAGGATGGCAAAGACAAGTACATCCGCAGAGAGCGGTATTACAGCTCTTACTCACGGAGCTTCCGCGTAAACGATGTGGAACCCGGCGACATTGACGCTTCCTACAACAACGGCATTTTGGAAGTCCGGTTCCCCAAGAAGGAGCTTGCCGCCAAAGAGGAAGTAAAAAGGATCGAAGTCAAATAAAGATATGCGTATAACGGCAGGGCGGTATTTTTCATCCGTCCTGCCGTTTTGATTGCGCCCGTCACATTGTCGCGAGCCGCCCAAAGCTTCTACCACACTTCCTCCACCAGCTCTAAAAACTCTGCTTTATAGATGTCCTTTAAATCCAGCTTTTTTACCGTTCTTCTGACATTTTCCACAGACGCGCCCTCCGGATACTTGCTGTGGGATGCGAGCAGCCCAAATTCCGCCACCGACGCCGCAAACAGAAAATCGTCGGAAGGATTTTCGCGGTAGCTGTCATATCCGATCGGATACTCTGAAAGCTCGCTTTTGTTTCCTGCGGGCTTCTTATAACGGATGCTGATCGTCAGCCACTCCTTATATTTCTGACCGGCCGCAGGCGTTTCGCCCACTCTCTTTTTATATTCGTTCCCGTATTTTAAATCCTCAATTTCACGCGCCGTCATACCGTGATGCAGCGGCTCCCGCAATATGATCTCGTAGAGCGCCGTCACGCTGTGCCCGGCTCCGATTTCCCCGCCGTCCTTCGTATCGTCGTGAAAATCCTCTCTGTCCAGCACTCTGTTATCGTAGCCCAGAAGCCGGTACGCCTCCACCAGCTCCGGATTAAATTCCACCTGAAACTTCACATCTTTGCAGACTGTCAGAAGCGTGGCCGTCATCTCCTCCGAAAGCACCTTTTTCGCCTCCTGCATACAGTCTATGTAAGCATAGTTGCCGTTTCCTTTATCCGCCAGCGTCTCCATCTTATTGTCTTTGATATTGCCCGTTCCAAAGCCCAGTACCGATAAAAAGATTCCCGATTCCTTTTTCTCGCTGATCAGTTCTTCCAGTTCCTCCTCCGTGGTCATGCCAACGTTCAGATCACCGTCCGTTGCCAGAATAATGCGGTTATTGCCGCCTTTGATAAAGTTTTCCTCCGCCAGCGCGTAAGCCGTCTCGATTCCCCTGCTTCCCCAGGTGGCACCGCCTGCCCTCAGTCCGTTGACCGCCTTCTTAATTTTGCGCTTTTCACTTCCGTCTGCTCCCTCTAATATCACCCGGTCCTCCGAAGCGTAAGTCACAATGGAAATTCTATCCTTCCCGGTAAGATTTTCCGTAAGCTGTAAAAAGGATTCCTGCAAAAGCGGCAGCTTATCAGGCTCGCCCATGGAACCGGACACATCCAGCAAAAACACCAGATTGGACGCCGGCGCCTGCTCATAACTGATATCCTCCGTCTTCAAACCGACCATCAAAAGCTCGGCCTCCTCATTCCACGGACAGCGTCCGATCTGGGTTGTCACCCCGAAAGGCTCCTGTCCCACAGGTTCCTTATAATCATAGGAAAAATAATTTAACATCTCCTCAATCCTGACCGATCCCTCCGGCAGACTCTCCAAATCATATCCATCACGAATCAAACGGCGCAAATTGCTGTAAGAAGCCGTATCCACATCCGCGGAAAAAGTCGACAGCGGCTGTGCCATCACGGAAAAGAATCCCTGCTCTTCCCACTTGCTGTACTCCTCCGGATTTTCGTCGTATTCCACTTCCTCCTCAAACTCATAGCAGGAGCCAAGATAACCGTCCGGGACATCCCCTTTTGCATACAGTTTCTCAGGCAGATCCTGCATGTCCGCGGTCTCCTTCTCCCGTTCGGCCGTTGCGCCTCCATCATAGTTTTGTCGAGGCGTTCCGGCAATGTCAGCGTAGCTCTCCGCAGCGCTTTCTGCCTTCTCCTCAGACGACGCGCCACCTGTTTCACCGGCAGCATTTCCCGGCGTACCGTCCTCTGCCATGTCTGCCGGTTCAGAAGACGCTTCCACATCGCAGGCCGCACCATTTTCCACCGACGCGCCGGACTCTGCTTCCGATATCTCCTCCGTTACCCCTGCCGGTTCCTCCGTCCAGGGCGCCGTATCAGCGGCCGCTGTATCCTCTTTTTGGCCGCACCCTGTAAGCAGCAAGATTCCCGTTATACTCATTGCCAGCATTCTTTTCATTTTCTTTTTCATCCCTTTTCCTCCATTTCCAAGCCGTTTCCGCTCTGGTCCTCCCCGGGCATCTGTTTCGTGCCCTTCTGCTTTTAATACCCTTCGTGGAAGAAAAAGGTTGCAGCACTGTGCCGCCAAATCGCAAAAATTTCAATGCGCATAAATATATCCACAAGAAAAAAGCCTTTGGCCTTCCTGACCAATGGCTGTTTTTCTCACAATCATCCTTCCTTTTTCATCTGTTCCAGCAATTTCCGATACCCCGCTTCCAAAAATGTCTCCAGGTCTCCGGCGTCTCCACGGATCACATACTTTTCTCCGCTTCCGGTCTCCACATAGGCGGCCCATCCCGTTTCTTCCTGCGCCACCTGAAAAGTTTCCCCCTCAAAAATATGCACTCTCGTATCAGCGCGCCTACAGAAGTCCGGCTTTTTTGTCACCTTTTCTATCGTAATATTCCCTGCATCTGCCATATCGCCATCCTGTGACCCGTTTTCTGCAAAAGCCGCCTCCTGGTCCTCTGCCAGACTTTCTTTCATATCGCTATGTTTCCTCTGCTGCCCGTTCCGTTCCGTTCCCGTCGTTTCCGGCTCTTCCTTAAGCACATTTTCCCCGTTTTCCGAAAACGCCGTCGTATCGGAAGCCGCACTTTCTGCCATCGGCCCGGCCGTGTCTTCCGCTTCGGCCACCGCCGAAGATGCTTCCATATCCGTCTCTACAGATGCCGTCTCTTCCGCAGCTCCCTCTTCTGCGGACATCTCTTCCGGCATATCCATAGCTGCACCGGCCGCCGGCATTCCTGCGTCCTGGTCCTCTCCGGCAGACATTTCCGAACTCCCCATTCCCATATCACCGGAAGGCTCCACACTCATAGCCATATCTCCGGACTTCATTCCCCGCATCATCAGTGACACGGACACCAGAATAAGTAGCGCCGCCGCCGCAGACAGCGGGTATGCCCACTTCCGGATGTTGAAATGCCCCGCATATTTTATTCCCCCGGCAGGAACTGCCGTCTGGACGGAAACCGCCTGTTTCCGCCCCGTTTCCGATCCCGCCGTCTGCACCGCAAGCTCCCTGCGAATCCGTGCCTCTTCCTCGCGCATCGCCGCCTTTGTTCTTGCGATCAGATCCGCAGGCGCGTGTATCTGTTCTGTTTCCTGTTGGTACCGTTCTTTATATTGATCCATCATCTATGCGTTTCCCTTTTTCCCCGTCTCCGTCTTCCGGCATTTCCTGCGCCATATCGCCCGGACCGTCTCTGTCTTTCTGTCCCATATATAGCGATCCGGCGCCCTCATGCTTTACCTGACAGTTACCCCGAATCTTCCAGCATTTCCTTTAACATCTCTCTGGCCCGGTGAAGCTGTGATTTGACGGTGCCTTCCTTCTGTCCTGTCTGCCCGGCAATCTCCGCCACCGAAAGTTCCTCGTAATAAAACAGATGTACCGCCAGCCGGTATTTGGGCGGGAGCTTGGCCACCGCGCTCCTGACAGGTGACTCCTCCGGCGGCTCGTAAGCCTCCTCCCCCGGAATCCGTTCCTCGTCCTCGATATAATCCACATTTTTGTTCCAATACAGATCAAAGTGTTTCTTCGCGCAGTTGATCGTCACCCGGATCAGCCATGCCTTCACATGCTCCCATGATTCCAGCTTATGCACGTTGCTGACCAGACGGACAAAAACCTCCTGAAAGAGATCGTCCGCATCGGTTCTGTTTTTCATCTGTGACAACGCCAGACGATACACCATATCCGCATAGCGGTCTATCGCAGCCTCCGCCGTTATCCGTTCCTCTTTTGTCATATATGACCTCTTCGCTTAAACCTGCCCGCGCAAAGCAGACAGGTTTCTCTACCCTTAATACCGCTCACCTGCTGAACCGGTTTCATTTTTTAAATCGTTTCTCCCTCCACCATCCGGTACGGCAGTATCTTACAGGGCGCAGACTCTTCCTGACAGCTCCCCTCCTGCTTTCGTATGATCAGTTCAAACAGAAGGGCAACCGCCGTCTCCGCCACCTTTGTCACAGAATTTGATATAGTCGTCAGACGAGGCGTCACATAGTCAAGAATATCAATGTTATCAAAACCAATAATCCCGTAGTCCTCTCCTGCCCTTTTACCTGATTTTTTCAGCCGCCTCATAATTTCCAGCGCAAATTCATCCGCTGAACAAATAAAGGCCGTTTTCCGCGGCCCCTCTAAAGCGCTCTCCACATGCCCAAGATAATTCCAGTCAGATAAATACGAAATCTCTATCCCTTCCTGTTTTTCTGTGGTTTCTTGAAATCCCCGCAATCTCTCCCTGTGTACATAAATATTTCTCTTTCCTGCATCTTCCATCGGCGGACAGACAAAAATCAGTTTTTCATACGCCTTCTCTATCATCTTCGCGGTTACATCCGCCATCGCCTGTCTTTGATCGATCCCCACAAAGGGAATCCCTTCGGCAATCATATTATCTACCGACACAAGCGGAATATCCAGACTATGTAAAAAATTTTTGTACGCTTCACCCTCATTGACGGAGGAGACAATAATCCCGTCCACGTGGTAATCTGCCAGCCGGGTTAACTGGCTTTTCTCTGTTTCCTTATCGTTATCATGCAGGGTGATATTTACAAAATAACCCTGTTTGCCCGCCTCCGCGCCGATTATACTTAACAGCTCCGCAAAATAACGGCTTTTCACATCCAAAACAACAACGCCAATATTAAAAGTCTGTCCTTTTACAAGCCCGCGCGCCAGAAGATCCGGCCGATAATCGTTCTCTTTGGCCACCCGCAATATCATTTCCCTTGTATCCGGATTAATACGTCCGGCTCCTTCATGCAAAGCGCGGTGCACCGTGGTTCTCGACACACCGCATATCTGCGCCAGATCTTTTGTCGTAATTCCCATATGACTGCTCCTCTGTATTTACAGCTTTCCCAGCCCGCTGCCTTTTTTCTTCTTTCGTCTTCGGCTTCGCTCCCGCAGTGCACGCTCGAAAAGCCTTACGGCTTTCCTCGCTCGCGGGCTTCGCCCTATGAATCCGTAATCCGAAAAAAGTGTCAGCCCGCTGCCTTTTTTCTTCTTTCGTCTTCGCACTGCTCATTGCCACCGCATACATTGTAACATCATTTATGGAAAACATCATCTGTTTTATTTCTGAATTTCTATACGGATCATTACAAAGGACAACGGCAAAAGCTCCGTAATTACGCGGTCTTCCCGTAATTCTACCGCCTCGTATTTCTGCGGCTTCACCGCGGTGTGGTCTTTTTGGTTTGTCATCTTTTTATCCTTAGCGGACAGACAGACCGATTCCGTCACGGAAACCGGCATCATTCCCTGCATTTCTATCTTTACCTCTTGCCTGTCTGCTTCGCTTCGGTTGACAAGAAAGATCACAATTTCCTTCCGATCTGTATTCCAGACAACGAGCTGATCCAGATACGGCACTTTGACAAATCCTTCACAATCATAAGAATCACATTGGCACTGGCTCTGCATTACCACCCCTCTTGCGTAGTTCGCAAAATAATAAAAAGGATAATATATCGTTTGCAGCCACATCTCCCCGTCTGCATCCGTCATAATGCAGGCGCTTACATTTGTTAAAAGGGACTGGCAGGCAATTTTAACCATATCCGCATTCCTGAGCATGGCCATCTGCATACCCGCAAAGAGCAGTGCGTCCTCCATCGTATAAATCTGCTCGCTAATCGGAGCCGCAGTCTGCCATGGATTTTTCTCCACTTCTCTGTTGACGGCATTTCCCGGCACCGCCCAGACGCCCCACTCGTCTATGCTGAGCCGGATCTTCCTCGCAGAGCGTTTTTTCTGTCTGATAACCTGCACCGCTGCCCGGATTGTTCTGATATACTCCTCCATGTCAAGCGTCTGTGCCAGAAATGCCGCAGTTCCCTTTTCCTGCCCGCCGTAATACTGGTGCAGCGCCAGATAATCTATGACATCGTAAGTCTCTTCCAGCACCTCCAAATCCCATGCCGGATAGGATGCCATCGTGGAAAGTGAGCTTCCGCAGGCAATCAGCTCGATACCGGGATCCAGGAGCTTCATAACCTTTCCCGTCTCCGCCGCCAGACGCCCATACTCTCCGGCACTCTTATGTCCCACCTGCCAGCTCCCGTCCATCTCATTACCAAGACACCAGAGTTTCACCCCATAAGGCTCCTCTACACCGTGGCTTCTCCGCAGATCACTGTATTCCGTCCCCGACGGGAAGTTACAGTACTCCAGATACTGCAGAGCCTCCTCCATCCCTCTGGTTCCCAGATTTACCGTAAAAATGGGCTGCACCTGCGCCTTCTTTGCCCAGTGGATAAATTCGTCCGTCCCAAAAGCATTTGTCTCTATTGCTTTCCACGCGAGATCAATTTTTCTGGGGCGCCCTTCACGCGGTCCCACACTGTCCTCCCAGTGGTAAGCTGACACAAAGTTTCCGCCCGGATAGCGCACCGCCGTTACACCCATATCCCTGACCGCCTGCAGAACATCTTTCCGAAAACCTTCCTCATCCGCGCAGGCATGTCCCGGCTCATACACACCGTGATAAATCACTCTTCCCATATGTTCCAGAAATGATCCGTACAGCCTGCTGTCAATCCCACCTGCGATATATTTTTCATTACATACGATATGCGACTTTAACATAGATTTCTGTCCTCTCTCAGCCATATTTATTCCATACATCCGCAAATTTTCCCTGCATCTGCAGTACAGGGCGGTTATGCTAACCTTTCAATCCGGAGCTTGCCATTCCCTCCACAAAGTATTTCTGACCGAAAATATAAAGCAGGAACATCGGCAATAAAGAGATCAGCGCACCGGCGAAGGCTGCTCCGTACTCGATGGTATTCTGACCGATAAAAAGCGCAAGCCCGTTTGCCAGTGTCCTCATTTCCGTGCTGCTGGTCACGATCATTGGCCATAATAAATCATTCCACGAACCGTTCACACTCAATATCATCAGCGTAATAATGGCAGGCTTTACCTGCGGCAGCATGATTTTTCTGAAAATGCCAAACTCCGACAGTCCGTCAATCCGCGCAGCCTCCGCAAGCTCCTTAGGCAGTCCCGTAAACGCTGCCCTCATCATAAAAATAGAACCGGCCACCACGACTCTGGGAATGATAAGCCCCCAGTAGGAATCATACATTCCCAGCTTAAATACCACCAGAAAAAGTGGCACCATGATGACCTGAAACGGAACCATCATTGTGGCAAGCGTTAACAAAAACAGTCCCGATTTACCCTTAAATTCATAAAAGGCATAGGCATAACCCGCCATACTGTTGACAATCACGGCAAGCGCAGTGGTTCCTCCCGCATAAATCGCTGAATTTAACATATAGCGCAGAATATTAATCCGTTTCTGCACATCGACGAAATTCTGTCCCGTCAGCACATGAGGGAAAAATGTGGGCGGCCAGGATATGATTTCTTTTTCCGGTTTAAAGGCGCTAAGCGTCATCCAGACCACCGGCACAATTACCAGAAGCGCAAGTATAAGTAAAACAATAAGAACAGGAATTTCACAGATTTTTTCCTTCCACTTTTTTTCAGTTTTCACCGACAATTTACTAATCCTCCTTATTCATTTTGCGGTACATTAACACCGTAACTGCCATGATGATCACAAACAAAATAACCGACATCGCGGATGCATATCCCATACTTGACGCAGAAGAGAAGGCCCGCGAATAAATGTATGTAACCGTGGATTCCGTCGTGTAATTCGGCCCGCCGTTTGTAGTAATATAAATGATGTCAAAAATCTGTAAAGCGCCGGCAAACCTTGTCATCAGAATATACCAGAATGTCGGGCGTATCGACGGCGCCGTTATATGAAAAAACTGCCTTACTTTTCCTGCCCCGTCCATCTCTGCAGCCTCATACAAGGATGCGGATACCTGCTGGATCGCCGTCACGTAAATGATTGCCGAAATGCCGAAACTTCTCCACAGAGAAATAAAGGAGACCACAAAAATCGTAAGGCCGGGCGTGTTTAAGAAATTGATTCTGCCAAGCCCTATAGTCTGTAAAACTGCCGTGATAAATCCGATATTGGAATGCAGAATCATTTTCCACATAATACCCACCGCTGTCGCAGAACAGATCACAGGCAAAAAATAAACTGCCCGCAGAAGTTTGTTTCTGAAATTATTTTTTGTCAGAAAGGATGCAACCACCAGCGCTCCGAAAACCTGAAGCGGTACCTCCATCAATGTAAACAGGGCAGTCACTTTCAGACTGTTCAGAAATCTTTCATCATGAAATGCCTCTGTAAAATTCTCCAACCCGACAAAGCTCACCGTGTTCATCGTGATCGGCACCTCAAACAGACTCAGCCCGAACGCCGCCGCCAGCGGAAGCACACTGAACAACATCAAAAGAATAACGGATGGTGCCAAAAATAAATAGGCGCATCTCGACGGCTTATTCCAATATTTTATGATCGCTTTCATTGCCACATCTCCTATCCTTCCACTTGTCAAAACCGGTTATGATAACAGTGGAGGAGTGTTGTTTCTCACTCCTCCGCCTGATAGCACTTTAATAGTCCGCCGTAATCTTATCTGCCGCTGCCTGCGCTTTTGTCAATGCATCCTCCACGGAGCTGCTGCCAAATGCCACGGAATTAATCATCTCCGGGATTACGTCCCCAATGACCGCATTGATTCCGGGAAAGCTGGAATCCACGATAAAGTCTGTCGGTGCATCCGGATTGGCCGCAGACATGGCGCTCAGTTTTGCACTGGCTTTGTAGGCATCTTTCTCCTGTACGGAATAGGTATATGCCGGAAAACCGTTCGCCAAAGACCACTCCAGAGCCGGGCTGCTGCCCTCCGCATTTTCTGTATTCCACCACTGGATAAATTTGTATGCTGCCTCTTTCTCCACATCACTGGCTGTCGTCGTAACAGAAAATCCAAGCACTTCAACGGAGTTCATATCTCCGGCATCGCCAAGCGGTATCAGCCCGATCCCATAATTAACGCCGGCCGTATCAAGTCCCGCCGTCACCCACGGACCGCCTACCGTCATACCGATCTGTCCCGCGCTGGCCATGGAATCCGTATCTGCCTCCAACGGGTTATCCCCATTTTGTACCAATGTCTGATACATATTCAGAAATTCCGCATAACCGTCGTTATCCTCAAAATTTGCCTTCCAGCTTCCGTTTTCATCTGTGACAGCCAATCCGCCAAACCTCTGCATAATATGTGCGATCTGATAAGCGTAATCGTAGGAAATACCTGAGCCGTATACATTTTTGCTCTCATCAGTCAGTTTCTGTGCATAATCCGCCCACTCGTCCCATGTGGACGGAGGTGCCTCCGGATCTAAACCTGCTGCCGTAAAAAGATCCTTATTCCAATACATGTAATATCCGACAACCTGAAACGGCACAAAATAGAGATTGTCACCCTCCGAACAATAGTCCAGATAAGACTGGATAAAATCCGCTTTATCCAAGCTTGTCTTTTCAAACACATCGCTGATATTCTGCAAATAATCTCCATAAGTAAAACGATAAGCGCTGGAGCTCAAAATCATGGTTGGCCCCGTTCCGGCTGCAAATGCAGTGGATAACTGGCTGTCAAAATCCGGGGAAATATCCATTTCCACCGTAATTCCATCTGTGTTCTCCGTGTTATACCGGTTGACCAGATCTGTAAGCATATCACCGTCGGCTCCTGTAAAACTGTTCCAGAATGTAATCTTAACAGGATCTTCAGGCGCCGTCTGATTCTCCCCTTCAGGCTGTGTCTCCTTTGCCCCGCCGTTTTGCGCGGCCGCTTCTCCCTCTGCCCGGGATGCATCTGCCGTCTTTTCCGTACCACCGCATCCGGTAAATAATGATATGGTCATTGCTGTCGTTAATAAAATACTTACCGCTCTCTTCTTCATTTTCTTCCCTCCATTTTAAAAAATATCATATGCGTACACGTGTACATTTTTTATTCAAAAAATATGTACGTCTTGTGCGTACACGTGTACATTAAAGTAATAGATACATAATATGCTTCATAAACCGACTTGTCAAGACTATATGTCTAAAACCGTCATATTTAATTATTTTCTTTTTTCCTTTTTGTCTATTATGCACGAAAACAGTACCTCGTATGCTTTGCATTTCGCATTCATCCTGCTCGTCAGAAACCGGTTTTGGCGATTCCGCATGCAGCATACTTTTCTCCTCTTCCTTTTCTGCTTTCTGACCCTGCTTATACGGCAAAACGGGAGTGCTTTTCAGCACTCCCATTGGCACACTTTCATATTTACACAGCCGTTTTCTTTAAAAACAACGCCCTCTTTCTCCAGAAGTCTCCTCTGCTCCGGCCAGTGCGGCGCAGGGCGTCCTGCATGATTTACGACCCTGTGGCACGGATAGTTTCCGTAATACCCGGCGCAGCTTAAAATCTTTCCTACCAGCCTCGCATTCTTCTCCCTGCCCACCAGCCCTGCTATCTGCCCGTAAGAAGCCACTTTTCCGGGCGGAATCTCTTCCACCACGGACAAAACCTCATAAACCGGAAGTTCCTGATCCGCTCCCGTCCGCGCCGGACAGAAAACCTCCGGATATCCTGTACCGTCACCAGACCGCATACCTTTGTCCCTCACACTTCGGCAGATTCACCGACAGCTCCCGCCTAACATGGGTATCCGCATAAGCCTCATCCGACTTATTAAAATAATCATACTGGCCGCCTTCCGTGTCGTCCCATGTCACGTCCACGTTATAATAGCCGTCATCCAGCCCGACAATATTCCAGGCGTGGTCCTGTCCCGCGTAGCCCGTGCAGTAAAAGCAGGGAATCCCCGCCCGCTGCATCAGATACTGATAAGCTCTGGCGTAGCCCGCGCACACGCTCTTCCCGTCCACCAATGCGCTGTAGGCGCTCTGGTTCTTATCCGCGCCCTTGTCATACTCCACCCGCTCAATCAAAATGTCATGCAGCCGGCTCTCTTTCTCATAAGGACTCAGATTTTGTACCTGCGACAAAATTTCATTGGTGATATTATAAAACGTCTTTGAGGACACGGTAAGCTCCTCCAGCGTCATGTTAAACTCCAATTCCAGTTCCGCACAGATTTTATTCTGGTCATACCGGCATGTAAATATCGTATTCAGCCAGAAAAGTTCGGGATGGTCATTGTATACCGCCATAATCACATCCTTAAGCTCCGACACCGGCACCGCCTCAATAGGCACAAAAGCCGCGTTGTACGCGGCTGCATTGGCATAAATCTGTCGATAAAGATGCTGCCCCTTCGGATCCAGCATTTGGTAATAGGGATAAAAAATAGAATCAAAGGACAGGTTGTCACCCGTCTCGCCATAGCCCAGGTCGCTTGTATACTCGCCGCCTTCCGCGTCGGGCAGTTCTTCGGATTTCTCTGTGATGGGCTGATAACCGGATTTACCACTGACCGCCTCAGGAACGCTCACACCCGATTCCGCCGGCGGCTCATAACCATTCATGCCCCTGACGCCCCCGCTGCTTTCCTGATCGGAAACGCTTCTGTCCGGCTCTTCCGGCTGACGCTGTACGATCTGTCCTGCGCCGGGTTCCTCCTCTTCCTCCGACAGTCCGATCTCGTCCGTCTGCTCTTCTTCTGTCTCAGAGGACGCATCAGACGGTTCATCAAAAAGCGCCGGCTCTTCCTCCTGCAAAGGCTCCGCCTGCTCATCGGACGCCCCGGACTCTTCCTCCTGTGTGGGAAAACCGTCCCCCGAAAGCAGGGAGGAAAGCGTTTGCGTAATTCCCGGATTTACGGCGGACATTATAATGAGCGCACACAATAACGCCGCCAGAATTCCTATGCCCGTTATGATATTCTTAAGTATCTTCATATCGCGCCCCTCAGCTAAACTTTAAAAAATTCCGCTCTGCACGGTTCTCGTGCCTCAGGATAATGGCCGACGTTGCCGGCAGAACCACCCGGACCTTTCCCGAAATAACAGGATACTGTTTCGGCTCCGTGGAATAGCCCTCCGCCGTCGTAAGCATCAGGCAATTCAGCGCACACTCCTTCGGAATGCCCAGATACCACACCGACACTTCCTTTTTGATCTCGTAATCGTTATTATTGACGAGAATCACCGACTGTCCCTCCCTGTTAAATCTGCCGTAGCCGATCATATTGTAACCGGCATCCAGATACTTGAGAGAACCCGTCAAAAACTCTTTATGGGTTTTATGAATGCGGATGATTTCCTTATGGAATGCAATCAGTTCCTTATCCTCATGCCCCCAGGGATATGTCCGCCTGTTGTCCGGATCTGTGAACCCGCAGACACCCGCCTCATCCCCGTAATAGATGGTAGGCGCGCCGGGCCATGTCATCTGTATCACGACAGCCTCACGCAGCACCGCCTTATTGACACCCGTGTTCGCCGCCTCCGGACCAAGCGTATTCGTCCGGCCTACTTTATGGTTGGTTCTTGTGAGGAACCGGGAATGGTCGTGGTTGGACAGCTCATTCATCGCCACAAACAGGGACGGCATGGTAAAGGCGGCGCAATGATGTCTCATAGCCCCCCAAAAACTGTCCGCGTTGCCCCGCATATCCTCACGGTAATCGTCGCTGTGTTTCTGCATACCCGTCAAAAACCAGGTTACCGGCTCCATAAAGGCGTCATAGTTCATGACCGTATCCCATTCCTGACCCTGCAGCCAGTCCAGGGGACTGCCATAATGCTCCGCAAGAATAATCGCATCCGGATTGGCCATCTTAACCGTCTTGCGAAATTCTTTCCAGAAGCTATGGTTAAACTCCGGCGTGTGGCCCAGATCCGCCGCCACGTCCAGTCTCCAGCCGTCCGCATTGTAGGGCGGAGACACCCATTTTCTGCCGATATAGAGCACATAGTCCAGAAGCTGTCTGGAATTTTCATAGTTCAGCTTCGGCAGCGTATCATGACCCCACCAGCCGTCATAGGAACCGTTGTAGGGAAATTTATGCTCGTCATGGAATTGGAAATAATCGTGATAGGGACTCTCTTTATCAATATAAGCGCCCTTTTCATATCCCGGCGCGTTCTCATAGATGCGCTCCCTGTCCAGCCATTTATTGAAAGAGCCGCAGTGATTGAACACGCCGTCCAGAATCACTTTCATGCCTCTCCTGTGCGCTTCTTTCACTACTTCCGCAAAAAGCTCGTTGCTGGCTTCCAGATTTTCCTTGTTGGAAACACGGTCAATATACCGGGTGGCGTAACGGTTCTCCGTCTGATCCGGTTTCAGAAGCTCACCCTCGTCATGCACAATCTTCCCGAAATGAGGGTCGATATAGTCATAATCCTGTATGTCGTACTTATGGTTAGAGGGTGACACAAACAGCGGGTTAAAATAAATCACGTCCACGCCCAGATCCTGTAAATAATCCATCTTGTCAAGTACGCCCTGCAGGTCGCCGCCATAAAACTCACGCACGCCCATAGCCGCCGGGTACTTATCCCAGTCTTCCACCCTGACCGTTTTATCACCGATATACTGATATTCGTTCGTCAGCACATCATTGGTGGGATCGCCGTTATAGAAGCGGTCCACATAAATCTGGTAAAATACCGCGCCCTTCGCCCAGTCCGGCGTTTTAAAGCCCGGAATGACATGAAAATTGTAATACTCGTTGGTATCCTTCGTGACGCCCCGCCTGTCGTAATAACAGGAGAGCCGTCCCGCATGCACTTCAAAATAATAACTCAGCTTCTCGTCCTCGAGCTGAACCGTGTGCGAATAGTAATCGAAGTACGCATCCGATTCCGTCCTGAACATAAGATGCTTTTCATTCTTGTGTACAAAAAACACTTTATCTATATTATTTTTTGCAGACCGGAAACGCACGGTAACCTCGCCATAGGCGCTCGGCTCCGCCGGAGATACATAATCTCCGGTTATATCCGTGAATAAAGCCTTCCTGTTAAAAACCGGGCGCATTCCCGAAAAATACTGCTGATTCTTTTCTGCCTTCTGAAATTGATTGATATCCATAATCAGCCTTTCCTTGAAAATTAAAGCAATATATAGTTATTTTATCCTATATATTATGGATGCGCAACCCACAATTCTTCGAACACAGGCAGTCTGTGCCCGGATTGAGCGCGCAATAAAAAAGACAGTCGTTAAACTGTCTTTTTTAGAGAAGGTATTTCTTTCTTATGGGGTATAGCAAAAAACTATATAATGTATTGGGGGGTTACAAGTAGTATATTAGCATACCCCCTGCCTGTCTACAATACCAAGGATTCACAAATATTACAATTTTGTATACCTGATTTTGTTCAATATGCACAAAATCACTACCGTCCCATCAATTCACCGGGTTCTTCGGGCTGCGGATAACTGATATCGAAAAGCGACTCAAACTCTGCACGGTTGATCTTTTCCTTTTCCAGAAGGAGCTTCGCGCACTTATGCAGCACACCCTCGTGCTCCATAATGATATCTCTCGCCTTCTGATAGCAGTCGTCGATAATCGTTTTTACTTCCCTGTCGATCTCCCCGGAAACAAGCTCGCTGTGGTTCTTGGCGTGAGCCAGATCTCTTCCGATAAACACTTCGTCGTCATCGTCGTCATAATTGATCACGCCAATGCTGTCGGACATCCCGTAGCGGGTTACCATCCTGCGGGCTACCTTGGTAGCTTTCTTGATATCGCTGGACGCTCCCGTGGTAATATCGTCAAAAATAATCTCCTCCGCGATACGGCCGCCCAAAGACACCATAATATCCTCGATCATCTTCCCCTTTGTGAGGAACATTTCGTCCTTCTCGGGAAGGGGCATCGTGTAGCCCGCCGCTCCCAATCCCGTAGGAATGATAGAAACCGTGTAAACCGGACCCACATCCGGCAGCACATGGAAGAGAATCGCGTGACCTGCCTCGTGGTAGGCCGTGATCTTCTTTTCCTTCTCCGAAATGATGCGGCTCTTCTTCTCCGCGCCGATTCCCACCTTGATAAACGCTTTCTTGATATCCTCCTGCCGTACAAAAGCCCGTTTGTCCATCGCCGCGTTGATAGCAGCCTCGTTTAACAGGTTCTCCAGATCCGCTCCGGTAAAGCCCGCCGTAGTCTGGGCAATCTGCTGCAGATCCACATCGTCGCCAAGAGGCTTATTCTTCGCATGTACTTTTAAAATATCCTCTCTGCCCCGCACATCCGGGGAAACCACGGTAATTTTCCTGTCAAAACGCCCGGGACGAAGGATCGCCGGATCTAAGATATCCACGCGGTTTGTGGCCGCCATCACGATAATGCCCTCGTTGACGCCGAAACCGTCCATCTCCACCAAAAGCTGGTTTAGGGTCTGCTCCCTCTCGTCATGGCCGCCGCCCATGCCGGTACCGCGGCGTCTGGCCACCGCATCAATCTCATCTATAAAAATAATGCATGGCGCATGGCGTTTCGCTTCCGCAAACATATCACGCACACGGGACGCACCCACTCCGACAAACATTTCCACAAAATCCGAACCCGAAATACTGAAAAAGGGCACATTCGCCTCGCCTGCAATCGCCTTGGCAAGAAGCGTCTTACCCGTGCCGGGCGCGCCTTCCAAAAGCACACCCTTGGGGATTCTCGCGCCGACCTTGGTAAACTTGCCCGGCTCTCTGAGAAACTCCACAATCTCCTGCAGTTCCTCCTTTTCCTCCTTTAAGCCGGCCACGTCTCCCAGCGTAATCCTATTTTCTGCCCCGATGGTAAGTCTGGCCCGGCTCTTTCCGAAGTTCATCATCTTACCGCCGCCACCACCGGCATTCTGGGAATTCATCATCACAAAGAAGAACACGCAGACTACCACCACGATCAAAATAGGCAGCACACTGTTTAAAAACCAGCTCTCCTCCGGCACGCTCTCCACAGAGCAGTCTATGCCCTGCTCCCTGACGATACGCTCCATCTCCGTCACGTCCGTCACATAGAGCACTTTTTCCTCACCGCTTTTAAGTACCACCTTAAGCGAACCTGTCGGCGTATCCTTGTTCGGACAGATCGTCACCACCGCGACTTCATTTTCCTCCATCTGTCTCTCAAATTCGCCTCTGGTGTATCCGCTTCCAGGCACCCGCAGCGTTCCCACCCAAACGGTAAACAGCAACAGGCAGATAATAATCACAAAATACAGATAAAAACTTCTACCACTCTTGTTCATGCAGTCATTCCTCTACTCCGTTCTTCTTGCAGGCAGCGCAGGAAACACACTGACCTGTAGAAACATTCACTCGAACTTTACGACTCCGATATAAGGCAGGTTGCGGTACTTCTGATCGTAATCCAGACCGTATCCCACCACAAATTCATCCGGAATATTAAATCCTGTGTAATCCACCTTCACATCCACCACACGCCTGTCCGGCTTGTCTAAAAGCGTACACAGCCTCACATCCAAAGGCCCTCTGCTGTCCAGCATGTCAAGCAGATAACTCAGCGTCCGTCCGGAATCCACAATATCCTCCACCACGATTACATGCTTGTCCTTAAGAGGCTCGTCCAGATCCTTCACAATCCTGACTACGCCGCTTGATTTCGTGTCCCCGCCGTAGCTGGATACTGACATAAAATCAATGGACACCGGCACAGAGATCCGTTTGGCCAGCTCGCACATAAAAAAGCTGCCGCCTTTTAACACACATACCAAATGCACCTGTTTTCCGGCATAATCTCTGGAAATCTGATCACCGATTTCCTGAATCCGCCTGTCAACCTCTTCCTCCGTCAACAATACTTCTATCCGTTCCGCCATGGTCTCCTCCTCTTACGCGTACTTCCAAAATACGCCTTGTGCTTTTTTCCACCTTATACTGTCTGCTAACGCGGTAGCCGGGTACCCACAGAATATGGGCGCCGTCCGCCAGAAGATACATGCTGTCCCGTTTCGCCTTCGGGATTTTTTCATTAATCATGTACTGCTTTACAGACTGGGTATGAAGTGCGTCGTCTATGGTAAGATAATCCCCGGGCCTTCTCGTCCGCAGAGATAAAGACGTAGTTATTTTATCATAATCAAACCATTTCGTATATCTGTTTTCGGGAATATTTTGCTCCTTTCTGTAGAAAAAGGACGCTGCCGGAAGAAATGCAGCCTCCCACAGAATAAAAACAAATCCCTCTGCATCCGGCACGTCAAACTCTGCCGCTTCACCCGGAGTAAGTGCAGACGGTGCAATGCAGATCTCCGGCAGGTTCCCCGAAAGCACCGCCGGACTGTCGCGATACACCTGCTGTCCCGGACCGGCCGCCCGTTCTTCCCTGCGCCTTAAAAACAGCGTATCGTATTCCTTGACAGCCCTGATTCCGTAGGGAAGAAAAAGCTCCTTGCTGCCCTCCTTCTCCGTAAGCTCCATTAATCCCGCAATATGGCGTGCGGTAATATCCTTTCTGTGGGGTGTCATTCTCTCCAGCGCGCGCAAAAGAATACGCTTTCTCATCACCACATCCTCCGCGCGAAACCCGGTCAGCCCTATTTTGATCTCCCCGTACAGATTTCCCGTCTCTCCGGCGCCTTCCCCCGTGTCATTCCCGCCGGATCTTCTTTCCACATCCTCCTGCACACAGGCATCATAGCGCCTTTGCGTTTCTCCGGCCAGATAGCTCTCTGTCTCCGCCAGCAGATCCGCCAGCTCGCACATATGCGAAACCGCGCCGCCGCAGATTTCCCGCTGCGCATAAGGCAGTATGTGATGCCTGATTTTGTTGCGGGCGTATCCGTCCTCCCCGTTTGTGGCGTCCTCCTGCCAGTCCAGTCCTTCCGCCTCCAGATAGGCTTCAATCTGTTCCCGTCCCACACATAAAAGAGGCCGGATGACCGATTCCCTGACCGGCCGGATCGACGAAACGCCTTTCAGGCCGCTGCCCCGGAACATATGAAAGAGCATGGTTTCCGCCCTGTCGTCCGCATGATGCGCCACCGCGATTCTGCATCTGTCCCCTGCCCGGATTTCCCCGAGCACCTCCTGAAACGCCTGATAACGGAGCAGACGTCCGGCCTCCTCCGGTGACAGTCCGTGCGCCGACGCGTAACCTGCCATATCCACTTCCCGCAAATAGAAGGGAATCCCCCACAGACCGCACAGCTTTTCCACAAAAACGGCGTCCTCTCCGGCCTCCGCGCGCATTCCATGATTCACATGCACCGCTGCCAGCCGGAACGGAATCTCCTTTTGGAGCCGCATCAGCAAATGCAGCATACAAACCGAATCCGCGCCGCCGGAAACACCCGCCGCTACGCAGTCCCCCGGCTGCACCATTCCATGTACATTGACATATTGTTTTACTTTCTCAAACAGTTTATCCTTCATGCTTCGCCTGTCCGCCTGCTGCCCCGGCTACAGAGAACCTTCCTGATCCCAGATTCCCGTTACAAGTACCGTCATATCATCCCGGATCCGCCCCCGGCTCTGCCCGATCGCATAGGCCAGAATCTGGTTCGCTATTTCTCCCGGATTGTTGTATTCCATCCTGCCGATAATTTCCGGCAGCGCCTCCTCACCGATACCTTCCGACAGTGCGTCGAGCACCCCGTCCGAAAGCATAATCACATAATCCCCGCTTTGCAGCGTCCGATTCTGTATTTCCGGCGCAAGCTGTCCAAACACGCCCAAAGGCAGATTTCTTGAGGAAAGCCTGTCCACCAGACGCCCTCTTTTGATATAAGTGCTGGCCGCTCCCACCTTCATAAACTCGCAGGTTCCCGTATAAAGGTCAATATCGCAGACGTCCAGCGTGGACATAACCTGTTCCTGTCCTGACGCCGCCATTGCCCCGTTCACCATCTGCACCGCGGGTTCCTTGCCAAATCCCGCCTCCAGAAGACGCTCCATCATCTCAATCACGCGACCGGATTCCCGACAGGCCTCCTCTCCGGAGCCGACGCCGTCCGAAAGCATAATCAGCAGTCGTCCCGTATCCGATTCAAAGAAGGAATAGCTGTCCCCCGACACCTTTTCCGTCTCCTTCACCGCCTTGGCAAAGCCCGTCAGCAGGTGATACTGCGGTTCCTCCAGAAAATAGTATGTGTTATATTCCGCCGCAAGATAAACCGGTGTATTCTTCGCAGCGCAGAGTCTGCGGTTCATGGCCACCGATATGTAATCCGCCACATCCTCCGTAGAAATATATTCCGTCTCCCCGAAGCGTGAACGCCTTCCGTCGGCCTGCCTCATGACAAGGCTGATCTCCCGATGGCCGTCCTCATGTTCCAGCTCCAAAAACTCTTTAAGTATAATACCGGATTCCCGGAGCATGGCCGCCATCTGCTTATACCGCCTTTCTCCCATAGGACGACAGCGGCAGGTTTCTCTCGCCGTCACCGCCAGAATATGCGCCATCTCCTTTAAGTGCTCCGCCAAAAGCCCCTGACTCTCCTGCAAACGCCGCCTGCAAAGGTATTCCTGTCTGTCCGCAGGATCCTCCCCTGCAGGCTCGTCCTTCGTCTGCATGTCCTCAAACAAATCCGCCAGATCCCGGAAAGACTCCGCATAAGCCAAAAGCTTTTGTCTCCCGTACTCCGGTATCATATCTATTCTGTCTTCTTCCCCTGCATTTCCCCGTCTTTTCATCGCACACCGCCTCCATATATGTCATACAGCCTGTCCGGATAAGGCCAAAAAGCCCGCAAAACCCGTCTTACACATATATATGAAAAGCTGATGCGTTTTATTCCAAAAATCGAGTAGGAGAAAATTTCCCCTACTCGCCGTTTAAAATCAACTTATTTATATCCTGTTGTGCTGCCTCCGCCGGCAACTGCCCCGGCCGGCACAAAACAGCCGGATTTATTTTTCATCCTTAAAAATAATTTCGCCCTCATACACCAGACCAAGCTTCTCCTTCGCCACTTCCTCGACGAATTTCTTAGTCTGCGTATATTTTCCGTACTCCTCAATTTCTGCGGCTCTCGCTTCCTCCGCCTCTATTTCCTGAATCAACGCCGCTTCCCTGTCCATGTAAAACTGGCGCTTCTCCCGAAGCTCCACACTCTTAAAGGTAACCACGAGCATCATCATCAACACTACGGTGGTAACTAAAAGCATGGCCAGCCTGTTCTGACGTCTTTTACGATATGCTGCTTTTCTTGCCATGCCCTTAAACTTTCCCTTCTCCCCCCGCGATTAGCGTTTACATAAAACCATTCTAATGGTTTTTATAATAGCCGTCAACCGTTTTTTAATAAAATCTTTACACTTTTTCAATTTCTTTCCAAGGCAAAGAACAAACGTTTTCCCCGCAGAAATCAAGCATTTCAGGGGTTTTAGCACAATTTGTAGGAGACGAAAAACAAACCACATGATCTTGTGTAGGCATGTTGACATAACATTTATGAATGCATCCCTGACAACCACTTTATAAAAAAACATACCGATCGTGGCGCCCAGAACCGCAAACCAACGAAGCGTTCCGTCGTTCTCCCGGTAGAGCATATAGAAAACGCCGATCCCGCAGGCCAGCCAGAACAAAAAATCTTCCATTGACATGAAAACTGTCCCATGCCGGAAAAGCCTGCGAAGCACGCGGATCCAGTCATAGATAAAAGTGATAACCAGCCCCATAATAACGGAATGTGTAAAAAAAGTAAGCTCCTGCACGATCTCCCGGCTCATATCTTACCCTGCTCCCACGTTATTACTTAAACAGTCTCGCCAGCAGGGATTCGCCCTTTGTCCCATACCCCGCGGTTTCCGAGTAAGTAAAACTATCAATCCGTCCGTCGATATCTACTTCGCCTTTATCAAGAGAAAGCCTGCTGACATGCAGCTCCCCGCCACGTATCATCAGCATTCCCTGCTCTGTCTCCAGCAGAATCTCATTCACGTCGAAGGAAAGCACATCGTTTACACCCGTGAGTGCACAGGTTCTTCTGCCCGTAAGCATCAGCTTATGCGGCCGTTTACCGCCGTTATTCAGATCTTCCATACACGCCCTCCTATACCATAAGTATGGTACTGATTCAGTGTATGTCTGCTCTTTTGAAAATATGTCTCCTCCGTAATCTATGTGAGATAACGGAACAGCTCCTTCGCCTCTTCCTTGCGCACTGTCTCCTGCACGTCGAGGACTTCCACCTTCACTTCCTTATTGCCAAACTGTATCGTAATTACGTCCCCCGCCTTTACATTGGCGGACGCTTTCGCGGGTCTGTCATTTATAAGAACCCTGCCCGCGTCGCAGGCTTCGTTGGCCACCGTGCGGCGTTTAATCAGTCTTGACACCTTTAAATATTTATCCAGTCGCATGTTTACCTCCTGTTTGTTCCGCTTTTTTCACCGCGTTTTCTGTTCATATAGAAAGGCCCGTATGCAGTGCATACAGGCCTCATCTGTCTCCGAAAATTCAATTATGCGTTAAGCATATCCTTTAAAGCCTTACCAGCCTTAAACTTAGGAGCCTTGGATGCTGCGATCTTCATAACAGCGCCGCTCTGGGGATTTCTGCCTTCTCTTGCAGCTCTCTTGGAAACTTCAAAAGTACCGAAACCGACTAACTGTACCTTACCATCTTTTTTCAGCTCGTCAGCAACCACGTCCGTGAAAGCCTTTAAAGCCTTTTCTGCATCTTTCTTAGATAAGCCTGCCTGATCAGCCATTGCTGCAACTAACTCTGTCTTGTTCATTTGAACTCCTCCTCTTAAATGAGTTATCGTATTATTTTTAGCTCCCCTCGGAAGCGTCTATACATATTTATATCTGCTTTTACCTGGCATGTCAAGCAAAAAATGCCTTTTTTACGGCATTTTTCGGGTTTGCACGCATTTGTTTCTCCCTGTTCGACCCATATTTATAAAATAGCGGCTTATTGTCAGAAAACTTACTCGTATTTCTCGATTAAATCATCTATTCGATCTGCCAACGCCTGTTCCTGCGGGATTTTCATGATTCTGGACACATCGCTGATCCGCAGAAGCAGCGCGGATAAAAGGGATTCTGCTTTTTCTTTGTCGGTCTGCTGTTTGCAGTCTTTTAACGCCTCCGCCAACTCGCAGATCGCAGCCGTATCCTGTTCAAATGTACTACCCTTTTCATAGTGCTTGTCTATTTTCTTCAATACTTTGACCGCTCTGGTCAGCGACGGGAGTTCTTTCGGGATCTCCTTTAAGGGGGATTCCACCCAGTCCTTATCCTTCTTCTCTTCTTTTTTGATCTCCTCCCAGTTCACGAGCACCTCATCGGGCGTATCCGCGTTGCCCGTGCCGAAAACATGGGGATGCCGCCGCACCATTTTGCGACTGACCTCGTTTACCACATCCTTCATGGTAAAAAGACCCTCCTCAGAAGCAATCTGCGCATGCATCACCACCTGTAAGAGAACGTCCCCCAGCTCTTCTATCATATTTTCGGGATTGCCGGTCTTATGATAAATCCGGATCGAGGCAAGCAGCTCTGCCGCCTCCTCCATCATACAGGGTTTTAAACTGTCGTGTGTCTGCACCCTGTCCCAAGGGCAGCCGTTTTCGCCGCGAAGTGCCGCGATGATTTCCAGAAATTCTTCGTAAGTGTATTGTTTTTCGGACATGTGTGCTCCTTCTTATTTACTATACTATGAATAATGCCCCCGACATGAAATGACATAAACGATATCATTCTGCACAAAATAAACAATTCGATTCGTCTCATCTATTCTCCGACTCCAATATCCGCTCAAATTATCTTTAAGTGCTTCTGGTTTTCCTCTTCCCTCAAAGGGCGTTCTTTTTATTTCCTCTACTAATATATTAATCCGTTTTAATGTTTTTTTGTCCTGTGTCTGCCAGTAAAGATAATCATCCCAGGCTCTATCTTCCCACAGCAGCCGCATTAATCTTCCACCTCCGTAAGTTCGTGCTCCTCAAAATGTGCCTTCCCTTGCGTAACATCCTGAGCAATTTCCTCTAAATAACGCATATTGCTTTCAGAATAAAACGGATCTACACTGACATCAAAAGGGATCCTTTTTTCACGACTTACTTTTTTTGCAAAAATAGTAAAGGCTGTCGTCATTGACATTCCTAATTCTGAACACGTCTGCTCCATACTTTTTTTTAAATCTGCATCCATGCGAAAATTTACATTTACCGCCTGTGCCATATTTAACGCCCCTTTCTGTTTGCTAAATTAATTATATACGGATACAATAAAAATCGCAATTACTTTTCATTACAATATCATTACAAATTAAAATGAAATTATCCGCATAATATATAATCAGCGCCCGACTAAGGATATATCCCCCATCGGGCGCAATCTGCTTTCACTTTGTATATGTACTCCGTTTTTTACTTTTTAAACAGGGAGGAAAACCACTTCCGGATCGGATGGGCTTCCTTGGTAATCACAACCGTCTCCTCTGTCAGACCATCATCTGTATCGTTGTTCCCTTCTCCGGTTCCATCGGTATTTCCCGTATCAGTACCGGGCTGTCCGCCGCCTGTGCTGCCTGTGCCATCATCCGGATTACCGGTTCCTCCGTTGTTCTCTCCTTCGCCGCCGCCCTGGTTACCGGTTCCTTCGTTATTGTCTCCTTCGCCGCCGCCCGGATTACCGGTTCCTTCGTTATTGTCTCCTTCGCCGCCGCCCTGGTTACCGTTACCCCCGTTATTGTCCCCCTCGCTGTCATCCGGTTTCTTGTCGTCTTCGTCTTCACCGGGGTCCGGTTCCTTGCTCTTTTCCAGCGTAAAGCTGTAATCCGCGCTCTCAGCAGCTATCTCGATCTTCTCGGTTATCGTCACATAGCCTTCCGCCGAAATGACCACCTTATGTTCGCCATAGTCAAGCTCTACCGGTTCACTGATATCTGTTTCCTTTCCGTCTATGCTGACTTTGGCCTCCGCAGGAGAAACCGAAAAGCTCACCATCCCGGCAGGCAGAGGCGGCGTTCCCGTCGATCCGTTGCCGGAATTATTATCGTCGTCATCGTCTTTATTATTATTGTTGCTGCCGCTGCTTATCTTTTCCAGCGCGGAGAAAGAATACGTCTCATCCTGCTTGTTGTTCTCCAGATAAATCGTATATGTCTTTGTTTTATAACCGTTCTTTTTCAGGGTAATTTCATGCCTGCCTACGGTCTTTGTGAACCTGACGGGGGCAATGCCCACATAATTTCCGTCCAGATATACCTCGACGTCTTTCGGGGAGTCGATATATACCTTGTTATTACTGGAACTTCCCAGCGCGTTCCCGCTTACGCTGGAATCCGTATCGTTTCCACTGTCCGGTTTGTTTTCTATAGAAGTCTCCAGAGTATCCTGCCATGGAATCCGGTCGGCAGTCGAGTTGCCGCTGATGGAATCTCTGTCGTCATCCTTGCGGCTTTCCTCCAGTTTAAAGGAAATGGTGGCATACTCCGAACCTACCTGAATATGTTTCGTCAGGGTATCGTATCCGTCCGCCTGCGCCTGAATCTGGTGAATCCCGTACTTAAGCTCTACAGCCTTACTGATGTCCACAGGCTTGCCGTCCACGCTGACTCTGGCGCTTTCCGGCTCCACCGTGAAAAGAATTTTTCCTATGGCGTCTTCCGCCACTTCCAAATCGCTCACGTCAAGCACCACTTCCTTGTCGCGCTCCACCGTGATCTCTTTCACACAGCCCACATTGTTGTTGGTAAGCACTACCTGATAGCTTCCCTCCGGCACCGTGAGAAGCATGTCCTCTTTGATCTGGCGGATCACGCTGTTACCCACCTCAATCCAGCCGCCGAGAAGAGGCTGGTCATTTTTCAGACGCAGATACCCGTGTCCCTTGTCCACGTTTACACTGTAAATCTTATGGTCAATGCCGGAAATGGTGACCACGTCCTGCGAAACCACTTCTCCCGTCTCCACACGACGCCCTTCTGACAACACGACAACACCGGCAGGCAGGGAATACATCTGGGAACCGATGCTGGCCGACCTGTTGGCGCCCGCCAGGTCGTAATTGCTGACCTCATTGCAGACCCACGCCTGTGGGGAACGCTGGATGCTGGCAAGTTTTTTCTTACCCTTTAAAAAAGTGACATCCACCACATCCCCCGCCTTGATCTGGGAAATGGTCATGGGACCGTCGTGTTTATCCTTTACATAGGTAGTTCCGTCATAGTACAGGGTATACTGTTTCCCTGTGTCCATATTGATGAGAGACACCGCCTTGTTATTCAGATCCGTAGACAAGACAACCGCCGTATCCGCAGAATCATAGCTTCCCACAGTGGAAAGCGTAAAGCCTGTGTCCACCACGTCCTGTTTTCCGTCTTTATCCTTGGCCTTTCCTATGTTGCTGGCCTCCGAAGTGCAGCCTGTCAGAACGAGCGCCGCCAGTGACAACACCGTAACCGCCTTGGAAATTCTTCTGTGTATTCCGATCATTTTTTACCTCCATGATTCCGCATCGCGGAATCTCAAAATCCACGGACGAACAGATTCGTCCCAGAGAATGCCGTATTTCAGGCATTCTCCTGCGTGAGACTTAGAACTTCTCCACGAAACAGCCTCTGCTGTGAGTGGTTAGAAGTTCTTCTCACGCTATGCAGGATGGAAACGCACTCTTTAAAAAGAGCTGTTTTTCTCTCTCCTGTGCAAATAGCTTCTCTGTTTTTTCCATATTCCGCCCGGGAATCCATGCCTTGCCGCTGTTATAATAAAAGTTCACAATTTTCCAGAACTTCTCCGGATAGGCAAAGCGAAAATACAACTGTCTGTTGTCCCGTTCGCTTAAAGGTCTCACTTCATTATACCCCGAAAGGAGCATATCACCAAGCGGCTGCGACCAGTTATTTTTTTCCAAAAGCTTGCGCATAAACAGATACAGATCCCGGACCGGATAATCCCTGATGCATTTCTCGAAATTAACGAGTACGCTGCCCCCTTCGGTCTGTATGATATTATGATACTGGTAATCGCCGTGGCACACAACTGAGGCGGCAAAAGAATCCTCCTCATAGGCATAATAACTCAATTCCCCCGTAATTTGCAAGGCAATATCCATAAAATAGTCATAATGTTTCATCAAATAAATTTCAAACTCGGTCTTCTGGCTCTTCTCCCGCAAAAACTTCCGCACCTTTTTCAGCTCGCGGTTATGCTTTTCATACTCGCTCTCCACGTGAAAAACAGGCTGTTCCTCCAACATTTTACAGCCGGAAAGATTGCATACGCCGTGAAGGCGCGCCAGCGTATTCACCGCATGACGGCACTCCTGCGGATTCCGGTGATCGCACTCCCTGCCCTCGCAGTATGTCTTTACAATATAGGCCGTGCCGTCCTGATCGCGGACAATCAGCTCATTTTCCTTTGTCCGCAGAATCGTCTCCGCCCGCACCACGCCGCTTTCCCGGATATGATTCAGCAGAAACTCCTGAAAGGCGACCTTCTCCGCCGGGCCGCCGTATTCTTTCATAATGAGCAGACCCCGGTCCGAATCGCAGAGAATGGCCCCGCGGCCCTTCCATGTACGGCGCACCTCTATCTCATAATTCTCTAATAAACTGACAGCTCTGTCATTCACAAAAATACCCCCCGCCTGACTCTGACTGTTACATCTTATGAAGGGCAGGGGGTTTTCATTACACTTCTTTATACAGTTTCAAAAGATTCTCTCTCGTATTAAGAGACGAATCGTCAAGCACCCTTTCTAAGAGCGCGGACAGCGTCTCCCCGATCTGCCTTCCGGGAGGCATCCCTTCGGCAATCAGGTCATTTCCGGAAATGGCCAGATCTTTGAGCGTAACCGCATCCTTACGGGCCGTAATTTCTCTGTACAGCGCTTCTATGTAGGCTACCTTTTCCAGTTTTTCCTTTCGCATGTAATCGCTCTGGGCCGCGATATCCGCGCGCCGAACGGTAAAAATCATGGAAAAAATATCTTCCCCCATGCGGTTGACGGCCCGTCTGACACCCGCCTCCGTGGGCGCGATATCATAATCGTGGTACAATACCAGCCTGGTTACCTTGTCGGTGGTATCGTTGTCAAACTTTAAACGCCGCATGATCTTTCTGGTAATTTTTTCTCCCTCAACAGGGTGCTTTTTATTGTGGGTCGTCCCGTCCGGGTCAACGGTCAGAGTCTGCGGTTTTCCAATATCGTGAAACAGCATACCCAGCCGCAGCGTTTTATCCGGCCCCACCCCTTGCATCGAATGCAGAATATGTTCTCCCACATCATAACAATGGTGCTTATGCCTCTGCGGGGTTTTCATGCAGAGATCAAATTCCGGCAGAATCTGCGCCGTGATACCAAGCTCGTATGCGGTCCGCAGATAATCGGGGTGGGGCGAAGTCACCAGTTTCACAAGCTCCACCTGAATCCGTTCCGCGCTGATTTTCTGCAAATTCGGCGCAAGCGCCCTGATCGCACCGCCGGTCGCATCCTCAATCCGGAAACCCAGCTGGGCGGAAAACCGCACCGCCCTCAGCATACGCAAAGCGTCCTCCTCAAACCGTTCCTTCGCGTCCCCCACGCAGCGGATCACCTGCTTTTCTATGTCCGCCAGCCCGCCGTAAAGGTCCACAAGCCCGCCGCGCACGTTATAGGCCATGGCGTTGATGGTAAAATCACGCCTCCGCAGATCTTCTCTTAAACTGGCAGTAAAACTCACCTCCGTGGGATGCCTGCCATCCTCATAAACGCCGTCGATGCGGTAGGTAGTGACCTCAAATCCTTCTCCCCCCAAAAGAACCGTGACGGTTCCGTGCTTAATCCCCGTGTCCACGGTTCTCGGGAAAAGATATTTTATTTCCTCCGGTTTGGCCGAAGTGGTGACATCCCAGTCATCCGGCTTTCTGCCGAGTATGGAGTCCCGGACACAGCCGCCCACCGCGTACGCCTCATACCCCGCCTCTTCCAGCGTATTTATGATGTTTTGTACTTTGTCGGGCAGTTGTATCTGCATAGAAAACTCCTTAGTCACTTTTTCCGGGTCACCGTCTATCCGATACCCGGTCCTCTGAAAATCTGATTGACATCTTCGAGGTGGAGATCCGGCTCCTCGTCCTTAGCGAGGGAACTCACCAGACTGTCCATCTCTTTTTTCGACATGACGCCCCGGCTTCTCTCCACAAACTCCTTCTTCTCATCGTCCGTCATATCCACAAAGCGGTCCATAGCCGCGCGGTTGGTCGCAAATGCCAGCCCGAGGCCGACAGGTAACGTATTATAATCCATTTCTTCCACCCTTTCCTGCTTTTTGTCCGAACCATATCGCCGGAATGCCTGATGCCGCGGCAATCCTTTTCCGGCTGAATCGTCCTACAACCAGCATGTACAGCAGTGTGAAGAAATATTCAGTTCACAGACAGTTTTCGCATCAGTTAAGCGTCGCAATGCCCCGCAGTCTGATATCTTCGCAGGACGCGCCGACCAGAATTTCATAGTCACCCGCATCCGCAATAAATCTGTGCAGTTGCACATCGAAATACTTAAAGTCTTCCTGTTTCAGAGTCACAGAGACTTTTTTCGAGCGTCCTGCACCCAGCTCTAACTTGGCAAAGGCTTTCAGTTCCTTATCCGGCCTGTCCACCTGCGCCGCAATGGGTGCAATATAAATCTGCACGATTTCCGCGCCCGCCCGTTTTCCGACATTTTTAACCGAGAAAGTTAACTTAACATCCTTCCCCTTCTCCGCCTTCAGCGTAAGACCGCTATACTCGAAATTCGTGTAAGAAAGCCCGTGCCCGAAGCAAAAAGCCGGCGTAAGATGCTGTCTGTCATAATGACGGTAGCCACAGTATAAGCCTTCCTCCAGCGTAATCTTATCCCACGCGCCCGACTGTCCGTTCTTAGCCGTCGCACAGTCCTCATACTTTTGCGGGAAAGTTTCTGCCAGCTTTCCGGAAGGATTTACCTCGCCGAAAATAATCTTTGCAAACGCGTTTCCCGTCTCCATACCCGCATAATAGCTCCACAAAACAGCCTGTGCCTTGTCCCGCCAGGGCATCTCCACGGGGGAACCGCCCACAAAAGTGATAATGGTATCTTTCCTGACCTTCAAAAGCTCCTCAATCAGAAGATCCTGCTCGTAAGGCAGCTTCATGTCCGATCTGTCAAATCCCTCGCTGTCATAATCGTGATTCAAACCGCCCACGAAAATTACCGCGTCGGCATCCTTTGCCAGAGCAATCGCCTGTTTGAACAGCTCCGGATTCTTCTCATGAATCTCCGCCTTATCCCGCTCTATCTGTGCAAGCCTCTCCTGCTCGCCCCTGATGTGCTCCTCGTTTTCACCTGATTCATTTCTGACCGGCTGTCCCACCGTGCTGTTTTTCAGCTCGTCCAGACTTGCCGCCTGCCAGTTCGTCTCAAACGTCTTCGGTTTTTCCGGTACATAGTAACCCGGCGCATACGAAACCTTTGCGCTGCCGCCCAGATACATTTTCAGACCTGCCAGCGGGGAAATCTCATAAAGGGCTTTGATCTCCGCACTTCCGCCGCCGTCGGAATGCACCTTGGCCGCGTTCGCGCCGATCACCGCAAGTTTTTTGATCTTCTTTGCATCCAAAGGCAGCGCATGGTTCTCATTTTTGAGCAAAACCATGGACTCTTCCGCCGTGTGCAGAATCGCCTCCCGGTGTTCCGGCAAATTGTACGCACCCTTCGCTCTGGTATCTTTCTTAGCGCCAATCATCTTCAAACGGTACATCATACGCAGCAGATTTCTTACTTTGGCATCCACCGCGTCCTCGGATACTTCGCCATTTTTTATGGCTTCCTTCAAAGGATTTGCCAGCTTGTACTCGTCAAAATCGGGGAATATCGACATTTCCAGATCCATGGAACACGCTGCAGCCTCTTTCGTACCGTGCACAGCGCCCCAGTCGCTGATCACCGTGCCGTCAAACCCCCACTCCTCCCGCAGAATCCGGTCTAAAAGTGTTTTGCTCTCACAGCAGTAAGCGCCGTTTATCTTATTGTAAGCGCCCATAACGGAATAGGCGCCGCCCTCCTGCACCGCAGCCTTGAACGCAGGCAGATAAAGTTCATAAAGTGTGCGCTCGTCAATCGTCTCATCCACAAACAGACGGCCCGTCTCCTGTACATTGGCCGCGAAATGCTTCACACATGCCGCCACGTCGTTTTCCTGCACACTCTGTATAAAAGGCACAACAAGCGCTGCCGTAAGCGCCGGATCTTCGCTCATATACTCAAAATTCCGGCCGCAGAGAGGATCCCTCTTGATATTGATGCCAGGCGCCAGAATCACATCCTTGCCGCGCCCTCTGGCCTCCGCGCCGAGTACATGTCCCATTTTCCGGGCAAGTTCCGGATTCCATGAGGAAGCCAGCGCGCTGTTGCTTGGAAGATAGGACACCATGTCATCCTGATTGCCGGCGGGAATCCATCTGTCATCCATAAATTCCGCACGCACGCCCATAGGCCCGTCTGAAGTCTCAATTGCCGGAATCCCCAGCCGCTCCACCGCACCGGAACGGAAAAGAGACGCGCCGTGAATCATGGCAATTTTTTCGTCCAGCGTCAGTTTCTTTATGATCTTGTCAATCTCTTTCTCCCTCTTTTTTTCCGTCTTTTTGTCATCCTTTTTCAACATATCGTGGTTTCCTCCTGTCCATTTACGTTTAAACATCTACAAAAGCGGCGGCACATCCATATGGACATGCCGCCTGTCTGCTCAACTTCCATATTAAGGTAAGTATAACGGGAAATTCCCTCAGTTACAATTCCCTTTTTATACTTTATCAGGGGTAATTTTTATACTAATCCCTCTCCGGAATCCACACCCGCATCTGGTTCAGACCACGGTTGCCCCATGTATAATACGGAACGAACGTTACCTGACAGGGCTGTGCTTCTTCCCTGCTAAAACTGTAAAGCGTCCGGCTTTCCGTCTCCCGATACCCTTCCGCGTAAATTTTCTGAATACCGGACAACTCATCGGGCAGATATTTACTGACCGTCACCTCTCCATCCCTTTTCAGACTTAAGGCAAGAATGTCGTTCTCATTGTCCACGCCCTCCGCGCAATAGATCAGCGGCCCGCGCTGCAGCGCTGCCTTCCCCGTATTTGCGGAAACGCGATGGCTCGTGTATACACGCTTTACCGTCAGATCAAGCTCCACCGTAAGCACATCATCCGCAGTATACTCCCTTCTCAGGTAAGCATAGCCGTCCCGGATTTCAAAGTCCGGCTCCTCTCCGTTCAAAAGAATCTTCGTCTGTCCGCTCCATGCGGGAATACGGATTGCCAGAGGCACTTCCATGCTGTTTTTTCCCTCCTGCGGCGCAAAGCGGTATTCCAGCCTGTTGTCATAGGGATAATTTGTCCGCAAAGTTACCTTCCCGCCAAACCGGCTGCTCACATCCAGCGTCCCCGCAATAAACAGATTCGAGTACAAAGCGCCCGGTATCACATGCCATGCATATTCCGCCACCGAACCTAAAAGCCTGGCCACATTGGGCGGGCAGCAGGCGCAGGCAAACCACCCGGGTCTGACAGGCAGCGCGTGCTTATGGGTCTGTGCCTCCCCGGAAATGCCGGGCAGAACCTCCAGCGGATTTACATAGAAAAATTTCGTGCCGTCAAGCTGCATTCCTGCCAGCACACAGTTATAAAGCGCCCGCTCCATCACGTCCGCATACTCGCGGTCATGTTTCAGGTAAAGCATTTTGTTGGCGAAAAAGATCAGGCCGATGGCCGCGCACGTCTCCGCGTACGCCGTATCATTTGGCAGATGATCGTCCTTCGTGAAAGCTTCCCCCTCATAGGCAGAGCCGATGGCTCCCGTCACATACATCCTGTGCTGTGTGATGTTGTCCCAGAGCGTCCGGCAGGCATTGGCCAGCTCCCTGTCTCCCGTCTCCATCGCCGCGTCCGCCATGCCCGTGTAAAGGTACACCGCCCGGACGGCATGTCCCACCGCCTTGTCCTGCTGCCGTACCGGCGCGTAATTCTGCGCGTACTCTGTATCTTCGGGATGATTCCCCCAGACCCGCCATGGATTCTTTTTCATTTCCTTCTTATAATAATCGGGATCTGCACCACGCACATTGATAAAATGCAGAGCAAGCTCCTTGTATTTTTCTTCCTTGGTACTGCGGTACAGCCGCATCAGCGCAAGCTCGATCTCGGGATGGCCGGGATACCCTTCCGCCCCTTCCTCGATAAAATGACGGTAAATATGATCGGCCATATCGCACATGATCTCCAAAAGTTTCGCTTTCCCCGTGCACTCCGCGTAGGCCACCGCCGCCTCGATCATATGCCCCGCACAGTAAAGTTCGTGGGCCTCGTGAAGATTCGTCCACCGCTTCTCCGGCTCCTTCACCGTAAAATATGTATTGAGGTATCCGTCCTTGTGCTGCGCCTCACCGATCAATTCGATGATCTCATCGCATCGTTTCTCCAGATCCGCATCGGAAGACTGCGCCAGAGAATATGCCGCGCCCTCCAGCCACTTAGCCACGTCGCTGTCCTGAAAAACCATACCGTAAAACTCTCCGTCACAGCTTCCGGTTTTCAGCTTTTTCGCCGCCATACGGAAGTTTTCGATACAATGGCTTTTCTCCGCGCCCTCAATCTGGTCGTTCAGCGCCCGCTCCTGATAGGGCAGCACCACATCCCGCACCAGCTTCTCATATCTGCCGAAAAAACCCTCCTCCACCGTAAAATCTTTAACCAGCTTTAAATCGCCCATCCTTTCGCCCTCCATCTTAACGTCCGTCTCTCAAAATGCAGGCATTCTGTCAGACCTTTCCTTCCTGCTATTTTCTGTTATATGTATTATATTCTGAAACAGTGCTCATTAAAATGGATAATTTTCGTTTCTATTTGTAATATTTTCCGTTCTGATCATTGATTCTCTTCTGGCATACCAGTTTATTTTCCGTCCCTGTACTTTGAAGGCGTACATCCATAAACCTCCTTAAAGGACTTTGCGAAATAACTCATCTCCTGAAATCCGCAGCTCTCCGCTATGGCAGAAATTTTGTCCGTGGAAAGCTGTAATTTTAACGCCGCCTGCTGGAGCCGGTATGATTTCAGATAAGCAATCGGCGTCGTGTTGATTGTCGCGCGAAAACAGCGAATACACTCGCTCGTACTGATCGAGCAGGCGGATGCAATATCCTCTATCGCAAGCTCCCTGCCGTAATTTGTCTGAATAAAGGTCAGCATCTCCCTGATTCTCGCGTTGTCCCGCTGCGCCTTGCCAAAAGTCTTTTTGCTGACAACCGGCTGGTTTTCCGAAAGCAGCGCCACAATCGCAGACAATTCGTTACGAATCTGTATTTCATAACCGAACGGCTCCTGCTTCGCCGCCTGCCAGAGTATACCCAGACAATCCAGAATCCGTTTTTGCCATAAGATATCCGGCGTCAGATAAAAGCCGGGGAAGCTCTGGTTTTCCATCAGGGGTTTTATGTATTTCTGCCAGATAATATTGTCCGTGCTGCCGCTGACCGCCCGCGGATGAAACACCACGGAATGAATCTCACAGCTTTCCCCATCTGACAGTGACGCGGCGTGCAGGATATTGCTGTTGATAAAAAATCCCTCCCCCGCCCGGAGCAGGCGACTGTCAGCGCCCGTCTCCACAACCGCCGAACCCTCCGCAATCAGACCAAGCTCCAGTTCATTGTGCCAATGCCATGTGATTTCATCTTTTGGCATCAAATCCTGATAGCAGGCCACCGGAAACAGATGCGTTCCATGTTTCCGCAGCTCCTCCCCCTGCATATTCGTCTGTACACTGCACGGTAATATCATATAAATCTCCTTTCGGATCGTTTACGCGACGTGGCGACACAACTTTTAAATCTGTGTCTGCCATATCAAACAAATTTGTGGCGCCCCAGCACAAATTTACTTATGGGAAAATAACGCAGTTTTGAGAATATAATCATATATTATGCGTCTATATTCCTAACAATGTTATCTTTTATGATGATATAATCATATCACAAGGTAAAACAAAAGAAAAGGGCGCACAAAAAAAGCCATATTTGATGCGTTTCGCAATTACCTAATATAAACCGGTAAGAAAGGAGAAAAGATTATGTATAAGGTGAATATCAGAACAATCAAAAACACAGGGAAATTTATCCAAATGGTAGAAAACAGCCGCGGCAGCGTCTTTTTAAAGCTTCCCGACGAAACGCTCTGCGATTTAAAACAGAACGCAGCGGCATTACAGATGCTTCAAATGATCAATCCGAAAGAACTCTGGCTGGATCTTTTCCTGACAGATGTGCAGGACAGTTATCATTTCATGGCGTACATGGTAGGAGCGGGGGCTTAACGGCCCCCGTTTTTACATGCAGCCCCTATACGGAATATGACCGCTGTCACATTTTCTTTACTTGATTTCCGCAATCAGCCCGTGTTCCACGCAATAATGGTAAACCCCGTCGTTCGCCGCATGGCCGCAAATATCATCCGCCACCGCTTTTAACTCATCCGACCCGTTCTCCATAGCTACGCCAATACCTACCGCCTGCAGCATATCTATATCATTATTGCCGTCTCCGAAAGCAAGCGCCTCCTCCTTTTTCAGGTGAAAATGCGCAAGCACTTTCCCGATCCCGACCCCTTTTCCGCTGTCCGCCGGAATAATATCTACCGCCCTGTCCCACCAGGCCGTTATTTTCGCGTTTTTCACACCCCGCAGCAGCGCCGGATATTCGCTTTCATATCCGCCGCACATAATCTGGTAGACCTCATCCTCCGCAATCATTTCGTCAAATTTTTCGGAAACATCCACATCCAGTTTGGCAAGGGAAAAATAATCCACCAGATCCTTATCCCTCCCGTTGGCTGCCAGCTTCTTCGGCGTAGCGGCCGATACGGGTCTGTTGATCGAGGCGGCATTTTTGACGATCAATTTCGCATCTTCGGTGGAAATAGGATTTTTATAAATCACCTGCTGCCTGTCATAACAGTACGAACCGTTAAAGGTAAGAAAAATATCCGGTTCCCATCCCTCAAAACGGGGCACTGTCAGCGGCGCCCTTCCTGTCGAAAGACAGAGAATGATATTCCGCTCTTTCAGCCGGATTAATGTCTCCAGCGTTTTTTCCGATATTTTCCTGCTGTTAATGTCGATCAGCGTGCCGTCAATATCAAAAAAGATAATTTTAATGTTTTCCAGATTCATATGTATATTTCCTCCCATCTGTTGTTTTGACTCATTTATCTTAACCGATCCCATATTCATCAAATTCCCGGAATATATGTCCTGCGGTATTCGCTGGGCGGACAGCCCTGCTGTGCATGAAACACCTTACTGAAATAGAACACATCCGAAAATCCGGTAAGCTGCGCGATCTCAGCGACCGGTTTATCCGTTTCCTTCAATAGCTGCTTCGCCTTACGCAGCCGCAATGTCCGCTGGTACTCCCGGATTGTCTGCCCGGTTTCCTCCTTAAACAATGTGCCCGCATATTTATAGGAAAGACCGCATACCGTTTCTACCTCTTTCGCCTCAAAACTGTCTGCATAATGCGCCTGAATATATTCCTGTAACTTTTTGACATAACCATTTTCTACCGTGTCACCGGAAGCGTTTTTTGCACATTCCAGAAAAATCTGCCACAGCCTGACCGAGGCCTGCGGTATGTTTCCGTGCACATGCGCTTCTATCATCTTCTCAAAATCCTTCTGTATCTGTCTCATTCGCTCACAGTCTGTCAGCTTCGGGAGCGTGATATACTTTTCGTTGTCCTGCGGATTCAGACAGACTTTCGTATCGTAATACACATTGCCGGGAAGCTCCTCCATCTGGGTGTCCGGCTCCTTACAGTAAAAATGCGCATAATACCAGGCCGATCCCTCCTCAAAAGGTTTTTCTCCCCAATGATGCACACCGTTTTTTAGGAAAAAAAGGCGGTGCGGCAAAAGTTCATAGTTAATACCGTCCTCCACGATTTCCATGGAACCCCTGAGCAGATAAATCGCCACGTGAAAAGGCGCTGTCCGATCCGCGTGCATCATTTTCCCCAGCGAAACACTGTAGTCGGCCTCGCAGATAAAAGGCATGGCGTTGCATGGAATTTTGAGTGCATGTCTTTCCACCATCTTATCTCCCGGAAAAAAGTTTAAGACAACTATGCCTGATTTCCGCCGCTTACAGAGAAAAAAGGCATTCGTATACAGTCTATGATAACATAAATGATTATAAATGGGGAAATTAAGAAAAATTATTCGCCCGGAAACATTGACAATACCCCAGTGAATGTTGTATTATCATAGTTGTTTATGAAACGAAGCGTGGCTCAGTTTGGTAGAGCGCTGCGTTCGGGACGCAGAGGTCGCAGGTTCAAATCCTGTCGCTTCGACTGACAAAAAGACGAAAACACCGGACTCATGGAAAGTCTGGTGTTTTCTTTTTGCCTTGAAAGCTTTGCAGATGCAAAGCCTTAATAAATCAATAAAGACCTTACACCTTAGATATTTTGACTTAGTTACCTTTTTCGTTTGGTTCTGTGACTTCTAAGAGAATACTATCAAATTCACTCTCCAGATCTTCTCTCTTATCTTGTGGTACAAGTTTCAACAGCTTTCTAACGAAAACCGTTAATCTGTTAATATATCGTAATTGTTTATCGGTCATGTTTTCAACCTCACTCATTAGATCACCTTCTTTCGTTGGTGATATTATATCATAGTGTAAAGCCTTTATTCAATTATCAATGTGTAATGTCCACTTCTTACCCGATCCGTTACTTGCTCCCAATTCCCTGTCAAAAACTGCTGCCGGTTCGGTTTCTTTATTTTTATCTACGCTCAAAATTCTGAAAGTAACCTATATATGATTTCCAATATTATACTATTATTCGTGACCTATAAACGGGACATTAATCTCTCCCACACAAGTGAATTCTCCCAAATACAAGCATTACCCTGTAAAGCCATCTAAAATAAAAAGCATAATTCAATCAAAAACGGACACCCTGAAAACATGAAAAACAATCAGACATCCGACCGGTTTTACTTTTATGTTCTCCTCTTTTTTGCTGCCGCTTTCGCAGGCTGGCTCTGGGAAATATTGCTATTCCTTTTTACGGAACACGCCTTTATTAACAGAGGCGTATATGAAGGGCCATACCTTCCGATTTATGGGGCGGGAGGACTTTTGCTCTGTATACTGCTTTCCCGATTGCGGAAAAGACCGCTTTGTGTATTTGTATTGTCCATGTCCATCTGCACACCTCTGGAATATCTGACCAGCTTTTTTCTGGAGCGCAGATGGGGTGTGCGATGGTGGGATTACAGCGGCCATTTTCTAAACCTGAATGGACGGGTCTGCCTTTTGGGCGCGGTCGTTTTCGGATTCGGCGGAACCGTTCTGGTCTGCCTTTTCCTGCCCTTCTATGAAAAACTGTACACCCGGATTCCTGCCAAATGGCGCAAAACAGCAGGGCTTTTTCTTTTGCTGGTATTTATCGCAGACGGCGCCAGATCCGCCATGTACCCGAACACGGGAACCGGAATTTCTTATTCATCGGATAATTCTTCCCTTTTTCGTTAAAATGTTGGGATGCAGCCCCCTTTTCTCTTGTTTTTTCCTCATAAAAGGTGTATTCTTATGTAGCAAATTTTAGTTGGAGGTTTGTTATGGAAGCATATGAAGTATTAAGAGATTTGGCGATTATTATTTTCGCCGCAAAATTTTTCGGGGTAGTTGCCAGAAAATGTAAAGCGCCTCAGGTTGTGGGGCAGATCGTGGCGGGACTCCTGATCGGTCCCTGTGTGCTGGGCTGGGTCGCTCCTTCCGATTTTATCACACACATGGCAGAGATCGGCGTCGTGCTCCTTATGTTTGAGGTAGGACTGGAAACGGATTTAAAAGAGCTGATCAAGACAGGCCCTATCGCCCTTTTGATCGCCTGCGCGGGTGTGTTTATTCCACTGGCATTAGGTGCGCTTTTATATATGGGGTTTTACGGCGTCGCGCCCTGGGGCAGCGAAGAATTTTTCAAGGCTGTTTTTATCGGCACCATTATGACAGCCACCAGCGTCAGTATTACCGTAGCCGCTCTACAGGAATTAGGTAAGATTAAAAGTAAGGTTGGCACGACGATTGTCAGCGCCGCCATCATAGACGACGTGATCGGCATTATCGTACTTACTTTTGTGATCGGATTTAAGTCCCCCGATTCCCACCCGGGCATGGTCGTTTTAAAGACCATCATTTTCTTTATAATTGCCGTAACAGGCGGTTTCGTTGTGTTTAAACTTTTTCTGGCTCTGGATAAACGCTATCCGCATACGAGGCGTATTCCCATTGTCGCTATGGCATTCTGCTTCGCTCTCTCCTATGTGGCGGAAAAGTATTTCGGCATCGCGGACATCACGGGAGCCTACATAGCCGGTATCGTGCTCTGCAACTTAAGCGACAATACTTACATAGAACGCAAAGTGGACGTAAGCTCCTACATGCTTTTCGGCCCGCTGTTTTTCGCCAGTATCGGTCTGAAAACCAACTTTGACGCAATGGACTCCACGCTGTTTATTTTCTGCATCTGTTTCGTGATTGTGGCGCTGTTTGCCAAAATCATCGGCTGCGGACTGGCTGCCAGACTCTGCCGTTACACTTTCTCTGATTCCCTGAAAATCGGCGTCGGCATGATGACCCGCGGAGAGGTGGCTCTGATTGTGGCACAAAAAGGACTGGCGGCAGATTTACTGACTTCCGATTATTTTATGGCGGTGATTTTGTTGATTCTGTTCTCCTCCATCGCAACGCCGATTATATTGAAATTCCTTTATAATAAAGAGGAAATTAACAAAAAATAAGAATTGATTGTAAAAGAGTTGCTTATGTTGCAATGTTTTTGTTGGTTGTTTTTCTGATTACTGTCATAACGCTTTTTATCATTTGACAGACGCAGACCCGACAGTCTGATTTCAAAAAATTACGTGCTGCAAAACACATGAAAAGTTTTGCAGCACATTTATTTCTGCGGGCAGCGAGCCAAGTGACTTCCTGCAGACATTTGACTTTACAACACTTTTGAAAGCTGCGCTTCCAGCTCTTCCGGCGGTACCGCTCCCACGATATTTTCGACCGGTTCACCCTTCACGAAAATCTTCATATTGGGAATATTCATAACGCGGTACATTCTGGCGAGTCCGTCCTCCTCGTCTATGTTGCATTTTCCGATCTTTACCTTACCGTCATACTTCTCTGCAAGCTGCGCAATGATCGGCGCCATCATCTTACAGGGGCCGCACCAGTCCGCATAGAAGTCCACCAGAACAGGAACCTCCGACTGCAAAACCTCACTCTCAAAATTTTCGCTTGTAAATTTGTACTCCATGCGCTTTTCCTCCTTATCATTGTCTTTCTATCGTTTTGTTTCTATATCAACCGTTTTCAATCCAAATGCCTTCTCACGTCATCTTTCAATCACATATTTGCAGATCGGATTTCCTCTCGAGGAAAACCGCTCCTCATACTCGGTCATCACGTTTCCTTCCATCATTTGGGCGTTGTTGTGGAGATCCTCTGTCACTTGAAGGATTTTCCATCCTGCCGGTTCCAGCTCCTCCAGTGCAAACTGAAACAGATCATGGTTGTCCGTCTTAAATTCGATCACACCGTCCGGTATTAGTATCTCATCATACCGCCGTAAAAATTCACGGGAAGGAAGTCTGCGCTTCGCATGCCTGTCCTTCGGCCACGGATCGGAAAAATTCAAATAAATACGGTCTACTTCGCCTTTCGCAAAAACAGACGTGATTTCTTCCGCCTCCATACGGATAAAATAGAGATTCGGCAGGGGATCCGCCTCCAGTTTTTGTATGCCCCGGATCAGTACGCTGGAATATTTTTCAATTCCCACATAATTGATATGGGGATTAAGCCTTGCCAGATCCATAATAAAACGACCTTTGCCCATGCCGATTTCTATGCGGACGGGATTATCGTTTCCGAAGACTTCATGCCATTTTCCCCGGCATTCCTGCGGATTATGTATCACATAATCACAGGCCGCTATCACTTCCCTTGATCCTGTTACGTTTCTTAATCTCATACTTTTACCTTATTTTCTTCGTTTTTCGCGCCGCCTGCTTTTCTTTGGCACTGGGTATATTTTAACTCATTTTGTATTTTTTGTGAATACACTACAGTTTTTCTTTCAAATAGTGTATGATATGTTAAGACAGACTCATAATTTATAGCATATATCATATATTTGTTATCATAGAAAGGTTTTACCGCATGTTATTTAAGAAAAGAATCAGGTTTTTGCAGTCCGGGCGGATCGCGGCATTGCTCCTTACGCTTCCTCTGGTTTTTGTGAGTTCACTCCAAAGCGGTGTCGTTTTCGCCGCAGAACCAGCTACTTTTGAGGAAATGCAGGCAGAAGCCGAAGCCCGGAAATTACTTCCGATCCAGTCAAACGAGATCGACAATTGGCCTGCAGGTCCTCAGGTAGGTGCACAGTCTGCCATCCTGATGGACGCCAATACAGGCGTTATTCTCTATTCTAAAAATATTCACGAGCGTCTCTATCCCGCCAGCACCACGAAAATTATGACCGCACTTCTTGCCATGGAAAAGGGCAATCTGGACGACACTGTGGAATTTAGCCACGAGGCTGTTTTCAGCGTACCTTCAGACGGTTCCAATATGGGTATGGACGAGGGCGAATCCATCTCGTTAGAGGAATGTCTCTACGGAGTTATGGTAGCCTCCGCCAATGAGGCCGCCAATGCCGCCGGCGAATATATTTCCGGCTCTATCGAAGATTTTGTGGCGTTAATGAATAAGCGGGCAGAAGAAATAGGCTGTACCGATACCCATTTTACCAATACCAACGGTCTCCATGATCCTGACCATTACACCAGCGCTTATGATCTTGCACTGATTTCCAGTCAGTTTTTCCGCAATGAAATGCTTTGCAAAATAAGCAATACCCCGCGCTATCACTTTGAAGCTACCGCTACCCAGCCTGATGATTTTTATAAAAACAATAAGCACAAGCTGGTTAACGGTGAAATTCCCTATGAAGGTATTTTAGGCGGAAAAACGGGTTATACTGATAATTCCAGACAGACTCTGGTGACCTGCGCGGAGCAGAACGGAATGCGTCTTGTCTGTGTTGTCTTTAAGGAAGAAACCCCGGATCAGTTTACGGACACTGCGGAACTGTTTGACTACGGCTTCCACAATTTCCAGGTGCTCAATATTTCAGAAAACGAAGAAAAATACAATGTAGAGTCCACAGGCTTTTTGCAGATCGGAAATGATGTTTTCGGCAGTTCAAAGCCCATTCTCTCTATTGATACCGATAGCTATGTGATTATCCCGAATACCATTTCTTTTCAGGATCTGGATTCGGAAATTGATTACAGCCAGTCAGATGAAAACCGGGTGGCCGGTATCGAATATTCTTACAACGGTATGTATGTAGGTTGCGCATACCTGAATCTTGTTACCGATAATGCTTCTTCTTATGAGTTTGACACAAAAATGACTGCTACGGATGTCAGCGTGGAAAAGACGGAAACAGAAGCCGAACCGTTACAGGACACGATTTTTATTAATATCAAAAAAGTGCTGGTCATTATTCTGGTTCTCGCCGCCATCGTTATCACTATCTTTATGGTGCACGCGTTAATCACGAACGGTAGAACCGCCAAGCGCAGAAACAACCGTATTAAGCGCAAACAAAAACGTCGCTCGCGTATGCGCACGGATTTTGATGATTTTGATTTTTAATAAATTTAAAAAAGAAATAGAAAACTCTTGACCTTATACTAACTATACCCCTTACACTTATCTCAACAAACAGGGAAAGGAGGCACATTTCTATTGAACATCAACGAATTGGAACGTCTGACCGGAATCACCAGACAGAATATCCGTTTCTATGAAAAGAAATCTTTACTTCACCCGAACAGAAACCCCGAAAACAATTATCGGGAATATTCGGATGAGGACATAGCTACACTCAAAACGATCAAGCTTTTACGGAAACTGGATTTCTCATTGGATGATATCCACAGCGTCCTGTCGGCTGAGATACCGCTTCACACATTGTTAGAGCAGCATCTCGGTGAATTGCAGTCACGTAAGCAAAAGCTGCAATCCTGTATTGATGTTTGTCATGAACTGCTTCTGACGGACGTTGAGAAAATAGACGTGGAAAAGACACTGGAAAAAATGGATCGAATCGAACAAAATGGGGGTATGTTTATGTCAATTATTGAAGATTATAAAAAATATGCTGCGGCACAGCGTAAACAGCGTTTTTCTTTCCAGCCGGATACAATGGTAATGAATCCCAGAGAATTTCTGGAAGCACTATTTATATATGCCAATGAAAACAATCAAAATCTGGAAATCATCAAAGAAGGGATGTATCCTGTTTTCCTGCTTGACGGTGTGGAATACAGGGCCGAACGCATCTTTGGCCGCTTTGGCGCAACGGTACAGTGTACGATGACGCATCCCGAAGAAAGCGGGGACGCAGATATTTCCCGGAAAAGGAAAATGATTTACCGGTTAATAAACGGACCTTATATCCTGCTACTCATTGTCTTTCTTTTCATGGCAATCGACAGGCAAAGTATAGTCTGGGCGGCTGTGGTGGCCCTCTTCCTCTTCCCGTATCTGATCTGGCTCTTCCGGATGTTCCCGAAAACCAGATAGACAATCGTATCTTTTCCTGACAAAAAGAAAGGGGCTGTTGCAAAAGTAGATGAATAATCTGCCGGAGCAACGGCTCCATTTTTATGCCAAAAACAGAAAAGCAG
>ERZ808040.251-NODE-251-length-52438-cov-8.256622_pt1 | contig 52438 bp, 39 predicted proteins | sample MGYA00380191_ERZ808040 | MGnify/ENA primary metagenome ERZ808040 (study PRJEB31490, sample SAMN06133395) | mouse gut metagenome | isolation source: J6 | host: mice | place: China: Chengdu | collected 2015-05 ...
CGCCGGACGGAGAGCTGCTGCTGCGCTGGATTCAGAGCGGCGTCTTTCAGCCCCGGTTCACCATCAACTCCGCCAACGACGACAACACCGTCACCCAGCCCTGGATGTACGAGGAGCACCTGCCCCAGGTGAGGGCGGCCTATGCCCTGCGCTACCGCCTGCTGCCCTATCTGTACTCCCTGATGTACGAGGCCAGCGTGTCGGGAATGCCCGTCATGCGCCCCCTGTTCCTGGAGTTCCCCCAGGACGTGGAGTGCTACCGGGACAAGAACCTCACCTTCATGTTCGGCCCCGCCCTGCTGGTGGCCAACGTGGTGGAGGAGGGCGCCGCGGAGCGCACCCTCTACCTGCCCGCCGGAACCAGGTGGTACGACATGAACGACTTTATGCGGGAATATGAGGGCGGCCAGACCATCACCGTGCCGGTGGCGCTGGACAGCATCCCCATGTTCCTGCGGGGGAACGCCGTCCTGTTCACCAGCGAGGATGTGACCCACATTCTCTCCGACACCATGCGCCAGCTGGACCTGGTCATCGGCGCGGAGGAGGACAGCAGCATGGTGTTCTACGACGACGACGGCCACACCCAGGATTACAAAAACGGCGTGTACGCCAAGACCGCCATCTCCGTGAAGAGCGGCGACCGGAAGGTGATCTCCTTCCACAAGGAGGGGTCCTATCCCGGCACGGTGGAACGGCTGACGCTGAAGGTGGTCAGCAAGCGGAAGGGCGCCTACTGGGTCAGCGTGGACGGGGCGCAGATCCCCCGCTTCCTGGTCCGGGACAACTGGGAGGAGGCGGAATCCGGCTGGTACTACAACCTGTCCGACCGCACCATCTGGGTCAAATGCCCCATGCCCCGGAAGGACGATTTCCAGATCGTGGTTTCCACGGAAAAATTCGACCTCATCGGCATGGCCGACGAGGCGGCGGATCAGGAATGACATCCCGCTCTTCAACAATTTTGTGAGGTGAACTACTATGCCAATGCAAATGACCTGGCGCTGGTACGGCGAGGGCAACGATCAGATCAAGCTGTCCGACATCAAGCAGATCCCCGGGGTGGAGGGGATCGTGTGGGCGCTCCACGACAAAATGCCGGGGGAGATCTGGCAGCCTGACGAGATCGCGTCCGTGATGAAGCAGTTGGAGGAATACGGCTTCAACGGCGACGTGGTGGAGTCCGTCAACGTCCACGACGACATCAAGATCGGCCTGCCCACCCGGGACCAGTATATCGAGAACTACAAGCAGACCATCCGCAACCTGGCCCCCTTCGGCGTGAAGGTGATCTGCTACAACTTCATGCCGGTGTTCGACTGGACCCGCACCGACCTGTTCCACCCGGTGGGGGACGGCTCCACAGCGCTGTACTACGAGGCGTCCAAGATCCACGACGACCCCAAGGAGATGGCGGACTACGTCATGTCCTTCACGGAGAAGTACCACATGACCTTCCCCGGCTGGGAGCGGTCGCGGATGGCCAAGCTGGACGAGCTGTTTGAGAAGTACAAGCCGGTGACCAAGGAGATGCTCTGGGACAACCTGAAGTACTTCCTGGAGGCCATCATGCCCACCTGCCGGGCGTGCGGGATCAAGATGGCCATCCACATGGACGACCCCCCCTGGGACATCTTCGGCCTGCCCCGGCTGATGGTGGACGCCGGGGCGGTGGACCGCTTCCTCAGCATGGTGGACGACCCGTATAACTGCCTGACCCTGTGCTCGGGGAGCCTGAACGCCAACCCGGAGAACAACGTGGCCTCCATCGTGCGCAAGCACGCCGACCGCATCGCCTTCGCCCACATCCGCAACATCAAGCACTTTGAGAACGGAGACTTCTCCGAGGCGGCCCACCGGGACTGCTGCGGCGACACAGGCATTCTGGACATCCTGAAGGCCTATCACGACGCGGGCTGGGAGGGCTACATCCGCCCGGACCACGGGCGCCACCTGTGGGATGAGGTTCCCGGCAAGGTGCGGCCCGGCTACGGATTGTACGACCGCGCTCTGGGCATTATGTATATGCTGGGCGCCTGGGACATGATGGACAAGGAGGCGGAGCGGAAATGAAACTCACCGATCTGCTGAGGCCCGGCTATGACGCCGGGGCCTGGGAGGGCTACCAGCTGCCCAAATTCGATCTGGAGGCCGTCCGGGCCAAGACCCATGACGCGCCCACCTGGCTCCACTTCGGCGCGGGCAACATCTTCCGGGCCTTCCCCGCCGCCCTGCTGGAGGACCTGCTGGACCAGGGCGCCTATGACCGGGGCGTCATCGTGGCCGAGGGCTTCGACTTCGAGATCATCGACAAGGCCTATACCCCCTACGACAACCTGAGCCTGCTGGTGGTGCTCCAATCCGACGGGTCCATCCAGAAAAAGGTGGTGGCCTCCGTCACCGAGAGTCTGAAGGCCGACCCCCGGTTCCCCGCCGACTGGGCCCGCCTGGAGGCCGTCATGACCGCCCCCTCCCTCCAGATGGTCAGCTTTACCATCACCGAGAAGGGCTACTCCGTCGCCCCGGCGGACCTGGAGCGGGGACTGTCCCCCGCGCTCATCATGGGCAAGGTGGCCGCGCTGCTCTACAAACGCTATCAGGCCGGGGCGCTGCCGCTGACCCTCCAGAGCATGGACAACTGCTCCCACAACGGCGACAAGGTGAAAGCCGCCGTGCTGGCCTACGCCGAGGCGTGGGTCAGGGCCGGGCTGGCGGACGAGGGCTTCCTGGCCTACCTGAAGGACGGCGGCAGGGTGACCTTCCCCTGGAGCATGATCGACAAGATCACCCCCCGCCCCGACGCGCTGGTCCAGGGGATGCTGGAGCAGGACGGCTTTGAGGACCGGGACGCCATCATCACCGGGAAGAACACCTACACCGCCCCCTTTGTCAACGCGGAGGAGACGGAATACCTGGTGGTGGAGGACCGCTATGCCAACGGCCGCCCGCCCCTGGACAGGGCCGGGGTGCTCTACACCGACCAGGCCACCGTGGACAAGGTGGAGCGGATGAAGGTGTGCACCTGCCTGAACCCCCTGCACACCGCCCTGGCCATCTACGGCTGCCTGCTGGGGTATACCCTCATCTCCGCCGAGATGAAGGACGGGGACCTGCGGGGGCTCATCACCAAGATGGGCCGCATCGAGGCCATGCCCGTGGTGGTGGACCCGGGGGTGCTCAAGCCCGCCGGCTTCATCGACGCGGTGCTGAACAAACGCCTGCCCAACCTCTTTATGCCCGACGCCCCCCAGCGCATCGCCACCGACACCTCCCAGAAGCTGCCCATCCGCTTCGGCGAGACGATCAAGGCCTACGGGGCCAAGGGGCTGGACAAGGGCGAACTGGTGCTCATCCCCCTGGTGCTGGCGGGCTACGCCCGGTATCTCAAGGGCGTGGACGACCAGGGAAACCCCTTCACCCCCTCCCCCGACCCCCTGCTGGACGAGCTCCAGCCCATTGTGGCCCCCCTGGAGGTCAGGGAGGGTGCGCAAAGCATGAGCTGCCTCAAGGCGCTGTACCGCCGCAAGGACGTGTTCGGCGTGGACTTGTACGAGGCCGGCCTGGGGGAGCGGATCGAGAACATGGCGGCCGAGCTCTTCGCCGGACCGGGCGCGGTGCGCCGGACCCTGCACAAGTACGTCTCCGCCCGCTAGGCGGCGCGTGCGGCCGCCCCGCCTTTTTTAATTGCCCTCAACCGCTTGACCGGAAACGGCTTGTTCCGTATAATGAAAGGAACCTCTGAATCAATCGGCAAGAGCGATTTGCGAGAGATTTTTCGCCGCCGCGAGGCGGAATTTCGGCGGAAAGGCGGTCTGTATGACGAGCGGCAATCTCTTTCTCGACCTGTCCGGCTCCTGGCGGTTCGCCATGGGCCCGGCGGAGTCCGCGGTTTTTTCTGAAGCGTCCGTCCTGCTCCCCGGCACCATGGACGAAAACCGCAAGGGCCTGGACAATCGAGGCAATTTCACCTCCCGGCACCTGAACCGGGACTATACCTACACCGGCCCCGCCGTCTATCAGCGGGAGATCGCCGTCCCGGCGGAGTGGGCGGGCAGGCCGGTGCGGCTCTATCTGGAGCGGACGAAAAAGACCCGTATCTGGGTGGACGGCCAGATCGCGGGGGAGCGGCAGAACAGCTATACCACCCCCCACCGCTATGACCTGACCGCCCTGTGCCGCCCGGGACATACCCACACCCTCACAGTGGAGGTGGACAACTCCCCGGACGGGATGCCCCACGCCATGTACTCCACCCTGTGGGAGGGGGAGGCCTGGTCCCACCAGCTCACCGAGCACGGCCAGACCAACTGGAACGGGATGGTGGGGGCCCTGCGGCTGGAGTCGCCCCCGGCCCTGTCCGTCTCCGCCCTGCGCCTGCGGCCCGACCTGAACCGCCATAACCTCCGGGTGGAGGCGGCGCTCACCCGGCTGGACGGGGCGGAGGAGCTGCGGGGGGAGGTCGTCCTCCAGGCGGAGAGCTGGAACACGGACCAGCCGGTCCATAAAACCGCCCCCCAGCGGGTAGAATTCTCCTTCGCACCGGGGGAGCGCACCCTCATCCTGTCCCTCCTCCACGACATGGGGGAGCGCCCCCTCCTGTGGGACGAGTTCCGCCCCAGCCTCTACCGCGTGACGGCGCAGGTGTATGCCGGCGGAGCTCTCCGGGACGAGCGCTCGGAGGACTTCGGGATGCGCTCCTTCACCGCCGGGGCCAACCAGGGCGGGCGGCAGTTCTTCATCAACGGCCGCCCCACCCAGCTCCGGGGGGAGATCAACTGCGCCATCTTCCCCAAAACCGGGTACGCCCCCATGGGGCTGGAGGACTGGCTGCGGGTGTTCCGGATCTACAAGGACTACGGCCTGAACCACGTCCGCTTCCACACCTGGGTGCCGCCGAAAGCCGCCTTCCAGGCCGCCGACCGGCTGGGGCTGTACCTCTATGTGGAGCTCCCCCAGTGGGGGCGGCGGATGTTCGGCGATATCGCCCAGGGGGACGACGCCGACGTGCGCTATTATGAGGAGGACACCCGCCGCATTTTCAGCGAATACCGCAGCTCCCCCTCCTTTGTCCTGTTCGCCCTGGGCAATGAGGAGCGGATCGGGTTTTACTACTATGAGGAGTTTTTGAAGTTCTGCAAGGGGCTGGAGCCCGACCTGCTGTGCTCCGACATCGCGGGGCACAGCACCTATCCCCCTTCCGCCGATTTCGCCTCCAAGTGGCTGGAGCCGGGCTATCTGCCCCTGACGGAGCCCCGCACCGACTGGGACTATGAGCAGGCCGTCCAGGCCGCCCCCGTCCCCATCACCGGCCACGAGGTGGGCCAGCTCCAGGTGTACCCCGACTACGGCCGGGAGCTGCCCCGCTATGAGGGCTGTGTCCTGCGTCCCCGGAACCTGGAGCACTTCCGGGACATTTTGGCCCAGGCGGGGCTGGCGGACCGGGCGGCCGACTTCCACCGGGCCACCGGGAAGCTGGCCGCCATGCTGTACCGCCGCTTTGCGGAATCCTACCTGCGCACGTCGGGCTCCGGGGGCTTTCTGCTGCTGGGGCTCCAGGACTTCCACGGCCAGGGCACCGCCCTGGTGGGGCTGCTGGACAGCTTTTTAGAGAGCAAGGGGGCCGTCACCCCCCAGCAGTTCCGCCGCTCCTGCTGTGAGCTGGCGGTGCTGGCCCGCCTGCCCCGGTTCGTGTGGGAGGGCGGGGACGTTCTGACGGCGGAGATCCTGGTGTCCAACTACTCCCCCGCCCCGGCGGAGCTGGCCCTGTCCTGGACGCTGGAGGACAGCCAAGGGGCCGTGCTGGTCAGGGGCGTCCTCCCCTCCCGCACGGTCCCCCAGGGCGGCGTCACCCGGCTGGGCGCTTTGGAGGCGGAGCTGCCCCGGCTGTCCGCCCCATGCCGGACCCGGCTGGTCCTGTCCCTGGAGGGGGAATATGACGCTCCCCTCTCCCCCGGCGTCAACGACTACCCTCTGTGGCTGTACCCCGCCGCGTCCCAGGCGGAGCTCCCGGAGGGCGTGGTGCTGTGCCGGGCCTATGACCGGCAGGCGGAGCGGGCGCTGGCCCAGGGTGGGACGGTGCTGGTGATCTCCGAGGGCACCGCCGCCGCCCTGCCCCGCAGCCGGGCCGTGTCCTTCCGGCCCGACTTCTGGAGCCCCATGTTCCACACCGCCCAGTCGGACGGCTATTCTCTGGGTATTTTTGTAGAGAAAAATCACCCGCTGTTTACCGATTTCCCCACGGACTGCTTTGGGGACTGGCAGTGGTTCGAGCCCCTGCGAAACGCCCGGGGCCTGCTCATCAACGAATTCCCCGCCGGCCTGCGCCCCATGGTCCAGCCCATCGCCACCCTCGACCTGCCGGAGCAGCTGGCCCTGCTGTTTGAGGCCCGGGTGGGCCCGGGGCGGCTGTTCGTGTCCACCATTGACCTGTTGGAAAAAGACGACCCCGCCTCCCGGACCCTGCTGTCCGCCATCTACCGCTATGTGTCCAGCCCGGAGTTCCAGCCCCAGGCGGAGCTGGAACCGGAGGCTCTGCGCCCCTGCCTGCCGCCGCTGGATCTGACGGCAATCCAACTCAAGGGAGAATGTGCGCTGGATGTGGGCGGGCATGCCGTCTTTTCCGTGGAGTGCTTCGACAGCCATGGGCCCTGCGGCCTGCCGGAGGGCTGGCGGCTGGAATTCCGCTCCTCCGACCCCCTGACTGCGGAGGTGGACGGGGCGGGAACGCTGCGGGCCCGACGGCCCGGGGTCGTCAAGCTGTCCGCCATCTGCTCCTCGGAGACCGCCCGGCTGGAGAACAGCCTTGTCCTCCGGATCGGCGAGCCCGCCGCCCAGCCCATCCCGCTGAACGGCGCCAGGGTTTCCGCCCAGAGCAGCCACCCGGACCATCCCCCCGCCCGAATGCTGGACGGCGGCCCGGATACCTATTGGCAGACCAACTATCTGGACCGCGCCCAGCGCCTGCCCCAGTGGGTGGAGCTGGAGCTGCCAGAGGCGCGGGAGGCGTGCGCCCTGCTGTGCGGCGCGTGGACCGGAAGCACCCGGGGGGCCATCCTGCGGGCCGCGCTGTCCGTAAGCCTGGACAGAACGCGGTTTGAGGAGGTCTGCCGGGGCGAATGGACGGAGGCCGCCGCCGGGGAGGACAAGCTGTTTACCTTCCCGCCCCGGCCCGTCCGCTTCCTCCGGCTGACGGTGGACTGGGCCGTGATGCACACCGGCGACTCCAACGCCGTCAGCATCTCCCGCTTGGCGCTGTACGACCGCCCCCTCATCGCCGCCGCCGAGGAGCGGCCCGTCTGCCCGGTGCGGTTCGGCGCCGCCCTGGAGCGGGCGCTGGCAAAGGCGGCGCTGCCGGAGCACGTCGCCGTCACCCTGGCGGACGGCAGCCGCCGGGAGGCGGATGTGGTGTGGCTGTGCGGCTCCTACCGCCCGGATCAGCCCGGGGACTACCTGGTGGAGGGCACACTGTTCTGCCCCGGCGCGGCCAACCCGGGCAGCGTCCGGGCCCGGCAGGTGCTCCGGGTGCTGCCCAAGGACATGACCGCCCCGCCGGACAAGACCGAGCTGGACCGGCTCTCCCAGGAGCTGCGGGCGCTGAGCGGGCGGGTCACGGAGCCCGGCCGCCGGGCGGAGCTGGACGGGCTGCTCACCCAGCTGGAGAGCTTCTATGCCCTCACCGGCGCGGTGCAGCATGATGTGGACGTGTGGGCGGAGCGGCTCACCGACGCCATGGCGGAAGATATCCGGCACAGCTAGGGGGCGCATCTTCTGAAAAAAAGGCCGGGTGTGTTTGCTGAAAACACACCCGGCCTTTCCCATTATAGCATCAGTTTGCGCATGGAACATCCCGCTCAAGCGGTCTTTTTGTCCGCCTCGTCCAGATAATACGGATAGTCTCCCATCAGGGTCACAGATCTCCAGGGTCTGGCTGGCGCCGGGCTCCAGCACGTCCGTCCTGCCGAAGCCCGCCAGCACCACGCGGGAGAATACAGCCGCCATGCGCCGCGTCCATCCCTCAGGAGGCCGGTATTATGGCGAGCCATTCCGCCTCCGACACCCCTTGAGACAGCCGCAGGGAATAAGAGAAGGCCCCGTCCGTCCACACCGCCAGCACATAAGCGCCCCCGTCTCCCTTGAGGGCGACGGGCAGGCCGCCGGCCGTGACCTCGGCCACATCGCCATAGCGCGTGTAGTCCCCGGAATTGTCCGCCGTCCCGGCGGACTGGCGGTATGTGGCAGTCTGGCCCGCGCCGCTGTACTGGATCTGAGCCAGCTCGTTCCAATAGGAGCAGTACGTGGTCTCCTCCGGCTCAAACGGCAGGACGAAGCCCGCGTCCACCTCAAACCCCACCAGCTCGGACAGCTCCTCCCGTGACGCGGCCTCCTCAATTTGGGGGACCGCCTGTACATCCCCCGGCGTCTGGAGCCGGAGCAGCCTGGGCAGCGCCGCCGCCCCCGCGATCAGCAGTACCAGGCAGGCCGCCGCCGGGAGGTACCGTTTCAGCTTTGGGAAGCGCAACACGCTGGGCTTCGCGGGGGCGATATCCTCCGCCGCGACGCGCTTCAGCACCCGCTCCCGCATCTCCGGCGTCACCTCAATTCTCTCCATAATCTCGTCATACGCCCTCCTCAAAGTCATACGCCTCCTTCAATATCTCCTTCAGCCCTGCCCGTCCCCGGCGCAGGTCGGAGCGGACGGTGGACTCCCGCCGCCCAAGCATGGCGGCGATTTCCGCCGTGGTGCAGCCCTCGTGGTAAAACAGGTGGACGGCCTCCCTCTGGTGGACGGGCAGGGCCTTCACCGCCTCCCACACAAAGGACAGGTCCTCCCGCTCCTCCGCAGCCAGCTCCTCGTTCAGCTCGTCGGCCGCACGGACCCGGTTGTAATCCAGCCGGTTTTTGCTCAGGTTTGCCGCCACCCGCAGCAGCCACGCCTTCTCATGCTTTGGCCCGTTCAGGGCCGGGGCGGTTTTCAGAAATTGGATCAGCGTATCCTGCAAGACCTCCTCCGCGTCGCTGAGATTGTGGAGGTAGGAATAGGCCAGCCGCAGAATGCTGCCGCCGTAATCGGTGAGCATCCGTTCCGCCTGGCGGTTGACCGCGTCCCGGTCCGCCGCCGCTTCCCGCCGGGCCCTCCGCCCCTCCGCCAGCGCGAACAGCCGGCGGAACCAGCCCCGGAGCGGCTCCAGGGGCGCGGGGCTCGGCTCCCGCCGTGTAAGACAATACTCCATCTGACTGTCCTCCTGTCGCAAGCGGGAGGGGCCGCGGCACGCCCGGCCCCTCCCGCTTTTCTCACTTGACCGACCGGATCAGCGCGGTCATGCCGGCGGCGCTCATACCGGCGCCGGAGGTCACGGCATAAGTATAACCGCCGTTCTCCCAGATGGCAACCATGACCAGCCCGTTTTCCCCCCTCATGGTCACGGCGGAGCCGTCTACCGCAACGGACTCGGACCAGGCGTACCGGTTATAGTCGCCGCTGATGTCCCCGCCGCCCGCCGCCTTGCGGACGGTCACGGAGCTGTCGCCGTTCTGATAGGTGACCTGGATCATCTCATCGTTCATGGTCTGGATCACGCGCTGGGAATAGCCCTCCAGCCTGTCCGGGGCGGACATGGAGAAGCCGGCAGCCTCGGCGGCTTCCTCCAGCGTGGCGCGGTCCGCAAACGGGTTGGGAATCTGGACGATTTCCTCTGAGCTGGGCTCTGTGTTAATTTTAACAGCACCGCCCTCCAAAACGACGGCGCCCTCCTTACAGCCCAGCAGGGCGTCAAACAGCTCCACAGGCACATAGGCGGTGTCGTCCACCAGGACAGGGGCGCAGCCCAGGGAAAACAGGCTGGCGCCCACCATCCCCTCCTGGGTGGGGGCGGCAAAGTACCGGTCCGCGCCGATGGTCAGCTCGGCATACCGCTCCGGCCCCGTCACAGTGATGACGCCATTGTCCCAGGCGACGGAAAAGCCCAGCTTTTCCGCGATGGCCCGCAGGGGAACCATGACCCGGGCCCGGGCTCCGGCGTCCTCGCCGTCGATTTCAATGGCGAAGCCGGGGGCGGCGGTCTGGGACGGCTGTTCCGGATCAGCGGCATCAGCAGCCAAAGCGGGGATTGCGATGGCGCCCAGCAGGGCCAGAGAGAGGGCGGCGGTCAAAATCTTTTTCATCGGGATCTTCCTTTCCAGTTTGGTCGTTGTGAGCGGCGCTCGCGCCGTTCTGCCCTATATACAGCCGGAAGATCTAAAATGTTGCAGGGAGGAAGGATTTTAGGGAGATCTTTTCCGCCGCCGGCTCCGGGCGGGTCAGGACATGAGGGCAAGCACATCGCCCACATCGCCGTCAATGCAGACGGACCGGTCCGCGATCTCCCGGGGGCAGACCGCCTGACCATCGTTGATGCAGGCGTAGACGGCGTTGGGATTGTTCGCCGTCATCCGCCAGAAGGGGTATTTGATGATGACCGGGGTGTTCCACCCCACCCCCAGCTCCAGAAACAGCACCCTCATCCCGTCGTGGCGGCGGAGGAATTCGGCGTACCGCCCGGCGGCGGCGTGCCAGCCTTCATCCTCCACAAACCGGCTGTCGGAGCGCAGGTTCATGGCCAGCGGCTTTCCGCAGCGGGGACAGCGGGGGATCAGCTCTGTGGGAATCCGCATCCCCTCCTGCCGTTCCAGCATCCGGCGCACCGGTTCCCGGTTGTCCCAGGTCTCCCGACAGCAGGGCTCCGAGCACTGGAACAGGCCGTAGTCCCCCTGGGTGTAAAACAGCCGCTTTTTGTCAAACCCCGCCCTCTGGAAGCAGTGGTCCACGTTGGTGGTGAGCACAAAGCAGTCCCTGCCCTCCGTCAGCTTCCGCAGGCCGTCATAGACCGGCCTGGGCGGGTCCTGATAGCGGTTGATCCAGATATAGCGGCTCCAGTAGGCCCAGAACTCCTCCCGGGCGGCATAGGGGTAGAATCCCCCGGTATACATATCGTCAAAGCCATATTTGGCCTTGAAGTCCCCAAAATTCCGCTCAAACCGCTCCCCGGCATAGGCGAAGCCCGCCGAGGCGGACAGGCCCGCCCCCGCGCCGATGACCACGGCGTCGGCCCCTTCCAGCGCCTCACGCAGTCTGCCGGTCCGGGCCGAGGAGCGCACGGTAGATCCGGGCGTCGATATCCTTGAACACATTGAAGATCACCCTCCTGACGGTTGTCTCACGCGGAAGAAGCTCCAGGACGGTCCCCACCGCGATCTCGGCGGCCTCCCGGTTGGGAAAGCGGAACTCTCCCGTGGACACGCAGCAGAACGCCACGCTTCCCAGCCCCTGTTCCGCCGCCAGCTCCAGGCAGGCGCGGTAGCAGGACGCAAGCGCTTCCCTGTCCCGGTCCGAAACGCGCCCTTGGATCATGGGCCCCACCGTGTGGAGGACACACCGGGCGGGGAGGTTATACCCCTTTGTCAGCTTGGCCCGGCCCGCGGGCTCCGGGCGCCCCTGGGCCCGCATGATCTGATCACACTCCTCCCGGAGCTGGAGCCCCGCCGCGGAGTGGATGGCGTTGTCGATGCAGCCGTGGCAGGGGTGGAAGCAGCCCAGCAGGGCGCTGTTGGCCGCGTTGACGACGGCGTCCACCCTCAGGCGGGTGATATCCCCCTGCCAGAGGGCGATTTGGGGGTGGGCGGCGGTGACGGGCAGGGCGTCCCCGTCCACCGCCCCCCTTTCCGCCGCCTCGGCGGACAGCAGCGCGTCCTGCGCCGCCAAGAACTCCCCCCGGAGGGGCATGGGCGGGCGTACGTTCATCAGGGTGCGCAAAAGCCGCCGCTGGGCCTTTTCCTCAGGGGGAACCGCCGCCGCCTGGGCGCGGCGTCCGGGCATCTCGGACAGCAGAATCCGGTTGAGAAATTGAATCTGTTCCATGCGGGTCATCCCCGATCCCTCCCCAAACAGTTCGGTCACCGCCAGCCGCCCTTGTGGCGGATCGCCCCGGCGGGGCAGTTCAGAAAGCAGTTGCCGCACTCGTCACAGCGGCTTTCGCGGATGGCGTATTTTCCGCCCACGCGGTGGGGCGCGGCGAAGGAGCAGATCTTCCCGCATTTCCCGCAGCCGGTGCACAGGCCGGGGTCGATGGTCAGCCCCGCCTTTTCCACCGGCATCCCGCCGTAGGCGAACCGCTCCCGCTCCAGCTTGTGGTCCCGGTGCTTTTTGTCAAAGTCGTAGTCGTAGACCTCTCCCCTGGCCCGGTAGACCACAAAGGCGGTCATGGCGGGATAGCGGGCGTTGTCCTCGATGCAGTAGGCGAACCGGGGGTCGTTCTTCGCCTTCAGCTCGTCGATGGTCACCTCCCGCACATCTCCGGTGAGCCGGATGGAGTAGCCGGGGTCGAACACATAGCCCGCCTGAGTCTCCCCCAGCACCCGGGTGTCGGCGCACAGCCCGCACACCGACACCTTTCCCGTCTCCTTCAGCTGGCGGTAAAAGGGCTTGGTGTTCATGGTCATGAAGTAGATGCCGTCGTTGTCCCAGGTCAGGAAGTGGGCGATGCGGGTCTCGGGGTACTCGCCGTCGAGGGTGGCGAAGGTGCAGCAGCCGATTTTGTCAAACAGGTCAAAAATATTCTGGATTGTCATGTTGGACGCCTCCTTACAGTTGTTCTCTGGTGGTTTCACCGGTGATGCGGTTGATTTTCAGCGCACCGCTGCGCTGGACGCCCCGGACGAACTGGTACTCCGGCCAGCCGAAGCCCGCCAGGCAGCTGATATAATGGTTCTCCGGGATCTGCAGGAACGCCCGTGCCCGGGGGCAGGTCTGGAGCGCCGCCCAGGGGGTGGACACGTAGATGAACCCCAGCCCGCTGCAGGTCATGGCCAGCTCGGCGTAGGCCAGGGCGATGGCGGTGTCAAACACCCACTCCCCCCTGCCGACGGGGGCGTGGGCCGCCAGCAGGTGGGGCGCGCCCCGGAAGCAGAATTCCTCCCCGGCGTCATAGCGGCTTTTGATCATGGCCATGTCCCCGTCGTCAAAGCGGGGCGGGTTGTTGCCCCTGGCCGCCTCCGCCAGCATTTCGTCCCGCAGGATATCCGTAAATTCCTTCATCACCCGAATATCGTCGATGACGGTGAATTCATAGATCTGATTGCAGCTTCCCGTGGGGGAGTTGCCGCAGATTTTGAGGATGCGGCGGATCAGGTCCCGGTCCACGTTTTCCCGCCTGAACTTCCGGCAGCTCCGCCGGTTGGTGATGAGGGCGTCCATCTGCAGGGGACTGGGGATCAGCTCCCGGGGGAGCATGTCCGCCGGGTCCTTGCCCAGGATGGACAGCGCGCCGGTGGGACAGCCCGCCATGCACCGCTGGCACTCCCAGCACATCTTCCACTCGTCCGTCAGCCTGGTGATGGCCATACGGGGCCAGCCGTCCGGGCCCATCTCCATGGCGCCGTTCCAGCAGATGTCGGCGCACCGCCCGCAGCGGGTGCACTTCTCCCGGTCCACCACAACCTTTTTGTCCAAATTGGTGTTTTTCACTGCGCCGTCCTCCTCAACAGATGAAGCCTAACATCAGGTAGCCCGCCAGCGCCAGCCCCCAGGCAATCGCTGTGTAGGGCGTCTGGGTGCGCACGTGGTCCATGATGGGTACGCCGGTGACGCTGGCGGTGAGGATCACGCTGTCCGAGATGGGCGAGTTCTGATCCCCGAACACCGCGCCGGAGACGATGGCCCCCAGCACAAACGGGGCGGGGACGCCCAGCGGCACCAGCACCGGGGTCAGCACGGGCACCAGCACCGCCGCCGTGCCGCCGCTGGTGCCTGTGGCATAGGCGATGGCCGTGGCGATGAGGAACCCGGCGGCCAGCATGACGGCCCGGGGCATCATCCGGGCATACTGGGCCAGAAACCCGGCGGTACCCAGCACAGACAGCAGGCTTCCGAAGGCGTAGGCCAGCACCAGGATCACCGTCAGGTCCAGCATGTTCCTCATGCCGTCCATGCACCACCCGGTGTATTCCTCCACCGTGGCGATCCCGCGGAGGGCGTACCAGGCCCCGGTGAGCAGGAGCGTCAGCAGACCCGCCGCAAACACCGCCGTGCCGCCGTCCCCCGCCGACAGGTCGCCTCCGCCGGTGGCCAGGATGACGGCGAAGATACAGGCCACCAGGAAAACAATGGGGACAATCATGTTCCGGGCCAGCGCCTTCCCGCCCTCTACCCGGGTATCATACCGGTACTCTTCCGCTTCCTCCCCGCTCCGGCTGAACGCCCGCCTCATCGGCCCGATGTTATATCCGAACAGGATGGAGCCCAGCACCAGGAGCAGCAGGGCAATGGTATAGAACTGGAACACCACCGAGGACATGACCACGGAAAAGGGGTCCCGGGTGATGCCCAGCTCCCTGGCCACGGGGGTGAAGAAGGTGGTCAGCACCGCGCAGGCGCTGCCGAAGGGGACGATCCAGGCCACCGCCGAGCCGGTGGAGTTGGAAATGAGGGCCAGCTTCTCCCGGGGTACGCCGTACTTTCTGAAAAACGGCCTGCCCACCAGGGCGGTGACGGCGATGGAGCTGGTGCCGTCCACAAAGAGCAGCAGGCCCAGCACAAAGGAGATGAGCTGCGCACCCACGGGGGACTTGACCAGCCTGCGCCGCTCCGTGCAGCAGCGCACCAGCCCCTCCACGCCGCCGGAGCAGCTGACCACCGTCATAACCGCCCCGGTCATCAGGATAAAGAGGGTGGTCTTGGTGGTGGACAAGTCGGTGAACACCGCCGGAATGGATTCCAGCCCCGTGAGAAAATTTCCGGTGGCCGCGCCGGTGATGGCGGTGGCGGCGGCAATGCCGGACAAGAGGGCCAGAAACACGTTTTTCCTCCAAAACGCCATGGCCAGGGTGACAAGGATGGGGACAATGGACCAGACTCCGTAATTCATAGGGACGCCTCCTCGCTTGCTTGGTGATTTCTACGATACCAGCGGGGCGGCTTTTTCACAAGTACGCACTTTTTATTTACCCAGTCACCTTTTTGTAACTCCCCTCTTGACCAGCGGGGCGCAACAGATTATGATTGATATATTACATACAGATTGAACTGTTGGGAGGTTTTTTGATGCTGACCAAGGAAGAACTGCCTGTCTGCCCGGTGGCTACCACCGTGGCCCTCATCGGGAGCAAGTGGAAGCTCCTCATCATCCGCAACCTCAGAATGCGCCCCTGGCGGTTCAACGAGCTGAAAAAGAACCTGGAGGGCATCAGCCAGAAAAGCCTCACCGACAGCCTGCGCTCCCTGGAGGAGGACGGAGTGGTGGTGCGCACGGTCTATCCGGAGGCGCCGCCCCGGGTGGAGTACTCCCTCAGCGAATTGGGGGAGTCCATGCGCCCGATCCTGGATGCCATGGAGGCGTTTGGGGCGAACTACCAGGAGCTGGTCAAAACCGGCAGCCGGCCCTGACCCGTTCCAGGTATGAATGGAAACACAGCGGCGCCGCCCGTTCCTGTACGGAACGGGCGGCGCCGTCTGGCGTTGATGTATGTTGATGTATTATGTTCCGGCCGCCGGGCGCAGCGCCGCGGCATAGGCGGAAGCTCACGGGCTATGGGAGCCGGAAGCGGAGCGGGGAGGCGCGGCGCACAAGACATTCCGCAGGGTGTCAAACAGCTTGCCCACGTCGATGGGCTTGCCCAAATGTCCGTTCATGCCGGCGGACAGCACCCGCTGGCGGTCCTCCTCAAAGGCGTTGGCGGTCATGGCCACGATGGGCAGCCGGGCCAGACGGGGGTCCTCCATGGCCCGAATGATTTTGGTCGCCTCAATGCCGTCCAGAACGGGCATCTGAATATCCATGAGGATCAGATCATAGGGGGCGTCCCCGCAGTTTCGCACCTTCTCCACCGCCTCGGCCCCATCTGAGGCCACATCGACGGCACAGCCGGCCTCCTCCAAAATGGTCGCGGCGATCTCCTGGTTGAGGTCGTTGTCCTCCACCAGCAGGATGCGCCGGCCGGCGAGAGGCCGCGAGGACGCCGGCGCGTCCTGGGCCGGCCGGCTGCCGGGCTCCTCGCCGAACCGAAAGGGAACGGTAACGGTGAAGGTGCTGCCGCGGCCCTTTTGGCTCTCCACCGCGATCTGGCCGCCCATCAGCTCCACCAGGTTTTTGGTGATGGCCATGCCCAGTCCCGTCCCCTGGATGCCGCTGACCGTGGAGGTCCGCTCCCGTTCAAAGGGTTCAAAAATATGGGTCAGGAACTCCGGGGCCATGCCGATTCCGGTATCCCGGATGTGGAACTGGTAGACGGCGGCGTCTGGCGTGTCTCCCGCCTTCTCGGCCGCGCAGACAGAGACGGTCCCGCCGGAGGGGGTGAATTTCAGCGCGTTGCTCAGCACATTCAGCAGCACCTGGTTCAGCCGCAGCCGGTCGCATACCACATAGGGGTGGACCAGGGCGCTGTCATCCAGATGAAAGTCCAGCCCCTTGGCGGCCAGGTCCGCCTGGATGATGGCCTGAAGATCCCGCAGAACCTGCGGCAGACTGCACGAAGCCTCCTCAATCACCACCTTGCCGCTCTCAATGCGGCTCATGTCCAGCACGTCGTTGATGAGTCCCAGCAGATGGCTGGAGGAGGCGGAGATTTTGGCCAGGTAGTCCCGCACCTGTTCCGGATCATCCAGATGGGTGGCGGCAAGATTGGTGAAACCAATGATGGCGTTCATGGGGGTGCGGATATCGTGGGACATGTTGTTGAGGAACCTGGTTTTGGCCTGGGAGGCCCGCTGGGCCTCCAGCAGGGCCTCCTCCAGCAGCTTGTGCTGCTCCTGAAATTTTTCGTCGGCCTCCTTGCGGTCGGTGATGTCCACAAACATCCCCACATAGGTGACGGGCGTGCCGTCCTCACGCCGGGAGAGCTTGCCCGTGCTGCGGAACCAGCGGTAGCCCCGGTCCTTGGTCAAAAGACGGTACTCCACATCGAAAATCCGCCTTCCGGTGTAGTCGTCGATGGCGGCATAGTACTGCTCGATCACCCGGTTCCGGTCCTGCGGGTGCAGCAGGTCCGTCCAGGAGGACAGCGCGTCGGGGAAGTCCCTCCCATCCCGATAGCCGATCATGGCGCGGAATTCCGAGCTCCAGGAGACGCTGACCATCTGACCCTTCTGGTCAAACTCCATGGTCCACATACCCGAGCGCAGGATTTCATGGACCAGTCTCAGCGCCGTGGTCTCGTGCTCCAGCGCCTCCAGCGCCTTCAGGCGCTCCTGGGCCAGCAGAGCCGTTCGGGCGTCGTCCAGGGCCTTGCGTTTCTTTTCGGTGGCATCCTCCACAAAGACGTAAAATATGTCTCCGTAGCGCTCCGTATGGACAAAATGCCCATAGTCCTCAATCCACCGGATGGCGCCGTCCTTGCGCACAATGCGGTATTCCACGTAGTCCAGGTCGTTTTCGTCCGCGTCGATCTGCCTCCAGACGCTCTCCTCCACCTCGTTCAGGTCCTCCGGATGCACCATCCCCGGAAAGGTGTATCCGGTGTACGCCTGAAAATCCTCCAGATTGTCGCAGCCATACATCCGGATCAGAGCCTGGTTGGCGTAGGTCAGCCGCTCCTCCCCGTCGGCATGGTAAATAAAGAAACCGCCGGGCATACCCGCAGTAATCTGCTCAATAATCGGGAACGCCTGCTCGCTGAGGATCAAAGGGCTTTGCTCGTTCTGTTCATGCTTCCGCATAAACCCATCCCCTTTATGGAAAATCTCAAAATGAATTTTACCATTTCCCCGCCGCCTGTCAAGTGAGGTTTCTTAAATAATCCCCTCCCCGCGGACATAACCGCGGAGAGGGGGCCGCCGCCGGCGCCGATTCATACCGCTTCGCCCGCCTATGACAGCCGGGGCGTCATCATGCGCCGGAATGCCCCCCTGGCGGAAAAGGAGTATGTGACGGCATCTGACATGGCGGGCAAACCGCTGATCGTCAGCCGGAGTTCCCCGGAGTCTGGCTCCCTGTTCGGACAGGTCATCTCCAAAACCGCGGCGGGGCCCTGCAGCACTGAACACTGACGGGCCAGAACTCCTCACTTTTCCTGAAACGCTGTTGAATATTCCGCTGTTCTGCATTATAATACTCCTGACAAAGCCAGATGGGGGGACGCCCCATCATTTCACAGTTCAGGAGGGCAGAGAAATGGACAACCAAACACAACAGTACCGCATTTCCCTTTACCCCCGCCCGGAGGACGGCAGCTCCTCAAGCTCCGCCGTCCTCCTGGAGATCACCGGCGACCCGGAGGAGGTCCGCCAGAAGTTCCGAAACTGGAAAGAATCCGTCGCCGGCGGCAAGGACTCCGCCCAGGGCTCCCCGGAGGGGGAGCGCGGCTTCCGCGTCTGCGGCGGGGATGAGGAGGACGTCCTCACCTCTTTCGGCGAGGAAGATATCCTTTCCACCCTGCTGGCGTGGTTCTGCGACGAGCCCGGGGTCCTCGTCAAGGAGCTCAGCTATCGGGGCGCGGTCTATACGGACATTTCCCTCTCCGACCTGGCGCAGGAGTCCGGCTACACGCCCGACAGCTGTCTTTGCACCCGGATGCGGGCCAAACGGGATGGACGGGACACGGCGGTGTATTTTATGGGCCCCTATGCGGAGGATAACTTTGACGAGCTTCGCAGGGAATGGCTGGATGAGTTCGGGGATGGGGATGCTTTTGGGGCCGGTTTTGAGGACGGTTTCGAGTATGTTTTTGCGGACCCGCGCGAAGATGATTTTGAGGACGGTTCCGAGGATGACCTTCAGGACGGTTCCGAGGATGACTTCCAGGACGGCTCTGGGGACGCTCCCGGTGATGACAGCGCGGATCCGGAAGAACGCGGCGGCCTCTCCGAAGACGGGGACGGCGCTTCGGACAGCGGCGGCCCTTCCTTTGAGGACTACTGCAAAGGCAGGATCATCTGGAGCCTGTCCCCCAGGCCGTCCAGCGGCATCGTGGAGGCGGCGGAGGGCCAGACCTACGCGGGGATGTGCAGCCGGGTATGGCTCGAAACCTATGTAAAAGTCACCGAAGATGAGTTTGGCCTCCCAGTTGAGCAAGAATCCAAATCCGATCACAGAATAGGTATCCATCTGTTCCTGGAAGCGAACGGGCAGGACCTGACCTTCAGCGTGCTGCTGGGGGGCAGGCTGTACAAGAAGATCAGCCGTGACGCGGAAAAGGTGGTGTTCTATTACACCCCCCTGGACCGCGCCGCCCGGGAGGGCGGCGGCTTCCGGCAGGGCGAAAACCCCCGGGACCTGATTTTCCGGAACACCGGCGGCGAATACCGCCGGGACATCGACCTCCAGGACGCCTCCGCGGGCTTCAGCGGCGCCGTCTTTGTTCCGCCGCGGACGCCGGACTTTGACAGCCTGGACGCGCCTTCCGCCTACGTGCTGTACGCGGCCTATCTCCGCGCCCTTTTCACCGCCGTTTCCGGGGCCGAGGCCGTTCAGACCCCGGCCGGCGTGTTCCGCTGCGTCGGGGACGGCCGGTACCAGGCCGAGACAGAGGACTTCCTTCTGACAGGGAAACACTCCTGGGGCATGATCTACAAAAAGAGCGGACTTCCCACAGACGCTCTTCATTTTAAGGAGGCCTATGACGGAGAGGATGTCACCGGCTCCATCCTGGTGGAGAGCGCGTCCTTCTCCGAGGAGGGCACGGGGAACAGGATCGCCCTCCTCCCCAAGGACGCCTACACCCTCACGGAGTACGAAAAAGACGACTGGGGTGACGACGCCCTCGACAATTTGGGAAATCCGATCAAGCGCTACACCCGAAAGGGCTCCGTCCTGGAGGTTCTGATCACCGGCCCCGGGGGGGAGGAGCTCTACCAGGGAGACTTCGGCGAGCTGCGCAAGGGGAACGTTTTTGAAACCGTCAACCTCCCCGAGACCATCCGGTTCAGCAGACGCATGAGCGTCTTTGCCCGGGATCTCAAGCTCTATCAGGCCATCCGGCAGGGCATTCTGAACTACAGCGTCCGCAGGATCGTGAACGTCTTTACCCGGGCGGCGGAGCTGAGCCGTTCGGAGATCGAGCAGCTCCTGTACTCCGATGGCAAGATCCCTGACGGCGCCGTCACCGACCTGGCCATAAAAATGAAGCGGCGGTTCATCCGGAACGGCGAGATCCCCTACATCGCCCTGGTGGGTCAGGCGGGCACGGGCAAGAGCGACATAGCCGCAAATCTGGCGAAAATCTTCGGCAAGGAGATAGAGTCGGTCACGGGGACGGAGCTGAAGGGCTCTTACTTGGGCCACACAGCGTCGAAAGTGGTGAAGCTGCTGGCGGAGGTTCTGGCGGAGGGAAAGATTCTCTTCATAGACGAGGCCTATGAGCTGATGTCGGATAGATTCGGGCGGGAGGCGGTGGCTCTGCTGCTGCCGGTGATCAGCAAGGACAGGGCCTCTGTCTCAGCGCCGCTCCTGAGTGAGACAGGCAGCACCAAGTCCGGCACCCTGACCATTGATTTCGAGAAACGGGAGATTCAGGAGACTACGACCGCCGGCACGGAAACGCGCTCCTACAAGGAACCGGGCTTCCCCCCCATCTGGATCGCGGGCTATGAGGATGAGATCCGCCTGATGCTGGGCATGAACAAGGGCCTCTACCGGCGCATGGAGCGGGTGACCATGAAAACGCCCGCGCCGGACGAGCTGTACCAGGCGCTGTGGAAAAGCCTGGAAAAGCTGAACGGGACCATAGACCCCCAGCGGTTCGGGATTTTGGCCCGGCAGTTCAAGCTGAACCAGGAGCTGCTCCTGAAATTCTTCCGCTGGGGGACCCAGCCCCAGAACTCCCGGTATTTCGCCAACTACGCCGGTGTGGTCAGCCTCCTGAACAACTGCGTGGACAGCATCGACTTCACCCAGCCGGAGGAGCAGATCACCCGCCAGCTGTCGGACATCATCGCCTCGGTAAAGCGGGACGTGAAGCGCCAGCTGGACGTAGTGCTGCGCAAGGGCGAGACGGGCGGGAACTCCTCCTACGACGACACCGAGTTCATCCACATGATCTACGACAACGAAACCCGTTTTACGGACCTGGTGGGCTGCGGCAGCCAGGTCGGGTATATGCAGAGCATCATTGATATGCTGCTGGAGAAGGACCGGTACGACCGGCTCCACATGACCGTCCCCAAGGGCGCGCTGCTGCTGGGCCCGCCGGGGGTGGGGAAGACCTTCATCGCCCGGGCCATGGCCGGAGAGCTCCAGGCGCAGTTTGAGGCGCGTGAGCGGGAAACGGCGGCCGCCGCAAGCGGGGAGGAGAAGCGGTCCAGCACGCGGGTGGGCTTCATGTCCCTGTCGGCGCCGGAGCTGGTCTCCAAGCCGGTGCGCTTCATCGGCAGCGTCTTTGACAAGGCCGAGGAGTACGACATATGTGTGATCTTCATCGACGAGGTGGACGCCATCGCGAAAAACCGCTTCCGCAATCCCAGCTATTCCCACTTTATTGAGCTCATCAAACAGATGGACGGCGTGGAGCAGCGCTCCAACGTCTTTATCCTGGCCGCCACCAACGCCCCGGAAGCCCTGGACCCCGCCTTTACCCGCTCCGGCAGGATCGACAAAAAGCTGACGTTCACCCTGCCCGACCAGGCCGCCCGCCGGGAGCTGGCGCTGCGGAACGTAGTCAAGCGCTGCGGGGCCCTGAGGGGCTTCGTCCTGGGGAAGGCGGAGCGGGACGGCGTAGAGAAGCTGGCGGGTGAAGTCGCCGCCATCACCCCCGGGCGGACCCCCGGGGACATTGAGAACCTGGTGAACACCGCCTTTATCCTGTACGATCAGGACGACAAGGGGCGCAGGGAGCTGGAGGACCGGCTGGACCGGAAAGCGCCGAGATTCGGCAGCGTTCAGCTGGACTGCCTGTACGACTATATTTACGAGGCTGTGGAGCGGGCCAGCGTGGGCGACCTCCGCCCCGTCGGGAAGGAGAAGTTCCAGACAGAGCGGAACGATGAGAGCCGCTCCTCTACGGCCGTCCACGAGGTGGGCCACGCCCTGGTGGAGATTCTGCTCGACCACGAGCCCTTTGAAAAGATCACCTCCCTGCCCCGGGGCCGCGCCCTGGGATACGTAGTGCCCAGCCGGAAGAAGCGGGTAACCAAGGCGGATTTTGAAGATGATATTCGCGCCGATATGGGCGGAAGGGTCGCCGAGGAGATCGTCTACGGGAGGGAGAACATCTCTCCGGGCGCCTCGGAGGACATTGCCCACGCCACCCGTTTGGCCCACCTGATGGTGGAGCGCTGGGGCTTCAGCGAGGAATTTGAGTTCATGGCCCTGGTGCAGGACACCGCGGTCCACCTGGGCGAGAGCGCCTACACCTGCTCCGAGACGTACCGCCAGCGGAGCGACCAGGCCGCCAACGAGCTTTTGAAGCGGCTGTACCAGGATACCAGGAGGATGCTGGAGGACAAAAAGGAGCTCATTGAGGACCTTGCGAAGGAGGTCTTTGACAAAGAGACCATGACCGGCAAACAGTTTAAGAAATTCTACGACAAAATCACAAAGCGGAGGGGCTGAGCCGCCCCGAAAATACGCCGCCGGAGCCTCGAAAGCTCCGGCGGCGTACTTCTCCGTCACAGAGGATATTCGCCGCGGCACAATTCGCGCCTCGGTTTGGAAATCGCGTCTTTGTTTTCGGCCCGGCAGCCGCCGCAGCGTCTCACCCGGTCACCCCTCCGCCGCGTTCTCCCGCTCCAGCCCCATGACAAGCTCCTCCAGCATGGTCTTGTTGTACTGGATATGCCGCTCCATCGTCTTTGCGGCCCGGTCCCCGTTTCGGTCGCAGACGGCGTCCAAAATCTCCCGGTGGTCCACCAGCGTCTGCGCCTTCAGCCGGCTCTCCGTCAGCGAGACGAACAGCGTGATGGCGTAGGTGATGATGGGGATCAATTTGGGCACCACCAGGTTGTGGGTGCATTCGGCAATGGCCACATGGAACAGCACGTCGTTTTTGGAGTGGTCCCGCTCCGCCACAATGTCCTGCTCCACCACGCAGCAGGCCTCCCGCAGGTTTTTGAGGTCCCCCGCCGTCGCCCGTTCCGCCGCCATCCGGGCCACCCAGGGCTCCATCTGAAGCCGGATCTCCGCCAGATCCAGGGCCAGCCGGAACTGGTCCGGATAGTAGACGAACCCCAAGGGGTCCGGGATCTCCCCGGGGTTGGGCGCGATGTAAGTTCCCTTTCCCCGCCGGATCTCCAGCACATTCCGGGCCACCAGCAGCTTTACGCCCTCCCGGACCGTACCCCGGCCCACGCCCAGCAGCTCCGCCAGCTCAAACTCGCTGGGCAGCTTGTCCTCACAGGTGAGGTGCTGTTCCACGATCAGCTTGGAGATCTGTTCCGCCGCCTGCTCCGGCAGCGTGACTCCCTTCGCCTGGATATTCTCAAAAGCGGGCTCCATCACCGGGGACCACTCTCCTGTCCGTCCAAATTTCCCACACATTATAGCGGATATACGCCAAAATTGCAAGAGGGCCCGCTCCTGACACATGGCAGGGAGCGGGCCCTTCTTCGCTCACACCAGCCCGGGCAGGAAGCCCTGGAACAGGCTGAGCACACAGGTGAACAGCAGGATGGCGACGCCCGCCGCAAAGCCGCCGATGGTCCAGCCCCGGATGGTGTCCACCTCATTGAGGTGGAAGAACCGGGACACCGCCCAGAACCCGGAATCGTTGGGCAGGGACAGGCCGATGCCGCCCGCGCACACCGCGATGGCGCACAGGATGGGGGACACCCCGGAGGCCGCCGCCGCGCCGGACACGATGGCGGCTGTGGTGGTCAGGGCCACGGTGGTGGAGCCGGTGGCAATGCGCAGCACCTGGGCGATGACGAAGCACATGACGAGTATGGGCATATGGAAGCCCTGGAGGCCGTCGGTGATGACGTTGGCGATGCCGCAGGCCTTCAGCACGCCGCCGTAGGCGCCGCCCGCGCCGGTGATGAGCAGCACCAGGCCGATCTTGTCCGCGCCCTCGTTCATGATCTCGGTGATGGAGCGGTTGAGGTGGGGCCGGGAGATGAACGCGCCGTAGAGCACGCCGATGGTCATGGCCACGTTCTTGTCGCCCAGGAAGGCCAGCACCTTCAGCACCGTGCTGTCCTCCGGCAGGAGGAAGGCGGAGAAGGAGCCCAGCAGGATCAGCACGATGGGGACCAGCAGGATGGACAGGGCCATCATGGCGCCCATCTTGGGCCTGCGGGAGGCGCCGGCGGCGTTCTCCGCCAGCTCGGCGTCCAAATCGGAGAAATCCCAGGTCCTGCCCGCCCTCTGATCCTGCTTGTTTACGATGCCGCCGTAGAGGATGCCGCCCACAAACATCCCGATAAAGGCGGCGATGAGGGCGTAGAAGAAGAACACGCCCACATTGATATCCATGGCCCCGGCCACCGCCAGGGGAGGGGCGGTGGGCAGCACCAGGGCAAAGGTGCAGGTGGTGGCGATGGCCAGCGCGCCGCCATAGGCGGCCATAGAGTAGCCGGTCTTGCGGGAGAGCACCCGGAGCATGGGGGCGAACATGATGTACACCACGTCGCCGAAGACGGGGATGCCGGTGATGAAGCCCGCCACGGACACCGCGTATTGGGAGCGCTTGGGACCCACGGCCTTGAGCACCTTGTCCACAATGCTGTCGATGCCGCCGGATTCATACATGAACATCCCAAGCATGACGCCCAGGCCGGTGACGATGCCGATGGAGCCCAGTGTGGAGCCGAAATTTCCGGTGACGCAGGCGGTCACGTCGGCGATGGAGGCGAAATTGTCCGGGGCCCCGCTCCCGGCGTAGGTGGCCAGAGCCAGCAGGCCGGTGCCGTAGGCGCACACCAGCAGGGCCACAAAGGGATTCAGCTTGATCTTGATGATGCACAGGAGCAATACGGCGATGGAAATGAAGAAAACAAGCAATAACATGGGAATACCTCCATTTTTGATTGACCCTCTCTGACAGGGCTGGGGATTCCCGCTGCTCCCACACAGCGGCGTTTGCTTTTCACATCTCCACCATACAACGTCATACGTCACATGTCAATAACAAAATGATCTGATCCTAAACTTTTGGATATTCCGTCAATGTCATCCATGACGAGTTGTACAATTCGCCTAATTTCCAGGAAAGGGTTGGTCAATATATCCAACTAAACTAATAACAATTTGGCTATTTAGCTCGCTTGACACATCATACGTCGTATGTTATGATGCAGGCATCTGGAAGACAGCCCCCGCTTTTCACAAATCACACCGCGCTCCCCGGCGCGATCACAAGGAAGGAATGTTATGTCTATGCTGACCAGTCAGAAAATGCGAACGCTTGCCCCTGAGCTGGACCCCCTCCGCCTGGGCACCGGATGGAAGCCGGAGGACCTGTCCAAGCCCCAGATCTTTATTGAGAGCACCTTTGGCGACAGCCACCCAGGCTCCGGCCACCTGGATCAATTGGTGGAGGCCGCCCGCCAGGGCGTGGCCGAGGCGGGGGGCTTCGGCGCCCGCTACTTCTGCACCGATATGTGCGACGGCGAGAGCCAGGGCACCGACGGCATCAACTTCTCCCTGGCCAGCCGGGAGATGATCGCCAACATGATCGAGATCCAGGCCAGCGCCACCCCCTTTGACGCGGGCGTGTACATGGCCAGCTGCGACAAGGGGATGCCCGGCAACCTGATGGGGCTGGCCCGGGTGAACATCCCCGCCGTGGTGGTCACCGGCGGCACCATGGCGGCGGGCCCCGACCTGCTCACTCTGGAGCAGCTGGGGATGTACTCCGCCAAGTTTGAGCGGGGCGAGATCGACGAGGAAACACTGAACTGGGCCAAGTGCAACGCCTGCCCCAGCTGCGGCGCCTGCTCCTTCATCGGCACCGCCTCCACCATGCAGATCATGGCGGAGGCCCTGGGTCTGGCCCTGCCCGGCTCCGCCCTGCTCCCCGCCACCAGCCCGGATCTTATCGAGTACGCCCGGAACGCCGGAAAGCTGGCGGTGAAGCTGGCCCAGATGGACAATATGAGGCCCGGCGACATCGTCACCATGGACAGCTTTGAGAACGCCATCATGGTACACGCTGCCATCTCCGGCTCCACCAACTGTCTGCTGCACATCCCCGCCATCGCCCACGAGTTCGGGTTTGAAATCGACGGCGACACCTTCGACCGTCTCCACCGGGGGGCCCACTACCTGCTGGACATCCGCCCCGCCGGGCGCTGGCCCGCCGAGTTCTTCTACTACGCCGGGGGCGTGCCCGCCATCATGGAGGAAATCAAGAGCGTCCTCCACCTAGACGTGATGACTGTCACCGGCAAGACCCTGGGTGAGAACCTGGAGGAATTGAAGCAAAACGGTTTCTATGACCGCTGCCAGAAATGGCTGGACGCCGCCAATCAGAAATACGGCCTGTCCCTCACCCGCCAGGACATCATCCGCCCCTACGACCAGGCCATCGGCACCGACGGCTCCATCGCCGTACTCAAGGGCAACCTGGCCCCCGAGGGCGCGGTCATCAAGCACACCGCCTGCCCCAGGGAGATGTTCTCCGCCGTCCTCAACGCCCGGCCCTTCGACAGCGAGGAGGCGTGCATCGACGCGGTGCTCCACCACAAGGTGCAGCCCGGCGACGCGGTGTTCATCCGCTACGAGGGCCCCAAGGGCTCCGGGATGCCCGAGATGTTCTACACCTCCGAGGCCATCTCCTCCGACAAGGAGCTGGGCCGCTCCATCGCCCTCATCACCGACGGGCGGTTCTCCGGGGCGTCCACCGGCCCGGTGATCGGCCACTGCTCCCCGGAGGCCCAGGCGGGCGGCCCCATCGCCCTGGTGGAGGAGGGCGACCTCATCCAGCTGGACGTGAAGGAGCGCATCCTGGCCATCGTGGGCGTGAAGGGGGAGCGCAAGACCCCCGAGGAGATGGACGCCATCCTGGCGGAGCGGAAGAAGCGCTGGCAGCCCAAGCCCGTGAAATACAAGCGGGGCACCCTGCGGCTGTTCTCCGAGCTGGCCGCTTCCCCCATGAAGGGCGCGTATCTGGATTACGACAAGTAATGGAAATGGCCTGCCGGGCCCCTGTGACCAAGGGTCCGGCAGGCCGGAGAGGAAGGTTTCATGGATCAGATCAGTGAAAAAATATCCGATATCGGGATCGTCCCCGTTGTCACGCTCCATCATCCCCAGCGGGACGCCGCGCCGCTGGCCCGCGCCCTGTGCGCCGGCGGCGTCCCCGTGGCGGAGGTCGCCTTCCGCGCCGACGGGGCGGCAGAGGCGATCAAGCTGATGAAAATGAGCTGCCTCAACATGACTGTGGGCGCGGGCGCCGTCACCACGAAGGAGCAGATCAACGCCGCCATCGCCGCCGGCGGGCAGTTCATTGTCACTCCCGGCTTTGACCCTGAGCTGGTGGCCTACGCTCAGGCAAAGGGCATTCCCATTTACCCCGGCTGCACCACCCCTACCGATTACCATGCCGCGCTGAAATTTGGGCTGGAGCTGGTAAAATTCTTTCCCGCCGAGCAATCCGGCGGATTGGCTAAGATCAAAGCCATGAGCGCCCCATTTCCTCAGTTCAAGGTCATGCCCACAGGCGGCATCACCTTGAAAAATCTGGCGGAATACATCGCCGCGCCCATGGTCGCCGCCTGCGGCGTGTCCTATATGGCGGTCTCCGATTTGATCGACGGCCAGAAATGGGACGAGATCACCAGGCTGTGCCGGAAATCCCGTGACATCGTGGAGGCCGCCCGCTTGGGCGCCGCGGTGAAGGAGCTCCCCAATACAGAGCTGTCAGCCGACGCCGCGGTGGAGCCCGGCCAGTTCGCGGAGCAATCCACCGACACCGCAAAAAATTTATGATTGCTGAAAAAATGGCCCGCCGGGAAACCCCGGCGGGCCATTTTTTCTGTCTGCGGCTGGTTATGTGGTCAAAGCGCCCCATACCTAACGGGAGCCTCTGACGTTCTTTGTGCAGCTGTTACGCCCCAGCCTTCCCAGAACCCTTGCGCTTCTTCATCCAGCGCAGAATGACCACGGCCTCTATGGCCACAGCCAGACCGGCCACGATCACGTCCACAGCGGCAAACATCTGGGTCATCTTGTTCATGCCTCCGGCGTCGCCGCCGCCTTCGCCCGCGTAATACCCGCTGTTGCCCACGGTGTACAGGATGTTCTTGCAGGCCTGCCGCATGGCCAGCACACAGGTGGCCGCGTCGGTATCGGTGAACTGGTTGGACTCGGCCATGCCGTAGCCCAGCATCAGGTCGTTGCCCGCACGGACTGCCGCGTCGGAGATCTGGTAGCCGTAGGAGCCGTTGTAATCCGAGATCACGGCGCCCACAAAGCCCCACTCCTCCCGGAGGACGGTCTTGAGCAGATCGGCGTTGCTGATCACGGGGACGGTGCCCATCCAGTTGTAGGCGGTCATCATGCCCATGACGTAGTGGTCGAAGTCGAAACCTTTCACCACCGTTTCAAAGGGCTTGAGCACGTTCTCCCGGAAGGTCTGCTCGGTCATGTAGGTCAGCAGGAAGGCGCAGCGGTTGGTCTCCTGATCGTTGCCGGCAAAGTGCTTCAGGAAGGGGTACACGCCGTACTTGGCCGCGCCGTTCACCTCATAGGAGGCGAAGATGCCGGACAGCACGCCGTCCTCCGCGTAATACTCGAAGTTGCGGCCGCCGAAGGCGGAGCGGTGCAGGTTCATGGCGGGGCCGTACCAGCCATAATTGCTGGCGTTGGCGAATTCCTGGCCCAGGGCGTCGCCAAGCTTTTCGGCCATCTCCTTGCTCCAGGTCTGGGCCATCAGCACCTCGGAGGGGAACTGAGTGCCGGTGGTGTGGGTGACGTAGTTGGAAAGTCCGGCGGGGCCGTCACAGTCGGAGGTGGCCACCTTGCCTACGGACTCGATGGGGGCGGTTTTCCACCCGCCGGTGTTGATGAGGGTGATCATGTCCTCCAGGGTCAGCTGGTCCAGCAGCTTCTCCCAGTTGGGGTCGTCGTAGCCCTTGCCGGTGAGGTCGGCCAGCTTCAGCCCGTTGTCCGCCCCCAGGGTGGGCATGACATCCTCGTCGCTGTCGTACTTGCCGGGGTTGTACTTGGCCACGGACATCTGCTGAATGGCCCGCTCGGTGTCCTTGTCCAGCTCAAAGCCGGTGGGGGGCGCGGTGACTTCGTCATAGTTGGCGAAGCCGTCCTTGCGGGACAGATAACTGCGGCCCGCGTCGGCGTAGTCAAAACGGTTCACCGCGGGGATGCCGTCGGAGGGTCGGCCGTCCTTGCTGTAGTCCACGTCGGAGCCCAGATCAAAGGTGCGCTCATCCAGCACGGTGTGGGCATCGGAGCGGATGGACACACTGTAGCTGCCCGCCTCCAGGACATAGCCGCCGTTCTCCGTCTTGACCTTGCCGGAGTCATAGGAGGCCAGGTTCTCCATGGGCACGGACAGGGTGATTTTCTCGGAGGCCCCCGGCTCCAGCAGGCCGGTCTTGCCGAAGTCCAGCAGGTTGACGCTGGCCTTTTCAATGCCGCCGTTGGTGTAGGGAGGCGTGAAGTACAGCTCCACCACGTCCTTGCCCGCCGTGCCGCCGGTGTTGGTCACGGTGACCTCCACGGTGAGGGTGTTGGAGTCCTGCTTGAAATCGGTGATCTCCTGGGTGAAGGTGGTGTAGCTCAGGCCGTAGCCGAAGGGGTACTGGACGTACGCGCCGTAGTCGATGAGCCCCTCCTGGGCGGCGGTCTCATAGAACTTGTAGCCCATGTAGATGCCCTCCACGTAGTCCACAAAGGAGAACACGCCCTGGAAGGTGTTGTCGCTGCGGATGACCTGCTTGGTCAGATCCTCCACGCCGGTGTAAAAGTGGTTGCCGGAGTTGCCGGAGTGGTTCCAGGTGGGGGCGAGGGTGAGGTCCTTCAAGTAGGTGTCCACCGTCCGGCCGGAGGGATTTACCGTGCCGGAGATGATCTTGCCCAGGGCGGCCATGCCCGCCGCGCCGGTGCCGGGGGCCAGGATCACCGCGCCGATGGAGTCATACTTGTCCACCCAGTCCAGCTCCATGGCGTTGTTGGCGTTGATGACCACGATGACCTTGTCGAAGCTGGAGCACACCAGGTCCACCAGGTCCTCCTCGGTGCGGGACAGCTCCAGGTAGTGCTCCCCCGGCTCGAAGTCGTCATAATCGCCGTTGTTGGTGTACAGGCCGTTGGTGTAGCCGTAATTGGACTTGCTGCGCTCCTCCACCGCGTCCGTCTTGGCCACGTCGTAGGTGCCGTGGATCACCGCGTTCATGTCGGAGGGCAGGTCGGCGTTCTCGCCGCCGGTGCGGCCGATGACGATCACCGCCGTGTCGGAGAAGGACGCGGCCCCGCTCATGACGGCGGCGGTGTAGGCGTCCCGGGTGGGCTCGGGCAGGGTCCAGTCCTGGGTCTGCATGGTGATGGCGGCCCGCTGGCCGCAATAGCCGGTGTACAGCTTCACCAGCTCGTCGTTCATGGTGTAGCCCGCGTTGGCCAGGGACTGGAGGATGCTGACGGCGGGGGCGGAGCCGTCCCCGCTGTTGGCGGAGCCGGTGCCGCTGTACACGGGGTTGGTGGAGGCCCAGCCGAACACGTTCAGGTTGGTGGTGCCGGAGTCCAGCGGCAGCAGGCCGTTGTTTTTCACCAGCACCATGCCCTCGTCGCCGGTCTCCTCGATGACGGCCAGGGAATTGCCCACTACGTCATCCGATATCTCCGCCTTGGAGGCGTTGAGCACGCCGGACACGGTGGCGTACAGCGGGCCGTAGCAGATCAGGTTGACGCACAGCAGCACCACCAGCACCCAGGCCAGCCCCGCGGACCAGCGCACCACGTGGCGGGTCCCCTTCTTGACCAGGAACTGGGCGGCGATCATCACCACGATCATCACCGCCAGGGCGGCGATGATGGCGTAGAGATAGCCGCTGACGGAGCGGATGTAGTTGCCCACGTCCGCCGCGCTGGCGCCCATGCTGACAAATACGGGGGTCAGCAGGTTGATTATAAAGTCGATCATAGGGCGGGATTCCCTCCTTGTACGGATTCAATCAGTGAATGGCCGGCGGAGAGCGGAGGCAGGCCCCGCTCCCCGCCGGCTGAGGAGAAATCAGCGAAGTGATTACTGGTTGGCGTATTTGAAGTCAAGGTTCTCGCACTCGGTGAGGGGCTCGGCGGAGTAGGTCTTGACCCGCTGGTCGTCGATCCTGCCGGACCAGTTCAGGCCGTAAGCGAAGTCGTACACGTTGCCGTCGGCGTCCACGTAGCACTCCAGGTCCCGGGGCAGGTCCTCGCCCTTCTGGGCCTCCACGGCCTCCATGGAAGCGGGCATCTGGGCCACCAGCAGGCCGTTGGGCTCATGTTCACCGGCGACGGTCTTGAGGAAGGCCTCGTCGGTCACGCCTTTATAACCCACCAGAATGGCATCAGCCAGGGGTTCCATCTCACTAAATACCATGGATCCGCCGTTGGACATATTCATCAAAACCACTACAGGTTTGTCAGGGGCGGCGCTTGTGGCATATTGGAGAGCTTCCAGGTGACCGTAAGTAGCAGCGTGGGGAATTGTTTGGCCCTTGTAAGATCGGTTTTCAGTAATCGTTCTGATTTGCTGAGTGTAGCCATCGTTGGTAGTTTCGGTAACTTGATCGCCCGCCACAGAAGTTTCTTTAGCAGTGGCGGCGGTATACTCATTGTACTGGATCGAGGGGGGCAGCCAAATAACACTCCCGTCATCCTTCGTTACAGAATAGGATCGAACCTGAGGAGAATCCATGCCAGCCAATATCATGTCGCAAGCGGCAATGTCAGCGGCGGAGGCACGGATGATATCGTTTTCGGTATATGTGGCCTTGCCATCCTCATCGGCAGGCCCGGATGGGTCGGCGGGTGTATCAGTAACAACGTTATAATATTTGGCGGCAGCATCCAAATCTATAGAGGGTGCCCAATAAGAAGCCGTTGGGGTGCGCCGGAATCCCTTGACGGAAGGGTAAGTATAGTTCCAGGGAATGTAAACGGTGAGCTTCTTGCTTCCCTCGGACTCCTTGATGAGGTTGCCGCTGTTCTTCACCATGACGATGGAGTCCAGCTGGGTCTCCACGCCGTAGGCCCGAGCTTCATCGGTGAAGCACACTTCGCGGACATGGTCAGTGGAATTATAGGGATTTTCAAACAGACCCAGACGCATGGTAACCAGAAGATTCTCATAGGCGCGATCTTGCATCAGCTGTAATGCTTTTTCTTCACCCAAGTCATCGCATAGCAATTTCCAGGCTTCAATCATGTTCTCTACATCATTGTAACCAAGAAGCTGGGTCATGCCGTAGAGAATGGCGGTTTTGGCGCGCTCGGCGTCGGTGTAGTCCTCCATACCCCAGCTGCCCCAGCTGCCGCTGATGGGCCCCCAATCGGAAACGATAAAACCATTCCACCCAGAGCTAAACAGCGTATTGTACTTAAATTCAGACCATGCACCGGCTATGAGTTCGCCCAGAGAGCCGTCCTTGGAATAAGAAATCGAATAGTTCATCATAACACCTCCAGCAGCGCCGGTGGAGCTGTGCTTCAGAGCGAAAGCACCATCATGGAAAGCAATGATATGGGCCTCAAAATTGTTGTTGGGAAATACGGCATATTTGCCGGTGGAGTTGTGGTCATCGCGGCCGCCCTCAGAAGCGCCAGCACCGGCATAATGCTTTACAACCGACATTACAGAGTCGCTGCCCCAACCCTTGTCTTCGCCAGTGTCCGAAAAAGTGGACTGAAGTCCGGAGATAAATGCCTCGGTAATGTCACGGGTCAGTGCGGGATCCTCGCCGTAGGTGCCGGTTCCGCGATCCATAACAGGCGAAGTCATCAGATCAACCTGGGGCCCCAGGAGAAGGGAAGCGCCCATTGCACGCCATTGCTTACTGTATTCTTGTCCAATCTCAAAAGCCAGTTCGGGACTCATGGTGGCAGCCAAGGCCATAGACTCAATGATGCCAGATTGATTATTGGGATCGATGGAGACCAGAGCAGGAATGCCGTAGTCCAGACTCTCGCACAACTCCTGCATCATATTAACCCATATGGCGTGATCCACATTCCCTTCTGTGTTAGGATCGCTGTCCCATGTGACACCGCCCCGACCACCGCCAAGGATATAGGCATAGTCAGGGTTTTTCTCAGGATCGGTGAAAAAATTCTTATCGGTGGTCATAACATCCCAGCCGCCGTGGGTCAGGTAGGGGGCGATCTCCTCGCCGCTCATCTGATTAGCCAGGTCCCGGGCGCGGGTCTCATTGTCCAGCCGCCAGTCCTCATAGGGGTCCAGCACGCCGTTGCGGTTCAGGTCCTTGAAGGCAAAGCCATCGGACTGAAGCAGGGTTACGCCGGTGCTCTTGGAATAACCCAGCGTGTCGCCGCCCTCGTTGGTCACTTTGACCCAGCCGTCGGCGGTCGTCTCTTCCTTCCACTTCACGTCGCCGGAGCCCAGCTCCTCCAGGTCGGCGCTCTGTACCGCGGGAGGGGCGCTTTGTTCCGGCGTCCCGCTGTTTTCGGGCGCGCCGGAGGGGGTGGAGCTGCTGGGATTGCAGGCGGCCAGGCCCAGTGCCATGGCCAGCGCCAGCAGCGCCGCGGTCAGCTGTTTCATTTTCTTCATCCTCGTGTTCTCCTTTCAATTTCGTTTCCCGGGCTGTGCCATACTTTCCCGGATTTGCCGCCATTATACCGTGCGGAGGGAGGCCGCGGGGAAATTTTGCGCAAACTGTCATTATCCTGCGTGAATTGTCTTTCTTTTTTGGGGGAAATGCTATATGATTAAAAGGTACACGTGAACTCTTTGGATAGAGAGGAGGATGGTTTGCCATGAGACGCATGATTGCCATCGTGGAAGACGACCCGGCCGAGGCCGACCTGCTCAAGTCCCACTTTGTCCGGTATGCCCCTGAAAGCGGGGAGGAATTTGAAATCAAATGGTTCCCAACCGGCGATGCGTTCCTGGGCAGCTACCAGCCCATATATGACCTGGTGATGATGGACATTGATTTGCCGGGGCTCAATGGGATGGCCACCGCTGAACGGCTCCGCCGGGTGGACCGGTTTGTCACGTTGGTCTTTGTCACCAACCTGGCCCGATACGCCGCGAAGGGCTACGCCGTGGACGCGATGGATTTCCTGCTCAAGCCTGTCTCCTACCCCAGCTTTTCCGTTACCCTCCAGCGGGCGCTGCTGCGCTGCCGCCATAACCGCCGCCCGGATCTGCTCATCAACATCCCCGACGGGGTGTACCGCATATCCACGGATCGGGTGAAGTACGTCGAGGTGACCAACCATACGCTGGTCTACCACACCACAGAGGGGGCGATCCAGTCCTCCGGCAATTTGAAGGATATTGAGGGCAAGCTGCCCGCCGGACAATTCATCCGCTGCAACCGGTGCTACCTGGTCAACCTGGCCTTTGTGCGGGCGGTGCGGGGGCACCGCCTGGTGCTGGATATGGACGAGCTCCAGATCAGCCGCCCCAAGCGGGCCGCCGTGCTGGAGGCGCTGAACAACTATCTGGGAGGAGGGGGCTGACATGGCGTTTCTGATGACGATGCTGAATTCCCTTCGCTTCTACCTCACGCTGACGGCGTCCACCCTGGTATTTCTCTGGTGCCAGAAGCGCCGCCGCTGGTGGCCCGTGCCCATGGCCGCCATTTTTGCCCTGGGGGTGGCGGGTATGACGCTGATCAACTACTGCCTCCCCAACAGCAACCAGAAGAACCTGCTGGTGTTCGGCGGGGCCATGCTGGTGAGCGTGGCCATGGCCCTGGCCTGCTTCGACGTGCGCTGGGAGGAGGCCCTGTTCTGCGCCGTGGCGGGCTACAGCGTGCAGTTCGTGGTGTCGCTGTGCGCGGAGATGGGCTTCCGCCTGCGCTCCCTGTCCTCGCCGGAGCATTTCCTGCTCCAGACCGCCATTACGGCGGCCGCCCTGCCGGTGGCCTATTTTTACTTCGGCCGCAGGCTCAAGCGGGGGCAGAACATGGACCTGGACCGGCGCAGCCTGCTGCCCCTGGTGGTGGGGGCGGTGGCGGCGGAGATCGTGCTGTGCTATAACCTGCGCCTGTACTGGATGAACTCCGGGGAACGGACCCGTATGGTGTGCGACGCCATTCTGCTCATCCTGTGCAGCGTGTTCATCCTGGTGATCCTCTTCGCCCTGCTGGTGCAGCGGAATCTGGAGGACGAGCTGAAAATCATCAGCCAGCTGCGCCGGAAGGATCAGGACCAATACCAGATCGCCAGCGAAACCATTGACCAGATCAACCAGAAATGCCACGATATGCGCCATCAAATCCGCACCATCGGCCAGAGCGCCCGGGTGACCCCCGAAGCCCTGGCCGAGATGGAGCAGGCCATTGATATCTACGACTCCATGGTGCGCACCGGCTGCCGGGCGCTGGATATCATTCTCACTGAAAAAAGCCTCTACTGCCAGAAAAACAACATCGCCATCCACTGCATTGCCGACGGCCAAAAGCTGAGCTTTCTCCAGGATGTGGACATCTACTCCCTGTTCGGCAATCTGCTGGACAACGCCATCCACGCGGTCCAAGCCTTAGAGGAGCAGCAGCGGGTGATCACCCTCACAGTCAAACCTCATGGGGAACTATTGTCCATCAATTCCTGCAATCAATATACGGGGGAGGTTGTGATGCGCAACGGCGTCCCCGTCACCAACGGCGACCTCCGCCACCATGGCTTTGGCACCAAAAGCATTGTGGCAATCGTTCACAAATACGGCGGCACAATATCCTTCCAGGCAAAGGGCGGTGTGTTTAACCTGAACATGCTCTTTTCACTCAGCGACATTGAGCGGAGCGCCGGAGCTTCTTGAACCGGCACAGCAGATCCGCCAGCTGTTCTTCTCTTGAACTTTCTTTTCAAAAACCGCCCTTGAACTGGTTCAGCGGACACCTTTTCCATATAATCGGCCTTCGGGCAGGGAACTTTTAAGAAGACATTGGTAACAAGAAAAGCCGGAACCCCTGAAAAGTCAAGGGCTCCGGCTTTTGTGCTGTTGTGATGCCATATCCGGGCCTGAAAAGCAGGGGACGCAGAAGCTGTCTCACAGCCATTTCCACCTTTTTTTCCCTGTTTTGTCTGCTTGACAGGGGGCAGTTCACATTTTGCATAAAGCGCAAGGGCAGCGCGCGTCTATGATTATTGAAAGAGCATAAAAATCCCCCGGGAATTGAGAAGATGCACCCCTTGTGCCCAATGCCGGTGCAGTCTATAATTTTTAACATGACAGCTCTGTACGGAATACCAGGGAAAGACAGGTGAGTACATGAACGATGTGATTGTTTCAATGAAAAACATATGCAAAACCTTCCCGGGCGTTAAGGCCCTGGACAATGTCCAATTTGAGCTGCGCGCCGGCGAGGTTATGGCGCTTTTAGGGGAAAACGGCGCGGGGAAATCCACCCTGATGAAAATACTCAGCGGCGTCTACACCCGTGACAGCGGGGAGCTGGAGATCTTCGGCAAGCGCTGCGGCGACCTGAGCCCCAAGCTCGCCCAGAGCGTGGGCGTGGCCATCATCCACCAGGAGCTGAATATGTGCCGGCATCTCACCGTAGCGGAGAATATGTTCCTGGGCCGGGAGAAACGTAAGGGTATCCTCCTGTCGGACAAGGAGATGGAGCAAGAGGCCGCCCGGATTCTTGGAGATTTGAAGATTGACCTCGACCCCCGCCAGACGGTGGGCAGCCTGCCCGTGTCCAAGCAGCAGATGGTGGAGATAGCCAAGGCGCTGTCCACGAACGCCCGGATTCTTATCATGGATGAACCCACCTCCGCCCTGACCGCCAAAGAGATCGACGAGCTGTTCCGCATCATCCACCAGCTCAAGGCCGAGGGCCACGGCATCGTCTATATCTCCCACCGGCTGGAGGAGCTCCAGCACATCGTGGATCGGGTGACCATCATGCGGGACGGACAGTACATTACCTCCATGAATTTTGCGGATACCGATTTGGACGCCATCATCGCCCATATGGTAGGCCGGGAGATCAAGGAGAAATTTCCCCGGGTGGCCTGCGAAAAAGGAAAGAAAATTTTTGAGGTCCGAAACCTGAACGCGGGCCGCATGGTCCGGGACATCAGCTTTGAGGTGTACGAGGGCGAAATTGTGGGCTTCGCCGGGCTGATGGGCGCTGGGCGCACCGAAACCACCCGCGCGATCTTCGGCGTGGACCCCAAGGAGAGCGGCGCCATCCTGCTGGACGGCCGGGAGGTTCACATACACAAGCCGGAGGATGCCATCAAGGCGGGCATTGTGCTGGCCCCGGAGGATCGAAAAAAAGACGGCTTGTGCACCAAGCTGTCCATCCGGCATAACATTGCCCTGCCCAACCTGGATCTGCTGTGCAATAAGCTGGGGGTGGTCAGCAAGGCCAAGGAGGACGCCATGTGCGATAAGGCGGTGGACGGCCTCAAAATCAAGACCCCCAGCGTAGAGGTGGACGCGGCCAACCTGTCCGGCGGCAACCAGCAGAAGGTTGTGGTGGGCAAGTGGATCGCCCGCAACTCCCGGGTGGTGATCTTTGACGAACCTACCCGCGGCATCGACGTGGCAGCCAAGGTGGAGATCTACCACCTGATGAACCAGCTCAAGCAGCAGGGGATCGCGGTGGTGTTCGTTTCCTCCGAGCTGCCGGAGGTCATGGGCATCGCCGACCGGATCATCGTCATGTGCGACGGACGGATCACCGGCGAGGTCATGGCCCGCGAAACGACCCAGAATGAGATATTGACCCTGGCCACCCGCTTTGAGAAAAAAGTGGCCAGCGCCTGACAGCCCATCGGAAAAAGGGAGGAACCGACAAAATGGAAGCAAAGAAAGCATCATCCCTGCGGAGGTTTTTCGCCATCCGCGGCATGAGCGCCGCCATGATCTCCTTCGCCGCGCTGATTGTCATCTATATCGGCTTTGGCATCATGAATCCCGTCATGTTCAGCGGAGACAACATCATGAACCTGCTGCGGGCCATGTCCAAGTATCTGCTCATTGGCATTGGCCAGAGCTACATCCTTATCACCGGCAACATCGACCTGTCCCTGGGCGCCGTGGTGGGCATGAGCGCTATGATGGCAGGAACTTTGATGACCCATGGGGTCAACCCCGTTGTGGCCTGTCTGATTACCCTGGTGGCCTGCCTGCTGGTAGGCGTCATCAACGGCTTCCTGGTGGGCCAGCTCAAGCTGCCCCCCTTCATCGCCACCCTGGGTACCATGTTCGCCGCCCGCGGCGTGGCTTATATGGTGAACGGCAACCGCAACACCGACGCCATTTCCTCCGGCATCGGCAAAGAGGCGGCGGATACCTTCCAGGACATCTTTTACTACGGGAAAACGTTTGGCATCTATAACACGTTCCTGATCGCCATGGTCATCTTCGCGGCTTTCTTTTTCCTTCTGTCCAGAACCCGCACCGGGCGGCACATTTACGCTGTCGGCTCCAATGTGGACGCGGCCAAGCTCTCCGGCGTCAGCGTGTTCGGCACCACCACCAAGACCTATCTGGTCAGCGCCTTCTGTGCGTTTGTGACGGGCCTGATCCTGTGCGCCCAGGCCGGCATGGGCAACATGGAGGCGGGCAATACCTATGAGATGTACGCCGTGGCCGCCAGCGTCATCGGCGGTGTGTCCCCCCTGGGCGGCACCGGGCTGCTGCTGGGCACCTTGGGCGGCGCCGCGGTGTGGCAGACGCTGGAGAACGGCCTGAACATGGTTCATGCCCCCGTGGGCATCCAGCGGCTGGCCATCGGCATCATCGTGGTGTTCGCTGTGATGATTGATGTGGTGTTCCGCAGCGGCGCGGGCAAAAAGGCCGCCAAGAAGTAATTTCCCTGTATAGTGCGCCTTGCGGCGTTTCTATAGGCACAAACCAGAACAAAACAATGATGAGGAGGAATATCAAGTGAAGAAGAACAAGATCCTTGCCCTGCTGTGCTGCCTGTGTATGCTCATGGGCATGCTGGCCGGATGCGCCGGCGGCAGCGACGGCAAAAAGGACGGCGATGAGAACTACAAGATCGCCCTGATCACCATGGACTCCATCGACCAGCACTGGGTCACCCTGAACGAGGGCGCCCAGAAGGCCGCCAAGGAGCTGGGCGTCACCGTGGACTTCATGGCCCCCAACACCAAGGACGACGCCCAGCAGATTGAGAGCGTGAACAACGCGGTGTCCGGCGGCTATAACGCCATCATCGTGGCGGCCAACGGCCCCGACGCCATCTCCTCCGCCCTGAAGGAGGCCCAGTCCAAGGGCGTGAAGATCGTCTATGTGGACTCCCCCGCCAATGTGGACGCTGAGGCCACCTTCTCCACCGACAACTTCGCCGCAGGCACCACCGCCGGCCAGACCATGATCGACGCGCTGAAGGCCGCCGGCGTGGAGGAGGGCTCCATCGGCATCATCAGCGTGAACAACGCCACCGCCTCCACCGTCTCCCGGGACGAGGGCTTCCGCAAGGCCTTTGAGGGCACCGGCTACACCCTGCTGGAGACCCAGTTCTGCGAGGGCGACGCCGCCAAGGCCCAGACCATCGCTGAGAACTACATCACCGAGGGCGTGGTGGGCGTGTACGGCTGCAACGAGGGCTCCACCACCGGCGCGGGCAACGCCATCAAGGCCTCCGGCAAGGCCATCGTGGGCGTGGGCTTCGACAAGTCCGACGCCATCATGGGCCTCATCAACGACGGCTATCTGCTGGCCACCATGGCCCAGAATCCCGACGTCATGGGCTACGAGGGCGTGAAGGCCGCCGTGGACGCCCTGAACGGCAGCAGCCTGGGCGGCAAGGTCACCGACACCGGCGTCTCCGTGCTGACCAAATAAAGAGCGCGAGTCAAAGGAATATTCCCAGGAACGCCGGAAGAAACTCCGGCGTTCTTGTGGAATTATCTGAAAAAATATTGTATAATGGACCTATCAGGAGGGATATCAATGAAACGCAGTGAGATCAACGCCGCCTTGAAAGAGCTGGAGGCCATGACGGAGAAATACCGCTTTGCCCTGCCCCCCTTCTGCCATTTCACCCCGGAGGAGTGGTTGTCCAAGGGCCACGAGTACGACGAGGTCCGGGAGTGCATGCTGGGCTGGGATATCACCGATTACGGCATGGGCGATTTTGACAAGATGGGCTTTTCCCTCATCACCATCCGCAACGGCAACCGGGCCATGGCGGACAAATACCCCAAGGTGTACGCGGAAAAGCTGCTCTACTTGAAGGAGGGCCAGTACTCCCCCATGCACTTCCACTGGTACAAGACGGAGGACATCATCAACCGGGGCGGCGGCAACGTGCTCATCCGGGTCTACAACTCCCTGCCCGACGAGGAGCTCGACCGGGAGTCCGACGTCACCGTCCACACCGACGGCCGGACCTATACCGTCCCTGCCGGAACCCAGGTGCGCCTCACCCCCGGCGAGAGCATCCACATCCAGCAGCGGCTCTATCACGACTTTACCGTGGAAGAGGGCGGCGGCCCGGTCTTGCTGGGGGAGGTCAGCCAGTGCAACGACGACAACACGGACAACCGGTTCAATCCGCCCATGGGCCGCTTTCCCGCCATTGAGGAGGACGAGCCGCCCTACCGGCTGCTGTGCAACGAGTATCCCCCCGCGAAATAGCGCCCGCAATACGAAAGACGGTTAGGAGGGTCCAGACATGCTGAAAGTGGTCGTCGCGGACGATGAGGCCAGGGTATGTCAGCTGATCCTGATGCTGGCGGACTGGGAGCGGCTGGGGATGGAGGTGGTGGGGACCGCGTCCAACGGGCTGGAGGCGCTGGAGCTGGTGGAGCGGCTTCAGCCGGATATCCTGATTACGGATATCCGCATGCCGGGCTGCCACGGCCTGGAGCTCATCGAGCGGGCCAAGGGTGAGTTCCCCCAGCTGGAGATTGTCATCATCAGCGGGTACGCCCACTTTGAGTTTGCCCAGACCGCCATCAAGCACGGCGTGGGGGACTACCTGCTCAAGCCCATCAAGCGGGAGGAGCTGATGGCCACCCTGGAGAAGCTGGGCCGGCGGTGCCGCCAGCGCAGCCAGTCCGCTGCCGAAATGGAGCAGCTGCGCCAGAGCAACCAGGAAACGGAGAACCTGCTTCGGCTGCGCCTCCCCCTGGATATCCTGAACCAGCGGCTGGAATCCATGGCGGAGGACGCCCTGTGGGAAACCTACCGCTTCCGGCCGGAATCGGGGCTGTACCAGCCTGCGCTATTAAAAATTGACGTTCCGTCCGGCTGTTTGTCCGCCGCAACCATGGCGGTCATCCAGGAAAAGACAACCACGATTTTCCAGCGTGAGCTGCGCGGCGTGTGCGGCGAAACGCTGATGGCATTTCAGGCGGGCTGGGGCTGCTGTCTGCTGGGCTTTGCGGCGGGGGAGCAAAACGCGGTGCGCAGGCACCTCCGCAGCTGCCTGAACCAGCTGCTGGCCCAGCGCTCCATGTTTGGCGCGGTGGAGTTTTCGCTGGCGCTCGGTCCGGCGGTGTCCCGGATCGGGGATTTGCCCGCCTCTGCCCGGACCGCCCGCCAGGTGGCGGCCAACCGGCTGACAGAGGGGACGGGACGGCTGCTGGAGGGGACCCCAAAGCCCACGGGGTGGGATCGGAGCCGGGCGCTGGAGCAATACCGCCGCAAAATAGAGCGCGGGATGGAGGGACTGGACGGCCAGCTGCTGGACGGGGCCGTTGAGGAACTGGTTCAAGCGGGCCAGGCGGTTCCCCATATGCAGGGCTGGGAGCTGTCGGAGCTGATTATCAGCGCGGGACGGCTGTTTCTGCTGCGGCCGGAGATTGAGAACCGGGACCGGCTCAAGCAGGAGTTTGAAGCTGCCTGCGACTGCTGCGGCCGGGGAACGGAGCTGGTTCAGTGCCTGGTCCGCTTACAGCGTGAGCAGCTGGAGGCCGCCGGCCAGCGGCGCCGCAGCGACGCCATCCGCCCCATCCGCATGGCCAAGCAGTACGTACAGGAACACTACAGCCAGCCCATTACCTTGGAAAGCGTTTGCGAGGTTGCGGGTTTCAGTCCCAGCTATTTCAGCGCCCTGTTCAAGAAGGAAACCGGGGAGGGCTTCGCGAAATACCTGACCCACGTTCGGATGGAACGGGCCAAGGAGCTGCTCCAGCAAACCAATTTGCCGGTATCGGAGATCTGTGTCCAGGTAGGCTACAGCGATCTGAAGCACTTTACACAGAACTTCAAAAAAGAGACCAACCTGAATCCGGGCCAGTATCGGAAGCTGTACGGATGAGCCTTCGCCGCCCTATATGGGTTTGCCGGACAGCGCGTTTCAAACGCCGGGAGCGCTGTACCGGCAATCCCGGCGGTATCTGAGGAGGGGCCGCCATGGAACACCGCGGATCATTTTACCTGTCATACCGCATCAGGGTCATCCGGGGAGCGCTGGTCAGCCTGCTGCTGATCCTCCTGACGGCGGCGCTGGTTCGTGGAATCCTTCGCGGCGAGTCCGTCGGGCTGCTGTGGGCGGCGCTGGCCACGCTTGGAGTGGGCGAGCTGGCTGTGCGGCGCTGGATTTACGCCCCCTTTTTGACACGGGAGCGCGCCCTCCGGCTGATTGTGGAGGGCGGAGCGGACGAACAAGAGGAGGGCGTGGCGTTAACCTGCGCGCTTTCCCCTGCGGAGGAGCAGATGTTCCAGCAAATGCGGCAGGTCATTGATCCGGCCCACCTGTTCAATCTGAACAAACGGCAGGCCCAATATCTGGCGCTGCAGAACCAGATTAATCCCCATTTTCTTTACAACACGTTGGAGAGTATCCGCAGCGAGGCCATGCTGGCCAAGCTGGACAGCGTGGCCGACATGACGGAGGCGCTGGCCACCTTTTTTCGATATACCATCAGCAAGGTGGAGAACCTGGTGACGGTGGAGGAGGAACTGCAAAACTGCGAGACCTACTTCCGAATCCAGCAGTACCGGTTTGGGGACAGGCTCAGCCTGGACATCCAGTGCGATGAGGAGGACCGGGACGAGCTGTACCGCTCCCGGCTTCCAAAGCTGACCCTGCAGCCCATTCTGGAAAACAGCATCATCCATGGTACGGAGCTGAAGATCGGCACGGGCCATCTGACCATCCGCCTCCAGCGGACCCAAAAGCGCCTGCTCATCAGCGTGTCCGACGACGGCATCGGGATGGAGGAAACCGTGCTGGAGCAGCTGAACAACCGCCTGGGCAAGGGCGGCATCGTCAACTCCCAGCCAAAGGAGGAGAGCCAGGGCGGTGTAGCGCTGGTGAACGTGGACAACCGCATCCGCCTGTTGTTCGGAGAGGAATACGGCCTCCACGTCTATTCCATGGTGGGCCTGGGAACCACGGTGGAAATCACGCTGCCCTGTATCCTGAACGACTGGGATGTGAAGAATCCGGAGGCGCTGCAATGAGGGAAGAAGTGCTGCGCATGACCCATGTAACCTGCCGGGAGCAGGGGAGTACGCCCCTGCGGGATTTTAATCTGAATATTTTTACCGGGGAAATCATGGGATTGATCCCCCTCAACGGCGGCCACGGCATGACGGTGCTCATTGACCTGCTGCGGCGGAACCTGCCGCTGCAGCGCGGGAGCATCTACTACAGGGAGGAATTGATCAATACCTGGCGGGCGGCGGCCCCCCGCTATAACCGGATCGGGGTGATCCAGAGCAGCAGCTGTCTGGTGGAGGGGCTGACGGTGGCGGACAACATTTTCGTGCTGCGCCCCGCCTTCAAAAGCTGGCTGATCCGCCCCAGGCTTCTGCGCCAGCAGCTCCAGCCTGTTTTGGACAAATTCGACCCGAACCTTTCCGCCGGGGCGTATGTGGAGGATCTGACCCATTTTCAGCGGTTTGTGGTGGAACTGGTGAAGGCGGTGGTGGCGGGGTGCCGCCTCATCATCCTGCGGGAGGTGAGCACCTTTATCAGTGACCTGGAGCTGTCCCGCCTCCATGATATCCTGCGGTACTATGCCGGGGAGGGCCTCTCTTTTTTATATTTGGGCTATCACTACGAGGAGCTGACCCAGATCTGTGACCGAACGGCCCTGTTCTCCAACGGGCGGATCGTCAAGATCCTGGAACACGAGTGGATCGGGGCGCCCGCCTCCTTTGACAACATCGTCCGCAGGCAGCTGGAGCGGCACCATGACCGGGCGGGCCTTCCCCCGATGCTGGAGGTCGAGGAACTCTCCGGCGGAGCGATAGATAAGCTGACCTTTTCCGTGGCCCCGGGAGAATGTGTGGTGCTCCAGGATCTGCAGAACAGGATATTCCGCGATCTGGTCGGGCTGTTTATGGGAGATGTCCCCATCCGGGCGGGAGCGATCCGGCTGGGCGGTGTGCCCTGCCGCCCAGGACAGAACCGTCAAATTGCGGTCATTGGAGAGCGGCCGGATCGCTCCATGATCTTTTCCCAGCTGAGTTATCTGGACAATCTGGGGATAACGCTGGACCACCGCCTGCCGGAGCTGTGGCTCAGCCGCCGGGTGCAGTGGGGGCTTCGGCAGGAGTGTGAGAGAAAACTGGGGCCAGAGGTGTTCGATTTACCGCCGGGCGAGCTTTTGACCCAGCAGAAATACGACCTGGTATACCAGCGTATCCTGCTGCAAAATCCAAAGGTGGTTTTCTGTATACAGCCGTTTCAGGGAGCGGATATGGAAATGCGCATTCATATCTGGAAGCTCCTGGAGCAGGTCCTGGAGAAAGGCATCGCGCTGGTCATTCTGGCCATTAACCTGGCGGACTCCCTCTCTCTGGCCTCCCGGCTGATCCGCATCCGTCAGGATGCGCCGCCCGAAACCTATGAGCAGTCGGAGTTTGGACGCATCCCGTTCAGCGCCCCCTGGCTGGATTTGTACCGGGGGCCATCCCCCTCGCAGCCGGGGGAAGACCCACCAAGAATATGAGAGGAATGGTAAAACATGAAGCGTTCTGAAATCAATAAGGCTCTGAAGGAACTGGAAACCATGTGCGCCCAGTACCGTTTCGCCCTGCCCCCCTTCTGCCGCTTCACCCCGGCGGACTGGCAGACCAAGGGTCACGAATACGACGAGGTGCGGGAGTGTATGCTGGGCTGGGACATCACCGACTACGGCAAGGGGGACTTTGACCACTTCGGCTTCTCCCTCATCACCATCCGCAACGGCAACCGCACCCTGGCGGACAAGTATCCCAAGGTGTACGCGGAAAAGCTCCTTTACCTGAAGGAGGGCCAGTACGCCCCCAACCACTTCCATTGGTACAAGACGGAGGACATCATCAACCGGGGCGGCGGGAACGTGCTGATCCGGGTGTACAATTCCCTGCCGGACGAGGAGATCGACTACAACTCCGACGTCACCGTCCACACCGATGGGCGCACCTATACTGTCCCCGCCGGAACCCAAATCCGGCTCACCCCCGGCGAGAGCATTCACATCCAGCAGCGGCTGTACCACGACTTCACCGTGGAGGAGGGCGGCGGCCCGGTGCTGCTGGGAGAGGTCAGCCAGTGCAACGACGACAACACGGACAACCGCTTCAATCCTCCCGTGGGCCGTTTCCCGGAAATCGAGGAGGACGAGCCCCCCTACCGGCTGCTGTGCAACGAGTACCCGGCGGCAACGTGAGGGCGGCGCTATGATTGATGTGACCGCATTGGGTGAATTGCTGATTGACTTCACCTGTCTGAGCACCGATGAAACGGGCTACCCTACCATGGCCGCCCATCCCGGCGGGGCTCCCGCCAACTTTCTGGCCGCGCTGGCCGGATTCGGCGCCAAAACCGCCCTGCTGGGCAAGGTGGGCGCGGATGCCTTTGGAAAGCTGCTGGTCAGGACACTGGAACAGGCTGGGATTGAAACCCGCGGGCTGGTCCAGTCCAGCGGTGTGTTTACTACCTTGGCGTTCGTAACCCTGGACGAGAGCGGGGATCGGGAGTTCTCCTTCGCCCGGAAGCCGGGGGCGGACACCCGCCTCACCTTTGACGAACTGGACCTGGGCCTGATCGACGGGGCCAGGGTGTTCCACTTCGGCACCCTGTCCCTGACGGACGAGCCGGCCCGAACCACGACCCGGCGGGCGGTGGCCTACGCCAGGGAGCGGGGGAAACTCATCACCTATGACCCCAACCTGCGCAAGCCGCTGTGGCGGAATTTGGATGATGCCAGAGAGCAGCTTCTTTGGGGCTTGGGGCAGGCGGATGTGGTCAAGATCAGCGATGAGGAGGTTGAATTCCTGTTCGGCCTTTCCCCGGAGGAGGGGGCGGAGCGCATCCTGGACGAATATGGCGTTAAGCTGGTATTCGTCACCTGCGGCGCGGAAGGCTGCGCCTATCGGAATCGGAACGCCTCCGGGCGTGTGCCGGGGCTGTCCGGGCTGACTGTGACAGACACTACCGGCGCGGGGGATATTTTTGGCGGGAGCGCGGTGTGGGCGCTTTTGCAGACCGGGAAGGCCCCGGAGGAGCTGGGGCGCGGAGAGCTGGAACGCATCACCGCCTTTGCCTGCGCCAGCGCGGGGCTGTCCACTACCCGGGCCGGCGGGATCTCCAGCCTGTTCAGCCTGGAGGAGGTCAAGGCGCGGATGTCTTTATGAACCGCATACAGCCCGGCTGACTGAGAGGAGCTATTACCTGGATGGGCTGCTTCACCACACGGAGCATCAAAATCGGCGTATGGCAAAGAGCATCCGAGCCCGTCGGAAATTCCGACGGGCTTCGCAGCTCAATCCGTCGCGGCCAAAAACCGCTAAGGGAACGATATACCATCCTTTATCGGCACCGTTGTGGCGCAGAGTTTCGCTCGCGTGAGGTTTACAGACAGTGGTGCAATTCGAGGGGCTGATGGACAAGGAAGTCTGAACGGAATGGAATGTTTTTCTGAACGAATCCGTTGAAATTAAATTCTGCAATTTGTCGCAAAAAAGCAGCAGATTATATCAGATTTGTTGACGCGGCCGGGAGAAGCTGCTACAGTTTATTAATTAAAGCACCAATAAACGACAGATTCCTTTTGCCGGCTAAAACAAGTTTGTCATTTCGGTTCATCTTTTGCGACAGGGGAGACAGGATATGTTACGGATCGCCATAGTGGATGATGACGCCAAATTTCGAAAGCAGCTCGGGGAATTCATTGCAAGATTCTTTCAGCACGAAACGGATCAATTTTTTCTGCGGTGCTATGGTGACGGAGTGACTTTTTTATCGGAATATCACAGCGATTTTGATATCGTCATTATCGACATCATGATGCCCTTGATGAATGGAATTGAGGTCGCGCACAAAATCCGTGAGCAGAATAAAAATGTCCTGGTGATGTTCATCACCAGTACGGCGGATTTCGCGATCCGCGGCTATGAGGTTTCGGCCGTAGATTATATTTTGAAGCCGCTGTCCTATGAGACGGACTTCAAATTCAAGTTTGGGCGTGCCGTGGGGAAGGCGGACGCGCTCAAAACGCGCTGCAAGGAGCTTGTCTTGAAGGACGACCGGGGCCGGTTTATCAAGCTGCCGGCGGACGATCTGATCTATGTGGCAAAGGATCGCGACAACGCCCTGTATCATACGACGCAGGGCGTTTTCAGCCAGCGCATCCCCATATTCAAGGTGAAAGAGTCCCTGCAGGGAGAGGCGGCGTTTGCGGCGGTAAACAGCGGATGCCTGGTCAATATGGCCTTCATCGACAACATCAGTGGCAATGTGGTCGAGTTGGTGAACGGGGAACGGCTTGTCCTTTCCCGCGGCAAGAAAAAGGAATTTTACGAAAGCTTTTTTGACTATATGGATCATTGAACCGTTGTCAGAGGTGAGATGAAATGGCGGAGCTGGGGCATCATCTCTCGTACCTTGCGCAAATTTTAATCCTGTCAACGTTTTGGGTGGGCCGGCTGAAGCGGAGGCCCAATTTTGTGTGGCGGGCGGTGGGCTGTATCCTCGCCCTGTGCGGAGTGGTTGTGCTGATCTCCTGTCTGCAGCCGCAGCCGCATGGGAGCAATTGGTTTGTGTTCAGCTACCCCTACTTTCTGATCCTGATTCTGTTTGGCGGGGCCCTTGGGGTATGCTTTGACGCCCCGCCCGACGTGATCCTCCTGACGCTGCTGCTGCCGTCCACGGCCCAGCTGTGCGCCAGCGCAATCGGCGACGTGGTTTACTATCTGATGCGGGGCGTCCAGGAGCGGTTTTACATATCGTATATATCGGATATCGTCTCTGTGGCGGTGATGTGCGCCGTCTGCACCGGGCTTGTCAAGCTGTATGACAAGCTGTATTTTTACGACGCGGGCACCCACAAGGTTATCATCATTTCCAGCTGCTGCGTAGTGCTGTGCGTGTTTGCGCTGAATGGGTTTTCCCCGGAGATAACAGATAAGTTTACCAGATATGTCATTGTGGCCGGATACCGCTTTTTGATGAGCGCCTTTGTGTTTTTCCTGATCTTCTCCCTTCTGGCCGTGGGGCGTATGCGCTATCAGAAAAGCCTGACGGAGATCCTGATGAAGAAGCAGGAGCAGCAGTACGCCCTGGCCCGGGAGCTCACCGAGCTGGTCAGCATGAAATACCACGACATGAAGCACATGGAGAAATCCGGCCTGACCCGGGAGTTTTTGGAGCAGGACGGCAAGCGGCTCGCCCTGTTCGACTGCGTGGTAAACTGCGGGAATTCCGCGCTGAACACGGTGCTGACGGAGAAGAGCATTGCCTGCAAAAACAGCGGAATCCATTTTACCATGATGGTGGACGGCGCGCTGCTGGACTTCATGCTGCCGGTGGACATCTACGCCCTGTTCGGCAACGCCCTGGACAACGCCGTCAACTGCCTTTCGGAGCTCCCCGCGGAGGAGCGGCAGCTCCGGCTGCGGGTGGCGAAGGTGGGCAGCATGGTGAGCGTATTATGTGAGAACGTCTGCCACGACAGCCTGAAATTTGAAAACGGCCTGCCCCAGACAAAACAGGCGGACGATTACAATCATGGGTATGGGACAAAGAGCATCGCCGCCATCTGCAAAAAGTATCATGCCCAGTTCCGCATATCCTGCGACGGGGAGCTGTTCACCCTCAAAATTCTGATCCCGGCGCCGCGGGAGGCTGAAAAGTAAACTGGAATTTGAATACTACGATTTTATGAGCGGTTATCGCTCGCCGTGGGTTTTTAATAAAATCCTCCAAAAGCCTTGAAAACAAAGGATTTTTCACAGTGTGTTCGCCTTATCCCTTTATTCGGTTTCACACGAGCTTACCCTTGCCCTAACCGCTCATAAGGGCAGAAGCAAGGGCAAGAAACTCACGCAACAGAATATAACAGCGTGTGGCAATCGGAGAACTGTGACGTATGTGCGAATATATTATAGCGGAGGATTTCAAAATATGGACAAGTACATTTTTAACGGGGACAACCACCTTTGGTATGAACTGATTGGCGATTACTATTTCCCCTGCCTGACTGTACCTGCTGAAGAAGAACAGCCTGTTGGCGTATGGGGTCAGCGGCACAAGAGTTATCTCAAAGAATACCGCCCCGCCCTATATAATGCTCTGCTGTTGAGCAACAAACTGAACGGCTACCTTGCCGACATTGACCAGCAAGCCCAGGAAATGATGGACACCATCATCCAGCAGATGGCGGAAGCCCAAGGTATCACTGAAACGATGAAAGCCGCTGATTCGATGGCCTGGGTTGGCAGGATGAACAATATCCGGGTATCGGCAACCGAAATCGTGAACGCAGAAATCATTTACCCATGACAAAGGCAAAAACGGCGGGGATTGTTCTCCGCCGTTTCACTTTCTAAACATATAAAAATTTTTTGATTTGATATATTGACAAATCGTCGCCAGTCGCATATACTAACTATATCAAAAGTTTTTGATGTGAGGTTGACAATGGATAACAAAATGCAAAAGAACGCAAAAGTATTCAAAGCTCTGTGCGATCCCAATCGACTGGCCATCTTGGAATTGCTTCGGAGCGGCGAAAAATGCGCCTGTGTCTTGCTGGAACAGTTGGAACTAAAGCAATCCGGCCTTTCCTACCACATGAAAATACTCTGTGAGTCGGGCATTGTGGCAAGCCGTCAGGAGGGAAAGTGGACGCACTACCGTCTGAGCGGCGAGGGACGGGATCGAGCCGTGGAATTGCTCAAAGAACTAACTACACCATACGCGGAGCAACAGGGTAGCAGTTGCGCCTGCCGGAACGAAAGAATTGCCATCTGAAACGGTGGCTTTTCTTTCAGATAACACATCAAAATATTTTGATATTATAATTTGCGAGGTGACATTACTTTATGTGGGACTTTATACAAGATCAAGTGCTTGGCATGAAGTGGCTGAACGAGGTCATTGGCAGAGGTGTGTCCCTGCTGGGGCTGGACACTGCTTCCCGCTGGGGCGGGAGTGTGCAATTCTTCCTTTACGACACGGTGAAAATCACGGTGCTGCTGTGTGTTTTGATTTTTGGGATTTCCTATATTCAAAGCTATTTTCCGCCGGAGCGAAGTAAGAGAATTTTGGGCCGCTTTCATGGCGTTTGGGCAAACATCATCGGCGCTCTGCTGGGGACGGTAACACCATTTTGCTCCTGCTCATCCATACCGCTGTTCATCGGCTTTACCAGTGCAGGCCTGCCACTGGGCGTGACATTCTCGTTCCTGATTTCTTCCCCTATGGTGGACTTGGGAAGTCTGGTACTGCTTATGAGCATTTTCGGCACGAAGGTAGCCATCGTGTATGTCATTATGGGCCTTGTCATCGCTGTGGTGGGTGGGACGCTGATTGAAAAGCTGCACATGGAGCAATATGTGGAGGAGTTCATTCGCAGCGCCAGTAGTGTGGACATTGATTCGCCTACCCTCACGCAAAAGGAACGGTTAATCTATGCAAAAGATCAGGTTGTATCCACATTCAAAAAGGTATTTCCCTATATCCTCCTTGGTGTAGGAATTGGGGCGCTCATTCACAACTGGATTCCCGAAAGCTGGATCGCGGCTGTCCTTGGGAGCCGCAACCCCTTTGGCATTGTGCTGGCTACAGTAATCGGAGTGCCGATGTATGCCGATATTTTTGGCACAATTCCTGTGGCAGAGGCTTTGCTCGGTAAAGGCGCCCTACTCGGAACGGTTCTTGCCTTTATGATGGCGGTCACGACCTTGAGCCTGCCGTCGCTTATCATGCTCCGTAAAGCGGTCAAACCGAAGCTGTTGGGCCTGTTTATAGGGATATGCACCATTGGTATTATCTTGGTCGGCTACTTGTTCAATGCAATTCAGCCTATACTAATCTAATTTCAGGAGGTAATCATCATGGGACTGTTCAACAAGAAAAAGGAAGAAACCAAATCCTGCTGTTGTGGCGGGAACTGTACCCCGGAGAGTATGACTGAAGCTGAAACGGCAAAAGCCACCGTCGGTGTCAAAGTGCTGGGAGCCGGTTGTGCAAAGTGCAACGCTTTGGAGGCGGCTGTCCGCTCTGCTCTGGAAGAACTGAGGATGAATACCACCATCGACCATGTTACGGACTTCAGCCAAATCGCCGCCTATGGCGTTATGTCCACCCCGGCCTTGGTGGTGGACGGCAAGGTGGTGTCCTATGGCAAGGTATTGAGCAAAGACGAAGCAAAAACTATCATTCAGAAAGCAAGAAGCTGAAAGTAAGCAACTCAAACTATGTACGCACCGCATGGCCTTATGGCTGTGCGGTGCTTTTTCATCTGCCGTCAGTGTCAGTCTTTCGTGTAAGCGTCCACGATACGTACTTCCAGCTCCCGGTTCCGCTCCATCGCTCTGCGGAGTTCAGGCACTTCCAGCAGGCCCCTGGCGTTGGCGATGATGAGTATTCGGTTCAGGCTGGCCCCCACCCTGCGGACTTCGTAGATCAGCTTCGGAACATCAACGGAGGGGGCCTCCCGAATGGTTGCATCGCTGATACACTGCCGGATAAACCGCTCACGGGAACCCCGTACCCTGCTGACCTTTTCGTTGAGGTCGGCAAGCTCCTCGTCGGACAGACGGATGATGATTTGGTTGGTTCTGCTTCGCATGGATTCTCCTTCCTCCAGGCCGGGGTCATAGGGGTGGAACCCCTGTCAAGCGGTATTGTGATAGCACAATACGTTGCTTGCTAAGACTGTACCACTTCCGCCCCGACGTATTTTGCGGGTGCCTCCCTGCCGCCCCGGCTGTTCTTTTCAGCCGGTGAATTTTGGGAGTACACGCCCAAAATACGTCACTCGACCCGGCGAACGTCACCCTCTCGGAGCAGGTTCCGCCCCTGGTTCACGGCCATGAACCGTTCCAGCGTGTCTCGGCGGATGATGGCCTTGCGGCCCACTTTCAACACCGGCAGCTTGCCCCAGTCCACCAGCTTCCGCATGGTGTTACGCCCAATGCCCGTACACTCGGCGGCTTCCTCGATGGTCAGCCCCATTTTAACTGCGCTCATTCTGCACGCCCCTTT
>ERZ808040.257-NODE-257-length-51379-cov-20.841527_pt1 | contig 51379 bp, 46 predicted proteins | sample MGYA00380191_ERZ808040 | MGnify/ENA primary metagenome ERZ808040 (study PRJEB31490, sample SAMN06133395) | mouse gut metagenome | isolation source: J6 | host: mice | place: China: Chengdu | collected 2015-05 ...
GCTTGCCCTCGCTGCTTTTCGCCCTGCTGCCCTCCGCTTTGTCGTTCATCCTGATTGCCAGGGCAACGGCCTTGTCCCTGTCCTCGTAGGCAAGCTGGGCGTGGTATTGAATGTCAGCCAGAACCGCATCGTACAGATCATCGTAAAAAATGCGGTGGTCGGTACAGCGTTGGGTGTTCTTTGCGTAGGTGTTGCAGACAAAGATACGGTGCCTGTCCCGACCCCAATACCGCTGGCTCATGGCCTTGCCGCAGGTTCCGCACTTGATAAGGCCGGAGAAGATAGACACATTTCCGCTGGTGTCCTCCCGCTTCCTGCTCAAAATTTTGGCGTTGGCATTGTCAAATATCTCCTGTGATACTAACGGCTCATGGGTATTTTCTACCCTGATACGGTCAGCGTCAGGGGTTTTCTTCAAAAGCCCCACCTTGAACACCGTTTCATGCTTGCACATGATCGTATGGCCGAGATAGACCGGGTTCCCGATAATACCCCGGATTACAGTATGCGACCACTCGAATTTATTTGTCGGATCGGAAAACCGCTGGGAGTAGTCCTTTTCGCCACGGGTGTACTGCCACCAGGAGGGGCAGGGCACTTGTTCTTTCCGCAAGGTGGAAGCTATTTTGTGCGACCCCATGCCAGCGTTGGCGTACTCGAAAATCCGCTTGACGATCCACGCCGTTTCCTCGTCCACAATCAGCTTATTGTGGTTATCCGGGGCCTTGCGATACCCCAGTGGGGCATAGGAACAGCGGTACAGCCCCGCCTTTGCCCTGGCCCGTATGGACGAACGGATTTTGCGGGAATTATCCCGGCTGTAAAACTCGTTCATGACGTTTTTCAGCGCCGCTATGTCGTTATTCTTGTTGGCGGTGTCCACGCAGTCGTTGACCGCGATATAGCGGACATTCTTCATTGGAAAGTAAATTTCTGTAAAATGGCCCACCTTCAAATGGTCGCGGCCCAGCCGGGATAAATCCTTGGTGATGACCACATCAATTTTGCCCGCTTCAATGTCGTCCAGCATACGGTTGAAATCTGGACGGTCGAAATTAAGACCGCTCCATCCATCGTCCACATAGACCTCCACCACCAAAAAATTATGCTCTTTAGCGTATTGGGTCAGCATGGCCTTTTGCGTCTTAATGCTCTCACTGTCCCCCTGCGCCATATCGTCTTTCGACAGGCGGCAGTAGAGGGCTGTCCGTAAAACACCCATTCAAATGACCTCCTTTGTCTGATTTCTGCCCTCATTGTAATGCGTATCTTTCACATTCTCAAAGGTGCGAACGGGGCATTTCCCATGCCGCACCATGTCCACCAGCAGGGAGATAAATACCTCCCGCATATCTGCGGTGCCCGAATAGACCGGCTGCACCTTTATCGCCGGGCGTGTGACCTTTTTTGCCATAACCGTATATCCTCCCATCAAAGGCAGAGGGGGAGCGCCCGCAGGCGTTCCCCCTCGTAAACATCATTCAGACAATACTTTTTGCAAGGACAGAAAGAGATTTTTTGCTTCGGCCTGCGTCAGCGCAATACCCTTGCCGCACTTCTCCCGCCCCGGCGACCAACTGCGAATATCGTACTTCGGCTCCGCGCCGTTCCATGATACCAGATTGATTTCCTTGGTGTAGCCGCTGTCGCTGACAGACAAAACGGCGATTTCCTCCGTAATTTTCATATCAATGTTTTTCATCATCAGACCATCCTTTTTTGATTACCGGCTGTCCCGGCTCCGCCTGCGCCGCAATTCCCGCTCCAAAAGGCGGATAATGGTTTCCTCCATCTGCTGGGGCGTTGTCCCCCTGGGAAAATACTTCCGCAGCTTGTCCATGCCGATTTTGACGGTTTCTTTCTGATTGCCCTTTTCTTCGGTCATAATGGCAAAAATAGTGTCCATATCAAGCTGTCCCGCTTGGCTTAACTTCTTCATGCGCTGGGCCTGGGCCAGCGAGGGCGTAGCGTCCTCGCTCTCCATCGTGGTGAGCAGATTTTCCTGTTCCTCCTGGGTCAAAAAGGACAGCTCCGCCCCAGGGGTGAGGGCGATCCTGCCCTCGTCCACCATCTGCAAAATAGGGGGTATCAGTTCCGTCAGGCGGATAAAACGGTGTACCGTGGTTTTGCTGACACCAAAGCCCCGCGCCACAATATCATCTGTTTGCAACTTCGTACCAACTTGGTTGGAGGTTAAATCGGTGCGGTAGCCCTGCCGCTTCATGGCGTCCAGTTTCATCTTGTAGGCAAAAGCCCGCTCTGACGGTAAAATGCTCTCCCGCTGGATGTTACTGTCCACAAGGGTGATGATGGCTCGGTCGCGGTCGATGGGCAGAACAAAGGCGGGGACGCTCTCTATCCCCGCCAATTCTGACGCCCGGACACGCCGCTGTCCCGCTATGACCTCATAGCCGTCCCCATCCTCCGCGGGCCGGGTGAGGATGGGCGCGGCCATGCCAAATTCCTTGATACTCTCCGATAGCTCCATAAGCTGTTCATCCTCCACAAGATGGAACGGATTTCCTGGAAACGGGCGCAAATCCTCTATTTTCAGCACAGTTAATTCCTGTTTTTCCATCGTGCTTACCTCCCTCTCGGCCTATCTCTGCCGCCTTTTTGAAGCTCCGCCAGCACTTCGGGCGGTATCAGCTTCACCAGCCGCTCCAACTGCTGGTTCGTGCGCTGCAACTCAAAAATGCGTTTATTGGCCTCCTGCACTTTCAGTTCCTCCGTATATCGGCCCTCCCGCAGATGGTCGGCGTACTGCTCCGACTGGCTGACCCGCTGTTTCAGGCTGTCAATATAATCGCTCTGCTTCTGGAGTTCCCGCGAAAACTTCTCCATATCAGGCAGCCATGCGGATAGCAGCGCCAGCGCCCTGTCCCGCTTCTTCCCGGCGTTAAAGGCGTTGATGTCGGACAGGGCCTTTACAATTTCGTCGTGCTGTTTATCCAGCCTGCCGCCCAGCTTGAACAGCCAGGTGGGGATATGCTTGCGCTTGGTTATCATAGAGGACTCCCCGCGCTCCAGCTCCGGCCACCTGGCTGACATATGGGCGTGGTAGGCCGTCTGCCATTCCGACAGGCTCTTTTGATTGCCCAGCATGGTTTTGGCCGACAGCTTGCCCTCCTTTGTGATGGGGACAAAGCAAAGGTGCATATGGGGCGTTTTCTCGTCCATATGCACCACAGCGGAGATGATATTCTGTTTTCCGACACGCCTGGAAATGAAGTCCAGCGCCGCCGCAAAATAGGCTCTCTGCTCCGCCGGTGGTAGACTGTGCATGAACTCCGGGGACGCTGTGATGAGCGTTTCCACCAGCATCACGCTGTCTCGGCGCACCCGGCACCCCGCCGCCCCTGTCATGCGGTTGATCTCCTTTTTGTAGGTGTACCGGGGCGGGGCGACAAGATGATAATTCTCCCTGGAACGCTCCATGTCAATATCCGGGTTGCTTTTGTACGCTTCTTTCTTCCGCTCGTTGTGGCGCTCACAGACCGCGACGGAACCGGCCTTGCGCTTTTGAAAGCGCAAGATCGCATAGGGCATGGCCATCCCTCCAATCGAAATGTGTGGACAGACCGGGGGCGCGTCCGCCCGCCAGGTTGACAGCGGTGACGGTGGTGACGGTTATTTGGGGATGCCCTCCGCCGCTGTCACCCTGACGGGAGAACACCCCGGAAACGCACGATGCAGGGGCGGGGCTTTCCTCGCGCCACGGCTCGGAAAGCGCCACCCCTGCGGCCGAAAAAATCTCCGATTTTTCCGGCTGCGTTTCCAGGGTGTAACACACTACACCTTGCAAGCAAGGCCGTGTGCCAGACGTTCCCTCTGGACTCCCTTTTTGCGGGGCTGCGCCCCGCGTGACCCTCCGGGTCACAGGACGGGGGTGACGGCTGTTTTCCGCTTTGACGGCATCCCAGATAAGCCGTCACCGCTGTCAACGCCGTCACCCCGCGAGAGAATAATGCGCCGCCCCGTCCTGGTGCGGTGGTACACATAGCGGACATTATTCTGGCGCAGGACGGTGGCGTGGTATTCGTTCAGCAGCTTTGTGATGACGTTGGGCGCGGTGTCCGTTTCCCCCATCTGCGTCAGCAATTCGGTGGCCGTCCCCGACCACTCCCGCCGCTCCTCCATAAAGGCCACCAGCCGAAAAAGAATAGGCGGCACCTCTGCCGCCGCAAGCTGTTCCTGGGATTTCCGCTCCACCAGCTCCCAACTGCACTCCCGAAAGCGCAGGGTGAACTCCTGGTACTCGATGTCCCTGCCGATGGCGTAGAGAGCGGCGGTGTCGGATGCCCGGTGTTCCTTTTCCAGCACAAAGGTGGCGTCGGCGCTGCCGGTCAGCCCCGTTGTCCCCGATACCCGGTTGAATACGTCGCTGTCCCCCTGCTTGCGGATGTGGTGGACGACCACCACCGCCAGGGCGTGCCTGTCCGCAAAATCCTTGAGCAGCGATATGTCCCCGTAGTCGTTGGCATAGGCGTTGTCTTTGGACGCGGTGCGTACCTTTTGCAGCGTGTCAATGACGATGAGCCGGGTGCCAGGGCGCTCCTTGAGATAGTCCTCCAACTGGCCCACCAGCCCGTCCGTCAGCTTGCAGCTTGCCACGGCGAAGCGCAGGCGCTCGCTGGCTTCATCGGCCAGCCGGAATAACCTGTCCTGGATGCGGTAAAAGGTGTCCTCCAAACACAGGTACAGCACGTCCCCCGGTGCGGTAGGCAGCTCCCACAGGGGCCTGCCCTCTGATACGCACAGGCACAGCTTCAGCATGAGCCAGCTTTTGCCGATCTTCTGCGCCCCGCAAAACAAGGTCAGGCCGGTGGGAATCAGGCCGTCCACCACGAAGCTGGGCTTGTCAAGCGGCTGGTAGAGCAGCGTGTCTGCGTCCACGGTTTTCAGCTTCTTCACAGCGGCACCTCCCCCGGCGTTTTTTCCTGATATGATACATAGGCGCTTCCTCCTTTGAAAATTCACACCCCGTATTTACGGGATATGTAACGCAGACCGCCATACGGTTCCCCGCCCAACTCTGGCCGGGTTTTCTCTGCCGGCGCTGTGCGCTGATTGAGCAAAGGGCGCGCTCGTATCGTGGCACACTATCCTTTGCGGCAGGTATCTCTCTGACGGCTGCTATTCAGTTTTCAAAAGAGGAATGTAGTTCCACCTGTTACCTCACGAATAGCCGGTTTTGAAAGTCCACCCCGCAAAATTTCCAGAGGATATAGAAAAAGCGCCTGCCCCTGGCCCAAAGGCCATAGGCAAGCGCCTGTTATCTGTTTATGTTCTCTAAAAAAGTTTTACATCCACGAAACTGCCGCAGGTCTTGACCACGCCCACCACGAAGAACAGCACCAGCAGGGCGTAGCCGATGGCCTGGAGTGCCCCATAGATGTCTGCCACTACGTTCCAGATCGCGCCGCCCTTGAAGTCCTGGGGGGACTGCGTGATAAGCTGCCAAATTTCGCTCAACTTGCCGTTCCAGACCTCCAGCGCGTTTTCTAAATTCTGGACTACCCAATTATCCGACACGCAAAGCACCTCCTTTAAGGGGCAGGCCCATCCTGTGAGCCTGCCCCCGTGTCAGTGGATAATGAGTGCTTATGCGCCGGTGATAAGGGTCAAAATCTCCTTCGCAAAAGTTATGATAACGCCGCCCGCCAGGGTGAGAAAGCCGTTGGACCGCTGGGACGGGTCGTGGCTCTGGAGGGAAAGGCCCACCTGGACGATGCCCCAGCCCAGCAGGATCAAGCCCACAGCCCTAATCAAACCAAAGACGAACTCGGACAGGTTGTTGATAACGGTGAGCGGGTCATCGGCGGCGAAGGCCGTCATGGTACAGCAGCCCATCAGGGCCACCGCCGCCACCAGGGAGCAGTACCAGCGGAAGCCCTTTTTCACCTTGTCGGGCATGGGAAGTCTGTTCTCGTTCTTTTTGTTTTTGATGATGTTCATTGTGTGTTACCTCCATGACTGTTGATATATTCCTCCAATTCTTCCTCGCTGAGAAGAATGAAGTGGTGTTCTCCGGCAATATCCAGTTCCACCGCCTGCTTCAACAGCTCCGGGTCGATCTGGATGGACGCGATGCTGTGGGTGTCCTCGCCATGCCGGTACGGTGAGGCCCCGCCGTCTGTGGTCAGTTTCACGTTGGGGTGTTTCAAAATGTCGTACTTGAAGTCCTGGATGGGCCGCTCCCCGCGAACAAAAAGAAGCGCGTACTGGTTGTCCAGCATACGCACTTCATCCGGCATAAGCAATTCGCGGCCCGCTAACTGCCAGTTGGTAGAGTAGCTGCCGTTCCGCCCTTTGGATTGGCCGTAGGTGTTCGTGTCAATCGTGGCCTTCCCCAGCAGCTTGGAAACGTATTCGTGCGTCGCCTGCTCGTTCCCTCCGAGATAGATAAATTCATCGCAGTTGCCCACGATGCTCTCCCACTGTTTCTCAAAAAGGGCCTTGAGCTGGGCGAGGTTCTGGATGATGATGCTCACGGAGATCTCCCGGCTCCGCATGGTGGCCAGCAGTTTGTCAAACTCGTCCGGCAAAGCTACGTTGGCGAACTCGTCCATGACAAAGTGGACGTGGACAGGCAAGCGTCCGCCGTGTACCACGTCCGCCTGATAATAGAGCTGTTGAAAAAGCTGGGTGTAAAGAAGCCCCACGATGAAGTTAAAACTGCTATCGTTATCGGGGATGACGGCAAAGATGGCCGTCTTTTTCTCGCCCAGGCTCCACAACTCCATTTCGTCCGTCTGCGTCATACCAGCCAGCGATTCCAGGTTGAATTTCTCCAGCCGGGACACCAGCGTGATTTGGATGGATTTCAGGGTCTTGCCGCTGCCGGAGCGGTAATTGCGGTAGTATTTCAGGGCGATATGCTCCGGGTTCCGCATTTCAAGGCGGTCAAACAGCTCATCCAGCGGCGATTGAAACTCGTCGTTGTCCTCCCGGACTTCCCCGGCCCGTATCATCTCCATGACCATGGGGAAGTTCTGCTCATCAGGCGGGGCCTCATAGTGGAGATAGAACACCAGCGCCAGCAGGAGCATTTGCGCCGCCTGATCCCAAAACGGGTCTTGCGACTGTGAGCCTTTTGGGGTGGTGTTCTTGAACAGATTTGTCACTAACCGCTGGATGTCGTTGTCGCTGCGAAGATAGACAAACGGATTGTAGCAGTAGCTTTTTTCCATGTTGATGAGGTCGATTACCTTAATGTCATACCCCTTGGCTTTCAACAGGTTCCCGGTGTCTCGCAGCAGCTCCCCCTTGGGGTCCAAACATACAAAACTGGTGTTGGCGTTCATGATGTTGGGCTTTGCGAAAAACCTCGTCTTGCCCGCGCCGGAGCCGCCGCACACTAAAATGTTGAGGTTGCGGCGGTGTTTGCGTCCGTCCAGTCCGATAGCCACATTCTGCGTCAGTATCTTGTTCTCGGTCACTCTCCTGTCGGCGTACTTCTTCCTGACGGCCTGGGCGCTGCCCCACTTGGCGGAACCGTGTTCCTCCCGCCTGCGGTAGTTGCGGTCGGTGGAGAGGTAGACGCCGACGCCCAGCCCATAGCACAGCAGAAAAATGAGGACAGTTTTCAAACTGTCCCCACACAGTACGATGTGGAATGGGTCGTTCAGCGCCGCCCCGCCGTATCGCACCAGCCCCAGCAGACCGCCGCCCGCATAGGGGGCCAGCAGCAGGGCCAGCCAGACCACGGGGATGATACCGCAGGCGTAGAGGGTCAGGTGGGCCTTGGAGAACTTATCTTGCCCCACGGTCAGCCCTCCTTTTTTCCCGTTTGGTCGGCGCGTCAATGACTTTGAGAATAAGGCCGTCCACGTCCTCGGTGGGCTTGCCGTCCCGGAGGGCGTCATTGCGGAAGTCGGTCAGGCCCGCCACCATAAGCCGCTGCTCGAAGCCGTTCAGCGTGACCACACGTTTTTCATCACGCATAGAGCGCCCTCCTTATCTCGCGCCGCCGTCACGGTTTTTCTGCGCTTTCTCCTGGGCCTGGAACAGCCGGTTCATGTCGGCGGTGATGGTGCCAGCCACATCCCGCATGACGCCTGCCTCGGCCCGGAGCGCCTTGGCGTCCATCATGGCGTAGCTCTCCGGCAGGCGGTCAAAGGAGAAGCCCTCCACCGACACGCCGTTTCTCTTGCACAGCATATAGGACACGCTGTACGCCGTGAAGTCGGGGCTTTCACAGGCGATACCGCCCTTGTCCATGTGGGCGCGGGCCAACTCCTGGGCCACCCCCCGGAAGATGGTGGGGGCGTCCAGCCCTTGCCGCACATAGATCACGCTGTTCTGCGGGTGATAGGCCACGTTGACGCCCTCCGGTAGCTCGTTGGAGATGGAGAAACGGCAGGGGGCATTGTTCATCAGGGCTTTCAGCAGAAGCCGCTCATCACGGGCCACGGCGGGGGCGGGGCGCTGTTCGGCCCTGGTCTGAGAAATATCAAAGACCTTTTTCACATTACAGAACACGCCGGTAGAGCCATCCTCCTGGCGGGTGTACTCCTTACCGGGTTCCAGAATAGAGATGGCGTCCTGGCCCCGCTTGACATACACGCCGCTGGCCTTCCAGGTGTCGAAGTCGGCCAGCTTGGTGGCCTCCGGGCATTGGGCGGCGATCAGGACGGCGTTGCTCACGGAATAGAGGTCAAAGCGGGCCTGCACATCCAGATAGGCTTGGAACACGCCGCCGTCCACCCCCATGTCGTGAACGTAGCTGTCGATCATGGCGTAGACGCCCTCGCGCTCCGCCTGCTTTTTCGCCGCCCATGCGTCCTTGTTAAATTCCTCCTGCGGGGCGGGCTGCTCGGTAAACAGATCATCATAGTTCGGCATCGTTATCGCTCCTTTAACCGTTTGGGTTTATACTTTCGCGGGGCCTTGTGCTTCGGCCCCTTGGTGGGCTTGGACTGTTCCTTACCTTTCGCCGCCTTTTCTTTCAGTTCCGCTTTAATGTCGTTCAACGCCTGCCGGACGGAGGGGCGGGAACGCTCCTGCGCCTCAGAAGTACCCGGTGCGGTTCGCTCTTTGGGCTTTGAGGTAGGCTCGGACTGACGGGATTTCTCGATCCGGCCCTCGGTGGGGTTTTCGGTCTGCCCTTCCTCCCTGGTGGGGGAAGCGCCCAGCACCGTCTCTAAAAAATCGTCCCTGTCCTGTTCGGGGGCGGTGCGCTCCGGGACGGGCAATCCGCCCTCCTGTTCCGGGGCGGGGGACAACATGGCGTCCAGCAGCTCGTCCACCTCCTGCTCGGTCATCGGCTCCGCCGCTGGCGTTTCCGGGGCATCGTTCTGCTGGGCCTCCCGGCTCTGTTCAATCTCCCGCCTGACCTCAGCCATATCCACCGTAGCCAGGTTGAAACGCTCAAAGATACGGTTGATCTTGCTGGCATCCTCGGCCCGTACCATGATGTCGGTCAGACCGTCCGTGGCGTCCCGGTCTTTCAGGACGCAGTAGAGGACGCCATACTTCTTGGCCTCCCGGCAAAAGAGCTGGAGGTCGCTGTCCTTCACAGCGAACACCTTCAGCTCCTTGCCGCTACGGAGCATATTGGTCAGCCGGGTCTTGCCCTTGGTTTTCTTCTGCTCCCGCAGGATGGCGTACAAGAGGATGGCAAGCTGTTTGGCTCCGGCTCCGGCCAGCTTAATGGCTACCTCGCTCCCCTCCAGCGACATCCTCACGACTTGCTCCGCCGCGTCGCCTGAATAGCTCATCTGTCGATTTCTCCTTTCGTTCAGTTTCCTTCTGCTTCACCAACCGTCCCAGGTTTTCCTTGACCTGCCCGGAACGCTGGGCGATGCCGTCACATAAGACCACCTCCTTTCGCAGCGCTTTTAGACGGCTGGATATGGCGCTGATCTTCCGCTTCACCTCGCCTACGGCCACGGGGTCGCCCTGACGGTTGAGCCGCCGCAGCTCCTTACGGAGTTCCTGCCGCTGGGCGGTCAGGGCGTCGATCTCCGCCGTCGCTGTTTCCCGGTGGGCGGTCAGCTCCCCGATGGTGCTGATGTGCTGTTTCCCCAAAAGCCGGGTTTCCGCGTCCAGCCTGTCCAGCTTGGCTATATCCTCTCGCAACAAAAAAGACACCCGTTTTACGGATGCCGGTCGCTTGACGATGATGTGCAGTTCGTAGCAGTAACGGAAGTACAGCGCCCGCAGGCCGGTGACTTTCTTCCTTGGCTTGCCCCGTACCCGATAACGCCGGGGCGGGCGATGCACCACCTCCGGGAATGGGGCTTGCTTTTGGAGGTTGTGCAGAATACGCTCCTTGATCTCGTCCAGGGAGTAGCCCTTGCCCAGCTTGTGGAAGCGGAAGTAACCGCCAGCGTCGGGCGGTTTCAGGGCCGGATATTTCAGGGGCTTGCCGCCCTTGCCCCGTGTTTTGAGCTGATAGCCCATCTCGCCCATCACCCGGAGGAAGTCGCGCTCGGTGGTGGAGGCGCGGATGGCCCGGTCAATGTCCGCCCGGATGGTGCCCCGGTGGGTGGGCTTGCCGTTCTGCTCCGCCTGCCACTCTGCGTAATTTTTGGCCCGCCCAACCGGGTTCTCTATCACGGAAATGGCGTACTCCCGGCAAAGCCGGTCTGACACCTCACGCATACGGGCATAGTCGGCGGGGGAGTTGTAGAACTTGTAGCCATCTACGCAGGATACCGAGTTTATCACAAAATGATTATGATAATGGCCGGTATTACAGTGGGTGGCCACCACCACCTCAAAGCGGTCGCCCCATAGCTCCTGCGCCAGCTTGACGCCGATCTCATGGGCGGTTTCCGCCGTGACTTCCCCAGCCTTAAACGATTGATAGCCGTGGTAGCAAGTGCGCCCGCCGAGATTTTTCCAGTTCCTTTTTGTATCCATAAACTCCTGCGCCGCTGTCTGTTCACTTCTGAGGTTGATGCAGGACACATAGGAACGGCGTTCCGTTTTCATATCATCGGCGGCATACTCCACCACATTATCAATGGCATGGAGGGACGCCAATTCCTCATAGCTGGCCTCAGTGGTCTTTTCCGGGTTCCGGGCGTAGTTTATCACCTTGTCCACGCGCCCCTTGATGGGCCAGATAGAGGTAACGGCCATTTAGGTATCACCGTAAGCGGAGATAACCGTTTTGGCCGCTGTGTCAACAGTTTCCAAAACCTTCCTCATCTGTGGAACATCCAGCAGGCCGATGGCGTTGGCCCGCTTGAGAAGCTGATCCAGGTTATAGCCCACCCGCTTCAACTCCCGCAGAAGCAGAAGGGCATCTGCGGAGGGGGCCTCTTTCACCTCTACGCCGTTCAGTACGGCGCGGGAGAAGCCCTCGCGGGAATAGTTCGTTTTCCGGGCTTTCTTGGTAAGGGCGTCCAGCTCGGCCCTGGTAAAACGTATCTTCATTTCAAGCGTTCTTTTCATAAAACTTTCATCCTTTCTAAATGCGGGGTCATAGGGGCGGCAAGCCCCTGTCAAGCTGAATTGTGGCCCCACAATTCGTTGCTTGTTAAGACAATATCACCCTCTGCGCCTGCGGCGTAGGAGAACGGTCGGGGCAGGTTCAAGCCCGGTCGGATTCCCCCCTGGCGGGGCGGGCCGCAAGCCAATACTCCCGCTTGGCCTGCATATATTCGTCACGGGCAAGCTGGCGGTTGACGCGGTTGAGCCACGCCCACTCCGCTGGGGAAACACGGCGGGCGGGCTTGGGCGGGGGCTTGCTCTGCGGTGGTTTACCTGGCATGGGTAGATACCTCCTTTCGATTGCCAGTGGCATCACGGGTGATGCCATGCCCCTCAATGGGCTGGAAAAAGTGGCATCACAGGTGATGCCACTAAAAGCTGTCCAGAAAGTCAAACACGTTCTCTATTTCTTCAGCACAGTCCTCTTGCTGGAACGGCGGTTGAACCGAGCCGCCCTGGGGGATGTTTGCGAGTTGTTCAGAAACAACTTGCCGGATAAAGTCTTTCAAAACGTCGGTTTGCTCTTTAGCGTTTATCCGTGCGATAATCTCTTTATTGATGGATTGAGTGTCCATGCGGTGCAGGGCGTCCCACGCCCTGCGGTCATCCTCCCAATCAAGATTAAATCGGAGAGAAAACCGTTTGATTTTCATTCTCTCACGCCCCTACGCAAAGCCTGTTCACACAGGTACTCATAGCCCTTGGCCGTGGCGCAAATATCATCGTAGATGGTCACGCGGTCGGCGTCATACTCGCCAAAATTGCGGATCAGGCAGCTCCCGCCGCCCAGCACATGGAGCCGCATGAGGGCCGGGTTGTACTCACGCTCCCGCAGGATGCGGAAAATCTCACGCACATACCCAGCGGCGGTTTCTTGGATGGTGGTCAGGTAGTCCTTCTGAATGTCCGCCGTGCCGAACCGCAGCACCCGGTTGATGATGGAGTCATCCACCGAGGCGTGGTGTGTCCGCATGACGTTTTCCCGAACGGCCAGCATACATTGATGGGTGCCGTATTTCTCCGTGAACATTCGGTTAGCGGCGGGTTTGCGGTCGTTGATGAACATGATATTCATGGTGCCGTTGCCAATGTCGCACAGCATATTCACGCCCTGAAAGTCCCTGATCTGGCTGGCTACCGCCGCAAAGCCCTGGGGGAACACATCGGCCCCGGCGATCTCCACCCGGTAGGGCTTTCCCCGGAACGTGAAGCGTACCTCCCGGTTCCGCATGAGGTAGGCTTTGAAGTCCTCCCTCTGTTGGCTCACCCAGGTCAGGGGCAGGCCCACGGCAAGGCGCACCGTAGCGTCGGCCAGCCCATGCACGTTCAGCTCACGGACAATAGCCGCCAGGGTCAGGATATAATAGTCGTTGTCCCCAGTCTTGTCCGCTGTGAACTCCTTGTGGCCCGTCCCGATCAGATAGTACCGCCCGCCGTACACCAGCAGCTCATCCTTGAACACCGGCTCCACGTCATAGGCGGTCAGCCCCGCCGGGAAACAGCAGTTGGCGGTCTTGATGTTGCCGTAGCCGTTGTCAATGCCGATGATCTTCACGCTCTGATAGTCCTTCACCGGCTCTGTTCCTCCTTTCGCTGTATCAGCCCCAGCTTTCGCTGGAGCAGTTCATTCACGTCTTTTCCGTTGGTAGGCGGCTGGTCTAACACCGTATAGCGGTCTTGCAGCCCGCCCATAATACCCGCCGCCGCGCCCCGCCCCACCTCGTCGTTGTCCAGGTGCAGTTGCAGGGTGTGGATGTTGGGATGCTCCTGAAGATACCGGCTGAGAGCGACAGGCACCACGTTCTCCCGCTTGGTCTGATAAACACCGGCCAGGGAAAGCATATTGTCTTTCTGCCAGTCCCAGCCCCGTCCTAACATCAGAGTGGCATAGCTCAATAGGTCGATGGCGGATTCAAACAGGTGGAGCCTGCCCGATTCCTGGGGAGCTGAGATAGAGAAGGAGTAGTGCTTGTCGCTGCCTGTCACCTCGCCCTTGAAGTTCCCCAGCGTTCCCCGCAGGGCGGCATAGCGCACTTTGCCCTCCTGGTCGTACCCAGCAAACAGGGCGTTGTGATACTGCTTCGTTTCAAAGAGCAGCTTGTGTTCCAGACAGAAGTCCAGAACGACTGGGTGAATACCGCGCCCCATGAGATAGTTCAGCACCACATCGTTATTGCTGTTTAACTCCGGCATGAGAAGTTTCCGGGGTGGGGCAGGTTTGGGGGCGGCATGAGAAACAGGCGGCAATACTGCCGCCTGCCCAACAAGCGTTTCCACCGCCTGAGTAAAGGAAAAGCCCTGGACTTTGATAAGATAGTCCAGAGCCGTCTTGCCGCCGATTTCACGGGAGAACCAATTCCATTTGCCGTTGCTGATTTTCAGGCTGTCATGCTCACGGGTGCAGTAGGTGCTGCCGCCGACGTGTACCAGCGCGTGAGGGTCGAACCGCTGGAGGTAGGTCAGCAGGTCAAGCTCCTTGGCCTGGGTGATCTGTTCCGGCGTGACATAGCCCATCTACCGTCCCTCCCGCTGGCCCTTTTCCTTTTCAGCCCGTATCACAGCGTCGGCGCGGGCCTCGATCACATCCCGCAGATTCTCCATGTGGTGGGTTTCCACTTTACTCCACTCCTTGTAGATGTCCGCCAGCGGGGTCCTGGATTTCAGAAGCGCCCTGGCCTGGGCCTCCGGCAGCTCCAGTTCCTCCATCTCCATCACAATGTCCTCCCGGACGGTGTACTCGGCGGCGTGGTCCAGAATGTCAGCAGGGGGCTGGCCCAGCAACCAGTTTCGGAAATAATCCTGCTCGGCGGTCATGCGTTGGTACAGCTTGGTACACAGTTCCTCACCTGTCATGGTTCATCAGCTCCTTCTAAAAATAATGCGGAAAAGCTCGGCTTGGTATAGACCATTACCGCCCCTCCCGTTGGGATTTCTGTTGCTGTTTGTGGGAAATGGTGTCTGCGCAACGCTCAAACGCATCCTGAATACCCTCCAAATATCCAGTTTGATGATTGCGCCACTGTTGGAATACATCGGCCAGCGGGGTGCGGGATTTCAGAAGCGTTCCAGCCTGTCCCAGCGGCAGCTCACCTTCCTTTGCCATATCCACAATGTCCTCCCGAATGGCGTACTCAAGGGCATGAGACAGCATTTTATCAGGGGGCTGGCCCAGCAGCCACTTCCGATAATGCTCCTGCTCGGCGGTCATGCGCTGGTACAGCTTGGTACACAGTTCCTCGCCTGTCATGGTTCATCAGCTCCTTTTTCAGATAGTAATAGCCGGAGAGACTTTGAAAATCTCCCCGGCTATGTACGGTTTTTATTGTATAAAGGCGCGAAAAATGATATAATGTCGCAAAAGCAGAGTTATATATGGAGGGCCGATGAATGGAACGCTTTGAACCGGGCAACGGGAAGGACCGCTCTGTGGTATATATCCCCGCCACGAAAAAGGCGGTATATCTGGATAAACAGACATTCGCCACCATTATGTGCATGATACCCCCAGGAAAGCTCACCACCCAGGAGGCTATCTGCGAGATGTGGGCCAGACGGAAGGGGGCCGACTTCTGCGAGATCGAGGGCGACGGTATCATGCCCTTTGATAAAAAACTGTTCTGGACGCCCGCCGATGTTCAGCGGGTAGACTTCATCACAGACCTCAAAGAGTACGGCAAGCCGGATGAAGGTATCCTGATACCCTATTGGCGCATGATCTCACTCCGGGGGATGCTGATAGACTGTGGCCGTTATTTTGACAAGGAGACACAAAAAGAGCTTTTGGAACGAGAGGGTCATGTGATCGAGCAGCCCAGTCCCAACAAGCGTCTATACCGGGTGAAAAACTATAAGGCGGCGCTCTTTGATCTGGATAAGCTGATTATCAAAGAATAACGGGGGATTGCTATGAGCGAACTACTGCATCAAAACTCTAAAGGTGTTAAGATAGTTCGGGAAGATTACAAAAAGCGCAGTCAAGTAAAAGTCTTTTCCGAGTTTCAGGGCAAACGCTATATCCTGCGTTCATATCGCTTCAATCAAATTCCAGACCGCTTAGATTCCCCGTTTTGTTCCTGGGCCAATCTGGATTGCTGCGGCGGATGGGCTTCCGATGATACTTACCTTGATACGGCGGTTCAGGAAGGCAGGAAATTGTACGCTGGCAGGGCAGAGCATTTGAGATCATCGTATTCCCCCGGTTTTCCATCCATGGATGAGGCGCTGCAAGAGTTTCAAAAGATGGCAGAAGGGTTTCCTGCTGGTGTGACCGCTGGCATTGAGGAAAGCGGCAGAGAGAACGCGGAGGGCTTTCTATATACGTTTATATGCCGGGAGGGGAAAATCGAGGACTATTTTGACCTCAATGATGTTTTCGAGTTTTATGGCAAACTTGGATTAAACCTCCCTCAATATGTGTCTGCACAAGTGAAAGAATTGTGCAGCATTGAGATCAAGACCTTTGGTGGGGATAAGCCTCCGTTCATTTACTATCAGGCCGATTCGCCGGTAGAATTGATTACAACAGGGCTGCTTTTGGGGTATCCATTGGAGTCTACGGCCAGCATCCTTTGTGGGTATTGATATATCTCATTGCCTATTCCAGCCGTATGAAAACGACAAGGCCGCAGGTGCGGTCTTGTCGTAATTTTATGTCTGTGCATTTATCGTGCATCCCGGTCAGACTGTTTCGGGGGGACGCTCACCTTTTATATCCGCTGTCTTGAAAACATCATAGCCCTCATAGTGATAGCTGGCGTCCACGCCCTTCATATAAACCTCCCGGTCGTTGATCCTGTCGGTCAGGGCCGCTCTCAAAAGTGTTTTGATCTCCAAATCCTTGACAGGACTGCGCTCCATCGCCAGCAGATAGTCCTCTTTATCCACCTGGCTCCAGTCAATGACCTGCCGGAGTTCCTTTTTCAGAATGGCGTCCAGCCAGAGCCGGGTGCTTCTGCCGTTGCCCTCCCGGAACGGGTGCGCCACATTCATCTCCACATACTTCTCCACGATCTCGTCAAAAGTGGACTGCGGCATCTGCCCGATATGCTCCAGCGCCGCTTGCAGGTAAAGGACAGGGGCAAAGCGGAAATTTCCCTTTGCGATGTTCACAGTGCGGACTTGCCCTGCAAAACTGTATATCTCGCCAAACAGATATTGATGGATTTGCGCAAGTCCCTGAAACGTCCCAACCTCAAACTGATCCAACAGGCCCGTTTCAAACAGCTCCAGCGCCTTCGCTTTGCTGATCCGTTCCTCCATCCGGGCAAGCTCCACAGAGTCGGTGACGCCCAATTTATTCTCCAATACCATGCTGTATATCCTCCTGAATGTGTTTCCTGTTATTGATATTATACCGAAATAACGGCGTTTCGTCAATCGTCAGACGGCCCCACGGCATCGTTTATACTGGACTTGATCGACTGAAATTTTTATCTTTTTTCGCTCTTTTTCCTATGAATTTTTTGTTCCCGGTTATGTAGGGGGCGGCGCTGGCTGACTGCCAGAACCGTCCCCTGTTTTATGCGGTCAATACCGCATAGCCACCGACAGGGCAAATGTGCGATTGGCGTTACCGCTCACGGTCAGGGCCGTCACGGGCGGGGGCTTCGGCTTCATCCCCCACGTCCCCGTCCACGATCTCGCTCTCCCGCTTGTCCATGTTCAGCAGAATGTTCAATTCATCCAGACGGGCCGATTTTGTTTTCAGCTCGTCCTCCTGGGGGAACGGTTTCTCCACCTCCTGTTTGGCGTTGTCCAACTGGACATTGATATTTACAAGTTCCTCCCCGCAGGCTATCAGCCGTTCCTCCATGCCGCCCAGCAGATTGTCCAGCCGCAGAATATTGCCGAAAATATCCGTGCCCAGGCCGGTGGTATGGGTAAGCTCCCCTTTCAGCGTAATTCGGAACTCTTTGCTGAAGCTCTCAAAGGACAACTCCATAGCAAAGCCCCGGTACTGGCCCAGGGGGACAGGATCGGGGCTGGTCATTGCGTGGCAGGCGGCGAGGATGGCACTGCCCGCCGCTTTCTTGTCGATATAGACAGTGCCCTCCACCTCCATGGGGGAAAAGCCGTCCTCATTGGGATGTGTGTTCTCTTTCAGCCTGTTTATATCGGCGGTGTAGCACTCCATGCGCTGCTCCAGAGCCGCTGCCTTTTGCGGCAGATACTTGATGATCTGATCCTCCAGGGCGTACCGCTGGCTGAGGTGGTTGGCTTTCAGGAGTTTCAGCCGCTGCACGTCAATGTCCAAATCCATCTTCTCCTTGATATGGGGATTGCCAGTGCAAAGGGCCTTGATCTCCGCATAAGACAGGGCGGTTTCGTCAATGTCCTCCGCCGAGCGCACCGGGCTTTTGCTGGTCATAATCTGCCCAATGAACTTCTGTTTACCCTCCACCAGCTGATAGAGGTAGCTGTCAAAGGTGTTCTCGGTGACATAGGTGTAAATATCTACCTCGTCGTTCTCGTTACCCTGCCGGATGATGCGCCCCTCCCGCTGTTGGAGGTCGGACGGACGCCACGGGCAATCAAGATGGTGCAAGGCCACCAGCTTCTGCTGCGCGTTCGTCCCGGCTCCCATTCGCTGTGTTGACCCCAGGAGGATACGGACTTGCCCGGAACGCACCTTTCCAAACAGTTCTTTCTTTTTCGCTTCGGTGTTGGCATCATGGATAAAGGCCACTTCTTCGGCTGGTACGCCTTTGGCGATCAGCTTGTCCCGCAGGTCGTTATACACATTCTGAAACGGAGCCATATCAAAAATGCCTTTATCATTTGGCGTCATTTCGATTGGCCGGTGCGTTCCAGGTGTGGACAGGTCGCAAAAGACCATTTGTGCGGAACGCCGGTCGGCGCTATGCTGCCATATCTCAAATACATTGTCAGCACAGGCGTTGGTCTTGCTGGTATCACTGTCCGGGAGCAGGGGATTGAGCATCCGCTGGTCAAGAGCCAGTTTGCGTCCGTCGTTGGTTACGAGCAGCATATTGTCCACGTCGCTCCGCACCTGTTTGTTTCGGATGAGTTCGGCCCGTTTTGACAGCTCCGCTACCATTTCTCTCTGCAATTCGGAGGGCTTCAGGATGATGTTGTGGTAATTAGCTTTGGGAACGGGAAGATTGAGCATATCCGCTGTCTGGATGTCCGCCACTTCCTTGAACATAGCCATCAGTTCCGGCAGATTATAGAACTTGGCAAACCGGGTCTTGGAGCGGTAGCCTGTCCCTTCCGGGGCCGGTTTGTCAAGAGGATTTTTTGATTTCCTCTAAATTGAACCTGTCGGAAGCAAAACAATCGCCCAAAACCTCGTGGACACAAAGGCCGCGAAATGCTGTATCCATGGGCTTTTTCGCCGTTTCCGATGGCTTCACGCTGACAATAAAATTGGTGTTTCCTATGCGAATAGAATATTGATTTTCCATAGTGCTCCTTTCAAAAAATCGTGGGCTTCCGACAGCGAAAGCCCGGTTTCGACGCCTGGCGTTCAGTTTAGAACAGGTGAAGAAGTCAAAAAGTCGGGAGTGTAGTCAAAGCGGCTACCTCTCCCAACCCTTGCTCCTGTTCTTCTGTTTTCTCGCTTCACGCTCGGCCTGCCGCCTGCGCTCCGCTTCCTCCTTTTCTCTCCGCTCCTGCGCTTCCTTGACGCTGAACAACTCCCTGACCTTGCTGACAAACGCCCGCACAAGGTCGGGGAAGTGCTCCATAGCGTCCAGAAACGGCTGGCACTTCTCTTTCAGAGCGCCATACCGTTCCTGCGCCTTCTCCAGCGCCGATGAAGCCCTGGAATACTGCTGGCGGTAATAGCGGGCGTTTTCTCTCAAATTGTGAATCTCGTTTCGGCTGGTAATGCCCTCCTTCGCCAGCGAGGTAAGCTGGGAGTAGTCCTCTTTGGTGATAGCGACCTTTCCCGTGATGGTCTTTTGGCCCATGCTGTCAATGTCGCTGAGGGTCATGCTGACCTCGTGGGCCGCCTGGTACTTGGTCTGCTCCCTTGCAATCTTCTCTTGAAGATTGGAGAGCCGTTTGGTATCTTTTTTAATCTGATATTGGAGCGAACTCAGATTTTCGGAAGTGCTGCCACGCTCGCCACGCTGGAAGTCGGTAAAGCCATGCTCCTGCATATGCTCGAACAATTCATCTTGCAGGACGCTGTATGACGCCCGGTACTTCGGCTTGCCGTTCTTCCGCAGGATTGCCCTACCGTATTCATCGGTGAGGGGAATATCTGAAGCCCACTTCTTGGAGTGGCTGATTTGATGGATAACCTCTTTCACCGTTCCTCGGAGGGCGGGGTCTTTACACCGCTTGCTCCACAGGATTTCTTTCTCGACCACAGGCAGGACAACGGCATGGAGGTGATAGTGGTACACATCTTTTCCCAGCTCGTCACTTGCCGCCCTGTTGATTTCATCGGCGTGCATGACAGCGGAGATGACATTCTCAGCACCGAACTTATCTTCCAGAAAGCGCACCGCCTCGGCGTAGAACTCCTTGGCGTAGTCATAGCCGCCTTTCCGCTCAAAGTACATCGTGTTCACATCAATGATAATCTCGTCAAAAAGGGTAGCGTCCTGCCGCAGCCCCCGCAGGCTGATTGCACCGTCCCCTTCCAGCTCCCGCAGGATTTCCATATAGGACTTCCCGCCGGGGTCACGAAAATGAACATTGAGGGGTATCCGCTCCGTTACGACATTGATGTTGTCGTAGCTTTCGTTCTTCCTCTCATTGTGCCGTTCTGCCGCCCCAATGTCTGAGGACTTGTACTGCTTCACACGGGCACAACTCATATCGGGCCTTTGTTCTTTTGCCATCGTTTCCTCCTTCCTGAGAGGTGGCGGGGGAGCGCCGTTACACAACATTCTGCGAATGTGTGTAACCCACTATGACACTTTCGGCTTCGCCGCAAAGATGTCGTGGGCAAGGGCTTTCCCCCCTTGGCCTCCCTTAAAACCTCAATCAAAAAGGCAGGCCGTCATCTGCCATGACTGCCTGCCGTTCCTCTTTCGGTTTTTCGCCCACCGTCAAAGCCCAGTACCACAGAAAGCCCTCCTTCACCGAGTGAACGCCGGCTTTCTTCTTGGCCTTTTTGATGGTCGATTTCTTGAAGCCTGCGGCTTCAAGTTTTGTTTCGCACTCGGTAGCAAGCTGCGGCCTGCCGTCTGAAAGAAGCTCTTTCAGAAACGCAACCGCACCATCTACCTTTTCGCTCGGCCTGCCCAGCTTCGGGGAAAAAAGGGAAAATGCTTCGTCCGCTGTCAGTTCTATTTCATCGTGGAAGTTTACGCCCTTGTCGGTCACTTCAAAGACAATGGCGTTGCCAGTCGGGGCAAGATTGGACTTCACCTGTACCATATACCGCTCCGAAAGGTTCTCCTTGTTCTGCGTCCTTGCCACCGCCAGAATACTTCTTGCGGCGGCGGCAATGTCGATTGAGCCGTTGGTTCGGTACAGCGGGGAGGTATCCCTGTTCTTGTTCATGTGCGCCACAACAACGATTGCACAGCCCGTTTCCTGTCCGATTTTGATAAGGTGGTTTAGTTCCGTTCTCGTTTTGTTGGCGTCGTTCATGGAACAATCTTCCCCGATATACGAACTCAACGGGTCAAGAATGAGCAGCTTGACATTGTACCTTTCGATTGCCTGTTGCAGTCGGTCATCTCCAAAGGTCAGGTGCTTTTCGTTCTCCTTGATGAAGATAAGGTTGTCCCTATTGCCGCCGGAAGCGATAAACCTCGGTACAACCGTATCATCTGCGTCATCCTCCGTGGTCTGATAAATCACCGTCATTGGCCCGCTTGCTTCCTCTGCCTCTTGGAAAGGCAGGGGCTTCCCGTCAGTCAGCAGGGCGGACAGCGCAAGCATGAATTTGCTCTTGCCATCGCCCGGATCGCCTTGGAGCAGGGTTATCTTCCCGAATGGGATATAGGGATACCACAGCCATTTCACCTCCCTGGGCGTGACCTCGCTCGCCCTGATAATCTCCAAAGTAACCGTGTTGTTGCTTCCGTTTGCGGTCATTGTGTGACCTCCTTTCGATTGATTTTGCTGCCCTGGGCAACAGAAAAGCACCCTATCCCTACGGTGCTTTTCTCTGGCTCAGATGAATGCTTTAATGGGGGTTGAATGCCGCTTGGGTTGGTGGTATATTATATTTGTAGTAATTTGACAAATCGGGATTTGAGGGGAGACAATAAAAATGATAGAGCTTAGGAGATTATCAGTAGATGATGGAATGGATGTATATGTAATGTTACAAGAAATTCCCAAAGAAGAGAACGGGTTAATGAACAATGCTAACGGGTTATCATTTGAGGAATATAAAGACTGGTTGAAGAGAAAATATGCAGATTCCGAGCAGATTGGACTTAAAGACGGTTGGAAAGTGCCGTCTACTACATATTGGCTTTATGCAGATGAGAGGCCAGTTGGTTTTGGCTCTATCAGGCATTTTCTCACAGATGCGCTTCGTGAAGCGGGGGGGCATATAGGGTATGGAATAGCTCCTAAGTACCGAGGGAAAGGATATGGAAAGAAAATTCTTGAGCTTTTACTTGAGGAAGCCAGCTGTCTTGGAATTGATAGAGTACTTGTTACAATTCAGTTGGACAATGCTGCATCAAAGGTAGTAGCATTTGCAAATGGTGGTGTGATTGGGAAACAAACAGATGAACGTATATTTGTTTGGATAGATACTGTGCGGAAATGCTGAAAATTTATTTTTGATAATGATTCTGTCAAATTCCAGTTTATCGGGCCGCTCTTGATTTTGATTTCTTCCATTACACAGGGAACTTAATGACTTCTTGATTACTTCCTGAAAAAGGAAGCTGCCACCTCCCGATGACAGCTTCCTTTTTGCCTTATGCGTAAATCAAATTATTCTGCCGACGTTCGGGCTGGCTGGGGAAGTAAGGCAGGGGCAAAAATAGTCCCCGATAAGCTCGTAGATGATACCTGTTCTTTCGTCTTTGATGAAGCGTTCCATTGTGCGTTCTCCTTTGCTTTTTTATCGTGATAGGCTTTCAAGGTAACTTGATTGTGCTTCTCTTTGCGGCATTTATCGGAGCAAAGCGTCTGCTGGCTATGCGTAGGCCAGAACAGCTTGCCGCACACAGCGCATTTGCGCTGGCGGTAATAATGCTCTCCACGCTCCGCTTCCCGTTCAGCCTTTTTCTTATCCTGCCTTGCCTGATAACAGCACTCGTCGGAGCAGAATATCTGCCTGTTGCTTGCCGGGGTAAACTCCTTGCCGCAATGGGGGCAAACCTTCGGGGGGACAGACACGCCGCCGTTTGCCGCAATCTTCGCCGCCTTGCGCTTCTCCCGATACGCCTTTTCTCTGGCCCGCTGACGGGCTAACCTCTCTTTTTCAGCCTGTTCCTCCTGTGCCCTGGCTTCCTCTAATTCCTGTTCGGTGTAGGCAATATCGACTTTCCCGACATAGTTGAAGTATATATCAACCTTTTGTGTCCGGGCTTTTCCCGTCCCCACCGCTTCATAGACAACAATCTTGTCAACAAGTTCGGAGAACATCATATCGGTCACTTCAACGGGGTCTTTGTACTTCCGTATCAGGGAAATGAAATGCTCAATATCAAGGGGCTTTGCCCTTTCCTCCGCAACGGCGGCTTTCAGCTTGTCCATTTTGGCTTCAAGGTCTGCCTGTTCTCTGTCATACTGCACCGAAAGCTGCTTGTACTGCCTTTCAGGGAGCAGACCGGACATGAGGTTTTCATACAGCCCCCGCACAAGTCTGGAAAGCTCGTCATATCGGGTCTGCAACCGCTTCAATTCCTGCTTGCTCTGCTGGGGCTTCGCTTCCTGCTTGTCGGCCCACAGGGATTGAAGTTCCGCCGCAAACGCTTCCTCGTCTTGCAGGACAAACCTGGAAAGCCGTTTGACCGCAGACAGGAGCAGGGCTTCCACATTGTTGGCGCTGATGGAGTGGGCCGTACAGGTGTTGATCTGGCTGGCATACCCGCCGCAGCGGAAAGAGTGCCGGATGGAGCCGTCTTTCTTACTGTGATGGGTCTGCAAGGTCATACGCCTGCCGCAGTCGGCGCAATAGAGGTAGCCGCTCAGACGGTTATATTGACTGCCCCAGGGGGAGGCCCGCTCTACCCGCTTTATTCTGCGGTGAACGCTGTCCCACAGTTCTTGCGAAATGATGGCTTCATGCGTATTGGGAAACACATATTGTTCCGCTTCCTCGGTTTCCCTGCGCTTGTGCAGCTTGAAGTTCGTGACAACAGACCTGTGCAGGACGGTGTGTCCAAGGTATTCCTGCCTGTTCAAAATCTTCTGAACCGCCGAGAGCGACCAAAGGTATTTATCCGAAAATTTCTGCCCATGGTACTGCTCTGGATGTTTTTCCTTTGCGTGTGCGGCAGGGATTAAGACCTGCTCCTCGGTCAGTATGGCGGCGATTGCCCGTGAGCTTTTGCCCTCGTTGGCAAGCTGGAAGATATGCCGCACCACCTCGGCGGCTTCGGGGTCAACAACAAGCGTCTGCTTATCTCCCTCCACCCGGTTATAGCCATAGGGGATACTGCCCGAACAACGTTTCCCGTCTTTCATGCGTGAATCGAATACCGCCCGAATCTTATTGCTCGTGTCTTTGGCATAATATTCGTTCATTATATTCAAAAACGGGGCAAAATCGTTCTCAGAGGTGCTATTACTGTCAATACCGTTGTTTATGGCAATGAAGCGTACATCTTTCTGAGGAAGCAGGATTTCCGTATAAAATCCCACTTGCAAGTAATTTCTCCCAAATCTGCTCATGTCCTTTACGATAATTGTGCCGATGTTCCCGGCTTCCGCTTCGGCTATCATTTCCATGAAGCCAGGACGGTTGAAATTAACTCCAGAATAACCGTCATCCGTAAAATGGCGAATGGCTGTGAAGCCATTTTTGCGGGCGTAATCCTCCAGATATTTCTTTTGATTGGTGATTGAGTTTGACTCCCCAACAAGGTCATCATCTCTTGAAAGACGCTCGTAAAGGGCCGTAATTCTTGCTTTTCCCGCCTTTTTTGACATTTTTCACACCTCCATTTCGATATGTAGTTATAAATTTAGAGGGATATACTTTTTCCATCTGAAAAAAGTATATCCCTCCGGGGCCAATTCAATGGCGGTGACAGTCTCCCCGAACGTGGAGGCCCAGGCGTCAAAGTGCAGCAGACCATGCTTTTTCAGCGTGTTATACTGCAAATACTTCTGCATGGTGAACATCTCCACCATCGTGTTGCTGATTGGGGTGCCTGTGGCAAAGATAACGCCCCGGCCCCCGGTGATCTCGTCCAGATAGCGGCACTTCATATACAGGTCACTGGACTTTTGTGCCTCCGTTTGAGCGATTCCGCTTACATTTCGCATTTTGGAAAAGGACGCGAGATTTTTATAATAATGTGCTTCGTCAATAAAAATGCGGTCAACACCCAATTCCTCAAACGTGACCACATCATCTTTGCGGCTCTGATCGTTCAGGTCCTTTAATTTGGCGTCAATGGATTTCTTGGTTCGCTCCATTTGTTTGCGGGAAAAGTGATCCCCGTTATTCTCCTTCAATTCTCGGATGCCGTCAAGGATTTCCCGCCGCTGCTGGCGCAGGATGGCAATTTGCCGTTCCATACTGATCGGGACTTTTTCAAACTGCGAATGACCGATGATGATGGCGTCATAGTCCCCGGTGGCAATTCTGCCGCAGAAGCGTTTGCGGTTTTTGGTTTCAAAGTCCTTATTGGTTGCCACAAGGATGTTGGCCGATGGGTAGAGCTGCAAATACTCTGTGGCCCACTGCTCTGTCAGATGGTTGGGGACAACGAACAGGCTCTTTTGACACAGGCCCAGCCGCTTGCTCTCCTGCGCCGCCGCCACCATTTCCCAGGTCTTGCCCGCCCCTACTACATGGCCTAACAGCGTATTGCCGCCATAGAGGACACGGGCAATCGCGTTCCGCTGGTGCGTCCGCAGGGTGATCTCCGGGTTCATCCCCACAAAGTTGAGGTGGCTCCCGTCATACTCACGAGGACGGCTACTATTGAATTGGTCATTGTAGAGCCGGGTCAGTATTTCCCGGCGCTCCGGGTCTTTCCACACCCAATCCCGGAACTCCTGCTTGATAAGCTCCTGCTTGCCCTGGGCGATGGCGGTTTCCTGCTTGTTCAGAATGGCGATTTTCTTGCCTTTGCCATCTCTTACATAATCAAAAATACGAACATCCCGCAGATTCAGGGTTTCTTCGATGATCCTGTAAGCGTTGATGCGCTCGGTGCCGTAGGTGCTGTTGGCCTTTACGTTCTCTTTGTCTGCGCTCTTGCCCTCCACATTCCATTCCCCGGTATATGGGGCATAGCGGACATGGATTTTTTCCTGGGCAAATTCCAGGGTTCCCAGCAGCTCAAAGACAAACTGCTCCACTACCTTCGGGGGAAGCCAGGTAGAGCCGAGCCGGACAGAAATCTCACTGGCGGTAAGATCGACTGGCTGTACCTTTTCCAGCGCCTCCACATTGATTTGAAACGCCGGGTCTGATTTTGCCGCCAGCTTTGCCGCAGCCAGTTTTTCCCGCACGTTGCCGGAAAGGTATTCATCGGCGGTCTGCCAGCCCTTGTACCAATCCACCGCGTCGCCGTCAATGTCGAAGGAGCCGGTCAGCGGGTCTTTGAAAATAACGCCCCGCAAGTCCTCTATGACCTGGGGTATCTTGTCCCCGCCGCCCATCAGGGAGGCCATATAGCCTAAATCCACACACGCCTTTTCAGCCAGTGACACGGCCAGGGCCTCGGATGCGGTGTCCACGCTGGTGATGACTGTTTTCTGCTTGATGGTGCGCTTCGTGAACATATCCGCCTTGCGGACAAAGTTCCGATCATCGTCCAGCACTTCCAGGGAGGACAGCAGAAAATAGGCGCTGTCCATGCGGAAAGCAGCGCTGTTGGCACGGGAGTTGATACGCCCGTACTTCTTCACAAAGGCGTCATAGAGGGTGTTCAACTTTCGCTGTTCCGCTTTGATGTCCTCGCCGGGCCACTCGTCGGTCTGATATTCGATCAGCGTCCGCACACAGTCCCGTATTTCAATCAGTCCCTTGATGCGGTTTGCCGCTGTGACGGACACCTCTACCGGGTTCATCCGGCTGTTCTCCCGGTAGTACACCTGCCCGTCTACCACGGTATAGCTGAAATTCCGCACCTCCGGGTCGGCTGGGATAGACCGATCTTCTTCCTCCGCCTCCGGGTCATCCATTACATACTCGGTGATAGAGCCTTGGATGTTCTGGATGGCGGCGGCAAGCTGTTCTCCCAGGTCTTGTCCTTCACGGGGCAGGCAGGCGGTTTCCGGCCCGTAGGGGCCGCTGATCTCCTTCATCTCACCCATCACCATGTCCGGGTGGTCAATGAAATACTGATTCATTTTCAGCCCGTTTTCATCGGTGTTCAGGTGTACCCAATCAGGTTCCTCGCAGGAAAGGGCGTCCCGTTTCTGAAAAAACAGAATGTCGCTGGTCACTTCCGTGCCAGCGGCATCCTTGAACGTATTATTAGGCAGGCGGATGGCCCCCAGCAGATCGGCCCGCTGCGCGATATACTTTCGGACGTTGGGGTTCTCCTTGTCCATCGTGCCCTTGCTGGTGACAAAGGCGATGATGCCGCCCGGTCTGACTTTATCCAGTGTCCGGGCAAAGAAATAATCGTGAATGAGAAAGTTGTGTTTGTCGTACCGTTTGTCAGATACCTTGAACGCCCCAAACGGCACGTTGCCGATGGCGGCGTCAAAAAAGCTGTCCGGGAGGTCTGTTTTCTCAAACCCCTGGACAGCGACGGAAGATTTTTGATAGAGCTGTTGGGCAATCCGTCCGCTGATACTGTCCAGCTCTATGCCGTAGATTTTGGAGTCGGCCAGATCATCCGGGCGCATACCGATAAAGTTGCCAATGCCGCAGGACGGCTCCAGCAGATTCCCGGCTTTGAAGCCCATGTTCTCCAATGCCTGATAAATGGAGCGGATGACCACGGGCGGGGTATAAAATGCGGTGAGGGTGGATTCTGCGGCAGCTTCATATTCATCCTCGGTGAGTAAGGCTTTCAGTTCGGCGTACTTACTGTGGCGCTCGTCAAAGCAATCGGACAGACCGCCCCAGCCCACATACTGCGCCAATACCGCCTGTTCCTCCGGGGCTGCGAACCGTTCCTCCCGTTCCAGCTTTTTCAGCAGGCGGATGGCCCGGACATTGTTGTTGAACCGTGTCCCCGGCGTCCCCACGCCGATGGCGTCATCGGTGATGCGGTACTCATGCCGGTCTGCGGTGGGGACTTCGGGATGGAGGACAAAGGGGGATACCTTGGCTCTGCGCCGGGGCGCGGGCGGGGGTAGGGCTGGCCCATCGGTCAATATCTCTGTTTCCGGGGCCGCTTGGATGGATTTGTGGGTAAAACCGCCCATTTCCCGTTGATACATGGAGCGCAGCACTCCGGCAACCGTCCTCAAGTCGTACATGGCAACGGTATGAGACTTATTACGAAGGTCAATCGAAAAGCGTTTGTTGTAGAGACTGTAGTTCACGGTTTCACCCGTTTCAAGCGTTATGCTCTCGTCTGTCTTATCATACTTTTCAGCCAAAAGGCGGGCGATTTCGGTGTTGCCCAGCCCGTCCCGCAGCCAGGACGACACTTCGTTTATCCCCACACGCTCCAACAGCCCGCCTTGAACTGTCAGCACTTCGCGCAGATCATCCCCATTGTCAGCGGGGCCAATCTTTGAAACGGGAAAATAATCTGTAATGAAAAGATTCTTCTCATCCCGCTGGAGCAGCCGCTCAAAGTTCTCTCTACTCTCCGAACGGAAGATAGGATAGGCCAACGCAGGGTCGCGCAGGGACACTTCGCTATCTCGAATTTCATCAATGAGAAAGGCCGTATTCTCCAGATAAACCGTATCTCCCACCTTGTAGGCCTGGGCCAGCGGGTCACGGTGTTTCTCCGCAGTCAGGGTTTGGGCTGGCCCCGCACTATCATGACCGTGCCCATCTGCTAAACTTTCTGCGCCCTTTTCAACCGTCCCCGCCGCGTTTTCCCTTTCAGCCGGTATGCGGTTCATCCGCGCTTCATAGCGGTCGATGTCTTGCTCAGTCAGCCATTCAGGTTTTTCCGGCAGGGCCGCGTACAGCTCCCGCATTTTGGAGATTTGCGCTTCCACACTCCCGGCCCATAGGTGTTTCTCGGAAAACTGTCCGGCCCCCAGGTAATACTCGCAGTCAGAACGCAGACGGTCTAATAGCTGGTAGTCAGGTTCCGTTGGAGCGTTGCCCCCTATTTTTTCAGCCGGTTCCAAAACCTTTTCTGCTTTTGGCCGGTGGGCGTACAATGCTTTTTCAGCTTCTTCAAACGTATCAAAGCCGCCCGCTGTCGCATGGGAAAAATCACGCTGTTCATCATAGCCATAATGGTTATAAAACTTGCCGTTAGGGAATTTGGAGATAACGATACGCTCCTGGTCGAATAGATACTCCGCCACCTTCTCCGTGTCCCTGTCCTGGGAAGCGGGAGGGGCCGGTTCCTGCGGTTCCGGCTCCTGCTTGGCTCGTTCTACCGCCAGCCAATCAGCGGCCTCCTTGTCCGCCGCGTCCTTCCTGACTTGCTTCAGATAATCCTCAGCCTGCCATTCGCTGCTAAATTCCTCCTGTACGCCCTCGCCGTCCACATATATCTCGTCCCGAATATCATCCCATACGGCGTAGCCCTTTTCCGTTTCGATGATGGAAAAGCGTTCATCGGGTGTGAGTGCATCGGCGGCGATCTGCTCCACATCGGCCATGACCTGCTGAATAAAGGGATTTGCGTCCAGCTTCTCCGGGTCAACCACATGGCCGTCCACGATGCCGTTCTCCGCGAGGGCGGCACGGATGGCGGCGGGGTCAATGTCGGAAAAATCATCGTCTTTTTGCTGGGGCTGGCGTTTTTTGTACTGCGCCTCCACATAGTCGATCAGATTATCAACACTCAAATTAGTGAGGTATTCCGTCAGATCGTCCATGTCATGACATTGGAGGGACAGCATCACTTCACCGTCCGCCTGACAGATCAAGCGATAGTCGATGAGGTCAGCGGTCACGACAATGTGATGTTTCCCGTCACGGGTGGTTCTGTGGCTGAACGTGACGTTGTGCAGGTCGGAAAAGTCCACCGGCTTTTCAAAGTCATCCGTATAAAAATGCCGAATGATGCGTTTCGCTTTCTCAACGGGCGGCGCGGGCATAAGGGAGATTTTACGCTGAGTTTCTTCCAGCGCCGCTACTGTCACGTCATAGCCTTGGGCGGTCAGCCGTGCCGCGTTGTTCTCCAACGCATGAGCGGGGAAACCGCACATAGGCAAGCGGCCATATTCAGGGATATTGCGGAGCGTCAAAGTCAGGTCAAGCTCCAGCGCCGCAGTTTTCGCGTCCTCGCCGTAGAGTTCAAAAAAGTCTCCTACCTGATAGAGTACAAGGCTGTCATGATAACGCTCCTTGATGGAATTATAGGCGTCCCAAAACCTGCCGCTGACAGGCTCCGGCTGCGGGGCGGAGATATTAAGGGGTCCCTCCGCCTCCTTGCGGATGGCCTCCCGCAAAGCGGGGACGATCTTGCGGTATTTGTCGTACTGTTCAAGAAAATCCAGCACACCGCCGTCGCCGTCCCCAATGTCCTGCCGCTCGGTGAATATCTGTCCATTCGGCATGACAAGGGTAAATTTCACCTTGTCATAGCCTAAAAATGCTCTATATTCCGGGTCGTTGGCGTCGTACCATTTTTGCCACGTCCCGTATTTCGCCATAGTAGCCGTTCTCCCAGCGACATATTCATCGTCCGCCTGCTTCATCAGCCGGTCAAACTCTTGGAGAGAGTAGGCCGTCTTATCCTGAAAGACAATGCTCTCGCTCCACTCGCAGAAGATGTAGGGAAGCTCATGGGGCAGGTAGGCCGGTTCACTGGCCTCGGTGGAAAGCGCGGCGGGTTCCCGCACCAACGGCGGAGTAGAGAACACGGGAGCGTCCTGAGTGGCGGAGATGCTCATGGTGGAGGTGGCGGCAATTTCTTCGATACGCGCCCTCATACCCTCCAGCAAACCGTCCTCATAATAGGTCACGGTTCGGTCGGGGGCAATATGGGCGATTGTCTTATAGTCACCGTCCCGCAGTTCCAGCCGGTTCCACACCGTCACGCCGTTGCCCATGTGCCCATAGCCCAGATCATAACCGGGGGTGTCAGGCTCCGCAGGTTCGGCGGCGGGGGCTTCTTCCACCATTTGAAGCAGACCGTCATTCAGGGGGTTCTCCGCCAGCAGCCGGTCAAATTCCTTGCGAGGCAGGTCCTTGTTGATGATGGGAAACGCCGGGTCAAAGAGCCGGACAGTCTGAGCGTCAAAGGCCAGCAGTTCATACCCCTGCGTCCCCAGGTAGACCGTGGCCCCCAGGGTCAGTCGGTACTCCTTCGGCGGTGCCGGGGGCGGGTTCAGCTCGTCATGCTCCGGCTCCGGCGCTGCGGCCAGAGGGCCGGGAACACTCTCCTGACGTTGATGCTCCTGGTATTTTTCCTTTTCAGCCGGTGACAGGTAGCGGCCCGCCTCCACGAGCTGCCCAATGCGTTTCGCAGCCCTTTTCCACGTCAGCCTGATCTCGGCCTCTGGCCTGGACAGATCACCGATGGAGATTTTCACACCACTACGGTCAAACCATGCGCGTATCTTCCTGTCTGTGGTAACAGTAAAATAAGTGGTCGATTTGTATTCGTCTTTGAGGAAAGATGCGTTTTCGGCGGAGCTATGAGCCGTTTGAAACTGCTCAAAAATGCGGGATTTTCCATCGGCTATGCCGCTGCCATGCAAGAGAACAGCGTCAATATCCTCTTGGGAGATAGCAAAAGCGGAGGACTGTTCATCCTCCGCCTCTTGGATCGCCGCTCTCTGTTCTTCCTCGGTGGGGAGCGTGTCGCTTACACGTCGGTGTAGATCAGCTCCGCCAGTGCCACTTCCTCCGCCGCCGCCTGGATGTTGTTCATCAGGCCCACCCACTTCATCTCGTCGGACGCTTTCAGTTCCTCCGTCACGCCCTGCTCCCGCGCCATCCGCGCCGTCAGCCGCTCCACCATCTCGGTGGCCTGCCGGTCGATCTTCTCCAGATGGGCGTTCAGCCTGCCGCTGAGAAGCATCCCCGTGTAGTAACCGTTCCTGTGGCTTTTGAGGTAACTGCGCCGCAGCATCCCATATTTTCCTACCTTCGGGGCCTCCGGCACGTCCAGGTTGGGCAGGCGATAATCGCCCTCCGTCCGATATGTCAGTTCCATGTTCAACGCTCCTTTCAAACTGCGCTTGGTTTTGCGGCTGTGTTCTGCCATTATTATACCGGCTTGCGGGCGGTCCGGCAAATGTGCGATTTTGCTTTTGTTCCTCCCGGTACAGACTTCGCACCGTGCTGGCGATCTCCCGCAGGGGCATCTCAGCAATGTCGCTGACCGCGCCCCCCAGGATGGACAGAGTTTCCGGGGTGTTGAAGTCGTAGATATGGGCAAAATCCTCGCCGCTGAAGAACTCCTGGGGGTCAATGCCGCACCGGGTCAGCATGACATAGGCCACGCTGCTCTCCAACAGGCCCTTAAACCAGCTCTCCGTACTGAGGTCGTCCAGTTCCTCCAGCAGACTGCCCTCCTTGACGCCCCGCAGCTCGGCGCAGTAGTCGCTGAAGTTGTCCTCCACGATGACCTTTGCCGTCTGCATCAGGCACTCGGCAAAGTCGGACTTGTCGGAGAACTCCCCGTAGCTGTTCTCCAATGCCTCCACCACCGCGCCTTCGTACTGCGGCTTCATCTGCCAGATGGGGATGGTGCGCCCCGCACGGCTGTTGGTGTCGGACATATCAAAGACGTGCCGCAGCTTATAGCCCCGGTCGGTGTCCACCAGCAGGGCGATCCCCGTGGTGCCCCGGTTCACCCACCGGCCATGCTTGTTCCAGAAGTCGGTCTGAGCGCAGGCGGTGGCGTCTGGCTTTTGGGCAAAAATCAAGAGCTGGTCGCGGAAATTGTACTTGAAGTTGTGGGCGGCGGTGGTCAGGAACGCCATATAGTTCCCACTATTGGCGGAAATTTGTTGGGCGGTCTGCGCCGCAAGCTGGACAATGGGTTCAGGCTTCCTCGCCATGATCTATCCCTCCTTTTCATCATAAGATTTCAGCAGCCCCTTTGTGGCGGCGGCGATCCTGGAGATGCGCCCGGTGAGCTGGGCGACGGTGGCCCTGATCTCAGACTGCCGCGCCGCGTAGAAGTAGCCGGTGGCGTCGCTGCAAATGGGGTGGCCGTCACAGCGCAGGCGGTTGACGGCCCGCCGCAGCTCCGTCCCCTTGACGTGGAACGCGGCCTCCAGCTCCTTGCTGGAGGCCGCGCTTTCCTGTCCTCGGCGGTATCGTTTCAGGTATTCGCACAGGGCCTTGTCGATGGGTGCGCCCTTCACGGGGCACCACCTTTGCACAGCTCCGCGCTGTACTCCTTTTCCACCTCAATAGCCCCGATACAGGCGTAGAGAAGTTGCCAGACCATCTCTGCGGCCTCGCTCTCATACATCTGGATGCTGGCGTACTGCTCACCGCCTTTGCCGGGATAGAGCCGGGTGAACCGCATACGCTTGTCCATCAGGTCTTTGGCGTTATTGCGGGTCAGCACATCCTCGGCGGCGGCATTGCGCTCCAGAACGGACATCATCAGGTCGAACATGGAGGGGTGTACCTTCAATTTGACATTCGGTAATCGTGCCATAATGCGCTCTACCTTTCCACGGACACAGCCTGCCGCCCACGCTGGGGGAAGTCCCAGCCGTAAACCTTTCCAATCTCGTCCCCTAATCTGCGGGTGATCCGGGTAATATCGGCGCGTGTCGCTGTGCCGTAATACAATTTTTCTTTCAGTAGGTCGATTTGAGAGTCCCGTACTCCGGGCTTATAGGTGCGGTACAGCAAATGATTTGTGCCGTCATGGTGGATGGCGTCGCAGCGCAGGTCGCCCAGCCTGTCAACGTACCAGGTGGAATAGTCAATGTCCCGGTCACTGTAAAGGCAGTCCCGGATGTTGCCGCTGGCGATCTCCTTATAGCCCATGTGCCGCCCCGTCCAGAGGCCCAGGTCGGCAATAATCAAGATGGGCTGGTCAAGCTGGATGTTCAGGTTCACACGCTCATCGTCCAGATAGCCGCCGTTCATCTCATACATCAGCATCATGCGCTCGTCCTCGGTCAGCTCCGGGTACTCAGCTTCCAGTTCAGCCCGCCAGTCCTCATAATCCACGTCATAGTCGCTCCAGATAAGATGCTTCTGTTCCGTCACCGGGCATCACCTCTGTCCCGGTTTCTGGCCTTGATGGGCTGGCCCTGCTCGTCGTAGTTCTTCGGGTCGGCGGCGGGGGTGGCCCAGCCCCGCATAGCCCCGGCCAGCATCGCCGCCACCTGTGCCTTGCTTACACCCAGTTCTCCGTTCAGCTCGTCAACGAGCTTCTGGCTGGTGCGGCCCTTTGTCACATAGGACGCGGAGCGGTAGCCGTCAAAACCCCGCTCAAACATCACGATGGCCCGCTTCTCCTGCGTCTTGCCGTAGCATACCGCTGGCAGGGAGCTTCTGAGGGGGATCACAGAATTGCCGTTGCGCTCCATCATCTCGGCAAACTGGCAGATATGGTAGAGGTTGTCCCAGCCGGTGCCCACCTCCACATGGCACTCGTCGATATACCGGCATACCCGGTCAAGCTGCCTCCCATCAGGGCACCTGATCCGCACACTGTCGCCGTCCGCAACTCTGAATTTTTCCTCATAGTGCGGGGTGATGAAACGGATGCCCTTTTCAGCCTGTTTCATGTGGCTGTCAAGGCAATCACGGCGGTAACAGCAAATGAACAGGTTTTCCTCACCCTTGTATGGTTGCAACCTTATCAGGTAGGAATACTGCACCGTGTCCGCCCGGAAACCGAACGCAAAGCCGTCGTTGAAGCCGCTCTCCGGGTGTTCCTGGCAGAAGTCCCGCATGGCGTCCCGGCTTTTCAAAAAGCCGCCGTACTGCCCGTCGCCCACCAGGGCGTTCAGGACACTTTCAAGCTCCTGGTGAAATTCCTCGGTGTCCATGTCCCCTCGGTGGCTCTGCCACTTTGTAAAAAAGCCCTTGCCGTCCTCTCCCATGTCGGCCCGCAGATGGCCGATGCTCCCGGTCTGCCCTCCGATCTGCGTACTCTGGCGGGTGGTATAAAGCCGCTCCGCTGGGGTAGCGGTATGAAACGTCAATTCCATCAAAGTCACACTCCTTTCACTTGCTCAAAAAAAGACCACCATTTATCCTCCCGCACCTGAAAAGCGTCACCTAATTGGATGGTGTCGGGGAAGTTTGTTTGGGTGGTCTTGATGGCGTATTTGTCGATCTCGGTGGCGTAGTAGCGGAGAACGGTGGCCCCCAGCTTATCCAGGGCAAGGTGGCCGCAGCTCATGCCGTCGTACATGGACAGCACTTCCAGCGGTTCCACGGTGATGCCGGGGCAGTAGGAGAGGATGTGGGCGATCACGTCCACCGTCCAGCCGTTGCCCAGCATTTTATATGCCTGGGTGTCGCTGACCGGGAACACAAAGCCCTCCGGCACCGTTTGGAGCCGCATACACTCCCACACCGTCAGCTTGCGGATGATATAGTAGCCGTCCATCAGCTTGATGGGGTACTGCTGGCCCTTTATCGTGATCTGGCCGTCCCGGACTTCGTAGATGGGCCTGTCCAGCGTCCCGCAATACTGATAATACTGACAGGAGGTGGTCAGACAGTTCGCCTTTTCCCGCATGGCACGGCCCCTGCGGGTCTTGCTGTTGGGCATGGTCAGATCAACACACTCACCGGGGAGGATGTCGGCATACCCTTTGGCGGTGGCCTCCGCTACCCGCAGGGCGGGACAGTCGGTGGGGGTGGTATAAAGCCCGGTTTTTGCCCCGGCCCCGCCGCCGTTCCCACACAGGGTCTTGCTCTTGCCGTCCGCTGAATATACCCGGTGCCCCTGACCTTCGGAGCCGGTGCCGCTCTCTATGGTGCCCACGCGGATGGGCGCGGCCACACAGGTCTTGCGGTCTATCATATTGCCTACCATGTTGCGGATGCCGTCTTTATAGTAGGTGGCCCGCAGGCATTGGGCCTTGCCGTCAGCAGTGACATTCATCGGCTCCGCAACTATCAGCCTCTTTCCGCTTTGATGCTTCAGGGGAGTGGCCCCTCCCTTGTAGTAATTCGCGTCCAGCGTATACCCTTTTTCTCTAAGTGGCAGGCCGCTTTCCAAAATATCCAACAGAACGATCCCCCTATCCTCCGGCAGCTCCACGCCGGGGATATTCGTCCAGTAGAGCCGCTGACGGCTTTGGGCGGACACAAGGGCGGAGTTTATCAAAATGGGTTCCACGCCCAGCTCCGCCGTGATCTGCGCCCGTATCGCCGGGGCCATGCTCTTGTTGTTCTCGTATAAATAGAAGTCCGGCCCGTACCTCTCTCTGGCGATCAGGTAGTTGCGAAACAGCTCCCAGCCCAGGCCCTCCGGCTGTGTCTCCCGGTTTCGGGTCTGCGCGATGCTCCAATGGGTGCAGGGGGAGCCGCCCAGAAGAAGTTTCACGATTATCGCTCCCCTCTAAACAAAAATGGAGATTTGCCTGTCCTCGTTGTCAAATCTCTCGTCTAACTGTTCCACTGTCCAATTTTGCATGAATTGTCCCAACGGGTTGTGCCCAAACTGTGCGATAGCCCGTCTGTCCAGCTCCCGGAGCCGCGCCCACAATTCGGGATGGTGGGTACGCAGCTTCTTCAATTCCCCTATTTGTTGGAGGGGACAGCACCAGCAGGAACAGCGGTTGTATATCTGATACAGCCCGCCCCAATCAAAGCCCCGGTCATAGCTGATCCGTAAGGCTTCGGCTTCGGTGATACCCCAATCCACCAGGGGATATCGTTCGTCCTTGATGCGCTTCGGCTCATCGGCGGCGATGCCCACATAATGCAAAGCGTGATATTCTTTTTTCAGCCGGTTTACTTCCTTGCGGATCGGGCGGGTCTTGAGTTCACCCGTACACCAGCGCACACCGGCACCGGGCCAGCCATTTCCATAGAGTGGAAACCCCGTCCTTTGGCGGTTCTCAATGCTGGACTGCTTTACCTTCGGCTGTTCAAACATGAGCCATTCAAAGCCCTTGGGGTGCCGCAGGGTAGCGATGTGGATGCCGCGCTCCCGGTAGAGCAGGCCGTCCAGTTTTTCCATGTGTTCATACATCTCCGGGAACTCCATGCCGGTATCGGCGGTCAGTACCACGTCAATAGGCATATCCCGTTCGATCATCAACAGAAGCATGGCCGTACTGTCCTTGCCCCCTGAGAGGGAAACAGCATGGTAGCTGTCCTCTATGGGGTTCTTGCTGTCAGCGCCCATGCTCCCGCCCCCTCTCCGGGTCGGGCCTTTCGTCGGAGGGTCGCAAGCCGTCCTCACAGGGGACGTACAACTGCCCGTTCTCCACACAGCGGAAGATGTCGCAGTCCTTTACCGTGGCCGCTTCATAAAAGCCGCTGTGGGAATAAGAGAACTCGCCGGGAAATAAGTTGGCTTCTGCTTCCTGTCCCATGCGGGACAGCGGTATTCGGCGGTGGTATTGGCCCTGCGGTTCAAACCGCTGTTCCGGGATAAAGTGCAGCCCGCCGTACTCAAAAGGTATATGCTCCATAGCCGGTTCCTCCTTGTCCAAAAATTTACACCGCCCTGTGTCCAGCGGACAAAGAGCGGTGTATGTATGGAAGAACACTTTACTTTCATGCCATCAGCTTTGTCAGAAGCTCGTTCACCGGGGCGGCGTCCCGGCCCTGGGCGGTCAGCTTGTTCCACCAGTCCAGCAGGTACTTTCGCACGAGCCGGTATTCCTTGTTGCGGATGCCGTCTTTATGCAATCACGCTCCCTCAAATGGAAAACGGCCTCCAGTTCATCCACTGGAAGCCGTTTTTGCTGGTTTTATTTCAAATGTTCCTTTATCGGGCGTCGCCCCGGTCATGGGGTTTTGGCTTGATGGGCTTGCCCTCCTTGTCGTAGTTCTTCGGGTCTGCGGCGGGAACCTCCCAGCCAAACATGGCCCCGGCCAGCATTGCCGCCGCCTGTGCCTTTGTCACGTTGATTTGTTCATTGTACTCGTCAACAATGGCTTGGGCGTGGGCGCGGTCATGGCCATATCTATCGGTGTGGAAATAGCCGTCCTCGCCATGTTTGATAGTGATGATCTCGTCGCCGCCGGACAGCACAGCATAGCACTTTTCCGGCAGGCTGGAGTGCCAGGGAATGACCTTTCCATCATGACGTTCCAGCCATTCGGCAAACTCTCGGATGTGGTAAAAGTAACCGCCATACCTTGTCACCACATCAAAATGGCTGTCGTCTACATAGCGGGCGGTATTGATCCGTGTCCCAGCGCCGGAAGTGGTGATTTGGAAACTGCCTCCGTCCGGGATTCTGAACTTTTCCTTGCCCTCCGGGGTGATGAAGCGGACGCCCTTTTCAGCCTGTTTCATGTGCCGGTCAAGGCACTCCCGGCGGTAGGGGTAGATATAAACATGATTATCCTCCCCAGCCGGGATACAGCGGATCAGGTAGGAATAGCCCTGGGTGTCGGCCCGGAACGCATATTCAAAGCCGCTGCGGAAGCTCCCCTCCGAGTGGTCGAGGCAGTAGGCGATCATCGCGGCACGATTTTTCAGCACATGGCCGTACCGCTCGTCAAATCGGAGCATATCAAGCACGGTGTTGAACTCCGCTTTGAACTCCGGCGTGTTTTGGGAGCGCACAAAGGTTTCCCAACTGTTGAGAAAGATAGAGCCGCTGTTGTCCAGCTCACCCCATAAATAGCCCGGATTGCCACACCGTTCACTAAGCGGCGCACACTGTTCATAAGCGTAAAGCCGTTCTGTGGGGGCCGCTGGCCGTATGGTCAGTTCCACAATGTTACACTCCTTTCACCGGGCGTCCCCATGATCCCGCTGCTTGAATTTGACGGGTTCGCCCTGCTCGTTGTAATACTTCGGGTCAGCACCGGGTTTATCCCAGCCGTATGTGGAGCCGAACAGCATAGCGGCCTCCTGCGTCTTTGTCACGCCCATAGCCTCGTTTGCGGCGGTGGCCCCTTCACGGGCGGTCATGCCCTCTGCACAGGCACCAGCGGGACGCCGGAACATTTCTCCCTTGGTTATGATAACGATCTCGTCAGCGGTGGAGGTAATGCTGAAGCACTTATCCGGCAAAGAGGAACGCAGGGGGATCACCCTGCTGCCGGTGCGCTCTGCCTGCTCCGCAAATTCCTGGTGGAGATAGACCCGGCTGTTGTAGTCGGTGAACAGCTCAACATGGTACTCGTCCACAAATCGGGCAACGCGGTCGCGGATGCCGCCGCTGCCGGTGATGATGCGGATGAGGTCGCCGTCCGGGATCGTGAACATCTCCTTGAAGTTTGGGGTGATAAAGCGGATGCCCTTTTCAGCCTGTTCCATGTGGAGGTCAAACAAATCCCGGCGATAGGGGAACAACTCAAAGTCGAACTCCAAATCATCCGGGCACAGCCGCAGAAAATAGGTGTATTGCTCCGTATCCAGCCGAAAAGCGTATTCCCGGTCATATCGGCCCATATCGCTCTCCGGGTGTTTTCCGCAGTAGGCCGTCAAGGTATCACGGTCTTTGAGTACGCCGCCATACCGCTCATCAAGGCGCAGGGCGTCCAGCACCTTTTCACGATCCACCAAAAACCCGGTTGTCCACAAGTGGCCGCAGCAGTCCTCCCAGGTGGTGTGGAACGCCTGACCATCCTCACCCATATCGCCGCGCAGACAGCCGACAGCGCCGCAGTGCGCTCCGATGTCCGCACTCTGCTTGTATGCGTAAAGCCGCTCGGCAGGGGTGGCGGGCCGCAAAGTCATATCCATTACCGCTCACACTCCTTATCCGGCTCCTTGGGCTGTCTTTCAGAAGCCCTCGCCCTCCGTTCTATCTGATACCCCAATTCCTCGTTGGCACGGATCAGCAAATCTTCTTTCGCTTTCAGGGGGTCGGAAAAGTAGTGGCCCCAATAGTAGTTGTCCCCGCCCTTACAGGCCCAGGTCACATACATGGGGATTTTGCCGTCCAGCTTGCCGAACACAAATTCCGTTTCCCCCACCTGGATGGAGTCGGTGATGGTGTAGCCCTCGTTGATTCTGTCAGCCATATCAGCGGCCCCCTTTGTCTCTGGCTTTCTTTTCAGCCTGTCGAACGATTTCCAGGTAATGCTTCGCCCATCGGGGCAGGTTCTCCGGCGCTATGGTGCCGAGAATGTCACTTCGCTGAAAACAGGAAGTCTTGCCGGAGTACAGCTCCGTGCAGTAACAGGCGGTGCCTCGGCTGTTGGGGGAAGCGCCAAAACCCCCGGTGCATAGCTGGAGCTGACTGGTGGCGCGGCGGTATTCCGGGCGCAGCACTTCCTGTTTGATGACAACGATCTTGCCCTGGAGGTCGTGCTGATAGCCGATGACCTCACAGCCCTCGGCGGTAATGGGGGCGTTGGGGATGCCCTGGATTTTCGGGCCGTTCAGGTCGATGCGGGTTTTCTCCGCCTGCTCCGCCACACGCTCCCCAAACAGTCTTGCCAGTTCAGGGTAGTCATCACTGACCATAAACTCCGTGTAGCCAGCCATCAGGCCGTTGCTCTGGCAGAAAGCGCACATATATCGTTCATCGCCAATGCCTTCCGGGTTTTCACCCAGCACGATCTCCCGGTCGCCAATGTGAAACGCATGGATGATAACATAATCACCGGCCATGCGTTTCTCCTGGTCTACGCTCATTTGATTCCCTCCTTGTCCATAAATTTACGCCGCCCTGTGTCCGTCAGACAAAGAACGGCGTATGTAAGCGGTCGCCTTATCCGCAGGGCATGAGTTTTAATAGAAGCTCGTTCACCGGGGCGGCGTCCCGGCCCTGGGCGGTCAGCTTGTTCCGCCAGTCCAGCAGGTACTTTCGCACGAGCCGGTATTCCCTGTCAGTCAGTTCAAGATAGACCTTCTTTTCCCGTTTGAACATTTGAAACAGCTCCTTTCACCACCATAGTACAAGAAAAAAGAAACGGTTTCAAATGTGCGAATGGGTATGTAAGTGGCCCGCTGTGCGGGCCACGGGGAAATGCTCAGTACCCCGTCCGGGGCAGGGGCTTGGAGGGCGCGTAAATCTTCGTCACCCAGCGGGTAGTTGCCATGATCCACTGGCCGTTGTAGACGCCGCCCACATCCGCCTGGTTCACAAACTGACTGCCGCCCTTGGCCCAGGACACAACGGTACAGTCAATTTTGGGGGCTTCCACCTGCCGGAAGTTGGCGGGGACAACGCCGAACACGAACATCACCTCTGTGACGTACTCGTTGGACGCCAGCCGCAGGGCCACGGGGGACGCCTCCAGCACATAGTTCTGTTGGGTGGTCAGGCTGTCCGCCAGCACACGGTAGTCGGCCCCGCTGAGATTGGTCTTGTAGACGATCTTGTAGCTGCCAGCGGCATTATAGGTGCCGGTGGTGATCTTCGCCAGCCGTACCGCCTCCACGGGCAGGGTGTCCCTCCAATAGAAAGAGGTAAGCGCCGTGGTGGAGTTGTTGGCGATGCTGGAGAAGGTGTAGCGGATATTCTGACCGGGCATGACCTCGGCATAGCCGGTTTTCTGGATAGAAACATTTGTGGAGAGGGCCTTATTGGTCATAGCCGCTTTGACGATCTGCCCAGCGTGTTCGATCTCCACGTCGATGGGGGTCTTGTCCAGTCCGTAGAAGTCCGCCGCCTGGGATTCCACCACCTTGTAGCGGCCCAGGGGCAGGGGCTTGGACACGGCCACGCCGTTCTTGTCGGTGCGGATGGTGTCAACAAGGTTCCCGGTGCGGTAGTGGTAGATTTCAAACACGGTGCCGGGGATGGGGGTGCCAGCGGGCCAGCCGTTCATGCTGTTGTAGTCGGCGCTGGTCTTGGTCACTTGGATTTGCCCGGTGACGGCGGTGTTCTTCCAGGTGATAGTGGTGCAGCCGCCATACTCCACATAGATGGTCTTGGGCTGGGTGTCCAGAATATAGCCGTCCGCGCACTCGATCTCCCGGATGGTGTACTTGCCGTCCGCAAGTCCGCCGTCCACATAGACATAGCCCTCGTTGTCGCTCTCATAGGTGCCCACGGGGTTGCCCTTGGCGTCGGAAAGCAGGAACTTCACACCGTAAATGCCCCTGCCGGTCACGCTGTCGATCTTGTGGATGATGGCACTCCCGGTCTGCCGGTTGGTGATCTCCAACGTGGCGGTGCCGCCGTCCTTCACCTCGATCTGATAGGGCTGGCTGTCCAACTGATAGCCCTTGGCCGCTTTCAGCTCCGTTACCTGATACCAGCCCTTTTCCGCTTCGGGCAAAGAAATGACGCCGGAGCGGTCGGTGGTGTAGTTGCCCACGATCTCCCCGTTGAGCTTGCGGATTTCAAACTGAACGCCGCTGATGCGCTCCCCGGTTTCCTCGTCCGTCTTGATGATGGTGAGGCCCCCGACTTTGGTGTTATACACGGTGATGGTCTGCGTGTCGGCGGCATTGACGCGGACGGTCTGCGTTTTGGTGCCCTCGTCCATCACATATCCGGGCAAAGGCTTGGTTTCCGTAATGACCAGCGTACCAACCACGCCAGAAATGCGGATTTCCCCATTGGCGTCCGTTTTATAAAGGCCCTTGCTGGACAGGTGGCCGTAGTCGTCATCCAGGTAAGAGCCGTCTGAGTAGGTGATCTGGAACTCCACCCCGGCCAGCGGTTCCCCGGTCTGCTTGTCCAGCTTCTTCACCACAATACAGCCCTGCTTCTGATTGTAAAAGCGCAAGGTCTGGACTTCGCCGGACTTGATAAGGATGGACTTGGGCTGGCCGTCCAGCACATAGCCCTCCAACGCCTTGACCTCCCGTGCGGTGACGGTGGTGCCGGGGGTCAGGTCGTTCAGCACAATCCGGCCCGCTTCATCGGTGATAAACTCGCCGTCGCTGTTTCCTACCACCGCACCGGAGCTGTCGGTGATAAGGAACGTGACGCCTTTCAGCGGCGTGGTGGTGCCCTCAATATACTTTTCAATCACCAAAGTAGTCGAGGGTGTGTTGGTGAAGTGGAGAGTCTGCGTATCGTTAGGCCGCACGTCCACGGTCTGCGTCCGGGTGGCCTCGTCGATGGTATAGCCGGGGATGGTGGCTGTTTCCGTCACCACCAGCGTCCCCACCACGCCATTGATGGTGATTTTCCCGTCCTTATCAGTGAAATACAGACCGTTGCTGCTGATGTGTCCGTTGGCGTCGGGAACGTATTCGCCGGTGCTGGTGGTGACGCGGAACGTCACGCCCTGCAACGGCTTCCCGGTAAGGGCGTCCCGTTTGTCGATCACAAGCGTCCCGGCCTTGGAGTTTTTTACAATGACGGTCTGCGTGTCGCCGCCCTGCCCAATGACCACATTGGTGCTGGCGGTGTCCATCACATAGCCGGTCGGCGCTTTGATTTCAGACAGTACATAAGCGCCGGGGGCGAGGTTGGTGATCTTGATCTCACCCTGGGCGTCCGTCACAAAAATGCCGTTCTGCGTCAGGGTGCTGGTGCCGATCACGCCGTCCAGCCCCACTTCACACCCTGCCGCCGTGGTCACGCGGAACTCGGCCCCGCTCAAAGGCTGGCCTGTGGCACTGTCCCGCTTCTGGATGATGATGGCCCCTTTCGGCTGGTTCTTGAACGTGAGGGACACGGTGCGCCCCTCCTTGATCTGAACGGTCTGGCTCTGCGTGTCCAAAATAAATCCAGCGGGAGCGCGGGTTTCCGTGACTACCACGCTCTTGCCGGGGGTCAGGCCGGTAATGCGGATTTCCCCGTTTTCATCCGTTCTGAAAATGCCGTTGCTGTCGCCCACAACGGTGCCGTCCGCATACAAAACCTTAAACTCGGCGTTCTGCAAGGTGACGGAGGGATTGACGGAGCATACCTTTCTGATAAGGAGTTGGCCGTCCGGGGCGTTGGTGAAGCGGACGGTGACAACGCTCTGTTCGCCGCTGTCGGCCAGCATGATGGTTTCGGAGGACTGGATGATGTTGTACCCGTCCGCAACGTCCACTTCCTCCAGCACATACGCGCCGGGGTTCAACCCCGTCCACATGGCGGTGCCGTTCTTCCCGGTGACTTTGGTGCCGATCACGGTGCCGCCCGTCCCGGAAGTCCCGCCCAAATACCGCAGTTGGAACGTGCAACCGGGCAAAACTGCGCCGGTGACGCTATCATATTTTTCGACAATGATGGCGTTCTTGGGCACATTCTCAAAGGTGATGACCTTGCTCTCGCCGCCCTTGATATAAAATTCCTGGGTGGCGGGCTGCTTGATGGTGTAGCCAGCCGCAGGTTCCAGCTCCGTTACTTTGTACCAGCCATCCCGCAGCAGGTCAACGAAAAACTGGCCGTTCTCGTCGGAGAAGAACGTCCCCAGGCTGTTCAGCTCCCCGGTGGTCGTGTTGTTGGAGCCGTACCAAACCTCAAACTTGGCCCCCTTGATGGGACTGCCGGTGATGCTGTCCACCTTGTTCACGGTCAGGGTCGGCTTCTTGTGGTTCTCAAAATAGATGGTGTGGTCGCGGTTGGGGTAAAGGGTCACAAGCTGGCTGGGAGCGTCCATGAGCCAGGGGGCCGGGACGGACTTCTCGCTCACCTCGTACACTCCGGGCAGGAGGTTGGTCAGGGTGGCCCTGCCCTGGCTGTCCGTCTTGATTTCGTCTACGCTGTGGCCGTCTGCCGCCCGGACGGTGAAAACCGTATCGGGGATGGGGTCGCCGGTGTCGGCGTCCTTTTTGTAGACGATGAGGTTGGGCCGCTTCTGATTCTCAATGGTGATGGTGCTGGTCTGGCCCGGAAACAGCTCCACATGGTACTCCTGCAAGTCCAGGATGTGGTCGGCAACGGTAGCCGTCTCCTTGATGGAGTACACACCCGGTTCCAGCTTGTCAATATTGATCTCGCCGTTATCGTCGGTGATACGGTCAAGGTAATGGGTGCCGTCCTCAATGCGGGCAATGCGGAAATGGACGCCGCCCAGCCGGGTGCCGTCCGAGCTGGTCTTGATAAGCCGCAGGGCGGGCTTGGGGGTGTTGGTGAACACAAAGTTGGCGTTCTCGTCCGGGTTCACCTGCACCACACGCACGGCGTCGTCCACCAGGTAGCCCTCCGGGGCCTCCAGCTCCCGCACTTCGTATGCGCCGGGGGTCAGCTTACTGAGGTCGATCTCGCCGTTGATGTCCGTGGTGAACTCCTGGCGATAGGAGCCGCCCACCAGCTTGAACTCAAATCGGACGTTGGGCAGGGACTTCATGGTGATGCTGTCCACCTTGATAAGATGAATGCCCGGTTTCAGGGAATTGAAAAAGACCAGCTCCCGCGTCTGCGTTTCACCGGCCTTCAATTCGATCTGCTGGGGGGTGCTGTTCACCACATGGGCGTCGTCCGTGGCTACCTCTTTCACAAGGTAGGTGCCGGGGTCGAGGTCATAGAGGAATATCTCGCCGCTGGCGTTGGTGGTGTACTCCCCAAACAGGTCGCCGTCATGCCAGACCTCAAAGGTCACGTCAGGCATGGGGGAATTGCTTTTCAGGTCGTACTTCAAAATACGCAGGGCGGGCCGCGCCCGGTTGGTGACGGTCAGCACGGGATCGTCCTCCGTGGCTGGGTTATATGGGTCGATGTGGATGCCGTGGGGGGTCTTGTCCAGCACATACCCAGCGGGGGCGGCGGTTTCCACGATCTCAATATAGGCTTCCTTGCGGATGCCGGTCACGCGGGCCTCGCCGTTGTCATTGGTGGTGACGGAGGTGATGAGCTTACCGTCCGCAAACACATCAAAGGTGGCGTTAGGGAGGGAAACGCCGGTCTGCTCATCCACCTTGATGATGGTCAGGCTGATGTCCCGCACATTCTCCCAAACGATGGTCACATCCTTGGTGCCGTCCCACTCCACCGTTTCCACCCGGTCAGACTTCACATAGCCGTCCGGGGGCGTCTGCTCCGTAACGCGATAGGAGCCGTAGGGCAGCTCATCGCCCTCAAAGGAGATGGTGCCGTCAAAGCCGGTGATGCCGGTGGTCATATAGGAGCCGTCGATCTGCTCAAAGCGGAACACCGCCCCCTGTAAGCTGCCCTTGTTCTGCGCGTCCACCTTCTTGATGGTAAAGCCATGCTCCACATCATCGGTGACGGTCAGATACTCCGTGCGGCCAGGGGTCAGGGTGACGTTCATGGGGGCCATGATCTGATAGCCCTCCGGGGCGGCGGTTTCCGTCAGGGTAAATTTTTCATCAGCGGGGAGGTCTGTCCAAACGATCTGCCCGTTGTGGTCTGTGGTGCCGCTGACGCTGGTGCCCTTGTCGCCGGTCAGGGTGAACTCGGCCCCCTCCAGGGGAGCACCGCCCGCCCCGGCCTTCACCACTTGCAGGCTGGCGGTATCGGGTTCCTCCGTTCCGCTCCACTTAAAGGGGATTTGAGCGTCCAGATTGGTATAGCCGGGGTCGGAGATGATATAGGACTGCTCCGACGCGGCGGGGTTATAGGCCAGATACAAATTAAACTGTGCCACGCCGCCCGTGGCCTTGATGGTAAAGCTGCCCTCGGCGGCAGCGGTATCCACGGGGATGCACACCTTGAACGCCCCGTAATATTCGCTGCCATTGGAATTAAGGTTGGTGCTGCGCTCCTTACTGGTGTCCACCTTGTAGCAGGTGGCCCCATGCTCTTGCACGGTTTCCAGCGGGGAGTTGTTCTCCGCCACAAAGATGGTGCCCTGGGGGGCGTCGGTGGAGTACACCTTGGTCTTGCGTCCGTCGATCCAGGTGGAGGTGGCGGAGGAAACATACATCACGCGGGTGTAATACTCCTTGCCGTTGACGCGCTCCTTTTTGATGCCATCCTCATTATCCTCGGCTGCGCCCTCCAGACCGTACTCATTGAGGACTTCCACGCCGCGCACATCCTTGTTTTCCTCGGCCCGGAGGGACAGGCCGGTGTAGAGGTATTTCGTCCAGCCGTTGGCAAGGCGCAAAATAGCCTTTACACTGTCAAAAATGCGTATTTGCTGGGCGTCCGAGGTGGGTGCTTTCAGGGTGTCCCGGCCAGCGGTAAAGCTGGTATCGGGAACGGCAAGCTGACCACAGGTCGCCCAAACCGCCAACTGCGTGGCGTATTTGTACTCGTCCTCGGTCAGACTGGCGATGCCCCGCACATCACCGGCGTGGAGTTCCTTAAACTGCGCCAACGTGCGGTTGGGGTAGCCGTTGGCAAAGGCCCCCATCGTCTTGGGTTCCCGGTTGTAGGGCTGGACGGTCAGGGCCTTGGAGGGAGATACCCCTTTCAGCCCGTGGTTGACGCAGTAGGCGGTGCCGGTCAGTCCGTCGTTGCTGGTGTACTTCCAGTAACCGCCGCTGATGGAGTTTCCTTTGGTGGTTCCCAGGTACTTGCCAAACCCAGCTTGCTGGACGGTGACGGTGCCGCTGTTGTCCAGCGTGGCGGCGCTGGCGGGGACGGCGAGGATGCCGAACAGCGTAGCCACCACCAGCAGCATGGACAGCAGGCGGTTGAAATGCTTGTGTTTCATGGGTTCTCCTTTCTTTCCGGGCATAAGAAAAGGCAGGCTGCTTTCACAGTCTGCCTATCCGATGCGTTTGTTCAGTTTTTCTACTTGGTTGAACCGGGGACGAACAGCTCTTTCAGAAAAGCCGTCTGCTCCGGCGCTCGGTCTGGATGGTTGGGGTAGGTTTCCTGAAGCAGCATGGAATGGCTGTTCGTCAGGTCGTTCAGGGACACGTCCACATGGAGCCACTGGCCGTCCACATAGACCATGTTCCAGGTGTGGTTGTCGGTGCTGATAGTGAAGCAGGGGATATTTGCCGCCCCGCACAGGAACTTGAACGCTCTGGCGTAGGAGCCGCAGGCCGCTTGCAGCTCCCCGCTGTGCGGGGAAAAGGTGCGGGTCACGCCCGCCGTCTTGCCTTTTTGGTAGGCCAGCAGGGTACACAGGTAGTCGTTCAGGTATTCCACCTTCTCCCGGTCGGTCATCCCCTCTGTGGCCTGGATGGTGGGCTGGATGAAGTCAAAGGGCGCTTGGTAGTTCTCCGGCATGGCGGCGGACACGGCGAAGTAGTCCAGGTATTGCCAGTAGTTGGTGAAGTTCTCCGGGACATGATGCTCATACCGTACAACGCCCTCCATACGGCCCAGCAGGTTCTTCACGGCACTGTACTCGCTGTCGCCCACCATCGTGTAGGCGGGGGCGGTATCGCTGGTGCCGTCCACCAACGTCTGCCGGATGGCGTTGTAGAGTGCCCGGTCATAGGTGGCGGTGAACACGTCCGGGTTGGCCTCCTGGGAGAAGTCCTTCCGGCTCCATTGGGCGGCGCTGATGGCGTAGGGTTCCGGCTGGGCTTCTGCGGCGTGGGCCGGAACGCTCAAACCGGCGATAAGGGCGGTGCAGGCGATCCCGGCAAGCAAACGGTTCAGACTGTTTTTCATTATGAATGACCTCCTATGTGATATGTTGGGGGCTTTGCTGTCCCAACAGTACCACAACGGGAGAGAACAGTCCAAGGTGCGAATTTCTTTTCAGCGGGGTTCTGTCAGACCTCCACGGCCCGAACCGCCCAGCGGTAGGCACTCTGATTGCGGACGCAGGTAAAGAGGGTGACGCAGTTCTCAGCGGTAGGGGCCAGCAGGGAGTTGTCCGTTTCGCTGATCTTGTTGACGCTGGTAACAGAGTAGGTGCGGGTGCCCAGCTTGGTCGTCAGGGTGATGGTGTCGCCCACGTTCAGGTTGTGGATGTCGCCAAAATAGCAGTTGGTCCCCCGGTTGTGACCAGCGATTGCGCAGTTTCCGTCCCAAATGCTGGTGTCCTCAAAGTGGCCCGCCCCTTTTGCCAGGACGGAGTTGCCCGTACCCTCGTAGACCTTGACGTTCACATTCAGGCTGGGGATTTTCAGGGTCGCCAGATAGCCGCCCTTGTAGTAGAGATCGGATGTGACCTCCGTGTACCCGGTGGAGGGGGTGGGGGTGGCAGCGCCCCCGGTGGAGCCGCCGCCGGACACGATGCCGCTGGGGATGGTGTTGAAGTCAGGCGGGGCGACGGTCACGCCGGTTCCGCCAGAAATGACAGCGCCCTCGCCCAGCATATAACCGGGGGCCAGATTGGGCGTCAGGGGTGTGCCGGTGTTCAGAGTGTAGGCGCTGGGAGAGCCAAAACCGGGCGGGATCAGGGCCGCGTTCTTGCTCACGTCCACGTTGGGCAGCTCGCCCCGGTCAGCCGTGATGACCGGCTCAATGGAGGTGGACTTGCCGTACTCCGGGTCGCCGGGGCCGTCGATGTTGTACTCAAGGGCACTGGCGGGCACCGTCAGGGCCAGGGTCAGGCACAGAACGGATAAAAGCATGGTCAGTTTCTTCATGGTGTTTACCTCCTGCGTTTGATGAAGTAGAACGCTCCGCCGCCCAGCAGCACCGCCGCGACAACAGCCACCACGGGCAGGACGTTGTTCTTCTCACTGGTGGGGGCGTCGGTGGGAGCATCGGTGGGGTCAACGGGAGTAGTGGGGTCAGCGGGGTCGGTCAGGCCGGGGTCAGAGGTGTCGCCGGGTTCCTCCGGGGCCACGGGTTCCAGGGCCGTGCCCTCGAAGATCGCCACATAGCGGACTTTATTCAGGTTGATACGGCTGACGGTGCCAGCGTAGTCGGCGGTGACGGTGTAGCCCTTCACATAGGAGCTGGTGGCGGAGCCGGAGTAGGAGGCCACGGCGGTAAAGTGGCCGTCCCCCTCGGTCTGCCAGTTCACGGTCTGGAGGGTCAGGGAGTGGCCGTTATCGCTGATAGACTTGGGGATATACTGCGTATCTTGGTCGGCAAGGCCAGGGTAGGTGCGAGTGGCGGTGACGCTCTTGGTGGAGTTGCCATATCCGGCCACCTCCACGTTCACCGTGTCCAGCTTCAGGGCCAGCGTTCCGGCAAGCCCGTCCTCGGTGACAAACTCTTTTGTCTGCGGCAAAAGGGCCAGCACCGCGCCCATGTCCTTGCTCTTGCTGTTCACGGACACGGTTTCTGTGTGCTGGCGGCTCTCGTTGGCGTGGAGTTCCTGCTTCAGCAGGTCAGTGAGGGTGTAATGATAGCCTTCCTGCTCAAAGTCGGAACGGGGGATGCCAGCGGGATTGTCCTCCGGCCCCAGGTCGTACATCTTCCTGATCTCGCCGCCGTCCTCGCTCCGGGTGACTGCGGTAGGATAGCAGGGGGACGGCTGAGCGGGTTCAGGCGGGTCGGTGGCAAAGGCGGCGGTGGTCAGGCTCATGGCAAGAGCCAGGACGCACAGCAGCCGAGCCGCGTGGGTGATGGTTTTCCGCTTCATAGAAAAATTACCTCCAGTTTTTTGATTTTGGGCGCAAAAAAAGCCCGTGGCGCTCCACGGAGTCAGTTCAAGGTTTTTACCGGCTGAAAAAGGATGGGCAGAGACTTTCTTTTCAGCAGGTACAGCAGGTTTGGAGGGGGAGAGTGTGAGAGGGGGAGGGCGTGGAAAGTGCCAGGGCCGCAAAAGGGCACACTTTCCCCCAGGTGTGACGTTCATCGCTCCCGCCCCCTTTCCCGCCTGCGGTACATCTCCAACGCCTTCACGATGGTGTCCTCGATCTTCTGTGCGGGCGTCCCCGCAGGGAAAAACTTGTCGATGCGGTTCCGGGGTATCTTGAATTGCTCCACCTGATTGGGCTTTTCCTCCTGCATGATGGACAGGATCACATCGGGATTCAGCTTGCCCTTTTCGGAAAAGTTCCGTATTTTGATGGCCTGGGCGTGGGAGGGGGTGCAGTCCTCGCTCTCCATGATCTCCAACAAGGCGGTTTGCTCATTCTCCGGCAGATAGGACAGCTCCACGGCGGGACGCAGGGCCATTTGCGGCTTGTCCTTTTCTTTCAGCACAGAATTGTCCACCATGTCCAGCAGTTCCGGCGTGAGGTTAGTCAGGCGGATATACTTTCGGATTTGTTCATGACTTTCGCCAGATTGCTCCGCCAAAATTTGACGACTTTTCTTCCCTGAAAAATGGGGCAACACTGTTGCACCATTTTCTTTACTTGGTCTGCCCGCCTGACGTTTCATGGCGTCCAGCTTCATTTTATAGGCAAATGCCTTTTCTGACGGTAAGACTTGCTCCCGCTGGAGGTTGCTGTCTACCATGATAATGATGGCTTCATCATCGGTCAGCTCCCGGACGATACAGGGCACCGTGGGCAGTTCTGCCAGCTCCGCCGCCCGCTTGCGTCGGTGGCCGGACACCATCTGATAACTGCCGTCCGGCATGGGACGCACCAGTGAGGGCACAAGAATACCGTGCTGTTTCACGCTGTCCGCCAGTTCTATCATGCTTTCATCCATCCGCACCTTGAACGGGTGGTTGGGAAAGTCGCTGATTTGAGCGGCGGGCAGGTCGATCACATAACTGCGTTGGGCGTTGTCCCGTTCCTCCTGGGTGGTAAAAATGCTATCTACCGAGGTCAGAAGTCCGGCTGCGCTCTTTTTGCCCAATTTCCAGCACCTCCTTTGTCAGTTTGCGGTAGGCGTCCGCCGCCCGTCCCCTGGGTTCGTATTGGAAGATGCTCTTATCCGCCGTGCTGATCTCCGCCAGCCGAACAGTGGACGGGATCACCGTGTCCAGTACAGGCAGGTGCCGTCCAAAATTGGATTTGACGCTGTTCACGATGTCCTTGCGGAACGTGGTTTCGTTTGCCATCGTCAGGAACACGCCGCCGATTTTCAGCCGGGGGTTGATCTGACGCTGGATGCTCCGCACCGTCCCCAC
>ERZ808040.262-NODE-262-length-50482-cov-8.013530_pt1 | contig 50482 bp, 53 predicted proteins | sample MGYA00380191_ERZ808040 | MGnify/ENA primary metagenome ERZ808040 (study PRJEB31490, sample SAMN06133395) | mouse gut metagenome | isolation source: J6 | host: mice | place: China: Chengdu | collected 2015-05 ...
CGGAAAGCGTCCGATTGGAACGGAGATGAATGATGTTATAGATATTCATTCATCACCCACAAACATTTTACTCATACGGCGTCGTGTATAAAATTGATGGAGACGTCGCCTATATTGTAACGAACAACCATGTCATTGAAGGCGCACAAAAAGTAGAGGTTTCATTGGAAAATGGCGATCTTGTCAAAGCGAGTGTTGTTGGCAGCGATGCATTAACCGATTTAGCCGTTTTAAAAATCGACGCTAAACATGTCAATTATGCCATTCCATTTGCCAACTCTGATGCACTGAAAAAAGGCGAGCGTGTTGTTGCTATTGGAAGTCCACTTGGATTAGAGTTTTCAGGAACTGCAACAGAAGGGATTTTAAGTGCTGTTAACCGTACGATTAGTGTAGATACATCCGCTGGTGAATGGGCATTGGATGTTTTACAAACAGACGCAGCCATTAACCCCGGAAACTCGGGTGGCGCTCTCGTAAATTATGCAGGTGAATTAATCGGTATTAATAGCTTAAAAATTGCACAAGGTGGCGTAGAAGGAATCGGGTTTGCCATTCCAAGTAATGATGTGATTCCTTTAGTTGATGAAATGATTCAAAATGGTACAGTCGAGCGTCCATACTTAGGCATTCAAATGGCAAGTATTAGTGATGTACCTGGCGAATACGTCCAAGATTTACCTGAAAAAGTAACCGGTGGAATCATTCTTGCTTCAGTTGAACAAAATGCTCCTGCCGACAAAGCTGGTTTACAAGCAGAAGATGTCATTACCGAAATTAACGGTAAAGCCATTCAAAATGCAACAGACTTTCGTAAAGCATTGTATACCGATGCAAAGATTGGCGACGACATTACCTTAACTGTATACCGCGGTACGAAAGAGTTACAAAAAACCTTGAAACTAACACCCAAAACAACATAATCAACAAAGCCCGAAACATTGACATTTCGGGCTTTGTACATTTTACATAACATTTCAATTGCAGTATCATTAAATTTTCTTTATTCTTACAATAAAGAATGAGGACGATAAAGGCGGTGACAAACATGAAAATTTTAGTCATTGAAGATAATGAAAGTGTCGCAACGATGATCGAATTATTTTTTCAAAAGGAAGGGATTGAAGGGACTTTTATCCAAGACGGTTTGGAAGGCTATAATCGCGCTAAAAGTGAACATTGGGACTGTTTGATTGTCGATTGGATGCTGCCGAGCATGGAGGGCATTCATATTTGTCAGCAATTAAGAGCACAACAAAATGATGTACCGATTATTATGCTAACGGCAAAAGATGGAGAATCTGATCAAGTACTCGGTCTTGAAATTGGTGCTGATGACTATGTCACAAAGCCATTTAGTCCGCTTACCTTAATGGCACGCATTAAAGCGGTGACACGCCGTTTTACGTCCCAACAACAACTAGAAAATCCTTCTCCTTTATGCAAAACAAAACACTTTACGTTAAATGAGCACACGCGGGAAGTATTCGTAGATGGTCACGCCGTTCCGAATTTAACACCGAAAGAATTTGAACTGCTTCATCACTTTTTACAACATCCAAAACAAGTTTTCACACGTGAACAGTTGTTAGAAAGTGTATGGGGCTTTGATTTTTACGGTGATGATCGAACCGTCGATGTGCACATTAAACGACTTCGTTCAAAACTCGCAACACCGACACAATCCATTTTTCACACCGTTTGGGGCGTCGGCTATCGCTTTGATGAAACTGAGGATGACCAATGAGAATTAAATACTTTTATCAGCAACTAACAAGTCATATCGGTGTCATCGTCATCGCTTTTCTCATCTTAAGTTTACTGTTCTCCCATTACATTGAAAAATTTGTATACGATGAGAAAACAGAAGAACTGGCAAATTACGGCCAACAAATTTTACATGATCTCGCGTCAGGTGAACAATATACACAATCCGTTTTACAACAATATGAACGTGTACTCCACGCGCGTGACATTCAATATAATTTATTTAATGAGCAATCGGAAATCACCTTTTCTACTGGGCTTGGCACGCCCCCAATCGAATTAAAAGATGAAGAATGGCGCTACATCCAAAATGGAAATATTGTTGCTGTCAAACGTTCATACGACCGTTTCGATGAAGATGTCACATTTGTGTTATTGCCACATTTTCAACACGATCAATTTGTCGGCGGTATTTTACTCGCTTCACCGATTAAAGGAACGCGCGCAGTCATTACACAATTAAACCATTATTTAATGATTACGATGGGAATCGCACTCTTGATCGCCCTCATCGTTAGTTGGATCGTCGCAACCTTTCATGGGAAACGTATTAAAAAGCTGCAAAACGCTACATCACTCGTCGCAAGCGGACATTATGATATTCGTCTACCAACCGCTCATTTCGATGAGTTAAGTGAACTATCGATGGATTTCAACCAGATGATTGAAAAGCTTCAACAATCAATGGATGAAATTGAAACCTTAGAAAATCGCAGACGTCAATTTATGGCAGATGTATCGCATGAATTACGAACACCTTTAACGACCATTCGTGGCATGATTGAAGGCTTACAAAACGATATGATTTCCGAACACGAAAAAGCAAAAGCATTAACACTTGCATCCAATGAGACGAAGCGACTCATTCGGCTTGTCAATGAAAATTTAGACTATGAAAAAATCCGGTCAAATCAAATCGAATTATATATCCAGCCGATTCAATTAAAAGCGTTATTCGAGATTATTCAAGAACAGTTACAAGACGTTGCAGCAGAACGCAATAATACAATTAAAGTGCATTGTGATGACCAAGCGATTGTCTACGCTGATGATGATCGACTCACACAAGTACTCATTAATATTATTAAAAATAGCATTCAGTTCACTGAAAACGGAACGATCACGCTAAAAGGATTCGAACAAAATGGCCAAACATTCATTGAAGTGATTGACACTGGCATTGGTATGGATCCGGATGAAATCGAAAAAATTTGGGATCGTTTTTATAAAGCAATCGTTTCAAGAACGACAAATCCATACGGGGAATTTGGTCTTGGCTTATCGATTGTGAAACAACTCGTCCAATTACAAAATGGCAGCATTTCTGTCACGAGCGAAAAAAATAAAGGGACAGCATTTCACTTAGCTTTCCCTAAACGTTAAACTATTTTCATGCTATACTTACAAAAGAAAGAAATGATTCTTTGGTTGTTAATAATTTATTCATATTTAACATGTACACTGGATCGTAACAACATATATTGGGGGATTTGACAATGGTAAAAAAATGGATCAATAAAAAAGCAGCAACAGGAATGATGGCTGTCGGTATTTTAGCACTTGCTGGATGTTCAAACGATGGCGCTAGCGGAGATGTTGTTGCAACAGTTGGCGATGAAAAAATTATGAAAGACGAGCTATACGATATTCTCGTTAAAAATTCAGGTCAACAAGCATTGAATGCTTTAATTGATGAAAAAATTGTAGAGCTTGAACTAAAGAAAGAAAAAATTGAAATTACAAAAGATGAGATTAATGAAGAGTTAGACGTCTTCAAAGAAGAAATGGGCGGAGAAGATGCATTCAAAGCTGCACTCGAGCAAAGCGGCATTACTGAAGATGATTTCAAAAATGATATCGAGCAATACTTAGGCACACGTAAGCTTATGGAACCACTTGTGGAAGTGACAGACGAAGAAATCAAAACATACTTTGATGAAAACAAAGCAGAATTTGACACTGAAGAAGAAGTAGATGCAAGACATATTTTAGTTGAAGACGAAAAGCTCGCGAAAGATCTTGTGAAGAAAATTAAAGACGGTGAAGACTTTGAAGAACTTGCAAAAGAACATTCGAAAGATGAAGGTTCTGCTGCAATGGGCGGTAACTTAGGATTCTTCCCACGCGGTAAAATGGTTCCAGAATTCGAAGAAAAAGCATTCTCGTTAAAAGTGGGCGAAGTGAGTGACCCAGTAAAAAGTGATCACGGCTACCATATTATTGAAGTATTAGAAAAGAAAAAAGCGAAAAAAGCAAAATTCAAAGATCATAAAGATGAAGTAAAAAACAAATTAATCGATGAAAAAATGCAAACAGAATATGTGACATGGCTTGATGAAAAACGCGAGTCTTATGACATTAAAAATGAATTAGAAGAAGATGAAAAATAATCAAAAAATCCTCCCTCGGGAGGATTTTTTTGGTCATTACACTAATTGTTTCAATGCTTCTGCAACGTATGTTGTCCGCTTCGCTTGATGATGTACAGCCGCACGAATTTGCGAATGGTCTTCCATCATACGTCCATCTTGATCAACTGTTACAGTTGTTCCATAAGGATTTCCACCCGCTTCAAATGTCGTTGCATCTGTATAACCTGGTGCAGCAATGATTGCGCCCCAGTGACACATCGTTGCGTATAACGATAAAATCGTTGCTTCTTGCCCTCCATGAACATTTTGTGCAGAACTCATCGCACTGACAACTTTATTTGCTAATTTTCCTTCAGCCCATGCCCCGCCTAATGTATCAAAAAAGCTTTGCATTTGGCTCGACATATTGCCAAATCGCGTTGGTGTACTAAACACAATCGCATCTGCCCACTCCAAATGCGCTGCTGTCACTTCTTCGACATCTTCCGTTGCTTCCATATGGGCTTTCCATTTCACATTTGACGCAATCGCTTGTTCAGGAGCTGTTTCAGGAACTTTCAATACTTTCACTTCGGCACCAGCAGCTTGAGCACCTTCTGCTGCCCATTTTGCCAACTGATAATTCGTGCCACCCGAACTATAATAAACAATCGCAGTTTTCACAACTTGATCCGTTCCTTTTGAACTAACATTTCCGAACATACGATATAAATCCATCTTTCATCACCGCTTCATTTCAATGTCATTATGAACTGAAATTCGCCGAGAACCACTGTGCAGCCGCTTCTACTTCCGTACGCGTAAGCGAATGACCGTTCATCTCCCAGTGTAACGCAGTTTTGGCACCAGCACTTGTTAAAAGCTCATCCAATTCTTCAGATTCTTCCGGTGGACACATTGGATCGTTTTTTCCTGCTGCCATAAATACAGATGTTCCCTCCAAGTTTGGTAATGCAATTCCACGGCGCGGAACCATCGGATGATGTAAGCTTGCCCCTTTCAACGAATCTTTATAGTGAAATAATAAGCTCGCTGCTATATTTGCACCATTTGAATACCCAACCGCCACAATATTTTTTCGGTCAAAATGATACTCTTCCGCTGCTTCATCTAAAAAATCATGTAATTCTTTCGTTCTTGCAATTAAATCTGCCTCATCAAAAACACCTTCTGCAAGCCTTCTAAAAAACCGTGGCATCCCATTTTCTAAGACATTTCCACGTACACTTAACACAGATGCCTCTGGATCAATTAAATCTGCAAGCGGTAATAAATCTTGCTCCGTTCCACCTGTTCCATGCAATAATAATAATACTGGTTTTGATAGGTCTTTACCTTCTTTAAATATATGAATCATCATGATTCCTCCTACTCCGACAATTATCTAGAATTCAAGATAAGTGTACCAACCCTTTTATTTTCTGTCAATAAACGACAATTTACACATACATGTCCTATTTCTAGCCAAAATTTGAAAATCGCCAATAATGTACGCCCATTAAATCCGCGAGCCAAAGTAGTCCCTTACTTTCCGCTAAATGAATTGGTTCCCATTTTTCTTGATCAAACGCAACATACACTTCATGATGTGGCGCTTCATCATGCCAACCACATACGTCATATACCCCTTCCTCATCAATGAATGCATCTACTTCATAATCAATACGAGGTGCAAAGACAATCGGATTATGAACAGAGTGGATAAGTTGAAAGCCTTTTTCAGTAGAGGAACATTTATTGACGACTATGTCTTCCAAATTGGCAAATCCTCTTTTTTGAACCTTTTTGAACCGGTTAAACGAAACCGTTTGCCCAACACTTCTCATACAAGTAATCGGTTGTTTTTGATCCGTCAAGTTATACATTACGTCTACACGTGTGCGATACGTTTTGCCTTCAGGATGAAATTGACGATGATCCCCTTGAAAATAACGATGCTTCGAAAGAATGTGGGCATGTTTGATTACTGAGTCAGCGATAAATGTCGTATACCTTAATGTAAATACGCTCTTATTTGTCGTCTGATGATACCGTCGATCTTCAGTGGAAAGGAGCAACTGCTGTAAAGGTGCTATTTTTTTCACAAATGTAAAACGCTCAATCGCTTCTTGCAAAGCTTTTTTACGTTCCGTCATAAATAAAAAATTTGAAGCCATTAACCGGCCGTTACGAAAATTTTTTTCTGATTTTGCCAATGAACGATGCCATTGAATTCGATACGTATACGTTTGATCGTCTAAAATATGCTGATCTATATATCTGTTCCCGCTTACTTCTGCTACTAAAACATTATTTCGATAAATATCATACGCTTGAACACCTTCAAACTCTTCCCATAACAGTACAATACTGCGTGTTTGTACAATCGTTGTAAATGAAACAGAAGTTAGCGGATTACGAGCCGTTTGAGTCGTAGAAGGTGCTACTGTTTGAACGCGAATAACCCTTATCTCACCATCTTCTATACATTCAATTGAGTAGTCATATTGCACCCCTTCTTCTACCATACCGTCCCTAAAAGAAGACACCGTTCCTTCATATACTAGTTGACCATCACGATAAACCATGTATGTACCACCAATATCTGACCATGTGAACACAATCACATTTTGGTGTCTCGTCATAGATTGGATTGAAAATTGTGCTTTCTTCTCCATAAAAAATACACTCTCCTTTGAAGAGAGTGTATGTATTTCCCCGTAATTTATACGACTTTTACATTTCCACGCCTGACAATGCTAATGTAATACGTCCTTTAATTGAACGTGTAGCTTCTTCGACATCATCACTTGCAGCTATTGCAGAAATCACTGCAACACCTGATGCACCATTACGAATAACCGTTCCTGCTTTTCGTTCAGAAATACCGCCAATCCCTACAATTGGTAACCCTGGTAATTCACGAACAATCTCTTGTACAAGTTCAGGTCCTACAGCTTCCCCAGCATTTTCCTTCGATTTTGTTTCAAATAGTGGTCCAACCCCAATATAGTTTGCGCCTGCATCTGATGCTGTAAGTGCTTCCACTTTGGAATGTGTAGAGACACCTAAAATTTTATTCGGACCAATTTTTTGACGCACTTCTGCAATCACACCATCTTCTTGTCCAATATGCACACCATCTGCATCAATTTCTAATGCTAATTCAACATTGTCATTTACAATGAATGGCACTTTATAGTCACGACATAGCTTTTGACATTTTTCAGCTAATTCACGTAGTGCTTCCCCTTCCAATGCACCTTCCCCTTTTTCACGCAATTGGAATGTTGTAATACCACCTTTTAATGCCGATTCTAGTACAGCTAAGAAATCTTTCTCACCAACATTTGTTGTTCCTGCTACGAAATATAATTGTAAACTATTTTTATTCAAAATAACCTCTCCCTTTTATCGTTTCTACGACTTTATTCGCAATCTCCAAGCCTTTCGTCAGCTTGTCTATCCACTCATCATTCAAGCAGTGCTCTTCCTATTTTATGCACTTACATGCCTAAATATGCCAATGATGATATGAACTTGTCATATAGGATGAAGAAATAAATCACCTCTTAAAGCGATAACGTATATGAACGTTTGGAAAACAAAACCGCTCTCTCCAACGATAGAAAGCGGTTTCTTTTCATACTAAAAAAGTTCGCACTTCCTTACCCTGGGAATCTTCCCAGTCCAAGTCATGAGGATTTGTACCTTTGTACATCTCAGCCAGTTACGGCACTCCTAGTGAATATAGAATCATTCTGCTTTCACCTACTATAACATATATTCTGAAAAATTTTTAGCAATTCGAAAAAACTTCAAAAAACTTTAACAAAATATTCGTTATTTAAACGGTGTGTTTTTGTAGGTTTAGATCGAAAAAGAAGTTCTTCTACAATTTTTTTATACAAAATTGTATGCCATTTAAATCAATCTGGCCCCTATAATTAATTACAAATTGACACTGCCATACAGTTCAAGAATTTGGTACAGTATGGAAAATCAACTTATTAAATGGAATTAGGGGGAAATATCATGCAAAAACTCGCAACGACACCCAAATCGTCTGCTAAAACATATGATTTAATTATTACAGCGATGCTCATCGCACTCGTTTTCGTCTCAACGATGTTACTCAACATTAAGCTGCCCATTTCCGCAAATGGCGGGCTCATCCATCTTGGAACCGCTATGCTCTTCATCAGCTCTATTTTATTCGGTCCTAAAAAAGGAGCGATGGCAGGCGCCTTTGGAATGGGACTCTTTGACCTCGTTGCAGGCTGGACGTTATGGGCACCAATTACATTTCTTACACGAGGATTACAAGGGTATATCATCGGAAAAATTGCCTGGTCAAAGGGCTATAACGGCAACCACTTTGGTGTAAATTTATTTGCTATGATTATTTCAACACCACCAATGCTTGCTGGATATTATATTGGAGAAGCAATGATTTTCAAAAGCTGGATTATTCCTGCAGCTTCTGTTCCTGGGGATCTCGTTCAAACTGCAATCGGTATTCTCGTTGCCATCCCAGCATGCGTTGCTTTAAAGAAAATCCGTATTTTTAAATGAAACTCATTTGTAAAAAAATAATCAATGTCAAATTTGTCGCTTTTTGGCATATGTATTTTAGTAATATAACGAATTTTTCAACTCATTTAATAGAACTACTTCCCTTTACAATTCAAAATGATACAATGTTATCCGACTATGAATACATTGATAGAAAGAAGGATCAGAATGCGTACTTCATTACAACGCTTTGTATTTTCAATTATCACAATGACGCTTTTATTAGCAGCATGTGGAAGTAGTTTAAACAATGTTAAAAAAGAGGAACTTTTCGAAAACGTCCATAATCAATTAAATACATTGTGGAATAAAGAGCAAGATGATCTTGCTGAAAATGTAACAGTAGATCAAATTGACGATGTTCGAAATGCCTTCGAAGAAGCATTGCAACAAAAAGAGATTCAAAAAGCATTAAATCCAGAAGATGACGAACAAATTGACAATATTCACCATCAATTAGATTTATTGACTGCATTCGTAACATTTGAAGAAAAAGTAGAAAAAACTGCCCAACAACAAAAGAAAGTGAATGCAAAACGTATTCAAGAGCTTTCTTCAGAGTTGGAACAATTCGAATCATATAAAGGATATTATGAGCGTCAACAACAAGCTATTCAGCATCTAGAAAGTCAACTCGTGAAAAATAAGATCAATACCATCGAAAAGAACATTCAACAACTTTACGATGACCATGAACAAATCAAATTAGACCTTAAAAAGGCAGATTTTGAAGACATTCATAAGCTCATTGGTCAAGTTGACGATCAAGAAATTCAAGAATCACTGACAACTCAAGTCAATGAGGCAGAAGAAGCTTGGACAACAGCACTAGTGCAAAAGAAAGCGGCAGAAGAAAAGCTTGCAGCTGAACAGCAAGCAAAAAAAGAGCAAGAAGAGAAGCAAGTACAAGAAGCGCAACGTTTAGCTGAGGAAGCGACGAAAAAGCAAGAACAAGCTCAGGCTACGGAGAAAAAAGAAACAACCGAGAAGAAGCCGCATAAGCCTGCAGCGAAAAAAGAAGCTACCGAAAAGAAACAAGCGCCTAAACCTGACGCAACACAATCAAACAAAAAAACAGATCAACCAAAAGAACAAACGAAGCCTAAAAAAGAAAATAACAAGCAAGAACAACCAGCTAAAACGGTTAAACCGAAATATGTTGGCAATGGTGTCATTATTGCTAGCAAAAAATACCCTTTACCAGCCAACCATGCACCAGGTGAGAGCGGCGCAGCACGTGCGGCCTTCAATAAGATGGCAGCAGCGGCCAAAAATGAAGGCATTCATTTAACAGCTTTCAGCACGTACCGTTCATACGACTATCAAGTGGACTTGTACAATCGCTATGTAGCAAGAGACGGACAAGCAGCGGCAGATCGTTACAGTGCAAAGCCTGGTCATTCAGAACATCAAACGGGACTCGCTTTTGATATTGGAGAAGTCGGACAAGAACAACACTTCGCAAGTTCAAGCTTTGCCAATACAAAAGGTGGCAAATGGCTCGCAAAAAATGCACACAACTACGGTTTTATTTTACGCTACCCACAAGGTAAGGAAGGAATTACTGGATACATGTATGAATCTTGGCATTACCGCTACGTCGGCAACGACCTCGCCAAGAAAATTCACAACAAAAACTCCACTTTAGAAGAGTATTTTGGGATTTAAATGCAACCCCGAAGCCAAGTTCGATTGTGCTTCGGGGTTGTGTTATTTAGAGAATTTGTATTGATTATTGAAAAATGCTATACTAATTAAGTTTATAAGTTGATCTTACGTGAAATTTTATGTATAATAAAGTAAAAAGAGAAAGGATGTTCGATTGTCTATGAAAACTAACAATACAATACGTGTCATGGAACTATTTGCCGGTGTAGGTGGTTTTCGTTTAGGTTTAGAAAAAGCCAATCCTTTCTTATTTGACATTACCTGGGCAAATCAATGGGAGCCTTCTAGAAAAACACAACATGCATTTGATTGTTATACGCGAAATTTTAAAAATGGCGTTCATTCCAATGAGGATATTGCTACTATCTCAAACGAAACATTTGAACAAGTAGCACCGGACTTAATTGTTGGAGGTTTTCCTTGTCAAGACTATTCAGTAGCTCGATCACTATCAGGTGAACAAGGAATCCAAGGGAAAAAAGGGGTGTTGTTTTGGGAAATTAAGAGAGCACTAGAACATTCTCATCCAAAATATGTGCTACTAGAAAATGTTGATAGACTATTAAAATCACCTTCTTCTCAAAGAGGTAGAGATTTTGCAGTTATGTTGGCAACGTTTAGAGATTTAAATTATACAGTCGAATGGCGCGTTATAAATGCGGCTGAGTACGGTTTTGCACAACGTAGAAGAAGAGTTTTTATTTTCGCCTACAAGAATGGAATTTCATTCTCTAATAATCAAGAACAATTAACAAATGAAGAAATTGTATATCAAGAAGGATTTTTCGCTAAACCCTTCCCAATTAAAAGTGAACCTGTTAAAAACCGGGTGAATAAAGAGTCTTTACCTGATGACATTATAAAAATTTCAGATGAATTCTCTTTTGAATTCCATACAGCAGGTGTTATGAGACATGGCCAAATTTATACAATTCATGCAGACCCAGTGATACAAGAAGCAACTCCTTTAAAAGATATTTTACTAGACGAAGATCTTGTCGATGAAAAATTTTACTTAACAAGTGAAATCGCAGAGAAAATGAATTATTTAAGAGGTCCAAAAAAGATTGAACGTACGTCTGCAACTGGCCATAAATATGTATTCTCAGAAGGTGGAATGTCTCCTACTGATTTATTAAATCTTCCAGGCCGAACTATGTTAACCAGTGAAGGTTCCGTAAATCGTAGCTCGCATATTGTTGAGATAGATGGTCGAAAAAGGTTTTTAACGCCTATTGAATGCGAGCGACTTAATGGTTTTCCAGATGACTGGACCTATGGAATGACAGACCGAATGAGATATTTCTGTATGGGGAACGCACTAGTTGTAGACTTAGTGGAAATTATGGGTAATCGCATTGCTGAAATTGAAGATTCTACTTCTACAACAGACGTGCAAATAAAACTTTCATTTAGCTGATACAATTGTATCAGCTTTTTTTATGTTAAAATGGAAGAAACTTCTTAAACTGGAGGGGGATTAATGATTTATAAGACTGAAGAAGCCTTACTATACAAAGCAAAAGAAGCTGAAGGTAAGACTTTTGGGGAAATCGATAGTAGTGGACGCATTCAAAACGAACGAGCAAAAGGACATCTCGGACAAATTGTTGAAGAAAGTTATTTCGGATATGAAATTAACTCTAACAAAGAAGCTGATTTTAAAGAGCTCGGTATTGAATTAAAAGTAACACCCATAAAACAAAATAAAAATGGTACAATTTCCGCAAAAGAACGACTGGTTTTAAACATCATTAATTATCACGAAGAAATAGCGTATGAATTTGAAAGTTCAAGCTTTTGGAAAAAGAATGAAAAGCTTTTACTTATGTTTTACGAATGGATTCCAAAGGTAGAAAGAGCAAAATACAAAATTTTAAAATCATATCTGCATACTTATCCAGAAGAAGATTTAGAAGTTATAAAAAATGACTGGAATATTATCGTTAACAAGATAAAAGAAGGAAAAGCACATGAATTGTCCGAAGCAGACACGAACTATTTAGGTGCTTGTACAAAAGGTGCTAGTAAATCTTCCTTAAGATCCCAACCTTTCAATGATGAATTAGCGATGCAACGTGCATTTTCATTAAAACAAAGTTATATGACAGCATTAGTTCGACAACTATTTACAAAAAACGATTTAGTACGATTCAGTTCTTCTTCCGAGTTAAAGAAAAAAAACTTAGAAGACATTTTACACGAGAGATTTTACCCATATGAAGGAATGTCTTTAGATGATATTGCTGAAAAAACAAATCAAATTATAAATAAATCATCAAAAAGCTTTCTACAAGAATTCATAAGTGGATTACTTGGAATTAAAGGCACAAAACTAAATCAAATTGAAGAATTTGCAAAAGCCAATATCAAACTAAAAACCGTGCGCTTAGAGCCAAATGGGATGCCTAAGGAGCATATGTCATTTGAAAATATTAATTTTTTGGACTGGTCTAAGCAAGCATGGGAAGAAGGATGGTTAAAAAATCACTTTGAAGAAACAAAGTTTTTATTTGTAGTCTTTGAATATAAAGAAACCAAAAAGCAGAATCCTAATCGTAAACTGTATTTTAAAAGTGTGAAACTATGGAACATGCCAAAAACAGTTATAGACAATGAACTTAAAGATTTTTGGTTAAAAACCCAACGTACTTTAAATGCTGGCGTAGAACTAACACCTGTGAAACAAAAAAATAGAACAATTATTAAAAACAACTTACCAAAACCTGGTGAAAACGGCATTTGCCATATCAGACCTAAAGGGAGAAATGCTAAAGATACGACTCCATTACCTGACGGAAGAGTAATTTCTAAACAATGTTTTTGGTTTGATAGAGAGTTTGTAAGTTCTATTATTCATCAAAAAATTTAGAATGGGAGTCTATTATGAGTAACTTTAAAGATGATTTATCTGCTGAAAAGGAATTAGGTGAGTATTTAGATAAATATTTGTATGATGTAAGTCCTGATTTTACTGATGTAAAAAGAATTAAAGAAACTCAGATGGATTATCAATATTCGGGAATCGATGTAGAGGCTTCATATGACAATGAAGAAATGTTAATTGATGAAAAAGGATATTTAAGTAGTTCGAAAATCATGAATACATTTGCTTTAGAAATTAGTTATTTAAACCCTCGTAATGAAAGGGTTGAAGGTTGGTTGTTTGACCCAAGAAAAAAGACAACTCACTACTTATTTTGTTGGAATAAAAGAGATAAAGATATTGATCATAAGGAAGTTAAAGAAAAGGATTTTCATTATGTCATAGCTATGTTGGTCGCAAGAGATGATTTAATAAATTACCTGAATACGAAATACGGCATTAATCAAGAAACTTCTCAAGAAAAAGTTAATGAAATTCTAAGCTCCGATAAGACGGGAACAATAGATAAAATTGGTGATAATACGACTTCTAAATACTTTTATTCAAATCATTTAGCAGAAAAACCAATTAATATTGTCCTAAATAAGAAAGAATTACAAGAAATTGCTATTTTTCATAAACTAGTTAAGAGAAGTGAACTCAAAGATGCATGGTAGTGAACTGTACTAAATAAAAAAACTTACATATGTATATAGTTGCTTTTCACATAAAGATGTAATCTCTTCAACCCCCAAAAAGCGAATGGATATATTATACCGTATCCATTCGCAAAGCTTTATTTTATTTACTTCTCCCGCTCCACCGGCATCGAGCAGCATCTGAACGAACCGCCTGATTTGATGATTTCGGAAAAGTCGACTTCGAGTACGTCGAAGCCTTTGTCGCGCATTGCTTCATTCACTTTTTGATTGACGGGAAGGCTGAGTACCTTTTTGTCACCGATTGACAATACATTCGTCCCCATCGTAAATTGCTCGTCTTGGCATACTTCAATTAATGTATATTTTTCACCAAGTAATTGAACCATTTTCGGTTCTATCGCATCTGGATAAATGAGTGCGACTTCTGGTGATAAAACGTTGAATACACAATCTAAATGTAAATATTTCGCATCAAACTTCACAGGAATCACCGTTTGACGTGGGAGCTTCGCTTGTAATTTTCGAATGGCTTCTAAACTCGTTCGTTCACTTACCCCAACGTAAACCACATTGCGGTCAATAATGACGTCGCCGCCTTCGATTTTATTCACATCTAATGTTTCATAGTCTGTGTCTATTTTGTCCAACCAATTTGTTAACACTTCTTCTTCGCCTTCTCGAATATCACTTGCCATTTCAGCGACGAAGAGTTTTTCACCGAGTGTGAAACCGATATCGCGTGTAAAGACTTGTTCAGGATACTCTTTTGAAGCTGGTAAGGTGATCACATCAACTCCATTTTTCTCCAACGTCTTTCTAAATTGTTCATGTTGAGATTGAGCGATGTTTTGATCGATATTCTCATCCTCATACTTCTTTTGTACGTCGTTAATTACTTCCTCAATTGCCATGTATGTTGGTTCACATACGATCACTTTCTCTAATTTATCGTACTCACTCCAACAATTTGCTGAAACATCTTGCTCTAATAGGGCTTTCATGTTTCTCCTCCATTAATCTTTTTTTCGTACAACTATGTATATACCCCTATTTTTCTGAATTAAACATTATTCTAGAATATTTACCAATTAAAAAGGTATGCCGCTATCATATGCGACATACCTCCTATTCATTATGCTTTTGTAACAACGATTTCATCATTTTCGACATCTACATGAACTGCTTCTACAACATCTTCTTCTAAAATTAAATCTGTTAATTGGTCTTCAATTTTATCTTGGATTACACGACGTAATGGTCTTGCACCGAATCGTTTATCATAGCCAAGCGATACAAGCGCTTCTTTCGCTTGATCAGTTATCGTAATTGTAATGTTGTTCTCTTCGATCGCTTCTTCAACATCAACGAGCATTAGATCAACAATTTCTAGTAAATGCGCTTCTGTTAACTCGTTAAATTGAACGATTGCATCGAAACGGTTTAAAAACTCAGGTTTGAAGTAGTTGCTTAATGATTCTAATGTTGAAATTGCATCATGTTCAACTTTATTGAATCCTACGCTTACTTCTTGGACACCTGTTCCTGCGTTACTTGTCATAATAATAACTGTATCTTTGAAACTGACAGTACGACCATGTGAATCTGTTAAGCGACCGTCTTCCATAATTTGTAGGAACATATTTTGAACATCTGGATGTGCTTTTTCAATTTCGTCTAATAAAATGATGGAATACGGTTTACGACGGACTTGTTCTGTTAATTGACCTGCTTCTTCGTGACCGACGTATCCTGGAGGTGAACCGATAATTTTCGATACGGCGTGTTTCTCCATATATTCACTCATATCCAGTCTAATGAGTGCATCTCTTGAGCCAAATAACTCTTCTGCAAGCACTTTTGTAATCTCTGTTTTACCGACTCCCGTAGGTCCAACAAATAAGAATGAGCCGATTGGGCGCGTTTTAGATTTTAATCCTGCGCGACTACGACGGACTGCTTTGGCTACTTTATCTACCGCATCATCTTGACCGATCACTTTAGCGCGTAAGCTTTCTGCAAGGTCTTTCATTTTCGCTTGTTCATCTGCTTGTAGTTTTGTTACAGGAATCCCTGTTTTTTCTTCTACAATTTGTTGAACATCTTCCACAGATACGATGATTTCTTCTACTTCAGTTTCATTCGCATTTTCAAGCTGTTTACGTAACTGAATTTCTTCTGTACGTAAGTAGGCTGCGCTTTCATAGTCTTCCGCTTCCGCTGCTCGTTCTTTCTCAGCTACAACTTCTTCAAGACGTGCTTCAATCGATTTTGCATCTGGTGCACCGAATTGTAAGTTGAGGCGTGACCCTACTTCATCCATTAAATCAATGGCTTTATCTGGTAAGAAACGATCTTGAATATACCGTTGAGATAAAGTGACAAACGATTCGACAACATCATCTGGGTACGTGACATCATGGAATGCTTCATAGCGGTCTTTAATACCTTGTAAAATTTTCACCGCGTCTTCTGCTGATGGTTCATTGACAATGATTGGTTGGAAACGTCGTTCTAATGCAGCATCTTTTTCAATTTGACGGTATTCTTTTAATGTTGTTGCACCGATTAGTTGCATAGAACCTCTAGCTAAAGCTGGCTTTAAGATGTTTCCTGCATCCATTTGTGAGCTTTCTGCTGTTCCCGCACCAACAAGTAAGTGAATTTCATCGATAAATAAAATCACTTCTGGACGAGATTCTACTTCATCAATTAATTGTTGCATACGCTCTTCAAATTGACCACGAATACCTGTGTTCGATACAAGTGAAGCAACGTCTAATACATACACTTCTTTATTCATTAGCTTCACTGGTACATCGCCTTCGTGGATTTTCACTGCGAGTCCTTCTGCAATAGCGGTTTTACCGACACCTGGTTCTCCAATGAGTACCGGGTTATTTTTGTTTCTTCTATTTAATGTTTCAATTACACGTTTAATTTCATTACTTCGACCAATGACAGGGTCAATTTTTCCTTCTCTCGCATCATTTGAAAGGTTTTTACCAAGTTCATCTAATAACCCTTCATCTTGTTGACCTTCTTTTTGTTTTGTTTGAGCTGTTGATTTATGGTTACCATTTTGTTGGAAAAAGTTATTCGCTTCAAAGTTAAACGGAGAGAAGTTACCAGCGTTCATTTGTCCTTTGACTTCTTCATAACAACGATGACACATATTCACTTGGACACCTTCGTTATTCATTCGAAGTCTTAAATTTACAGTCGCTTGATTTTTACCACAATGTTGACACATCATATTGGTTTCCTCCTTTTAATTCCCTTTTGAAAATTCCTTCAAGGCACTGACTATCTTTGACCTATAATCACATTTTACACTGACCTTCTTTGACTTTCAATGAATATGCTCAGTATTTTATAGGTTTTTATAAGGTCTGAATTCATGTTGACTATCTTTGACCTTATATCTTAATTATAGTTTGACTTTTACTGACTTTCAACTTTAATGCTCCATCTATTCAATCTTTTTCCCAATAAAAAAACCTCCCGTGATGGGAGGCTTATTCGATTTATTCATATTCTTTTTCAATCGTTAATGTGCTACGAACGGTATCGATTGGACGTACCAATTGTTCAATTTGCGCTCGTTTATTTTCTAAAAATGGTGGTAGAGATAGTTTTTCACCTAATGTTTCATATGGTTCATCTCCCATAAAGCCTGGGCCGTCTGTTGCAAATTCGAATAATACGCCTGGCATCATACGTGAATAAAGTGATTCAAAGAAGAAACGGTCGACATATCCTGATGTTCGGAAGCCAATTTTCTCTATATGATTTGTCCAAGCATCTAATACTTCTCGATCATCTACGCGGAATGCTACGTGATGCACCGTCCCATAACCTTGTCGTCCAGCGGGTAAGGATGTATTTTCTTCTATAATAACACGTGCACCATTCCCGCCTTCTCCCATTTCAAATAAATGGTAATTTCCTTCTGTCGACACTTCTCTCATTTCTAAAACGAGCTTTAATATATCCTTCGTATTTTTTAAGTGAGATGTACGAATATGAATAGGGCCAAGTCCTGTAATGGCATATTCTAATGGAATCGGGCCATTTTTCCACGGTTTTCCAGAAGCAACGCCTGTATCATGTTCATCTGAGATTAATTGATAGTGTTGATCGTCAAAGTCCACAAACTTCAAGACGCTTACACCAAATTGTTGTTCAATTCCTTCATGTTTCACATTTAAACGGTTGAAACGCTTTTCCCAGTATTGTAATGCTTCTTCAGAAGGTACGCGGAATGAAGTACGATAAATTTCATCCGTTCCATGACTCCCTTTTGGAATTCCTGGAAAATCAAAAAATGTCATATCTGTCCCAGCATTTCCTTCGTCATCTGCGAAAAACAAATGATACGTTTGAATATCGTCTTGGTTTACGGTCTTTTTCACAAGACGCATTCCTAATGTGTATGTGAAAAATTTATAATTTTCTTCTGCACTACTTGTAATAGCTGTCACGTGGTGGATCCCTTTCAATGATTTCATTGTGATTCCTCCCTTGTTTTTATCTTGAATTCAAGATAATTATAACGAATTGATTGAATGAAGTCAACAGATGCACTTGATTGATTGCTTACTTATATATATTGTCGATTTCCCGGGAAATAAACCGCCCGTTTTTTATTTTTCAAGGAAGAATACCCCTTATAATGACAAGGAAATTCACGCCTTATTCTATTCGCACAATATTTTTCTTTCGTGCTGCATACGCTATAAATGAATAGATTCTTTTGTCGCAAGCGAAAATGAAAGGGGGTTATGATTTGTGTTGCGACATCTATTGCCGAGAACTCATCTTTAACCCCTGACGGTTCGAGGAGGCGTTCCTAAAGGTTCGGAAATGATTTGTATTGCGTAGGTTATCGAAGACGTTCTTTGCAATTGTAAAGATCACTTCTATGCACGTCGCTACCATATGATGCGATACGTGCTTGACTACATGAACACAAAACGCCAGCAAGTCGTCTTTTGGACGATTACTGGCGTTCTTTCCATTATAATTTTGTGCGCACATCCCATAGCTCTGGGAAAAAACGGTGGTCTAAGACAGATTTTAAGTAAGAGACGCCTGCCGATCCACCTGTACCAATTTTATGACCAATAATTCGTTCCACTGTTTTCATATGACGGAATCGCCATTGTTGGTGACAATCTTCAATATCGACAAGCTTTTCTGCAAGTTGATATAAATCCCAATATTGGTCAACATCTTGATATACTTGTAGCCATGCATAGGCAACAGATGTATCTCCTTCATATGTTTCGGAATAGTCCCGTGTTAATAATTGCTCCTTAATTGGGAACCCTGCACGATATAATGCTTGAATCGCTACATCATAAATGCTTGGTGCTTCAAAAGATTCTTTTAACGTCGCTGCTAACGCCGGATCTTTCTCATAAATTTTCAAAATATGTGGTTGCTTATAGCCAAGCGCAAATTCAATTTGACGATTTTGATAAGATTGGAAACCTGATGCTTGTCCTAATTCATCTCGGAATTCCATATATTCTGCTGGCGTTAACGTTGCCAAAACATCCCATGATTGAATTAGCTGAGTTTGTGTGCGTGAAACACGTGCTAACATTTTAAATGCTTCTGGAAGTTCATCTTGTTGAATCGCTTCAATCGCGCCATTTATTTCATGTAAAATAAGTTTCATCCAAAGTTCGCTCACTTGATGAATGACAATAAATAACATTTCATCATGATGATCTGATAAACGTGTTTGACTTGCCAATATTTTGTCTAAGTTTAAATACTCTCCGTATGTCATTCGCTCTTTAAAATCTGTGTAAATCCCTTTATCGTTCATCCCTTTATCCCCCTTAAATTGGTCGAATTACCGCACGTACTGGACTGCCATCTGCTCCGACAAGTTTTAACGGTAATGCGATTAGTTCATAATCGCCTTCTGCAACTTCATCTAATACAATATTTTCTAAAATATAAATGCCATGTTCATGCAGTGCATGATGCGCATCTAATGTTTTACTTGTCTCTGCATCAACAGAAGGGACGTCAACACCGATTAAACGAACACCTTGCTCTTGTAAGAACAGTGCAACATCTGCTTTTAACGTCATAAAATCAGATGGGAATACGGTGAGGTCTTCTCGCTTCGTCGTTTTCAACAACACTCTTTCCACACCTTGAAAATCAAATGCTTCCAGTTCCGCTCTCCCAATTTGCTTAGCATCCTTAAGCTCAATCACACGTGCTTTGCCAATATATAAGTCGAGTGGTAATTGTTCGACTGTTTGCCCTTCATTGTCAAAATGAAAAGGCGCATCAATATGTGTCCCCATATGCGTGCTCGTCGTTAGCTTCCCGATATTTACGGAACCGGTATCTTCTTTTTTAAATTCAATATCAAATTGAAACGGTGTATCTCCTGGCCATTCTGCATGACCATTTTGCAACGGTTGGGAAATATCAATCCAACTCTTCGTCACGCGACAACACCTCGCTTATTTTCAAAACGCTCATAACGCTTTTCTTCCATAATCATTTTTAATATTTGAACTGTTTGCCACACATCTTCAAATGAGTTGTATAAAGCAACTGGCGCAAGACGAATACCATTTGGTGCTCTGAAATCCGGAATGACACCATCTTCTTTTAAAGCACGACAAATACGTGCTGCTTCTTCATGTTCCAGTAAAATATGCGCGCCTCTCGTATCATCAACAGGATTTCCAATCACAAAACCAGCATCACTTAATTCTGCTTCAACTAATTGTAAAAAGTATGCAGTTAATTGTAATGATTTTTCACGTACAGCATCGATTTTCGCTTCAGCAAAGAGCTCTAACGCACCGATTACTGGTGCCAAGCTTAGTACGTGTGGTGTTCCGATTTGAAACGCACCAACCCCATTTGCAGGTGTCATTGTGTGAGACATATCAAATTGTTTTTCTTTATCGGATCCGAACCAACCAGCAAGTCCAGGTTCTAATCCGAAATGTTTTTCGTGAACAAATAATCCTGCGACAGATCCTGGACCACCGTTTAAATGTTTATATGTACACCAAAACGCAAAATCCACCTTATCTTCGTGTAGTGTATGGGGTACAGCACCGATAGAATGACATAAATCAAAACCAATTGGAATGCCACGCTTATTTGCTTCCTTCGTTAAACGGTTAATATTTAATAATTGACCACTGCGGTATAATGCAGCAGGTAAAACGATGAGGGCAATTTCTTCTGTCATCGCTTCAATAATGTCGTCTTCATGTAAAAATCTTCCATCACGACTTTTCACACGTACTAAATGCGTTTCTGGGTCATACCCTTTTAATGCAATTTGACTTTTTAATGCATAAATATCAGATGGGAAGTTTAATTCATCTGCTAATATCTTTGTCCGTTTTCCTTCTGGTTGATAAAATGCAGCAACGAGCTGATGTAAATTTGTTGTTGTTGAACCTGTTGCAATTACTTCTTCTTTTTGTGCACCAACGATTGATGCCATTTGCTCGCCTACTTTTTCAGATAAATAAAACCATGGACGCTCCCCTTCTGTCCATCCATCGATTCCTAATGTTTTCCATGAATCTAGAAGTTCATGTAAAGTTTTTTCTGCTCGTTTGCACATGAGTCCAAGTGAATTTCCATCCATATAAATTTTATTGTCCAGTAAATAAAACTCCTGACGAAATGTTGCTAAAGCATCTTTCTCATCTAATTCACGTGCATACGCTACTGTCGTTTGAACCATGACAACGCTCCCCTTTTCTACTTTGTTATTTCAGCCAACCTTTTTCTTTATACAAAGAAACAGCTTCAATCCGATTACTTACTTCTAACTTCTCAAAAATGGTAGATACGTAGTTCCGAACCGTCCCCTCCGTTAAATGAAGTCCTTCTGCAATTTGCTTAGTCGTTTTACCATCTGCAATCCATTTCAACACATCATGCTCTCGATTTGTTAAAGGATTTTCTCGAAAATCATCGAATGCAATATCAACAAGTTCCGGTGCATAAATTCTACGCCCTTCCATCACTTGACGAATTGCCAGAACAAGTTCTTCAATAGGACTATCTTTCAATAAATAACCGCGTACATCTGCTTTTCGTGCACGCTCAAAATAGCCAGAACGCACGAATGTGGTTAAAATAATCACTTTACAAGGATCTTCTTTTAATGCTTCAGCCGCATCTAATCCTGTTTTTACAGGCATTTCAATATCCATAATACAAATATCAGGCTGATGTTTATGAACAAGTTCGAGTGCTTCTTGACCATTTTTAGCTGTTCCAACGACCTCTAAATCTTCTTCCATACTAATGAGTGCACTTAATGCGCCAAGTAACATTCCTTGGTCCTCTGCAATGACAATTTGAATCACTCCATCTGACCTCCTTGCTTAATAATAATTGGAATTTGAATGATGATCACGGTTCCTTTTTCATATCGAATTTTCAAACGACCATTTACAAATTCTAGTCTCTCTTGAATGCCTTTTAATCCATTCCCATGAAAATGGGTTCCTGCCAGTTTCACACCGATCCCGTTATCAGCTACTTCGAGGGATAGCACATCTTCTGTCTGTTGAAATGTTAATGTGCAACGTGTCGCTTCACTATGTTTTACAACGTTTGTGACGGCTTCTTTTAAACACATACTTAATACATTTTCAACAATGGGCGGAACATCTGTAAATGAAGGATCCCCTTCAACCGTGTAAGCAATTTCTGCAGCATTTAAAATATGCTGTACGCGAATCAGTTCATCGCTTAACTTCACCATACGCATATTATCAACGAGCTCTCGTACTTCTTTTAGTGCTGTACTCGATGTTTGGCGTATATCTGTCAATTCCTTTTGCGCTGCGTCTAAATCTTTCGTTAATAAACGGCTGGCTAAATCACTTTTCAAACCAATAAGCGATAATTTTTGCCCGAGAATATCATGTAAATCTCTCGCAATGCGCTCACGTTCTTCCAACAATACCAATTCAGCAATTCGTTCACGTGCATGCTGTAATTGTCCTTCTAACTTCTCTCTTTTATGCCGGTTATACAAGTTAAAGGGCAATAATACAACACCAATGACCGACACTAAAATGAAATGAATTTGTGGTAAAAAGAGCGACATATCAATGAAAAACCCTGCGACAATCGCCCCAACTGTTAGCGCAATATGCAACCCATAAACGATGTAAAAGCCAACTGGATTTCGGATATTCCCTATAAAAAAAGCGATAAAAACTGATAAATATACATAACCAAATAATAAGGTCATAGCGATATGGATCACGATTTCAAAACTAATCCACATATAGACAATCCCCGTTTTTGAGCGATAGGATAATCTGTAACATACATAAAAGAGTGCTACTAATACAATTCCAATCGATATTTCAATTGGCGAAGATGAACGGAATATAAAAAAGAAAGGCAATAATCCGAATATAATCCAACTATATATACTAAGCCACGGACTTTTTGGAAATAAACTATACCATTGTTGCATCATGCACCTCACTGTCCTCAATCACTTTCATTATAACAAACTTCCCTTTCCAGCTAATATTAAAATACATAAAAAAATAGAGAGAGTTTCCCCTCTCTATCAATTATTTACTTTGTAATTGGGTTTTTTTACGTTTTAAATCAATATTTGCATATGATTTCGTTGTTTTTGCTGCCAGTAATGGTTTTACCTCTGCAAATGTAACAAAGTTCTTTTGCTCTGGCGCATATAGTTTATATTTTAACGAAGCTAAACTTGATTTTAACGTAATGGTCGTCGCTTTATGAAGAGGAGGCGTTGAATTATGTGCCTCTTCTAAATGATAATTTGGAACACGTGGTGATAAATGATGCACATGATGAAAGCCGATATTACCTGTCACCCACTGTAAAACTCGTGGTAATTTGTAATAAGAACTTCCTTCTACAGCAGCTTTTACATAATCCCATTCAGATTCCTCCTCAAAATAGGAATCTTCGAATGTATGCTGAATATAAAATAACCAAATACCAAGTGCACCAGCAACGAACATAATGGTTCCTTGTACGATTATAAATGATTGCCAACCAACAAGTGCAATCAGCCCTGCGTAAAGCAGTACAAGAATGATATTCGTTAAGTACGTATTCATCTTTTCTTTACGTCGTGCATCTTTACGGTTAAAACGACTAGAAATTAATACTAAATAAAGCGGTCCAAGAACGAACATCACCAATGGATTGCGGTATAAACGATAACAGAAGCGCTCCCACTTTGATGCGTCAACATATTCATCAATGGTCATCACCCAAATATCCCCAACACCGCGCTTATCTAAGTTTGAACTTGAAGCATGGTGAATGGCATGTTCACGTTTCCATTTTTCATAAGAAAACAAGGTTAAAACACCTGTAATCGTTCCAACGATGTCATTCGCTTTTCTCCCTTTTAAAAACGATCCATGTGTACAATCGTGGAAAATAATAAATGTTCTAACGACAAATCCTGATGCAACAACTGCAAATGGTAACATCAGCCAAAATGAAATTTGCAGCATTTCATATGACACATACCATAAAATGAACAGCGGTGGAATTGTGTTTACTAATTGAAAAATACTTTTACGCTTGTCAGACTTCGCATAAGGTGCCACATCTTGGTGAAGTTTTCGCGTTTTTTCTTTACTCATTACAGTTTCTCTCCTCATCTACTATTGGTTTTTAATAACGTTCTTTCCTTCTTACTATTTATTGTAAAAGGTTTTCGTTTGTTCAATAAGACATAAATGTCATCAATTTCATATGACAAGTGTCATATAAATTAAGATATTTTAATTTTCCAATACTTCCGTCATCTTTGCTATACTAAATAACAAGGAGGAGAGGTACAATGTTATACATAAAAAACGCAACTATTTTCACAGGATATGAAACACTTACTGAAGGACAAATCATTATTGAGAATGGGAAATTCAAGGAAATTGGGAAACAACTCGATGCGCCAGAACACGCTGAAGTTATGGATGCAAAAGGAAAAACAATTACACCAGGGCTCATTGATGTGCATACGCATTTAGGTGTGCATGAAGAAGGGATTGGTCCTGCTGGGCAAGATTTTAATGAAACAAGCGCAGAATCAACGCCAGAAGTCCGTGCCATTGATGGGATTAATCCTCAAGAACGCGGTTTTACAGATGCTCGAAGCTTCGGGATTACGACTGTACAAGTGATGCCAGGAAGTGCCAATGTTATTGGTGGCGAAATGGTTGTCCTAAAAACCGTCGGAACTGTCGTTGATGATATGGTTATCAAGCATCCTTCTGGCTTGAAAGCTGCCACAGGTGAAAATCCAAAACGTGTACATGGCGGAAAAGGAAAAATGCCTACGACAAGAATGGGGGTTGCTGCTCGCTTACGCGAAAAACTTGTCGAAGCACAACATTATATGGTCCAACGAGAAAAAGGAGCGTGTGGGCGCAATCTTGGATTAGAACATATTGTCAAAGTATTAAAAAAGGAAATCCCTTTACGTGTACATGCCCACCGCGCTGATGATATTGTAACGGTTTTACGCATTAAGCAGGAGTTTGATATACCATTAACGATTGAACATTGTACAGAAGGGCATCAGATTGTAGACTTTCTAGCGAAACAACAAGATTTACGCGTTTCAGTTGGACCGACAATTTCTACACGTTCTAAACAAGAACTTGCAAATAAGGGATGGCATACAATCGTTGCATTGGCAAATGCTGGGATTCCTGTGTCGATTACGACAGATCATCCAGTCGTTGGCATCGAGCATTTGATGACTAGTGCCATTTTAGCGGTAAAGAACGGGCTTCCAGAAAAGACCGCTTTACAAGCATTAACCGTTAATGCTGCAAAGCACCTCGGCGTAGAAAATCGTGTTGGCTCAATTGAAGTAGGGAAAGATGCAGATTTCGTTATTTGGGATGGCGACCCATTCGATTTACGTACACATGTCAACGCAACATTTATCGATGGGCAAAAAGTATATGAACGAAAAGCATAAATAAAAAGCTGCCCAATGGCAGCTTTTTCACGCTTATTTCAATCCATTTTCCGCTAATCCACGGTCGATTTCACTTGCCATGATAACTGTGTGTGATGCATTCCATACTTGTTTCCCATCCTTTAAAATGAATGCTTGAGGTGATTGGTGCGTAACTTTTAAATCACTTTCAATTTCATTTGATACTGGGCGGCTTTCGCGAACTTTTAACCAGTACTTTGGCATGGACGTTTCATAGTCTTCAAAACGACTATAAGCATGTGTACTAATTGGACACGTTGTACTATGTTTTAATAATAAAATCGGTTCTTCTTTTGACTGTTCTAATACTTCTTTCCATTCTTCGATTGTTACGAGTTCTTTCATGTCGTTCATCTCCTCAAAGGTCTATTCTATACTGTTAGTATACCAGAACTCGTGCCAATTTCGACTAACTGGCTTGTGATCACTTCATTTCAGAAGGTGTAACAATTTGGTAAAATGGGTAAATAGGAGGCGAAACCGTGAATAAACAACTCAAATTACGCACATTGCTCAGCATAGCAATCGGTAGTGGTGTCGGGTTTCTCATGATTGGATGGTTCACGATGAATGGCCAATTACAATCTTTCGACCATCATGTTATTCAATATGTACAATCATTTGAAACACCAACATTAACCATGATCTTTAAAACCTTTTCACACATTGGATCTGGATATGGTGTGACGCTTATTACAGTCATTGTTTGCTGCTTATTTTTCTTCAAGGAGCAACGAAAATCGATTGTCTTTGCCATTACAATTGTCATTACCATGCTTATCAATGAAGGGGTTAAATCGATTTACGAACGACAACGTCCAACGATGCATCGCTTAATGGAAGCATCAGGCCATAGTTTCCCAAGTGGTCATACAATGATGGCTGTGAGTTTGTATACGATGATTGTTTATATGGTGTGGCATTATGTGACCAAGCCTATGCAGCGATTTATTCTCACGGTAGTGGCTTGTGCAATTGCGACAACGATTGCATTGAGTCGAATTTACGTCGGTGTCCATTATCCGACAGATATTATAGGAGGTATTTTATGTAGCACAGCTTTGTTAGCGATCATTTTTTCCATCAATGAACGCTTACAACGTCGCGCACAACCAAAAAATCAACGATAAAGAAAGGTCGATCTCATTGGAAGATTTCACACAAAAAGTCATTCGACATATTCAAACAATTCCGTTTGGACACGTAGCAACATATGGTCAAATTGCTAAAGTATCCGGCAACAACCGTGGTGCACGACAAGTAGCACGTATCCTTCATACAATGAGTCAAAAACACCAACTTCCTTGGCATCGTGTTGTCAATGCCAAAGGAGAAATATCACATACAGGTAGCGAACAACGAGAATTATTAGAAATGGAAGATGTCGAGTTCTCCTTACAAGGAAAAATCAACTTAACACACTATCAATATCAATTTCCGCAAGAAGATTAATATTGTAGCTTTCCAAAATCATCTTAGTACGCTATTATATAGATACTTAAAGGCTTTTACGTACGTTGCATGTACATAAAACAATCAATATTTAACAAAGGAGATGGGTAATATGTGGCAAGATTTTAAAGAATTTGCGTTCCAAGGAAATATTTTAGACTTGGCAATTGCAGTCGTTATTGGAGCAGCTTTTGGAAATATTGTTTCTTCATTAGTTGAAAATATTATTACACCGATTATCGGGATTATTTCAGGTGGGATTGATGTAACCGGTCTTACGTTCCCTGTCGGAAATGCCCAAATTATGTACGGGGCATTTTTACAGTCTATTATTGACTTCTTAATTATCGCATTCTTTATCTTTATTGCGTTACGTATGTTAACGAAATTACATGTTCAAAAAGAAGAGGAAGAAGAGGAAGAAATCGATCCACAAGAAGCATTACTAACAGAAATTCGTGATTTATTAAAAGAACAAAACACACAAAACTAACATGATTAAAAAACTAAGATGACGGCAAACTCATCTTAGTTTTTTGATATCAGTAAAGAGATTTAATGGATTATATTACAACGATTCGTCCAGAATTAGACCGTTTAAATAAAGAAGTGAACGAAAGTGTTTATCTAAGTAAGCCTCTACATGGAGAATTCATCGTTATCGAACGGATTGATTCTGAAGCAAAATTTGTTCTAACATTTTTTCCCTGTCATTTTAATAGAAACTTCTATAAATGATTTCCCGCACATATGATTGTTGTGATACGATCGTGCAATGTGCAAAATATCGTAAAGGATGAACAAACTTGAAAATGAAAATGATTTTTCCAGCACTTTTATGTGTAGTAATCTTAGCCGCTTGTCAATCATCTGAAAGCGCTTTAAAAGAAGTTGACAATCCGCCAAGTAACATTGTCGATGTGATTAATGCCGATGCAACTTTGCAGTCGATTTCTTCAGGAGACAGATACTATATCGTGTTACATACAACTGAAGATGTTACGGCCACGTCCACAATTGAAAACAATCTATTCAATATGCATTTTAAAACGACCGCATCCAAAGACAATACATTAAAAGAATATATTTATACTTTTGATTCGACTGAGGAGTTTGATACTGTCACCGCCTATATGAATGAAAAAGAACTCCCATTTGATACCGTAATTGTGACAGACTAATGGCAGCAACAGATCTTCTTCGTTCTTGCATTGCCCGGAATCTGCTCTAATGATATAATAGAAGCAAAATGATGGATCGTCTGAAAAAGGAGTGAACGCTTCATGTGGTTCTTATACATTATGTTTACATTATTTGCTTTTGTTGGACTCGGTACAATTGCAGGATTAGTCCGTACGTTCAGCAGCGACAACCAATAATTTTCAATGAAATGAAAAAAGATGCACGTTTGACGAGAAATTCGCTAAACGTGCATCTTTTTAATTGATTAACGATTACGCAGCAACATCACGCTTTATAAATGATAAAAAGCTTAGCAGTAAAAATAAGACTGCGTAAACAGCTATGACAGTTGCTGAAAATGACATCGATAAACCGTCGATTAACACATATCCTGTTTCATACTGCGTTAAATCTGTATTGGCAAACAAAATATATTTCGCAAAATCATATTTTGTTAAAAACAAGACGATTGTATTTCCTGTGAAATAAAGGAAAATCGAAATCCCGATTGCTAGCGATGTAGAACGGAAAATCGTTCCAATCATAAACGCTAATGTCGAGATTACAACCGTATTTATCCAACCTAAAAACATCATATAAAGTGCTTTCCCTAAAACTTTATTTGCCGCCACTTCGCCACCTGAAAATGTAACGGTATCTTCAAGTACTTTTGGGAATAAAATGGATGACGTAATGTATGTCACGCCAAATAATATGACTGTTAGCAGCAAACTGTATAAAAGAACTGTGATATACTTTGATAATAAAATTTTCCAACGCTTCACTGGTCGTGCAAGCAACATTTTAATCGTTCCTTGTGAAAATTCTGCAGAAACAATTCCTGAAGAAACAATAATTGTCATTAATGTGACAAGCGCCATCATACCGTACGTTTCAATAACCATTCCTTCTCGCGTAGATGGTTCACTTGACTCGATGGATACAATAATCATCTCTTGTTCAACTTCTAAGTCTTCACGTTCGGCTTCCGTTAACGATGGGTCGGCTAATTGCGCTTCTATTTCTTGTAGTTGCTTTTCATCTTCAGCAATGGTTTCATCACTCATAAATGTATTTTCTGCCACTTTTACCAATGTCAGCATACCCGCAATAATTGCGATAAACACAATAATTGTGATCCAGCTACTCTTTTTCTGCCAGATTTTCATCCATTCATTTTGTATGAGATTCAGCAATTTGGCCACCTCCTGTTAACTCGATAAATTGATCCTCTAATGTTTTCGTATGTGGTCGAATCGTATACAAATTGACTTCTGCTGCAACAAGTTGTTGCACAAATGTCGGAACTTCCGCTTTTTCAATTTGAACAAGTAGGCCATCATTGAATGGTTCTACTTTTCGATCTACTAATAAGTCTATTTCTTGTAGTTGTGGTACTGGAGATGCTTCCACATAATAAAATGTCTCTTGTGTAGCTTCTACTTCTTCCACATTTAATAGTTTCCCGTTTTGAATCACTGCAATTCGATCACACATCAACTCGATTTCAGAAAGCATATGGCTCGATACGAAAATCGATACGCCCTCTTGTTCAGCAATACTTCTTAAATAAAGTCGAAATTCTCGTATACCTGCTGGGTCTAAACCGTTCGTCGGCTCATCTAAGATTAAAAATTTTGGTTTATGCAATAAAGCCTGTGCCAATCCTAAACGTTGACGCATTCCTAATGAATAGGTCGACACTTTTTCATGAATACGTTTTTCCATCCCAACTTGGGCAACAATTTCATCAATGCGCTCTTTTGTGACATTTTTATGCATCCGCGCAAAATGTACCAAGTTTTTATATCCAGACATATAGGGATACATTTCTGGGTTTTCTACGATAACGCCTACTTTCCCTAAGGCTTCCTCAAAATTTTCATGTAAGCCGACACCATCAATAATGACGTCACCACTCGTCGGTTTCATCAAACCTACCATCATTCGAATCGTTGTAGTTTTTCCTGCGCCATTCGGTCCTAAAAACCCAGTAATTTGACCTGGATATAGAGATAAATTTAAATCATCAATAATCTTCTTTTTCCCAATCACTTTCGTTAAATGTCGCAACTCAACGACAGGTTGTTCACTCATACTCTCTCCCCCTTCTGAAATAGTGATACCATCCAACTTGTTGTATCTACACCATATTCATCTCGGATGTTATCTACTTTTTCATGTGCAATCTTTTTTCCACCTTGTAATACTACGACCTCGTCAAGCAAAGGTTCCATTTCTTTTATTTCATGCGTTGATAAAATCACCGTTTGACGTTCAATATCCGTAAATTGAATTAATCCTTTAGCAATATCTGCACGAACCATCGGGTCTAGTCCTGAAAAAGGTTCATCGAGCACATAATACATAGCATCACGCCCTAATGTTGCTGCAATCTTCGCACGTCCTCGATTTCCTTTTGACAAATCGTCCATCCTTGCATCAAGCGGAACATGTAAAAACTGTGCGAGCTCCTTCGCTTTCACCATTTGAAAATCTTCAAACTGCGAATCATAATACGCAAATAATTGTTCAACCGTAAAATAAGAAAAAAACTGATCCACATCAGGCATATAAGCAACTTCACGTGCAATTCTTCTCGTAATAATACCTTCGTCATTAAATGTGATCGTCCCTTTGTTTGGTGAAATTAACCCTGAAATAAGCTTTAATAATGTTGTTTTCCCGCTACCATTCTCACCAATAATCCCGATGACTTTCCCAATTGGAAACGACAATGAAAAATCATGCAGTGCTTCCTTTCTGCCATATTTTTTATCAACATTTCTAAACTCAATCATGTTACTCCCCCTTCCTCTTCAAATACTCAATCATTTCTTCTGTCGTAAAACCAAAAGCTTCAATACTTTGTAAAAATGAATTTGTTAATTCCTCTTTCATTTGTTGTCTAAGTGTTTCGATTTTGTCTACATTTGTTGTCACAAATGATCCTTGCCCTCTTTTCGTTTCTGTCACTTCCATTTGCTCCAACTCCTTAAACACACGTTGCATTGTATTGGCATTGACGCCAACTTGGACAGCATATTCACGAACTGATGGTAATTTTTCACCTGGAAGTAACGTACCACGAATAATGTCTCCAATAATCCGTTCGATGAGCTGCTGATAAATCGGCTTGTCTGTTGAAAAATCTATGCCCATCGTCACAACCTCACTTTCTTTTCAAACAGTAGTGCTGTTGCAATGAACAGTAAGCCCATAAAGCTATACGTCATGAATAGTTCTCCTACATAGAAAAACTCGCCTCCTACAAATAACGAACTTTCACCATTACCAAGTAATAGTTCTCTATTTGGCACATTTTGAAGCGATCCAATCGTTGAGATTTTTGTATACAGGGCTGTTTTCGTAATCCAATCTATTGCTGCCATAAAGGCGATAAATAAAATGATGACGATGATGATCGCGCTACTTCCAAAAAGCTGCTTGAAAAGTAAATGAATGATTCGGAAAAACAATCCAACGATGACAATAATCCATGTGATAAATGAAAGCATCAATAAAAAATGCACTACAAATGCTAGTAATTCACTTATTGACAATACTTGACTCAACCCATCCGTTAAACGTAAATAAAATAGGAATAAGATCGTTGTGACAGTCATATTCAACAGTCCAACGGTAATCGCATAGACAACTTTCACGCCAAACAATTGAAAAATTGATGCAGGCGTATGAAGCCATACGTCTGGACGTTCTAACTCCATATTGATACTCGTCACCGCTATACTAAGTGGAATAAAAACGGTAAACACCATCCAAATAAGCGGAATAAAATGCAACTCCATATCTAATTGCGTAAACTTCCATTCAAAAAAATACGTTAACAATAACGGAAGGATAAACGAAATGGCAACACTTCCCAGCAATGTTCCATAAAACCATCCGCGCATCATATGCCATTCTTTTTTCCATAACCCATTCCAAATTGTCATGTTTCTCATTCCTTCCAACAGGTGTATTAGTTACATAGTACACTGGTATATTATGCTTGTAAAGTTTGAATCATTCACTTTATCCACATCACGACATTGCCCTCTCACAAATTCTTGCGCAACAAGTGATGAGTTAGGCGAAATGGTTATCCACATGTGTAGTACTTTCCCGTTAAAAAATAATCCACAATTTTTCATAGCCAAAAAAGCGAGTCTCTAATTATGGAGACTCGCTTTTATTCATTTACTATATACGCTTTATTCTACTCCAGGTAAAATCGTTAACGTTTTTTCATCTGCATTTAACAGCGCTTCCACACCTAACGGAATCGCAAAATGTGGTTCACAATGACCAATTTTAAACCCTTTGACGACTGGATAATTCGCTGTTGCAAAATAATCGTCCAACACTTCATCCAATGTAAGCGTCCATTTTCTCGACGTTTCTGTACGAGCAAAGTCGCCAATAACAACACCTGCAACATGTTCTAATTTACGTGCCATTCGTAATTGATTTAACAACCCATCAATACGTGCTGGCTCTTCGCCAATCGCTTCAATTAACAAAATTTTATCTTTCGTATCAATTTCATATTTCGTTCCAATCGTTCTTGCCAAAATGGATAAATTCCCACCTACAATTTCCCCTCGTGCAATACCTGAAGTAAGCGCTGTTAAAGGTGAAATCGCTTCCGTGTAATGCAACTCCATCGGTTCAAATAATTGTTGAAACATTTTTCCTGACAATGCTTCAAATGTATCCGCCCCAACATTTGGGCCTAGCATCGGACCGTGGAATGTAACGAGGTTCGTATATTGGCGAATCGCTGTATGTAAAAAAGTAATATCACTGAATCCCCAAAAAATTTTAGGATGCTCTTCCACTAATGTCATGTCTAAGCGATCTGTAATCCGACCTGCACCATAACCACCACTTGAGCAAATGATTGCTTTCACTTCCGGGTCTTGGAACATCTCTTCTAAGTCAGCAAGTCGTTCATCATCAGTACCCGCTAAGTAGCCATGAATATTTTTTGCATGTGTTGCAAATTTCCACTTGAGTCCTAATTGCTCTAAAAAAGCCAAGGAATTCTCTAAGTTCTGACGGTCAGGAGGACTTGATGGAGAAACAATCCCAACTGTATCTCCTTTTTGTAGTCGTTGTGGACGTGTATTCATTGTTTTCACTTCCCTTTCACTTTCATCCAATTGCTCTTATTAACGTATCATATTTTCTCAACGGCTGCTGAAAGAAAAAATCACTCTCTTGATATTCGATGTAATGATAATAGGTATCGTGACACTCATAGAATCATTGGCTAAAGATCTCCAACACATGGTAGCAATGCCGTCAGTAGCGAAAGTAGATACGATACATTCACCGAGACGAATACAACAAGTAATGCTGATACTGGCTTCCCGATCTCGTACTTAAAAAAAGACTAGCGTGTCGTTCCACTCTAGCCCTTTCATTAATTCGCTGAATTGGTTGATGTTGTTGCTGCCATTGCTGCAATTGAAGCTGCCATAATTGCTTGTTGCGCTTGTAAAATTAATTCTACAGATGTAGCAAGACTTATACTAATCGTTTTCTTTCCTTCAATAATTTCATGTAGCACCCAGCTAATCGCAATGGATAACGCCATTTCTTTTCTCCACTTTAAAATGGGTGATTCAAGCAATGCTTTCGTTAATCGAATAATGTCTTGGATTTGTTCATTTGTCACACCAAATACCGTTAAAAATCCGATCATTGGATAATGAATTTGGCGCACTTTCATTTGTGCTTTTAATAGCTCAACAATTTCCTTCGCACGTACAACATTTTGCTCATTGAAATCCACGTCAATATACGTCAACACTTGCGACATCCATTGTAATTCATTGCCGCCTTTAAAGCCTTTTCCACGTAATGCTTTATAATATTTGTGCATCATCTTCGCTTGGGATTCTGGGTTAAATCCTCGATTGCCCAGCAATAAAGCATATGCATAATCATCATCAGATGTTAAAAAATAATGTCGTTTTTTCATTTCAGCATACAATGCTTTAGCAGCACGTGCTTCAAATTCATATACATCAGGATCATCTGACATAAGCAATGCCGCTAAATAGGAATGAATTGTATTTCTAAAGCCGACAGAACGTAAAACTTGTTGTTTTTCAAATAAACGTTCGACTTCTTCCTCAACATTTGTATGAGGACGGTCTAAAAATGCAACGATCATCGGTAACAAGTTTCCGCGTAAAGGTGAAAACCAACCTGTTCTTTCTTTAATCGCCGACATTGCTCGGCTAAAACTTTCCGCGTCAAACTCGCGTTCCGAAGTGACGTAATACGAAGTAATCGTTAATACAACATCCTTTTCAACAGCCCATCCAGCTAATGACTTTACTTGTTCAAATGTCATTTCAACTTCTCGACAAAAACTTTCAATATGCACGTCACTCAGCTCCTTCTATGTTCAATACGTATTAGCGTATGAATAAGTTTCATTGATATCCATGACAACTTTACTACCATTTCACAAGATAGTAAAGGAACATAAATCAAATTTTTCAACTTTGTTAGGATATCATTGAAAACAAGCAATTCTACAGTGTTTATTATGAAAATGAATGAATCAGTCTTCTTGTTATGTCTTTCAAACCACCATTCATTCATGTTTTTATGAAAAGTGGTAAAATAATATAGACAGATTATGCGTAGATAGGGTGACATAAATGAGAATTAATAAATTTTTAAGTTCTGCTGGGATTGTTTCCCGTCGCGGAGCAGATCAATGGATCGAAGCAGGTCGAATTACGATTAACGGAGAAGTTGCTCAATTAGGAAGTCGTGTAGAAAAAGGAGACGAAGTACGTGCTGATGGTCAACTCGTCAAAACAGAGTCTGAGCTAGTGTATATCGTACTCAATAAACCTGTCGGCATTACCAGCACAACAGAGCGCCATATTGAAGGTAATGTCGTTGATTTCGTCAATCACCCTTTACGGATATTCCATATTGGGCGTCTCGATAAAGATTCAAATGGGTTATTACTATTAACGAATGATGGCGATATCGTCAATGAAATTTTACGTGAAGAACATGGACATGAAAAAGAATATATCGTCACAGTTGATAAGCCAATCACGAAAGACTTTATTCGTCAAATGGAATCAGGCGTTCACATTTTAGGTACGACAACGAAGCCATGTAAAGTCCGTCAACTTGGTGCACGAAAATTCAATATTACATTAACACAAGGACTGAATCGTCAAATTCGCCGCATGTGTTCGGCACTTGGCTATCACGTACAGACGCTACAACGTACGCGGATTTTAAACATTCACCTCGGCGATTTACCCATTGGACAATGGCGTGATTTAACAGATGATGAATTAAAAACGATGTTTAAATTGTTAAACTACGAACCAAAACGATCATAACAAAAAATCGCTTGCATAAATGGTTTGGTGCCATTTTGCAAGCGTTTTTTATATACAGATTCGGAAAAACCTATTAAGCATACGGCTTTGTATGACCTATTCTTATGATATTATGGGACGTCATCTTTCCATCATGGTATAGATTGTGAGACAATTATAGCGTTTTTTTATGCGGATATAAATAATGTGACGGCGGTCACAAGCAAAATGATATAAATAAATGCTTGAAACCCTTTCGGGGAAATTTTATCAAACATTCTTTGGCCAATCCATAATCCAGCAGCAATAAGTGGCAATGCACCTACACTTGCAAGCCATGTCATTTTTGTCGTTCCGGCAAACACCACTTGAATGACTAAACTCACCGCATAAATATATAAGTAAAATGTCAATGTCGTTGCACGTAACACTTCTTTTGACGTCGCTGATCCAGCAAAATAAATCAACAATGGCGGTCCCGGCATACCAATCCCTGTCGTAAATGCTCCTGAGAGCCCACCAACGACGACATCTTTACGGGTGGAGCGTGTAATACGTCGATTCGCAATTAGCAAAATGGTAAATAAAAGCATTAATAGCCCAATTGCAAGTTTTAATTGACGCGCATCTGCCCATAAAAAAATTAGGATCCCTACCCCTAGTCCAGGCACACTTCCAATAATAAATCGTTTTAATATCCCTGTGTCCACATCTTTTTTAATGGTTGAAATTAATGCTAATGAAATCATCAATGAAGCGATTAAGTTAATTTGAATAGCTTCTATTGGCTCGAATATCAGGAGTAGAAAAGGCGTCGCCATAATCGAAAAACCAAAACCTGTACTCGTTTGTAAAATGGAAGCGCACAGCACAATCATCATAAACAGCGCGACGGTCATCTACCTTTCTCCTCTCTTCTTCATCTCTTATACGTTCATTTTGACAGATAACATGCCCCAACACAAAATCAAAACCATGCTTATAGTGGGCATTCGAATGCTTTCTTTAGGCATTGGAGATACTCTTTTAGCCATTGCTCTTCTATTCGGCATTGCACTGCTTATAGTGAGCATTGCGCACTTGCGAGTTGGCATTGAAGCAGAAATTTGGGGCATTGATTTGCTTTCTTTGGACATTGGAGATACTCTTTTAGCCATTGCCTCCTATTCGGCATTGCACTGCTTATAGTGAGCATTGCGCACTTACGAGTTGGCATTGAAGCAGTAATTTGGGGCATTGATTTGCTTTCTTTAGGCATTGGAGATACTTTTTTAGCCATTGCACTTCTATTCGGCATTGCACAAGCTACTCTAATCGTTAAATCAAAAAACTGTTTAGAAAGTCTACTTCACTGACTTTCTAAACAGTCCTCTCTCGGTTTTATTTATACAAGTTCCGGTACTCGTTGGAGCATTGTTCCATGTTGTGCTAAATTCGTATGCCATGAAAATGCTTTTTCTAACACGTGTGGTGTTTGGCCACCTCGCTCTAATGCTTCGTTATAATACTCACGTAATTGTTCACGATACATCGGATGCGCACAGTTTTCGATAATTAATTCGACACGCTCGCGGGGTGCTAAACCACGTAAATCTGCATATCCTTGTTCCGTCACGATCACATCTACATCATGTTCAGTATGATCAACATGAGGCACAAATGGTACGACACTTGAGATTTTCCCATCTTTTGCAATCGACTTTGTTACAAAAATCGCTAAGCGTGCATTTCGTGCAAAGTCTCCTGAGCCACCAATACCATTCATCATTTTCGTTCCAGATACATGCGTAGAATTCACATTTCCATAAATATCTAACTCTAATGCTGTATTAATCGAAATTAATCCTAAACGGCGAATAATTTCTGGATGGTTTGACATTTCCTGCGGACGCATCACAATTTTATCGCGGTAACGATCGAAATTTCCGAATACTTCTTTCATTTTCTCTTCTGATAAAGTAATCGATGCACATGATGCAAAGTTTACTTTTCCAGCATCAATTAAATCAAAAACTGCATCTTGCAACACTTCAGAGTATACTTCTAAATCTTCGAACTCTGACTGAACCATACCATGTAAAACTGCATTCGCAACGGAACCAATCCCTGATTGTAACGGAGCTAGTTTTTCAGTTAAACGACCTGCTGCAATTTCAGCACGTAAAAATGTTAATAAATGTTCCGCCATCACTTCTGTCTCTTCATCCGGCGCAACGATAGTCGATGGTGAATCTTCTTGATGTGTAAACACAATGCCTTTTACTTTTGATACGTCTAGTGGAATGCCAATCGTCCCAATGCGGTCATCTGATTTTGTCAGCGGAATTGGGTCACGTTCTCCTTGCTTATTGACATCATATAAATCATGGAGTCCTTCTAATTCAACAGGCTGTGCTGTATTAATTTCAACAATAATCGACTCTGCATGTTGTGCAAATGCCAATGAATTCCCTACTGAAGTTGACGGAATCAGCATGCCATCCTCTGTAATTCCAACTCCTTCGATAATTGCAAAATCGATTGGCGCTAATACATTCGCGCGAATCATTTCTGCCGTATGCGATAAATGTTGGTCGATAAATAAATGCTCTCCACTATTAATTTTTTGGCGCATTGCCGGTTCAGCCTGGAAAGGTAAGCGTTTATGCACAATGCCTGCTTCTGCAAATAATCGATCAATATCTGAACCGAGTGATGCCCCTGTAAAAACATTCACTTTAAACGATTCAGTTGCCGCACGATCGACTAATGCTAGTGGCACAGCCTTTGCATCTCCTGCTCTCGTAAATCCACTTAACCCCAATGTCATACCATCCTGAATCCAAGACGCAGCTTCTTCCGCCGACGTCACGGCTGTTTGTAATCGTGTATGACGAATTCGTTCCATTCCCTTGTTCATCATAACCCTCTCCTTTTTCGAAACTTTTAGTCAATTATAATGTAAGGGCTTACAACCAAGGGGATTTTTGAATAGAACGAGCAATAAGTACGCTAAAGCACTAAAAACGACTGTTAAAACAGCAATTTTAAAACCCAAGCAATTTTCTGAAGTAACTTGCATATGATTGACTGACTGGAATCTTCGTCCCATCTGTCATCGCTAATGTGAAAGTTGAGTGCGTATCTGGAAAGATTTCTTCTATATGATGCACATTGACGATAAATGAGCGATGGCATCTGATAAATAATTCTCTTGGTAATATGTATTCAAATGCTTGTAATGTATTTTTATGTGTTCCTGTTACATCTTTTGACACGACATATGTTTTACGGTCCTTCACTTCGATATACGTAACATCTTGGAAAGGAAGAGGCTTCCAACCATCCAATGTTCGTACTGTAACAACCGACTTTCCATCTGTATATGCTGGATAAATTGCCAATACAGAACCTGCTATTTCACCATTATTTTCATAAGGAACAGCCATTCCATGATACGGAATGCCAAACACATCACGATGTATAAACTCCGATACTTTTTGGCGTTGGACAATGGCTTTATACGCAAGTGTCCCTTCTTTTAATGCATCTCCGGCTGTAATTTTCAAATCAATTCTTTTACTCGGACGGTAATAAATATACGATTCCGTATTTGTAACCGCAATCGAAATCTCATCTGAAAACAATTCTCCCATAACGTCTAATAATGAACCCATCGTTAAATACTCCACGGCATTCCCTCCCAATACACCATTCTATCATCTATTTACTTTTGGTTTTCATTTTTTCAAACATTTCAAATAAAAAACTTTGACAGTTCCGTTAACTTTGCAGCTATTAAAGGATTTTGTGATAAGATAAATGACAATGGCGTGCTTTATCAATACAACTTCATAATATAGGAGTGGAAGACATGAAAAAACAAGCATTAACACTAGTCATCGCATTACTCGCAATCTTTTTAGTTGCATGTAATAGCGATTCAAGCAAAGATCCAGACAATAAAGACATCAAAAAACAAGTACATGAATATAGCGTTGGCTCTTTTGATGAAACGGTCAATGCATCGATTACATCTCATGAATTAATTGTTCAAGAAGATGGCGTTACAAAAGAGACATATGATTTACCAGCAGATGAGTTTTTTGTATCCATCGCACCATTTGAAACAAAAACGCATGAATGTGCAGTTCATAGTTTAACAGGCTGCCAAGGCGAACTCGTTGAAGAAGTATTTGACGTCCAAATTACAGATGAAAAAGGAAAGAAAATTGTCGATGAAAAAATGACGTCATTGGAAAATGGGTTTATCGACTTATGGTTACCACGTGACCAAGAATTTGCAGTCAAAATTCAAAAAGACGATAAACTTGTCGAATCAACTATTTCTACATTCGAAGGCGATAATACGTGCATTACAACAATGCAATTACTCTAATCACCACTCTGCGAAAGGAATTCCTTTCGCAGTTTTTTATTTATTAAAGGACAAATTCCCATTTCATGGTATACTATATATAGTCTAAAAATTTAGATAATGATAGGAGGAATGAATATGTTCGTTCGAGATTTATATGTAGAATTAAATGACGTCACAGTAGTAAACAATGAGAAAAGTGTAAAAGACGTCTACACCCTTCTCAAAGAAAGTGGCTATCGCTGTATTCCTGTCGTCGATGATGCAGGAAATTATAAAGGAATGATCTATAAAGTTCATTTAATGGAAGATCTGTATGAAAAAGATGGCGCGAATAAAACATCCATTGATCATTTATTATCACATACGGAAACGTATATTACACCACACTCACCATTTTTAAAAGCACTCGTTCAAATTAAAGCATTGCCGTTCATTAGCGTTGTAGAAAACGGTAAGCTAACAGGTATTTTAACGCATAATAAAGTTGAAAGTGTACTAGAAGATGCGTTTGGCGTACATACGGGTGGTATTAGCTTAACCTTATCTTCAATTGAAGCAAAAGGAATGATTGAAAAGCTAACAAAAGTTTTACGTGGTGAAAATATCGAAGGATTATTTACCCTCGATAATGGTTCTGTTGTTGCAAGACGTGTCGTTATTACGTTAGAACGTGGAAAATCTGAAGCTGAAATTGAAAGTATTAAAAATAAACTTGAGCAAAATGGTTTCCGTATCTTACACGCAGAAAACTTAGCACAGCAATAAGAAAAAGTTGAGTGTCGAAATGAATCGAACACTCAACTTTTTTGTTGGATTTTGTTTCACGTGAAACATTTATACACGCCTTCAAGCAATGCATGTTCCTTTTTTACAATAACGACTTGCGCCATTGTCCTTCATTTCTGGGTCATTAATATTGTTCAACCATTTCAACAAAGCGTGTCGCTGCTAATGATAAAGGGACACTGCTTAAATGACATACGCCAATTTCTCGTTTAGGAATTGGATGTGCTAATGTCAGTTCTTGCAATACTCCGGATGATAAATAGTGTTGAGAGAACTCTTTCGTTACACAAGCAATCCCTAAGTTAATATGTGCAAATTCTAATAACAAATCATGTGATCCTAATTCAAATTCAGGGGCTATTTGAACACCTTTTGATAATATAAATTGTTCCACATACCGTCTTGAATTTGATTTTGGTTCCAGAAAAATGAGCGGGTATTTCATTAATTCCTCAAACTCAATTGGACTATCGAGAATATGTTTGTATTTTTCACCACAGACGAATACGTCATGAACATCGATAAAAGGTGTTAATGTTAAAGCGGGATCTTCTAATGGAAAGTTACAGACGACAATATCCACTTCCCCTGCTTTTAAAAATGTAATGAGTTCAGAAGTTGTCCCATTTTCAATTTTCATTTTTACGCCTGGGTATCGATTGTAAAACCGTTCTAAATAGGGCAATAGGAAATGGCGTGAAATGGTATCTCCAACCCCTATTTTTAATTCTCCAGCAGTTAAACTTTTAAACTCAGCCATCTTTTCCTCGCCTGCTTGGAGTAAATTTAGTGCGGAACTTGCATATTCAAATAAATGTTTTCCCTCATCCGTTAACATCACACCTTTGGGACTTCGGTGAAACAGACGAATGTCGAGCTCTGTTTCAAGTTGCCGAATTGCTTGGCTAACAGCTGGTTGTGTCATATATAATGCTTTAGCTGCTTGTGAAAAACTTTTACTCTCCCCTACTTCACAAAACACTTTATACAAATCTAGCTTGCTTACCATATAATCACACCTTATACCTCTTATTTGATATATTAATTTTACTTATATCACTTTTATAGTGTATATTACAAGTAGAACAGTTATACTGTAAGTAAAATTTGGACGTTATAAGGAGAGAATGAACGTGGAGCGAGTAGTAGGAACAGTAGCAAGAGGTCTTCGTTGCCCAATTATTAATGAAGGTGACCAAATCGATCAAATTGTTGTCGATAGTGTATTAACAGCAGCTGAAGTTGAAGGATTAACAATTCAAGATAAAGATATTGTTGCCATTACAGAATCCATCGTTGCACGTGCACAAGGAAACTACGTTACAATCGACCATGTTGCAAAAGACATTGAAGCAAAATTTGGCGATGATACAATCGGTGTCATTTTCCCAATTTTAAGCCGTAACCGTTTCGGGAACTGCCTTCGTGGAATTGCAAAAGGGGCTAAAAAAATCATTATGATGCTTAGCTATCCTGCAGACGAAGTTGGAAATCACCTCGTAGATCTTGATATGTTAGACGAAAAAGGGATTAATCCATGGACGGATGTCTTAACTGAAGAAGTTTTCCGTCATCATTTCGGATATAACAAACATGCATTTACAGGTATTGATTATATTGAATACTACAAGTCCATTGCGGCTGAATTTAACACAGAAATTGAATTTATTTTCTCTAATAAAGCAGAAACCATTTTAGACTATACAAAAACAGTGCTTGCATGTGATGTGCATTCAAGAGCCAGAACAAAACGTATTTTAACAGCAAATGGTGCTGAAAAAGTTTATGCATTAGATGATTTATTAACAGAACCAGTTGACGGTAGCGGCTATAATAAAGAATATGGTTTACTCGGTTCTAATACATCAACTGATGATGGAATGAAATTATTCCCGCGTGACTGTCAACCTGTTGTCGATAGCATTCAACATATGCTACAAGAAAAAACAGGGAAAACGATTGAAGTCATGGTATATGGTGATGGCGCATTTAAAGATCCAGTCGGTAAAATTTGGGAACTTGCAGACCCTGTCGTCTCTCCTGCCTACACTGCTGGTCTTGGTGGACAGCCAAATGAAATTAAATTAAAATATTTAGCTGATAATAACTTCTCACATTTACGTGGAAAAGAGTTACAAGATGCAATCGCAAAATTCATCGATGAAAAAGAAGATAATTTAGTTGGTGCACAAGAATCTCAAGGTACAACACCACGTAAATTAACAGACTTAATCGGTTCATTAGCAGATTTAACATCTGGTAGTGGTGATAAAGGAACACCGATTGTCTTTATTCAAGGATATTTCGATAATTTTACAAAATAATTTCACGCCCCACTTCTGTCAAAGTGGGGTTTTTTAGTAGTTTTTTTATCGTGATTTCCTATATAGTAAAGAGAGGTGATGTCAATGAAATTTAAACGTTATTTTAATGCGCCAAATATTGTGGCGGGAACGACTGTTAAAGAGCCGCTTTTACCGGTTCAAAATAGTATGGCACTGCATACAGGACATGATCCAAAAGCCGTTTTACAAAATAGACTTGCGCTTGCCGACTTACTAGAAGAACCACTCGACCATTTCGTTTGTGCCAATCAAACACATAGCGATCAGTTTTACCGTGTCGAAAAAGTCGATCGCGGACGTGGTGCTGTCTCAATGGAACATGCCATTGGCCATACAGATGCGCTATATACGTATGAACCAAATATTGTCCTTTCAAGCTTTACGGCTGATTGTGTACCAGTTTTGTTCTATCATGAAACGACTGGTTTAATCGGTGCGATTCATTCCGGATGGCAAGGGACGGTAAAAGAAATTACAAAGAAACTGTTTATCCATTTAAAAGAGGCAGAACAATGTGATTTATCAAAAGTACATGTCCAACTAGGAATGGCTCTAAGTCAGGAGAAATTTGAAGTCGACGAAGATGTCTATGTACAGTTTCAACGACTTGGTTATGCCGATGAATGGATGTATGTGAATGAAACAACGCAAAAATACCATATTGACAATCAACGCGTCGTCCAAAAACAATGTGAATTGGCTGGCATTCCAGCTGACAATATTACCATCGATCGTACTTGTACATTTCTTGATGAAGAAGGTTTTTCACATCGACAAGACCGCAATGCTGGACGCCATGTAAGCGTAATTGTAAGAAAGTAATTTAACAGATTAAAGGGGAATGGAATCCATGAAAATTGAACAGGTTACAACCGAACAACAACTTGAGCAAGCTTTTCATATTCGTAAAATTGTATTCGTTGAAGAACAACATGTACCACTAGCGGATGAATTTGATGCATTTGACAATCTCGATAGCGATTGTACACATCTTCTTCTCCTCCATAATCATCAGCCTGCAGGTACTGGTCGTATTCGTACAGTAGACGGCATTGGAAAACTTGAGCGAATTTGTTTATTACCGCAATATCGAGCTTTAGGATTCGGAAAAGAAATTGTACTTGCTTTAGAGGAGATTGCACAACACTCACAACTCCCGGCAGTGAAATTACATGGCCAAACACATGCCGAAAATTTCTATAAAAAACTAGGCTATGAAGCAGCTTCTTCTGTCTTTATGGAAGACGGCATTCCACATTTATTAATGAAAAAAACATTTTAAGACTTCGTATGAGCAGGAGGGATTTCTCATGCAATGTGGTTCGAAATGTTTCATCGTTACAGTTGAAGTAAACGGTAAAACAATTGAAAAAAATATTCGTGCACGGACACCTGTCGCAGCACGTAAAACGATTCGTCAACAATACGGAGATCAAGCGACGATTCTTTCTGCTAAAGAGGATAAAAAATAAAAGCTGTCATAGAAAGTCCAATTCAAGGATTTTCTATGACAGTTTTTCAATTCGGAGATAACGATTTCATTCATAAACCACCCCAATGAGAAATATGAAATCTTTCCTCATCTGGATGGCTTATCGTGTAGAAGACCATACAATATACTTCATTTAATTTGCGCTAAAAAGTGCTTTAAAATATGGGCAGTTAATCCCCAAACAATGCGCTCTTCATACTCATAAAACCATTCTTCAATCATGCGAGTTCCCCATTGATAATGCTCGCCGTTAGCAATTTTGTCAAACGGAAAATCAGCCCCAGGTTCGGGCGTCATTGCAACCAAATGACAAGTTGGCTCGTATTGAAGGAGCCATTTCAATGGAATCGTAAATACCTCTTCTACTTCATCACGATTAAATGCGGTAAAAACATTCGGGTCGTCAATTACGACAGCGAACGGATAAACGACAAAAGTTGGCGACGCGATATATGGACTTAATGCTTCAATGACTTGAATGCGCTCAATGTCTACGCCTAACTCTTCATTCGTTTCCCTTAATGCAGCTGCCATTGGCGATGCATCTGTCGCATCGATTTTCCCACCTGGAAAACTACTATCTCCTGGCTGTTTTCTCATGGATAGCGCACGTTTTTGGAATAAAATATGCCACTTTCCATCTCGTTCAACTAACGGAACGACGACTGCAGAACGAAAGGCTGTTTCTTCCCCAATAAATAACGGTGGGTGTTGTTGTAATTGCTTTTTAATATTGTCTAAAAACAAAGCGATCCCCACATTTCTATCCTATAATACATTCTATCGTACCATGACTTCTGTTCCGCTAAAAGAGAAGACGCCCTTCTCTCTACTTGTTTCTGAAAATCAAGCGCAACTCATCGTCATTATGGGCGATGGGAATACGATCAAAAAAAGCATATGAAATCAACATTTAGATAGTTGATTTCATACGCTTTTTAATTTTCATCGAATATTGTGCTCGTCGCTTTTGCAGTCTCTTCTACAATAATCAATATTATGATTTCAATAATTGCTTCGTTAATTTTCGAACCTCTTTATCCTCTGTCTGTTTTGCTAATGTTGTCAGCGCTAACCTCATACGCTCATTGTTCCAAGAAGCATGCTCCCAATACGTCAGCGCCATTAAAGCTTCAAGTTGCGTCTGTCTAGTCGACGATATTAAGGCTTTTTCAATTAGCGGCAACCCAACAACATCATACATGTAAAGATTTTCAAAAATGACCTGTAAACAAGCCTCATCTTCCTCAGTTAATTGATCGAAATGAAATACATTTGTAGCTATTTGACAAAGTTCTGCAACATCTTGTTGAACACCACTCATCATAATGGATTCGTAAATTGCGATTTGTTTTGGATTTTCAAGCAAATGTTCAAATAACTTCGCAGCAACATTTAATTGATAAAAGGTTGTGATTTCAAGCGCCGCACGATCAAAACGCACATCCAACACATCAACCGCTTCCGATAGCCATTTTCGATCATCTGTAAATAAACGAACAGCTTGTTGTAACGTGCGATGTTCAGCTTCCGTCACCCACTCTTCTTCGTATAACTGTTGCCAATAGTCTTCTTCCTCTAAAAAACGTTCAATAAGTGTTACTGTGTAAAAATGGGTCAATGATGTACAATGTGTTTGTGCATGCCTGACAAAATGTGTTAGTAATGCTGCGCCACGATCTACCTCTTCGATTGAACCACCCGCTGCTTTATGATTCAATACATATTGCAATAAAGTATTCGCATGCTCATACATTTCCGAACTTATCGTTTCTGCTGCAACGATATCAACTAATTGCCCTTTATCTACACATTCAAAAGCAGAATAACCTTCCATTCCATTATGATAATACCCTTCTGTGAGCAACCATTGTCTAATTTCTTCTGTTGACCCTTTTAAATATTCAATCGCATGCATACGTCCCCATCCATACGTATTTTTTGCCAATTCAAATAATCCCTCTTCTGAATCTGAACAACCGTTGTCTAACGCAAATGCGGCATATGCCGTAAACTCTTCATGCTGACCTATTTCCAGTATGAATGAACGATATGCATCACATGATGTACAACCTAATAACACAAGTGCAAACTTCACAACTTCTCTGTCTGCGCCATTTTCTAATAACCAAAATGCTTCCTTTTGGACAGCCTCCTCATCCAATTGACGCTGTTCAAATTGTTCAACAAACGAATCGAAGTAACTTGCAATCGTATCTCCAGTAACCTCTACATACGTTTTCGCACGTGTTTTTTCTGTTGGATGATTCGTTTGGTTTTCCACCAATTTAACAAGTTTTTTCACAAAAAACGGTAACGTCACATCATCATTTAGTTGATCTGCTAATCCCGGTGCAATCTTCGGATGATGTTCATCGTAAACATACGCATCATCTGGCAATGCATCTGTCACTAGTTTTCCATGTTCCCGTAATTGCTGTTGAATAAAAGGCATAATAGGTTCTTTATGTTTCCATGGTATTAAATCAAACTTTTCAACTGCCGTTAACACTTTCTGTCCATCAATTTTAATCGTACAATTGAATTTTATGAGGCCTCCGATTTTCGCGGATATATGTTTCGTCTCGCCTGTTGACGTCGTAAAACTGCCTTTCAATGTCACGTAAGGAATTACATGAGACCATAAAGAAGACCGTGTATTTTGTGCAATCACAACATGATCTACAAGTAATGTTTCTTCTTTCATTCCATTTTGCACGACAATTTCATGACCTTCATACGTTGCAGACCATTTTCTTTCTGCTTCAAGCTCAACGTCTTTCATCAGATTACGCAAATCTCTTTTTATTTCATTTTTCAAACTCATGGCATTTTCCCCTGACATTGTTTTTCATTATTATATACTTGTTCGGGCGGATTTGGTATATATTTTTGATTTTATTGATTAATATAAAAGATTACCTAAATGTGCTCCTATCCTGATGGATGCACATGAAAAAAAAGTTGTCACAGAAAGCCTGTTTTCAAAGACTTTCTGGACAACTTTTTCTATTATCCAATCGCAACCATTCGATCAATGGATTTTTTAGCTTTCTTAGCTGTTTCTTTATCGACAGTAATTTCAAATGTGTTTTCTTTCAATGCTGTTAACACTTTTTCTAACGTAATCATTTTCATAAACGGGCACACAGCTTCAGGATTTGCCGCTAAAAAGCGCTTATCTGGATTTTGTTTTTCCATTTGATGTAAAATTCCTACTTCCGTTGCCACAATAAACTCTTCCGCAGTCGAATCTTTTGAATGCTTTAACATATTTCCCGTCGATAATATATGTGTTTTCTCTTTCGGTAAAATCCCTTCCGACTGTAAATACATATTGGACGTGGAACAACCACATTCTGGATGTACGAGTAATTCCGCATGCGGATGTTTCTCCATCACATCTTCAACTTGATGTGAATGAATACCTGCATGCACATGACATTCCCCCATCCAAATATGCATATTCTCTCGGCCTGTTTCATTTTGAACGAATGAACCAAGAAACATATCTGGTAAAAACAATATCTCTTGATCTTCTGGGATTGATTGAACAATTTCCACCGCATTGGATGACGTACAACAATAATCTGTTTCCGCTTTCACATCAGCCGTCGTATTCACGTACGAAACAACAACTGCACCTGGATGTTCTTTTTTCCATTCCCGTAATTGTTCCGCAGTAATTGAATCTGCCAACGAACATCCCGCTTCTAAATCTGGTAATAATACCGTTTTTGTTGGATTTAAAATTGCTGCTGTTTCTGCCATAAAATGAACCCCACAGAAAACAATCACATCAGCTGTTGTTTCTTCTGCAGCCCTTGCTAACGCTAATGAATCACCAAGTACGTCCGCAATATCTTGAATTTCCGGTAATTGATAATTATGTGCTAATATAATCGCATTTCTTTTCTTTTTCCACACTTCAATCTCTTCCATCATCGTACGATTTTTTTCTGCAATCATCATCTTATTGCTCCCCCTCTATTTGTACAATGGCACTTATATCTAATGCTTGATATGCATGGGTTAAACATCCTAATGAAATATAATCAACGCCCGTTGTACCATACGCTTCCAACTGTTCAAGTGTAATGCCGCCCGACGCTTCTGTAATAATTGTTGGTGGTACAAGTGCTAGCAGTTCTTTTATCTCTTCTGGCGAGCGGTTATCGAACATTATAATATCCACACCAGCAACAACCGCTTCTTTAACTTGTTCAGCGCTTTCTGTTTCAACTTCAATCTTCACCATATGTCCAACGCTTTTGCGTACTCGCTCAACTGCTTTCGTAATCGAACCACAAAAATCAATATGATTGTCTTTAATCATGACCCCGTCATATAAACCCATTCGATGGTTAAAACCCCCACCACAGCGAACCGCGTACTTTTCAAATAGTCTAAAACCCGGCGTTGTCTTACGCGTATCACAAATACGTGTATGCGCGCTATGTAAACGCGTTACTGCATCTTTCGTTAATGTTGCAATGCCACTCATTCTTTGAATGATATTTAAGACAACGCGTTCGCCAGTCAATAATGCTTGAACACGTCCTGTCACTTTCGCTAGCTGTTGGCCCTTCGTAATCGTTTCACCGTCTTTGACAAATAACGAAATGCTCACATTCGAATCTATCATTGAAAACCCTGTTGAGATGACCATTTCTCCAGAAAAAATCCCCTTTTCTTTTGCTAATAAAATAAGCGTTCCCGTCGTGTCCTCCTCAAAAACGGCCTGTGTCGTCACGTCATAATCTCCAATATCTTCTGCTAAAAACTGCTCCATCATTGATCGCAACTTCACTTTATTCATTGCATATCAAAGCCCCTTTATAAAAAAATAAAACAAACTGTCTTGACACCTATCTTTACATATTTTTTATAAAAATACAATATCATTTGTTGAATTGCCTTATTTTTAACTTCTTTTGTTTAATAATGAATGATGTTGATACCTACAAGTTTTTGGGCGATATCTACAAGTTCTCGCTGTTTACCTGCAAATCAATTGGAAATACCTACAAATTTCTATGCACTACCTACAAACCGGGTGGATTCCTACAACTTTGGGTGCGGTATCTACAAGTTCTAGATCCATATCTACAAATCAATCGGAGATACCTATAAATTTCTACGCACAATCTACAAACCGGGTGGATTCCTACAACTTTTGGTGCGGTATCTACAACTTCTGGATCCATATCTACAAATCAATCGGAGATACCTACAAATTTCTACGCACGATCTACAAACCGGGTGGATTCCTACAACTTTTGATGCGGTATCTACAACTTCTGGATCCATACCTACAAATCAATTGGAGATACCTACAAATTTCTACGCACTACCTACAAACCGGGTGGATTCCTACAACTTTGGGTGCGGTATCTACAACTTCTGGATCCATATCTACAAATCAATTGAAGATACCTACAAATTTCTACGCACTATCTACAAACCGGGTGGGTTCCTACAACTTTGGGTGCGGTATCTACAACTTCTGGATCCATATCTACAAATCAATTGGAGATACCTACAAATTTCTACGCACTATCTACAAACCGGG
>ERZ808040.263-NODE-263-length-50270-cov-6.122168_pt1 | contig 50270 bp, 46 predicted proteins | sample MGYA00380191_ERZ808040 | MGnify/ENA primary metagenome ERZ808040 (study PRJEB31490, sample SAMN06133395) | mouse gut metagenome | isolation source: J6 | host: mice | place: China: Chengdu | collected 2015-05 ...
CTCTTTTCTTTGAAAAGAAAAAAGGAAGCGAAAAAAGAAACTTTTAGACTGCTGTCTATTTGTCTGCAATAGCTTACGTGGCCGGGCGGAAACCTTCCAGTTTCCACTCGGCCACGAGTTTTTATATGTTCTCTTTTACCTGGGTTCTACGGTTGGTCCGTTACCGGGCGCACACTTTTCAGTGCCGGTCAACCAGCCGTCAGCGGGTCAAAAGTTTCTTTTTGCCTACTTTTTCTTTACAAAGAAAAAGTAGGTCACTTCTCCTCGTCCAGCTCGAACTCAGGGCCGAATTCCAGCGTGCCGGGCCCGCGGACCTCGCTCAGCTCCGGCTCCAGCGCGGGCTGGGGCTTCACGGTGGTGCACCGCCCGTTGAGGACGCCTCCGTCCTCCACCACCAGGGAGGCCGTGGCCACATCGCCGTCCAAGCTGCCGGAGGACTCCAGGCGCATGTGCTCCCGGGCGTGGATATTGCCCTCCACCCGGCCCGCCACACGGACCACGTCCGCCGCCACAGGACCCCGGATCAGGCCAGACTCCGTCACAATCACCGCCCCGGTCATGTCAAACTCGCCCTCCACGACGCCCTCCACCTGGACCACGCCCTCGCCCCGAAGCGTACCGGTCAGCGTAATGCCCTGGGCAATGACAGTGCTGCCCGCCCGGACAGGGGCCGGGGCACTCACCGGCTCCTCCTGAGGCATGGCCGGGACCTCTGCCGGGGAGTCAATTTTCTGCATTCCAAAAAAACCCATTGCGACCTCACCTTTCCTTAATGGGAGAGGCTGGAAACCCGCCTGCAGCAAGGCTTTCGCTCTCCTGCTTGTGCCCTCCATACTAGCACAGGCCAAAGGAAATTTCAAGTCTGAATATGGTTCTGCCGCGTTGAAATTACCGCTCCACCAACCGCCTGCGGAACAGCCACACCGCCAGGGCCAGCACCCCCGCCGCCCAGGCGGACACCCACAGCAGGTGCCCAGGCAGAGCGGCCCAGTCCCCCGCCAGGGCGGCTTTGGCCCCGTCCGCGCCGTGGACGAAGGGGAGGGCGTAGGCGATCTTCTGGAACGCTCCGCCCACCAGGGACAGGTCGAACCAGATCCCCGCCAGCCAGGCGGTCACATTGGTCAAAATGGCCCCGCACATGCCGCCCACCTGTTTGTCGTTGAACAGGGTGCCGCACAGCAGCCCCAAGGCGATGAACAGCAGCGCGGAGGGCAGCAGAGACAGCACCACAGCCAGCAGGTTCCAGCTCAGCGGGAGGCCCAGCGCCACCGCCGCCCCCAGGCAGATGGCGCTCTGCCCCGCCGCCATGGGCAGCATGGGCAGCAGGTAGCCCAGCAGGAAGTCGGAGGCGGTCATGGGGGAGGCCGCCAGCCGGGCCAGGAAAGCGGTGGAGCGGTCCTTGGCCAGCAGCAGCCCGGAGAACAGCGCCAGGAAGGTCAGCCCGAACAGGGCGATGCCCGGCGCCAGGGTGTCCAGCTCAAAAATGCGCACCGGGACATTTCGCTGAATCACGTTCATCAGCACCAGCAGGACCAGAGGGAAGCCCAGCCCGAAAAACAGAGTCAGCGGGTCCCGAAACAGCTCCTTCCCGTTTCGCTTGGCAAATGCCCGCACTCTCATGACGCCGCCCCCCCTTCCGCCAACGCCACAAAGGCGTCCTCAAAGCTCTCACAGCCCGCCAGGGCCTTTAACTCCTCCGCCGTCCCCACCGCCTGAAGGCGGCCCTGGTTCATGATTCCGATCCGGTCGGCCAGGGCCTCCGCCTCCTCCAGGTAGTGGGTGGTCAAAATGATGGCGGTATGCCCCTTCAGCCCCCGGATAACGCCCCACAGCTCCCGCCGGGCCAGCACGTCCAAGCCCAGGGTGGGCTCGTCCAGAAACAGCACCTCCGGCTGGGACACCAGGGCCATGGCGATGGACAGCCTCCTCTGCCAGCCGCCGGACAGGGTCTTGGCACGCCGCTTGGCCCACTCCCCCAGGCCCAGCTGGGCGGTCACCTGATCCACCCGCTCCCTTGGGCGGCCGTACACCCCCGCCATCAGCTCCAGATTTTCCGCCACGGTGAGGTTGGGGGCCACGGCGGTCTCCTGGGGGGACACCGCCAGGATTTCTTTGGCCCTGTGGCTGTCCGTTTTCACACTATGCCCCATGAGCCGGGCGTCCCCCTGGGTGGGGGCGCACAGGCAGGAGAGCATTTTGATGGTGGTGGACTTCCCCGCCCCGTTCACCCCCAGCAGAGCGAACAGCTCCCCCGCCGGCACCGTGAGCTCCAGCCGGTCCACCACCGGTTGGCCCCCGTACTCCTTGGTGAGGCTCAAGATCTCAATGGCGTTCACTTTGGTCCCTCCTTCTCCTGCTCCTCCTGGGCCTTTCGGGCCTGCCGGATGGACTCGTCCATAAAGTCGATCATGCCGTCGAAGGCCACGATGGCGATGCCCTTCTTCTTATCAGCCATCAACAGCAGGTTGTCCCCCGGCTCGATCTCAAACAGCTCCCGCACCTCCTTGGGGATGACGATTTGCCCCTTGTCCCCCACCCGGACGGTGGAGAGAAACTGATCCCTGGGTAATTTCAGCTTCACGGCAACTCCTCCTATCAGTTATACTTTTCCCACTTAGTATAACTCAAGAAACCGCCCTTGTCAAGCGTCTAATTTCTCCCGCCGCCGCATAGGATGCAGGGAGGTGAAGCGTATGCGAAAGAAAAGGACAACCCGGCCCTTGGCCCGGGGACTGCGGACCGGGGCGGCGGTGCTGGTGGGGGCGCTGGCGGTGTGGCTGGCCTGGCTGGTGGGCGACCCCGCCGCCGCCCTGGACCAGCTCCGGGAGTGGGCGGGCAGCGCCCAGGTGTCCCTGGCCCTGCTGTCGGCGGAACTGGGGCTGGAGGAAAACCCGTCGGGCCTGTCCCGCTGGGACAGGCTGGTGCTGGCCCAGTCCTCCCTGCTGGGGGGCGTGCTGTCCTCCCCCGAGCCGAAGCAGAGCGCCCCGCCCCCATCGGAGAGCGGCGACCTGCTGGAGCTGGACCCCCCCGGCGAGGACGAGGAGCCCAGCGCCTCCCTGCCCTCCGCCGACGCCCCCGAGGGCATCATCCCCAAGACCATGATGGCGGGCTCCTCCGCCAAATACGTCACATCGGGGAACGTGTCCGTCTACAACCACACCGACTACCCCGTGGACATCCCCGCCCTCATTGAAAACGCCCCAAAGCTGTCCACCACCGTGGAGGGCCCCAAGGTGCTCATCTACCACTCCCACGCCACCGAGTCCTACACCATGGAGGGCACGGACGTGTACGAGCCCAGCGGCGACCACCGCACTCTGGACACCAACTATAACATGGTCCGGGTGGGGGAGGAGATGAAGGCGGTGTTCGAGGCGGCGGGCATCGGCGTGGTCCACGACACCACCCTGTACGACTACCCCAGCTACAACGACGCCTATAACCGCTCGGTGCAGGGGGTGGCGGAAAACCTGAAAAAGTACCCCTCCATCGTGCTGGCCCTGGATGTCCACCGGGACGCCCTGGTGGCCAGCGACGGCACCATTTATAAGGTGGTGGCGGGGACGGTGGACAACTGCGCCCAGGTGATGATGGTGATGGGCAGCGACGCCACCGGCCAGGTCCACCCCAACTGGAAGGTGAACCTGGCGCTGGCGCTGAAGATCCAGTCGGCGCTGAGCGGCAAGTGGTCCACTCTGGCCCGGCCGCTGGTGCTGCGGCCCACCCGGTTCAACCAGCACCTGTCCACGGGGATGCTGTTGGTGGAGGTGGGCACCCATGGGAATACTCTGAGCGAGGCCATCACCGCGGCGCGGCTGTACGCCCGGACGGTGGTGGAGCTGATGGAGATGGGAGAGGGGGATGAAGAGGCGGGGAGCGCCGGCTAGGCCGGCGCTCCCCGCGCAAGAACCTGTATTTCCAACTGAAGCCGCTGCGTTTGCCGTCTGACGTCACACCCGGGCCGCGCCGCTGCTTCGGGCGGCCTCCGCCACCGCCCGGGCCACCGCCGGACACACCCGCTGGTCGAAGGCGGCGGGGATGATATAGTCGGGGGAGAGCTCCTCCGGCCCCACCAGCTCCGCCAGGGCCCGGACGGCGGCCTGCTTCATCTCCTCGTTGATGTCGGAGGCCCGCACGTCAAAGGCACCCCGGAACACCCCGGGGAAGGCCAGCACGTTGTTGATCTGGTTGGGGAAATCACTGCGGCCGGTGCCCACCACCGCCGCCCCGGCGGCTCTGGCCAGATCGGGCATGATCTCCGGGGTGGGGTTGGCCATGGGGAACAGGATGGGGCCGGGGGCCATGGACCGGACCATATCCTGGGTGACGATGCCCGGCGCGGACACGCCGATGAACACGTCCGCGCCCTTCATGGCCTCCGCCAGCCCGCCCCGGGTGAGGGCGGGCCTTGTCATGTCCGCCAGCTCGGCCAGGGCCGGGTCGCGGTCCAGGCCGGGCCGTCCGGGGTAGACGATGCCGTTGATGTCGCACAGCACGGCGCGGCGCAGGCCCATGGACCACAGCAGCTTGAAAATGGCCGTTCCGGCGGCGCCTGCCCCGGACATAACCAGTTTGACTTCGTCCAGCCGCTTTCCCACGAGCTTCAAGGCGTTGGACAGCGCCGCCGCCACGATGATGGCGGTGCCGTGCTGGTCGTCGTGGAAGATGGGGATGTCGCACCGCTCCTTCAGCTTCCGCTCGATCTCGAAGCAGCGGGGGGCGGAGATATCCTCCAGGTTCACTCCTCCGAAGGACCCGGCCAGCAGGGCCACGGTGTTGACGATCTCGTCCACATCCTTGGAGCGCACGCACAGCGGCACGGCGTTTACCCCGCCGAAGGCTTTGAACAGCACGCATTTGCCCTCCATCACAGGCATACCTGCCTCGGGGCCGATGTCGCCCAGGCCCAGCACGGCGGTGCCGTCGGTGACCACGGCCACGGTGTTCCAGCGGCCGGTGAGCTCATAGCTTTTGTTGATGTCCCTCTTGATTTCCAGGCAGGGCTGGGCCACCCCGGGGGTGTAGGCCAGCGAGAGGGACTGCCGGTCCTTGACCTCCATCTTGGGCACGGTGTCCAGCTTGCCCCGCCACTGGTAGTGGAGCCGCAACGATTCTGCCGCGTAGTCCATAAAAACGCCTCTTTTCTGTTTTTTCAGGAAAAAGTATAGCACACAACAGCCCCGATGGCAAGCAGAGCCCCGCCGGAAAATCCGGCGGGGCTCTGTGCGGGTCGGTCCATCCGTCCCTATGGGTCTATCCTCGCGCTTACTCTCACGCTGTGCAGACGGCTGACCGCTTGGTCGCTTTCCCTCCGACTCGGCCTGGCCTGCGGGGCGCACGGCGCCCCTCCGCTCGGCCTCGCTCCGGTCCATCCGTCCCTATGGGTCTATCCTCGCGCTTACTCTCACGCTGCACCTGCTCGCGACGCGGTTCTAAGCCCTCCGACTTCGGGAAAACCCTGCCAGGGCTTTCGCCCTTTCGGTTTTTCCCTGCGCTTCGGTCTTAGCCCGCTGCTCGCGACGGCTCCGCGCTTAAATTCCCTGCCACAGCATGGCGTCGGCCACCTTCAGGAACCCGGCGATGTTGGCGCCCGCCTGAATATTCCCCTTCATGCCGTACTTCTCGGCGGCGGCGGCACAGGCGGCGTAGATGCCCTCCATAATGCCCTTCAGCTTGGCGTCTACCTCCTCAAAGGTCCAGCTCAGCCGCTCGCTGTTCTGGCTCATTTCCAGGCCGGAGGTGGCCACGCCGCCGGCGTTGGACGCCTTGGCGGGAGCGAACAGGATGCCCGCGGCCTGATAGGCGGCGATGGCGCCGGGGGTGGAGGGCATGTTGGCGCCCTCAAACACGCCCATGCAGCCGTTGGCGATGAGGGCCTTGGCGCTGGCCTCGTCGATCTCGTTCTGGGTGGCGCAGGGCAGGGCGATGTCGCAGGGGATGGTCCAGATGCCCGAGCAGCCCTCCACATATTTGGCGGAGGGGACGTAGTCCAGGTAGGTCTTGATGCGGGCCCGCTTGACCTCCTTGATCTCCTTGATGACCTTATAGTCGATGCCGTTTTCGTCCACAATGTAGCCGTTGGAGTCGGACATGGCCACCACCTTGCCCCCCAGCTGGGTGCACTTCTGGTTGGCGTAGATGGCCACGTTGCCCGAGCCGGAGATGACTACCTTCTTGCCCTGGAAGGACTGGCCGTTGTCCCGGAGCTGGGCGTCGGCAAAGTAGCACAGGCCGAAGCCGGTGGCCTCGGTGCGGGCCAGGGAGCCGCCGTAGCTCAGCCCCTTGCCGGTGAGCACGCCGGTGAACTCGTCCCGGATTTTCTTGTACTGGCCGAACAGGAAGCCGATCTCCCGGGCGCCCACGCCGATGTCTCCGGCGGGCACGTCGGTGTCCGGGCCGATGTGGCGCTGCAACTCGGTCATGAAGGACTGGCAGAACCGCATGACCTCGCCGTCGCTCTTGCCCTTGGGGTCGAAGTCGGAGCCGCCCTTGCCGCCGCCCATGGGCAGGGTGGTGAGGGAGTTCTTGAAAATCTGCTCAAAGCCCAGGAACTTGATGACGGACAGGTTGACGGTGGGGTGGAACCGCAGGCCGCCCTTATAGGGTCCGATGGCGGAGTTGAACTGCACCCGGTAGCCCCGGTTTACCTGGACCTTGCCGGAGTCGTCCACCCAGGGCACCCGGAACATGACGATGCGCTCGGGCTCCACAATGCGGCCGATGATATTCTGCCGCTCATAGCGGGGGTCGGCCTCCACCACGGGCTCCAGGGATTCCAGCACCTCCTCCACGGCCTGGAGGAACTCGGGCTCATGGGCGCTCTTTTTCTTCAGATCGTCCAGAACGGACAGCAGGTAGGCGTTTTTGATCGACATCGTTGTCAGCATCCTTTCTTCCTTGAAGGTGGGGCTTGATTACAATGCACTATTTTACACCGCTAAAGTGAATTTTGCAAGACCGAGAGTGAAAAATTGCAAAAACGTTTTTCACAAAAAATTTTGGCGAAGGAGGGGCCTTTTTGGAGGCCCCGTGTCGGGGCGGATCTGAGCCGCCGCCTCCGGCGGAGTGGAAGCTCAGGAGCGCTTCCAGGCGCTGCTGCTGAACAGCACCAGGATGGGGAACATCTCCAGCCGCCCCAGAATCATGGCGAAGGACAGCACCAGCTTGCTCAGCACGGAAAAGGCGGAGAAGTTTCCCGCCGGCCCCACCAGCTCCAGGCCGGGCCCCACATTGCTGATGCAGGTGATGACCGCCGTGAGGGTGGTGCCGAAGGAGAAGTTGTCCAGCCCCACCACAATGGCCATGCCGAACACCAGAAAGAGGTTGGCGACAAAATAGCACTGTGCGGTTCGGATGGCGCTTTCGGTTACGGTGGCCCCGTCCAGCCGGACGACGGACACCGCTCTGGGGTGGACGATGGAGCGCACCTCCCGGGCGGCGGAGCGGATGAGAATCAGGATTCGGCCGCATTTGATGCCGCCGCCGGTGGACCCGCCGCAGGCCCCGATGAAGGTGAGCACCACCAGCAGCATCTTGGAGAACTCGGGCCACAGGTCGTAGTTGTCGGAGGAAAACCCGGTGGTGGACACGATGGACGACACCTGGAAGGCGGCGTAGCGGACGCAGTCCGCCGCCGTGGCGTACACATCGCGGATGTTCCAGGCGATGGCGGCGGTGGATACCGCCACCATAATCAGGAAAAACCGCAGCTCGTCGCTCTTCAGGGCCTGACGGACTTTCCCCGTAAGGATGAGAAAGTACACCGAGAAGTTGACGGAGAACAGCAGCATGAACACCGTGATGATGATCTCGACGGCGGGGCTGCCAAAGGCGCCCACGGAGGCGTTCCGCCCGGAGAATCCGCCGGTGCCCGCGGTGGACATGGCGTGGGTGACGGCGTCGTACCAGTTCATCCCCGCCGCCCGCAGCAGCAGGGTTTCCAGCACGGTGAGGGCGAGGTAAATTGTGTACAGGATTTTGGAGGACTGGGAGGCCCGGGGCACCAGCTTGCTCTTCACCGGGCCGGGGCTCTCCGCCCGGATCAGGAAGTTGGAGCTGATCCCCAGAAAGGGGAGAAGGGCGGCGGTGAGGATCAGCACCCCCATGCCTCCCAGCCAGTGGGTGAAGGACCGCCAGAACAGCAGCCCCATAGGGAGGCCCTCAATGGCGGTGAGGATGGTGGCGCCGGTGGTGGTGAAGCCGGAGATGGTCTCAAAAAAGCAGTCGATAAAGGGCCCGAACCGCCCGGAGAACCAGAAGGGCAGCGCGCCGAATATGCCGAACAGCACCCAGATGAGGCCCACGGTGAAGAAGCCCTCCCGGGCGAAAAAGTCCGGCCTGGGCCGAAAGAGAAACACCGGCACGGCCGCCGCGGCCAGGATCAGCAGGATGGCGAACAGGAAGGGGACGGGGCTTTCCCCGTAGGCCAGAGACACCCCCATGGGGACCAGCATGGCCGCCGCCTCGATGAACAGGGACAGGCCCGTGATGCGCAGCACCAGTTTGAAGTTCATGCCGTCAGCCTCCCGCGCCCAGGCCGCCGTCGGCGTAAATGTCGTTCAGGTCCAGAATTCCGCTGTCCCGGGCTATGATGATCACGTCGTCTCCCTGCTCCAGACAGGTGGAGCCCTCGGGAATGATGACCCGCCCGCCCCGGACGATCACCGCCACCAGCACGCCCCGGCGCAGCTTCAGATCCTTCAGGGGCACGTGCAGGTTCCGGGTGGCCGGGGTGACCAAAAACTCCATGGCCTCGGCCTTGCCCCCGGCGATGCGGTACAGGGCGTTCATCACCGTGCCCTTGGAGTTTTGCAGGCCCCGGATGAACCGCAGGATGAGCCCGGCGGTGGCCAGCTTGGGGGACACCACCGACTCCACCCCGGCGGACCGGGCGATGGCCGTGTAATTCTGACGGCTGGATTTGGCCACCACCTTGGGGACGCCCGCCTGGTGGGCGTAGAGGGAGATGATGAGGTTGTCCTCGTCCCGGTCGGTGAGGGCCACGAAGGCGTCGCTGGACGCCATGCGCTCCTCGGTGAGCAGCTCCGGATCGGTGCCGTCCCCGTGGATGATCAAGCTGCGGGGGAACTCCTCCGCCAGCGTCCGGCAGCGCTCCTCCCCCTTTTCCACCACCTTGCAGCTCATGCCCAGCCGCTCCAGCTGGAGCAGCAGGTAGAAGGCGATGCGCCCGCCGCCGATGATGAATACGGAGCGGATGCGGTGGGTCTGGCGGCCCAGCAGCTTGAAAAACTGGTGGATGCCGTTGGGGGTGCCCGCCACGGACACCCGGTCGCCCACGTTCAGCACGGAGGCGCCGTTGGGGATAAACACCTCGTCCTTCCGCTCCACGGCGCACAGGAGCATGGGCAGGCCCTGAATTTTGGAGGACAGGGCGGCCAGGGCGCGGCCCGCCAGGAAGTCCCCCTCCTGGACGGTGAAGGACACCAGCTCCACCCGGCCCCGGGCGAAGGAGTCGATATTGGCGGCGCTGGGAAACCGCAGCAGGCGGGAAATCTCGGTGGCGGCGGTCAGCTCCGGGTTGATGAGCATGGTGATGCCCAGATCATTTTTCAGCGTATCCAGCTCCCGGACGTACTCCTTGCCCCGGACCCGGGCCACCGTATAGGCCACGCCGATGTTGTGGGCGCAGTGGCAGCACAACAGGTTGATCTCGTCGGAGGCGGTGGCGGCGATGAGCACGTCGGTGTCTCCGGCGCCCGCCTCCATCAGCACGTCGCGGGAGACACAGTTGCCCTTCAGACACATGACGTCCAGCTGGTTGGACAGGCGGTCCAGGGTGGGGCCCGAGACGTCCACAATGGTGACGTTGTGGCCCTCGCCGGCCAGGTGCTCGGCCAGGGTGGCGCCCACCTTTCCGCCGCCCGCGATGATAATGGTCACGTCAAATCAACTCGTTTCCTTGATGATCGGGACACAATGGAAGGCATTATATCACAGCGGACACAGGAAAGCAACCGCCGGGCTCAGAACAGCCCGCTGATGACTCCGTTTTCGTCCACGTCGATCTTCTCGGCGGCGGGGACTTTGGGCAGGCCCGGCATGGTCATGATGTCCCCGGTCTGTACCACCACAAAGCCGGCCCCGGCGGACACCTTCACCTTGGACACGGTGACGGTAAAGCCCTCCGGACGGCCCAGCCTGGCCGGGTCGTCGGACAGGGAATACTGGGTTTTGGCCATGCACACCGGCAGCCCTCCGAAGCCCATGGCCTCCAGCCGGTCCAGCTCCCTGGAGGCGGCGGCGGACCAGCTCACCCCGGCCCCGCCGTAAATGCGCTGGACGATGGCCTCAATCTTGTCCCGCAGGGGCATATCCAGCTCGTAGGCGAAACGGAACCGGTGGGGCTGCTGGCACAGGCGCAGGACTTCCTCCGCCAGCTCGATGCCGCCCTGGCCGCCCCTGCCCCACACCTCGGACAGGGCCACGTTGACCCCCAGCTCCCGGCACCGGTCCCGGATGAGGGCCAGCTCGGCGTCGGTGTCGTTGACAAAGCGGTTGATGGCCACCACGCAGGGCAGGCCGTACACCTGGGTGATGTTTTCCACATGCTTGAGCAGGTTGGGCAGGCCCTTCTCCAGGGCCTCCAGGTTTTCCGCCCCCAGATCGGCCTTGGCCGCGCCGCCGTTGTATTTCAGCGCCTTCACCGTGGCCACGATGACCACCGCGCTGGGGTCCATCCCCGCCGCCCGGCACTTGATGTCCAGGAACTTTTCCGCCCCCAGGTCCGCGCCGAAGCCCGCCTCGGTGACCACGTAGTCCGCCAGCTTCAGGGCGGCGTCGGTGGCGGACACGGAGTTGCAGCCGTGGGCGATGTTGGCGAAGGGCCCGCCGTGGACCAGGGCGGGGGTGTTCTCCAGAGTCTGGACCAGGTTGGGCTTGATGGCGTCCTTCAGCAGGGCGGCCATGGCCCCCTGGGCCTTCAGGTCGGCGGCGGTGACGGGCCTGTCGTCATAGGTATAGCCCACGATGATCCGGGCCAGCCGCTCCTTCAGGTCCTTCAGGTCGGAGGCCAGACACAGCACCGCCATGATCTCGGAGGCCACGGTGATGTCGAAGCCGTCCTCCCGGGGCACCCCCTGCATCCGGCCGCCCAGGCCGTCCACGATGTTCCGCAGCTGGCGGTCGTTCATATCCACGCACCGCCGCCATGTGATCTTCTTCACGTCGATGCCCAGGGCGTTGCCCTGCTGGATGTGGTTGTCCAGCATGGCGGCCAGCAGGTTGTTGGCCGCGCCGATGGCGTGAAAGTCTCCGGTGAAGTGGAGGTTGATGTCCTCCATGGGCACCACCTGGGCGTAGCCGCCCCCGGCGGCCCCGCCCTTCACGCCGAACACCGGGCCCAGGGAGGGCTCCCGCAGGCACAGAAGGACGTTCTTGTCCAGCCTGCTCAGCGCGTCCGCCAGCCCCACGCTGGTGGTGGTCTTGCCCTCCCCGGCGGGGGTGGGGTTGATGGCGGTGACCAGAATCAGCTTTCCCTTCCTGGGCCTGTTCCGCAGGGGGCCGATGTCAATCTTGGCCTTTACCCGGCCGTAGTGCTCCAGCAGGGCTTCCTCAATGCCCGCCTGGGCGGCCACCTGGCTGATGGGCAGCATGCTGGCGCCCTGGGCGATCTCAATGTCGGTTTTCATGGCGTGTCCTCCTCATGTTTGGTTTTCATAATAGCGGTCATAACTCCTGATACGGAGAGTTATCCACAACTTCCACAAGGTTTTCAACAGCTTCAACACTTAGGGCCCCAGCTGCTTCGGGCGAACTTACATATTTATACACAGCGGGAAATTTTAGTTTTATCACCGGTTAAAGCGCCGGAAAAGTTTACATAACAATAGGAATTAACACTTGGAAATGTCCAGGCTGGCCTTGGCGTTCAGTTCCCAACCGGCGGTGCGGCCCGCCAGGTACTCGTAGTACCCCTGGCTTCCGATCATGGCGGCGTTGTCGCCGCACAGCGCCAGCGGCGGGAGCCACAGCGCCGCCCCCGCTTTCTCACAGGCCCGCTCCAGGTCGGCCCGGATGCGGCTGTTGGCGGCCACGCCCCCCGCCACGGCAATTTTGTGATAGCCCGTCATACGGTCGGCCTCCATCACCCGGGGGATCAGGGAGTCGGACACGGCGGCGGCAAAGGAGGCCGCCAGGTCGTGGAGGTCCAGCGCCTCCCCCTTCTGCCGGGCGTTGTGGATGGTGTTGAGCACCGCCGTTTTGAGGCCGGAGAAGGACATGTCCAGGGGGTGGTCGGCCACGTGGGCCCGAGGGAAGGAGTACGCCTTGTCGTCGCCCCCCCGGGCCATTTGATCCATGGGTCCGCCGCCGGGGTAGCCCAGGCCCAGCACCCGGGCGGTCTTGTCGAAGCACTCGCCCGCCGCGTCGTCCCGGGTGGAGCCCAGCACGGCAAACTGGGTGTAGTCCTTCACATCCACAATGGCGGTGGTGCCGCCGGACACGCACAGGCACAGGAAGGGGGGCTCCAGGTCGGGGTGCGCGATGTAGTTGGCGGCGATGTGCCCCCGGACGTGGTGGACGGGGATCAGCGGCACCCCCAGCCCGAAGGCGGCGGACTTGGCGAAGGACACCCCCACCAGCAGCGCGCCGATGAGGCCGGGGGCGTAGGTGACGGCAATGGCGTCGATGTCCGGCTTGGACAGCGCCGCCTGCCGCAGGGCCTCGTCGGCTAAGCCGGAGATGGCCTCCACGTGCTTGCGGGAGGCGATCTCAGGCACTACGCCGCCGTAGATGGCGTGCATGTCCGCCGAGGAGGCGATGACGGAGGACAGCACAGTCCGGCCGTCCCGGACCACGGCGGCGGCGGTCTCGTCGCAGGAGGATTCAAAAGCCAGAATGTTCATGAAAGCACCCTTTTCTGTGAATTTAGCAGATCATTTTGCCCGGCCATGTGCTGCCCTCTCCCCGGTTCCATGCCGCGCTGATAATATCGGGAGGAAACGCCGTCCTCCACGAACTCCTCCACCAGCCGGAAGCCGTTTTTTTCCAGCACCCGGACGGAGGGGAGGTTGCCGGAATAGGTGAACGCGCCCACAGTCTTCAGGCCGTATTTCCCCGCGATTTCGGAGAGGAATATGCGCAGGGCCCTGGAGGCGATGCCCCGCCCCCAGAGCGATGGCTCGAACACGCAGCAGCTCACCATGGCGCCGGGCGTTCCGGCGGGGTCGATGCAGTAGCACCACACGTCGCCCACGTGCCGCCCGTCCGCCAGGATGGTCCGGCCGAAGCTGGACGCGCCGGGAAGCTGGGAGGCGTAAAAATCCGCCGCCGCCTCCTCCGCAGTTTGGGCCTTCAGGGGGAGGGTTTTGCGGATGGCCGGGGCGTTCATTTGGTCAAAGGAACGGGCCGCGCTCTCAGCGGTGCGGCTTCCCAACGTGATATCCATGTCAGTCCCTGTCCTTCCGAATCTCGAAGCGCTCTCCGCAGATCCGCTCCTCCCGGACTACGTCGTAGTCATAACCCGGGAAATCTTTGCGGATGGTGACGGTGTTCAGGCAGTCATAGCCCAAACGGCGGTACAGCCGGATGGCCCGCTCATTCCGGGCCGCCGCCTCGATATACATGGACTGGGAATACTGCCGCACCATGGCCTCCGCCAGCCGGACGGCCTGACTGCCGATGCCCCGGCCCTGGTATTCCGGCAGGACGAACAGATCCTCCAGCCAGTCGATCTCCCCGCCCCGGCTGCCCAGGTGGAGCAGGCCCACGGTCATGTCACCCAGCGCGATAAAACAGAGCTTGTGGCCCGCTCCGGTCCAGGCGCGCAGGTCGGCCTTGGCCTCCTCCTCTGTCTGATGGCAACGGCTGTGGGCCAGCCAGAAGCCCTGAATCAGACGCACAGCGTCTTTTTCCCGGCTTTCGTCGTAGTCAGCCAGGGACGGGAACGCCTCCTCCACCCATTCCGGGGCGGGCTTGACCGCCTCGCCGGGGGCCAGGGGCAGCTGAATATACCGCTCCATATGCGCCGGGGAAAAATACTCCGCGTATACCCCCCGGTGGAGGGCCTCCACCTTCCGGTCGTCCGTCTCCGGGCCCCGGTAGAGGCAGTTAAAATGCACGCCGAAGAGGGCGCACTCGTAATCCAGCACCCGGAAGCCGTTCCGCTCATAGAAGGCGATGCGGCGGCGGCGCAGGCTGTTCTCCGACGGGTCCTCCGAATTGGGCTTTTCCGCCTCGCCGAAGAGCTGGCCGTACCGCGCCCCCAGCAGCTCCAGAATTTTGGCGCCCAGCCCGCCGTTCCGCCTGCCCCGCAGGACGCCCAGGTACTCCAGCAGGGCTCCGGCGCGGCTCTCCGGCAGCCAGAGCATGGCGTAGCCGACGGCCTCGCCGCGCTCCGTCACCAGCAGGGGGTCGTACCGGCCCAGGTCCATCAGACGGAGCATGGCAGCCAACGGCTTCAGCTCCGCGTGGGGGAAGTCCACAACCAGTTCGCCTTGATAGAAGGCGGCGAGCTCCTCTCGACTCATCAGGTTCAGTTCCATCGTTATCTCCTAACCTCTTTCAGCAGGGGACGCCGTCCCTGGCGTCCCGTGTCACAAAAAAGACAGCGTCATTAAAACCGCGTCCTCTCTGGGGGCGCTGTAGTAGTTTTTCCGCCGCCCCACGGCGGCGAAGCCGTGCTTTTCGTACAGCGCGATGGCGGGGGCGTTGGATGAGCGGACCTCCAGCATGAGGGCGGCCAGATGGTCCCGGCCAAAGCAGGTGAGCGTAGACAGCAGGGCGTCCGCCACGCCCTGCCGACGGGCCTGGGGGGCCACGGCGATGTTGTCCAGGTTGCCCTCGTCCAGCATGACGGACAGCACGGCGTAGCCCAGAAGCCCGCCGTCCTCCCCCAGGGCCAGCAGGGCGGCGGCATTGGGGCTGTACAGCACGTCCTCGAACGTGGCCTCGCTCCAGGGGTCGGCGGGGAAGCAGACCCGTTCCAGCTCCGCCACCTGGGGCAGGTTCTCTTTTGTCATGGGTATGATTTGAATTCTCACAACGCCCTCCCAGATTGGTTGTCGTGCGGGAACGGACAGGTTTTGCAAAGCGGCTGTCAGCGAACTAAAGTTCTTTTTCGATCCCTTTTTCTTTCAAGAAAAAGGGATGCCCCTGACCTTAAAGCCGCGCCGCCGCTTCCAGCGCCACCCGCAGGTACTTTTCGTAATCCGAGGCGGGCACCGTTCCCATGGTGCGGCGGTCCCAGGCGGCCCCGTCCAGGCTGTCCTCGGCGTAGAGGAACTGGTACACCGGCACGCCCCGGAACTGGGCCACCGCCATGGCGGAGGCGCACTCCATGTCCACGGCGAGGCAGCCGTCCGCCTTGCGCTTTTCCATGTTGTTCCGCGTCTCCCGGTAGAAGGCGTCGGTGGTCCACACCCGGCCCTTCACATAGGGCAGATGGAGCTCGTCGAAGATCTCCCCCAGCCGCTGGGATGTGGGGATATCCACGTAGTCGCCCACGGGCAGATAGTGGTAGCTGGTGCCCTCGTCCCGGTAGGCCTGGGTGGGCAGGATGAAGTGCCCCGCCACCAGGGCGGAGTCCAACACGCCGCAGGAGCCGTAGAGCAGCACCTTTTTCGCGCCCATGGCCAGGGCCTCCTCCAACATCCCCGCCGTGCCTGGGCCTCCAATGTTAGACTGGACAATGCCCATATCCCGGCTGTTCCAGTTCAGTTTATAGACTGGGATATCCCGGCCCTCCCGCAGATTGACAATGACTTCCGCGGTGCAGACGTGTTCCAGCGCCTGGAAGGTTTTATCCTGGAAAGTCATGATGATCGTCTCGGGGAACTCCGCTGTGGGTTGGAAGGAACGCTGGTATTCAAATTTTACGATTTCCTCGGAATCGGGGTCGAAGGTGTCAAACAGGCTCATAGGAAAAACCCTCCTCTATGTAAGGGCGGACATTGTCCGCCCGTGTTCGCGGAAAGCGTCCAATTTTGGGCGGGCGTGCCGGGTCGTTCCCGGGATGTGGTAGGGGCCGATGTCCCCATCGGCCCTGCCCGCCATAGATTCCGGACGTGAATGGGCCGTTGAGGACAACGGCCCCTACAATCAATGGCACTCCGCCCAGGTGCGGCCCGCCTTGGCGTCGGCGATCAGCGGCACCGACAGCGCCGCCACCCCCTCCATCTCGTCCTGGAGCAGGGCCTTGACCCGGTCCGCCTCCTCCTCGGGGCACTCCACGATGAGCTCATCGTGGACCTGGAGGACCAGCCGGGCCTCCAGCCCCTCGGCCCGCAGGCGGTCATCTACTTTGATCATGGCCAGCTTGATGATGTCCGCCGCCGTGCCCTGGATGGGCATATTCAGCGCCACCCGCTCCCCAAACGAGCGGGTATTGAAGTTGGAGCTCTTCAGCTCCGGCAGCCAGCGCCGCCGCCCATACAGGGTGGACACATAGCCGTCCTCCCGGCCCTGGGCCACCACCCGGTCCATATAGGCCCGGACGCCGGAATAGTGCTCGAAATACTTCTCCATATACTCCTTGGCCTGGGCCACGGTGACATGGATATCGTCGGACAGGGAGAAGGCGGAGATGCCGTACACAATGCCGAAGTTGACGGCCTTCGCCGCCCGGCGCAGTTCGGGGGGTACCTGGTCCTGGGGGAGCCCGAACACCTGGGAGGCGGTGACGGTGTGGATGTCCACCCCGGAGTTGAAGCCGTCGATCATGGCCTGATCTCCGGACATGTGGGCCAGCAGCCGAAGCTCGATCTGGGAGTAGTCCGCGTCCACCAGCACCTTTCCCTTGGGGGCCACAAACATCTTGCGCATCTCCGCCCCCAGGGGGGTGCGCACGGGGATGTTTTGAAGATTGGGCTCGGTGGAGGACAGCCGCCCGGTGGCGGTGACGGTGTTCTGGAAGCTGGTGTGAATGCGCCCGTCGGCGGCGATGACCTTGCCCAGCCCCTCCACATAGGTGGAGTTCAGCTTGGTGAGCTGGCGGTAGTCCAGCACCCGGCCCACGATCTCGTGGCGCGGCCGCAGCTTTTCCAGCACGTCCACATTGGTGGACCAGCCGGTTTTGGTCTTTTTCACCGGGGGCAGGCCCAGCTTGTCGAACAGGATGTGCCCCAGCTGCCTGGGGGACAGGATGTTGAATTCCTCTCCGGCCAGGGCGTAGATCTCCGCCTTCAGGGTGTCGATGCCCAGCTGGAGCTGCCCGCCGAAGTCCGCCAGGGCCCGGCCGTCCACCAGCACCCCGGCCTGTTCCATCCGGGCCAGCACCGGGCACAGGGGCAGCTCAATGTCCGTGAGGACGGACAGCAGGCCGAATTTCTCCAGCCTGGGCTTGAAGAGCGCGTAAAACGCCTCGATCCAGGCGGCGTCCTCATACCAGGCGGTCTGGGCTTTGAGGCCGTCGTCCAGCAGGGAGAAGGCGGTTTCGTCCTTGTAGGCGGCGGACTGCTCCACCTCTTTTTTAAAGTAGGACGCCGCCAGCTTGCGGATTTCATAGCTTCCCGCCGTGGGGTCCAGCAGGTAGGCGGCCAGCTCGGTGTCGAACACAAAGCCTCCCGGCTCAATGCCCTCCTCCAGCAGGGCGCGGCACAGCTCCTTGACCCCGTGGGCCGCTTTTTTCACCGTGGGGCCGAACAGGGCGGACAGCAGGGCGTGGTAGTCCCCCTCATAGGCGGCGGCGCGGATATCGTACAGATATGCCCGCTTGCCGTCCTCCTCGCTGAGGGACACCGCCACCCCCGCCAGCTCGGGCAGGGGCAGAACGGCCACGGATTCCGCCCCCTCCCACCTGGGCAGGGCGGCGGCGAAGTCAGCCTCGGTGAGGACGGGCGCGACGGTGACTTCCACCTCCTCCGGCTCATCCCCGGCGGGGCTTGTTCCTGTGGGACCGGGGGTGAGCTTCAGCTTGTCGATGAGCTTGGCGAACTCCAGCTGGAGCAGCTTTTCATACAAAACCGGGCCGTCGAAGGGCCGGCGCTCCGTGTCCGACGGGTCAAAGCTCATGGGGGCGTCGCAGCGGATGACGGCCAGCTCATAGCTCAGCCGGGCGTCGGCCTCCCCCTCGGTGAGCTTTTTGATGACGCCCGGCTTGGCGTCGAGATCGGGGAGCGTTTCGTAGATGGCATCCACCGACTGATACGCCTGGATCAGGGACATGGCGGTCTTTTCCCCCACCCCCTTCACGCCGGGATAGTTGTCCGACGAGTCCCCCATCAGTGCCTTCAGGTCGATCATGTGGATGGGGTCAAAGCCGTACTCGGCCCGGAACTCCTCCGGGGTGACGTTCCGGGTGGAGGTCTGGCCCATGCGGGTGGACACCAGCTTCACGGTGGTGTGGCCGTCGATGAGCTGCAGGGCGTCCTTGTCCCCGGTGACAATGACCGTATCGCCGCCCTGGGCCTCGTTGATCCGGGCCATGGTGCCCAGCAGGTCGTCCGCCTCCCAGCCCTTCAGCTCGTACCGGCGGATGTTCATGGCGTCCAGCACGTCCTTCAGCACCGGCATCTGGACGGCCAGCTCCTCCGGCATCCCCTTGCGCTGGGCCTTGTACTCGGCGAAGGCCTTGTGCCGGAAGGTGGGGGCCCGCATGTCAAAGGCCACCGCCAGCCCCTCGGGCCGCTCCTCGTCCAGCAGCTTGAGCAGAATGTTCAGAAAGCCGAAGATGGCGTTGGTGGGCAGGCCCTCCCGGGTGGTCAGGTTCTGGCTGACGCCGTAAAAGGCCCGGTTGACGATGGAATTGCCGTCAATGACCATGAGCTTCATAGCGGACACCTCGTATCGTGATAAGAATGATATAGTATACCACTTTTTCAGGCCGGAAGCAAGCGGAACGGACGAGTGCTCTCCGGGCTCCGGGAAAAATGAAGTTGAAAATTGCGCTTGACAAATAGTACGGTTACTGATATACTTATTACAGTAACCGTAATGAAGGAGGTGTGATATGCGGGACAATGTAAAGGGCGGCGCGCTGACGGAGGTGACCTTTACCATCCTCCTGGCCCTGTACACTCCCCGGCACGGCTATGCGGTCATGCAGTTTGTTGAGGAGCTGACCGGCGGGCGGCTGGCGCTGGGGGCGGGGACGCTGTACGGCGCGCTGAACACCCTCTGGGAGAAGGGCTGGATTGAGCCCCTGGAGGGGGAGACGAGGAAGAAGGAATATGTCGTCACCGCCCTGGGGCGGGAGGCGGCGGAGCGGGAGCTGGCGCGGATGCGGGAGCTGGCCGCGGCGGCGGCGGAAATTATGGGAGGCGCACAATGAGAGAAAAACGATATCGCTACTTCGCCGGCCTGACGGGGGCGCAGGCCCGCTGGCTGGACCGCATGTCGGACCGGGGGCTGCGCCTGGTCCGCACGGAGAAGCTGCTGTACGAGTTCGAGCCCTGCCGGCCGGGGCAGTACCGGTACTGCGTGGAATTTGTGGGGCACAAATCCGGGGCGGAGGCCAGGGAATACGCCCGGTTTCTGGAGGACTGCGGCTGCCGGGTATTGTTCAAAAACATCAACCTCAACTGGAACGTGGGCAAGGTGGTGGCCCGCCCCTGGGCGGACCCGGGGGGCCGGATCGCCTCCAACGCCACCACCTTGAACCGGGAGCTGCTCATTGTGGAGAAGGAGAACGACGGAAAGCCCTTTGCGCTCCACACCACCTGGGAGGACCGGGCGGATTACTGCCGGACCCTGCGGCGGCCCGCCCTGTACCTGTTTGCGGTGATGGCCCCCATGGCTGTGCTTCTGCGGTCGTGGGCGGCGGGGGTTTTCGCGCTCATCGCGCTGGCGGTGCTGGTCTGGAATCAAATTGCCCTGGTCCGGCTGAAGAAACAGGGCGGACTGGAGGAGTGACGGCATGAAGTGGAAACCGAAGGGTAAAATCGCGGCGGTTCTCATCGCCTTGGCGGCGCTGGCCGCCGTCATCGCGGCGCAGTACCTGGGCTTTGCCACCACCCGCAGCGCCCTGCGGGTGGGCTATGTGGGGAGCGCGGGCCCGGACGGCTGGTCGGCCAGTTATGTCCTGCTGGACGGGGCCATGAGGCACAGAATCCACCCGGAAGGGGACACGCTCCACATTGAGGCGCGGACAGACGGCGGCTCTCTGTCCGTCCGGGTGGAGGACGCGGAGGGCGGCGTCCTGTTTGAGGAGGAGGACCTGGGCGGCGCCTCCTATGACGTGCCGGTGACGGGGCCGGTATGGGTCCGCCTGGAGGGGGACCGGCACAAGGGCGGCTTCCGAATTTTTTCGTGACGGAGCAGGAACAGAGGGCGGTTTCCCGGGGGAAACCGCCCTCTGTTTTCGGAGCTCTTACCGCAGCACCGCGCCGCAGTCCTGTTCCAGCGCTTCCAGAATGCTCTTCACGTCCGCGTCCGCCTCCTCGCCGGTGAGGGAGCGGTCGTCGGCCCGGAGCACCAGATTGAAGGCCACCGATTTTCTGCCCTCGCCCAGGTTTTTGCCCCGGTAGATGTCAAAGAGGGACACGTCCTTCAGCAGGCCCCTGGCCCCGCGGCGGATGGCGTTTTCCAGCGCCCCCACGGTGACGGCCTCATCGCACACCACGGCGATGTCGCGGGTGATGGGGGGATATTTGGGCAGGGGGGCGTACACCGGGTCGGGGCCCTGGGCCATCAGCAGCTCGTCAAAGCTGAGCTCGGCGCAGTACAGCTCGCCGTCCACGCCGAAATTCTGGGCGGCCAGGGGGTGGATCTGGCCGAACACCCCCACGATGTCGCTGCCGCTGTACACATAGGCGCACCGGCCGGGGTGGTAGGAGGGGTCCTCCGCGCAGGCCTCAAAGTGGATGTCGCGGGCCCGGATGCCCTTCAGCAGGGCCTCCACGGCCCCCTTCATGGTGAAGAAGTCCATGCCGCTGCCGTAGGCCCCCAGGGTGAGGATCTGGGCCTCCATGGCCAGCCCGTCCTCGCCGCCGGGCATATAGATCCGGCCCAGCTCATACAGCCACGCGGACTTGTTCCGGTTGTTCCAGTTGCGGCCCAGCACCTCCAGCATGGAGGGCAGGGTGGTGGTGCGCATGATGGAGGTGTCCTCCCCCAGGGGGTTGAGGATTTTGAAGGATTTGCGGTGGAAATCGTCCTTGCCCCACAGGATCTTGTCGTAAGCGGCGGGGGAGATGAAGGAGTAGGTGATGACCTCGGTGTATCCGCAGGCGCGGCACACCTCGCCCAGCCGGTTTTCCACCTTCTGCACCGGGGACCAGCCCCCCTGGGTGGTCTGCCCCCGCATGAGGGTGGAGGGGATGTTGTTGTAGCCGTGGAACCGGGCCACCTCCTCGGCCAGGTCGGCCATGCGGCGCACGTCGCCCCGCCAGGAGGGGACGGTGACCTGGTCCCCCTCCACGCCAAAGTCCAGCTTTTTCAGAATGCGGACCATCTCGTCCCCGGGCACGTCCGTGCCCAGCAGGGCGTTGATCCTGTCCGGCTCCAGCTTGAGCACGGCGGGCTGGGGGACGTTGTTCAGGATGTCGATAACGCCGTCCACCACCTGGCCGGCCCCCAGCAGCTCCACCAGCTCGCAGGCCCGGTTGACGGCGGGCAGGGTGTTCATGGGGTCCAGGCCCTTTTCAAATTTAGCGGACGCCTCGGTGCGCATGCCCAGGGCCAGGGCCCCCTTGCGGATGCAGGTGCCGTCGAAGCAGGCGGACTCGAACACCACGTCGGCGGTGTCGGCCACGATCTCGGAGTTCAGCCCGCCCATGATGCCCGCCAGACCCACGGCCCGGCCCTCGTCGGCGATGACCAGGTGGCTGGCGGTGAGGGTGTGCTCCTTGCCGTCCAGGGTGGTGAGGACCTCCCCCTCCTCCGCCCGGCGGACGATGATCTTCCCGCCGTTCACATAGCGGTAGTCAAAGGCGTGCATGGGCTGGCCGTACTCCAGCATGACGTAGTTGGTGATGTCCACGATGTTGTTGATGGGCCGTACGCCCATGGCGCGCAGGCGCTCCCGCATCCACTTGGGGGAGGGGGCGATCTTCACGCCGCGGACCATGCGGGCGGTGTACCGGGGCACCAGGTCGGCGTCGGGGGTTTCCACGTCCAGCAGGTCGGTGAGGACGCCGTCGGCCCCGCCCTTGACCTCGGGGGTGTGGAGGGTGAGGGGCTTGTCAAAGGTGGCCGCCGCCTCCCGGGCCAGGCCGATGACGGACAGGCAGTCCGGGCGGTTGGGGGTGATCTCGAACTCCACCACATGGTCGTCCAGGCCGGTGACGGGTTTGATATCGTCGCCGGGCTTGCAGTCCTCCTGGAGGACGAAGATGCCGCTGGGACGGCAGTTGGGGAACTCCCGCTGCTCGGCGTGGAGGTCGGCCAGGGTGCAGATGGTCCCGGTTTTGGTGTTGTAGGCCACCAGGTCCCCGGCGTGGAGGTTCTGGCAGGGGGTGGTGACGACGGCGGCGGTGGGGCCGTCCTGCTCCGCATAGGAAAGTTTGCAGGTCCACGCGCCGTTTTCGGCGGCCTTGACCGCTTCCACCTTGGCGGCCACCACCGGGCCGAAGATCTTGTGTCCCGGCTGGATGTCGGCGGGGATGGAGGGCTTGGCCGGGTCGATGGGGTGGTAATCCCCCAGGATGGCGGCGGGGGTGATGGCGGCGTAGGGGAAGTCCCGCTCGTCCAGCCCCAGCTCGGTCAGGGAGCACAGCATCCCCTTGGACTTGACCCCCCTCAGGTTGCCCCGGGTGATGTGGACGCCGCCGGGGAGCCAGGAGTTGTCCTTGGCCACGGGGACCAGGTCGCCCGCGTGGATGTTCCAGGCCCCGGTGACGATCTGCACCGGCTCCTCCTGGCCGATGTCCACCTGGCAGATCCACATATGGTCGGAGTCGGGATGGCGCTCCATGGACAGGATGCGGCCCACCACCACGTTGGAGATTTCCGCCCCCAGGTCGGCCGTGCCCTCCACCTTGGAGCCGGACAGGGTCATGGCCTCGGCGAACTCCTTGTCGTTCACATCTATCTGCACAAACTCATTGAGCCATTTTCTCGATAAATTCATGGTGTTTTCCCCCTCTCAAAACTGCTCCAGGAACCGAATATCGTTCTCAAAGATGAGCCGCAGGTCGGCGATTTTGAACCGGCGCATGGCGGTGCGCTCCAGGCCCATGCCGAAGGCCCAGCCGGACCACTCCTCCGGGTTGATGCCCGCCATCTCCAGCACGTGGGGGTGGATCATCCCCGCGCCCAGCAGCTCGATCCAGCCCTCCCCCTTGCAGGTGGGGCAGCCCGCGCCGCCGCACTTGTGGCACTGCACGTCCATCTCGCAGGAGGGCTCGGTGAAGGGGAAGTGGTGGGGGCGGAACCGGGTGACGGTGCCCGCGCCGAAGAGCTGCTCGGCCAGCAGGTTCAGGGTGCCCTTCAAATCGGCCATGGTGACGTTTTTGTCGATGACCATCCCCTCCACCTGGTGGAACATGGGGGAGTGGGTGGCGTCCACCTCGTCCTTGCGGTACACCCGGCCGGGGGCGATGATGCGGATGGGCAGCTCCATGGAGTCCATGGCCCGCACCTGCATGGGGGAGGTCTGTGAGCGGAGCATCACCCGCTCGTCCGTGTCGAAATAGAACGTGTCCGACCAGTCCCGGGAGGGGTGGCCCTCCTCGGCGTTGAGCCGGTCGAAGTTCAGCTGGGCCAGCTCGATCTCGGGGCCGTCCAGCACGGTGAAGCCCATGCCGATGAAGATCTCCTTGATTTCGTCCAGGGCGGTGTTCATGGGGTGGCGGCGGCCCACCTGTACGGTCTTGCCGGGGATGGTCACGTCCACCGTCTCCGACTTCAGCTTCAGCTCCAGGGCGGCGGCCTCCATTTTCCGGGAGGCGCTCTCCAGGGCGCTCTCCAGGGCGGCCCGGACCTCGTTGGCCAGCTGGCCCATGGCGGGGCGCTCTTCGGCGGACAGCCTGCCCATCTGCTTGAGCACGGCGGTGAGTTCGCCCTTTTTGCCCAGGTACTTCACCCGCAGCTCGTCCAGGGCGGCGGCGTCCTTCACGCCGTCGAAGGCGGAAAGCGCCTCGGCGCGGATTTTTGCTAACTGTTCTTTCATATCGTTTACTCCTTTTCCAAAAGCTCTGCCGTGACAGCGGTGCCGCTGGCTGAGACCATCATCATCTGGCCCAGGGATTCATAGTCGAGATCCACCCCGACCACGGCGTTAGCCCCCATGGCCCGGGCCCGTTTTTCCATCTCGTCCATGGCTTGCTGCCGGGCTTCGGTCAGCGCCTCCTCATAGGCGTTGGAACGTCCGCCGAACAGGTTGGTAAAACCGGCGGCAAAATCCCGGGCAAAGTCGGTGCCGATGATGACCTCGCCAAATACGAGGCCGCGGTAGGCGGTGATCCGCCGGCCCTGAATGGTGGGCGTCGTCGTTAAGAGCATCCTGCGATTCTCCCTTCTAAAAAATAAGTAAAAAAGCCCTCCCTCCCCGAATTTGGGGACGAAAGGCTGACCTTCCGCGGTACCACCCGCATTCCCGCGCACAGCGCGGACACTCAAAGCCCCGTAACGGAGGGCGTCCGTCCCCCTCTCGGGGGCCGCTCCCGGGCGAACAAGCGGCACATACCGGGGCGGCTTTCAGCCGGCGGCCGCCCCTCTCTTTGGATACGCAAACCCGCTATTTTCCCATTCGTCGCATTTCACTTTTCTTTTTATATCACATGAAAGGTGGAAATGCAAGGGGGAAATGCGGAATGATCGGATTCTCCCCGCCTCCGGCGGGGAGAATCTCTGTTCCGGCGCACAATGTGGTGGAAATGCAAGGGGAAAAAAGCTGATTGATCGAATTCTCCCCGCCTCCGGCGGGGAGAATCTCTGTTCCGGCGCACAATGTGGTGGAAATGTAAGGGGAAAAAGGTGATTGATCGGATTCTCCCCGCCCCCGGCGGGGAGAATCTCTGTCCCGGCGCATAATGTGGTTGAAATGCGGGGGGGAAAACGATATAATGCGAGAAACTGAGAAGGAGGGGCCGCTATGAACCTGTACACCGCCGCCCAGATGCGGGAGGCCGACCGCCGGGCCATCGAAGAGCGGGGCATTCCGTCCACACAGCTGATGGAGAACGCCGCCATGGCGGTGGTGCGGGAGGTGCGCGCCCTGCCCATTCCGGGGCCGGGGCTGGACGGCGCCATCGGCTGGATCAGCGGGGACGGCCACGTTCCGAACTCCGAGGAGATCGCGGAGTTCTGGGCCATGCGGCGGCGGTCCGCCATCGTGTGGTGCGGTCCTGGAAACAACGGCGGGGACGGCGTGGCCGCCGCCCGTCTGCTGCTGGAGATGGGCTGGCTGGTGAAATGCGTCCTGGTGGGGGACCGGGCCAAAATGACGGCCGACTGCCTGGAGATGGAGCGCCGCCTGGTGGAGGAAGGGGGCGTGCTGGAGGACTTTGATCCGGAGAACTGGGAGCAGTATATGCCCTTTGACGTGGCCATCGACGCCATATTCGGGGTGGGGCTCCGCCGGGACCTGGGGCCCGACGCGGCCCTGGCGGCACAGATGACCCGCCGGGGGACGGGCTGGGTGGTGTCGGTGGACGTGCCCAGCGGCATCCACGCCGACACCGGCGCCGTGATGGGCAGCGCGGTGCGGGCGGATGTCACCGTCACCTTCTCCCGGGGCAAGCCGGGGCTGTACGTGGGCCAGGGGGCGGTGCACAGCGGCCGGGTGGTCATCGCCGACATCGGCATCCCGGACGATCTGTACCCCGAGCGGGCCCAGACCGTGCTGGTGGGGCGGGAGGATATGTACCTGCCCCCGAGGCCGGTGGACGCCCACAAGGGGGAGTTCGGGAAGCTGTTCATCCTGGCGGGCAGCCGGGGCTGTACCGGGGCGGCGGCGCTGTGCGCTCGGGCGGCGGTCCGGGGGGGCGCGGGGCTGGTGACGCTGGCCGTGCCGGAGGACGTGTACCCCATCCTGGCGGCCAAATGCTGCGATGAGGCGATGGTGTGGCCCCTGCCCCCGGACGATGAGGCCGTGGTGGAGAGGGCCAGAGGCTGTACCGCCGCTGTCATCGGCCCCGGCCTGGGCCAGGGGGAGCGGGCCCGGCGGCTGGTGTACCGGCTGCTGAAGGAGCTTACCTGTCCCGTGATACTGGACGCCGACGGTCTAAATATCATCTCCCGGAATATAATAGGTGCTGTGGAACATCGGGACGGACACACTGTCTTTACCCCCCACGACGGGGAGTTCGCCCGGCTGTCCGGCTGTGAGCTGCCCATCCGGGACCGGCTGGGGGCGGCCAGGGGCTTCGCCGGAAGCTATGGCGGCGTGATGGTGCTCAAAGGATACCGCACCGTCACCGCGTTTGGGGGCGGCTCCTGCGCCGTCAACCCCACCGGCAACCCCGGCATGGCCAAAGGGGGCAGCGGCGACGCCCTGGCGGGGCTCATGGGAGCCCTGGCGGCGCAGAGGGGGCTGGATTTCACAGACGCGGTGGTGCTGGCGGTGTGGCTCCACGGCCGGGCGGGGGATCTGGCGGCGGCGGACAGGGGGGAGTACGGCATGACCCCCACGGACCTGATCGAGCAGATCCCATACGCGATGAAGGAACTATTGGACAAGGAGTGATCGGAAGGGTGCGCAAGGCGTTGTCTTGTGTACTGATGATAACCCTGCTGCTGTCCGGCTGCCGGGCCGGGAGCGCGGGAGAGAGCCCGGAGGAGGCGGCGCTGGCGCTCCGGGAGGCGTATCAGGCGCTGGCGGGCTGGTCCGCCGGGGTGGACATATCGGTGTGCTACAGCGAGGCGGTGTTTGACTTCTCTCTGGACGCCCGGTGGAGCCGGAAGGGAGAGACGGTGCTCACCATCACCGCCCCGGAGCTGGTGGCGGGCATCACCGCCCGCGTGGCCCCGGGTGAGACGGTGCTGGAATATGACGGCGCCGGGCTGTCCCTGGGCCTGCTGGACCAGTCCGGTCTCACCCCGGTGTCCGCCGTCACCGCCGTCATGGAGCAGATCGAACAGGGCTATATGGCGAAATGCGCCTGGGCGGGGGAGAACGAGGAGAATCTTCAAATCTCCTTTCAGGACCCGGAGCGGGAGCCCAACACCGGCACCCAGTTCCTGCTCACCTTCGACCGGGCCAGCCAGGCTCTTCTGAGCGCGGAGGTCAGCACGGCGGGCGAAACGGTGCTGACGGCAAATTTCAGTAATTTTACAACGGAGTTGAAGCAGAATGACGCGGGAGACAACACGGACCTGGGCTGAGATCAGCCTGGGAAATTTGGAGCATAACTACCGGGCGCTGCGGAGCTGCGCCCCGGACAGCAGGTTTCTGGGCACGGTGAAGGCCAACGGCTACGGCCACGGGGCGGTTCCCGTGGCGAGGCGGCTGGTGGAGCTGGGGACGGATTATCTGGCGGTGGCCTGCCTGGACGAGGGCGCGGCCCTGCGCGGGGCGGGGATCACTGCCCCTGTCCTGGTGCTGGGGTATACCGCGCCGGGGCTGGCCGGCGAGGCGGTGGACCTGGACCTGACCCTGGGGGTGTTCACCCCGGAATTGGCGAAAGCCCTGTCCGAGGCCGCCGGGGCGGCGGGAAAACGGGCGAAGGTCCACCTGAAGGTGGACACCGGCATGAGCCGCCTGGGGGTGCTGGACCACGACCCGTCCGCCGCCGCCAGGGAGCTTGACGCCCTGTGCGCCCTGCCCCACCTGGAGCCGGAGGGCATCTTCACCCACTTTGCCGACGCCGACGGGGACGAGGAATACACCATGCTCCAGTTCACCCGGTTCCTGGACGTGCTGGACGAGCTGAAGGGGGCATACGGCCGGACGTTTGAAATCCGTCATTGCGCCGCCAGCGCCGCTGTGTTAAACTACCCCTGTACACACATGGATATGGTCCGCCCCGGCATCGCCCTGTACGGCCACTACCCGGCCCCCGCCTGCGAGGGGCTGGACGGCCCCGGCCTCAGGCCGGTGATGTCGCTGTACAGCCGGGTGGCGGCGGTGCGCTCCTTCCCGGGGGACACCCCGGTGGGCTACGGCCGCACCGCCCGGTTCGACCGGAGCGGAGGGCGGACGGCGGTGCTGCCCATCGGGTACGCCGACGGCCTCCACCGGATGCTGTCCAACGCGGGAAAGGTGTGGCTGGACGGGCGGGCCCGCCCCATCATGGGCCGGGTGTGCATGGACATGTGCATGATCGGCCTGGACGAGGCCGCCAGCGTCCGTCCCGGCGATGTGGCGGAGGTGTTCGGTGAGCGCCTCCCGGTGGAGGAGCACGCGGACCTGGCGGGCACCATCTCCTACGAGCTGCTGTGCGCCGTGGCCCCGAGAGTACCCAGAGTGTACCTTGACGCATAGGATAATCAGGGAACCCGCCGGGCACAGCGCCCCGGCGGCGAGCCGCGGCGGTTTTTCCCTGCCGCAACGGTATAAAAGCCGCCGCCCCGTGGGAGAATGATAGTACCCGGTCTACATAAGCGTGGCCGGGCACTATATCCGGCGGAGTGTGAGATCCTGTGGAGAACAGCGTCAAACGCGGCGACATTTTTTACGCAGATTTAAGCCCGGTGGTGGGCAGTGAGCAGGGCGGCGTCCGCCCGGTGCTCATCGTCCAGAACGACACCGGCAACAAGCACAGCCCCACGGTGATCGCGGCGGCGATCACCTCTCAGACGGGGAAGGCCCGTCTGCCCACCCACATCACCCTGGCGTCCCACAGCTGTGGGCTGCCCAAGGATTCGGTGGTTCTGCTGGAGCAGATCCGCACCCTGGACAAGAAGCGGCTTCGGGAGCACATGGGCCGGGTGGACGACCAGGTAATGCGCCGGGTGGACAGCGCCATTGCCGTCAGCTTCGGGCTGAGCCCGGAGCGGCTGGTATAAGGAAGCGCGGAGCCGTCGTGAGCGGCGCGGAGAAGCGTGATAAAATGCCGCCATACCCCTGTCCCGCCCCGGATGGCCGGGGCGGGCGGGGTTTTGGAGCGGCGGACGGGGGACAAGCTCCCGGACACACAGCCTTGGAGGGACTACATATGAAAACATGGAAAATTGCCGCGGCCGCCCTGTGCGTCTGCTTTCTGTTCACCGCCGCCTACGCGGCCAACATGGGGGCGGGCGGCCAAAACGACCCCCTGGTGACGCTGAGCTACCTCAACGGCACCTTCACCCAGCAGGTCAAAACCATGGTGGACCAGACCGTCACCGCCCGCAAGGCGGAGATGGAGCAGTCTCTGCGGGACATTCTGGCGGGGCAGGGGGGAAGTACCGCCGTCCCCGGCGGGAACGGCGTGTTCACCGTGGTGACCCTGAGCCAGGGGCAGTCCCTGGTGGGGGATGTGGGCTGTGAGGTGATGCTGCGGATCGGCTCCGCCCTGTGCGCCGCTCCGGACAGCGTGGGCCTCATCGACACCACCTCCGGCACGGTGCTGGGCAGCGGTCAGGCGCTGGAGGCCAACCACCTCTATATGGTCACCATCGGCGGCCGGTCGGTGACGGCCAGCGCCCCTACGGTCAAGGTGCTGGCCCGGGGACCTTATACCATCCAGTAAGTTACAGCGGCGCCAATTCATAGTTTTTTAACAAAATTTTCGCAAATTATCCCTGGTTTCTTTGTGCGGCTTGTGGTACACTGACCTTGTCAGGAAGGAAAGCCAGACAATCCGCCGCGATCTCCTCTTTCTCTTTGACCGGGGCTGCTCCGGCAAACCGCCGGAGCCCCCCGGACCAACTGTTCCGAAGCCCTGACCGGCTCCGTTTTATGCCATCCGGCAGGCCCTGCGGTTCTCACCGCGGGGCCTTTTGTTTTGCCCCTTGAAAAATTTGCCCCGACCTCTTATAATGGTGCCACACGATTTAGTTTGGAGGTTTTCACCATGGATATGGACAAGAGCTGGTTTGACGAAATGGAGGCCCGCATTCCCCATGGGGAGGTCCGCACCCGGTTTGCCCCCTCTCCCACCGGCTATATGCACGTGGGCAATCTGCGCACCGCTCTGTATACCTGGCTGATCGCCCGCCACGCCGGGGGAACGTTCATCCTGCGCATTGAGGACACCGACCAGGGCCGCCTGGTGGCGGACGCGGTGGATGTGGTATACGCCACCATGCGCCGCTGCGGCCTCGACTGGGACGAGGGCCCCGACGTGGGCGGCCCGGTGGGCCCCTACATCCAGACCGAGCGGCGGGAGTTTTACGGTCGCTACGCCCGGCTGCTGGTGGAAAAGGGGAGGGCCTACTACTGCTTCTGCGGCAAAGCGGAGTCCGCCGAGGACAGCGGCAATTTTGAGCGGGCGGAGGACCCCTGCCGCTCCCTCACGCCGGAGGAGGTCCGGGCCCGGCTGGACGCCGGGGAGCCCTATGTGATCCGCCAGCGCATCCCGGAGGGCAGCACCACCTTCCACGACGCGGTGTACGGAGACATCACCGTGGACAACGCCGAGCTGGACGACCAGATCCTCCTCAAATCCGACGGCCTGCCCACCTACAACTTCGCCAACGTGGTGGACGACCACCTGATGGGCATCACCCACGTGGTCCGGGGGGCGGAGTACCTGTCCTCGGCGCCCAAGTACAACCTGCTGTACGAGGCCTTCGGCTGGGAGATCCCCACCTATGTCCACTGCGCCTCCGTCATGTTCAACGACCCGGCCACCGGCGCGGTGCGCAAGATGTCCAAGCGGATGGGCGACCCCTCCTATCAGGACCTGGTGGCCCAGGGCTACCTGTCCCAGGCGGTGGTGAACTACGTGGCCCTGCTGGGCTGGGCGCCCCACGGGGAGATTGCCGAGCAGGAGTTCTTCACCATGGACCAGCTGGTGGAGGCGTTTGAGATCGGGGGCATCTCCAAGTCCCCCTCCGCCTTCGACATGGACAAGCTGAACTATTTCAACGCCGCCTATCTGCGGGAGCTCCCCCCGGAGGAGTTCGCCCGGGAGGCGGAGCCCTGGATCAGAAAAGCGGTAAAAAACGGGGCCTATGACGCCGCCGCCATCGCCGCCCTGCTCCAGGCCCGTTGTGAGAAGCTGTCCGACATCCCGGAGAAGGTGGACTTCTTCGACGCCCTGCCGGAGTACGGCGCGGACCTGTTCACCAACAAGAAGTCCAAGACCAACCCGGAGGTCTCTTTGGAGATGCTGAAGCAGACCCGCCCCGTGCTGGCCGGGCTGGCGGACTGGAGCCAGGACGGCATTCACGGCGCGCTGGTGGGGCTGGCGGAGCGCCTGGGGGTAAAGAACGCCACCCTCATGTGGCCCCTGCGCATCGCGGTGGCGGGCAAGGCTGTCACCCCCGGCGGCGCGGTGGAGCTGTGCCGCATCCTGGGGAAGGAGGAGACCCTGCGCCGGATGGAGCTGGGTATGGCCAAACTGCAATGACAAAACAAGGACTGCCCGCCGCCGGCGGGCAGTCCTTATGTTCAGCGCAGGCCCCGCTCCCGGAGGCAGCGGCCCGCGTCCTTGAAAAAGCTGGCGGTGATGAGCAGGATCACCGCCCCGATGGGGAAGGCGGCGATGATGCTCACCGACTGGAGGCTGGCCATGGAGCTCTCGGAGAACACCAGGGCGATGGGCAGGGCGATGAGCAGCAGGCACCACATCAGCTGCACCCCCCAGTGGGGGCTGTCCTCCGGCCCCAGGCGGCGGCAGCTGTAGCAGGCGGCGATGAGGGCGATGGAGTCGAAGGAGGTGGCGTAAAAGGCCGCCATGGCCGCCAGCACCAGCACCAGCACAAAGCCGGAGCCGGGCAGGGTGCGGATCATGGAGATGATGAGGGCGTACAGGTCGCCGCCCTCCCGGTACTGGGCGATGAAGTCCGCCGCGCCGGACACCTGCCGGCCCATGGAATAGTTGCCCAGCACAATGAAGCTGACGATGGTGGACCCCACGCCGAAGGCGTACCCCCCCAGGATGGTCTGCCGCACCGTCCGGCCCCGGGAGATGCTGCCGATGAAAAAGGGGGCGGCCACGCACCACACCATCCAGTAGGACCAGTAGAAGATGGTCCAGTTCTGGGGGAATGAGGTGGTCCGCTGGGGGTCGGTAAAGGTGGCCAGCTCGAAGAAGTGCTGGACCATCCGGCCCAGGGAGGAGAAGCCGGTCTCAATGATGTACCGGGTCTGTCCGCCGAAGAGGAGCACATAGGCCAGCAGGCCGAAGAACAGGTAGATGCAGGACTTGGCCAGCAGGCTGATGCCCCGGAAGCCGTGGAGCAGGGAATAGGTATATACGGCGCAGGTGGCCAGCAGGATGAGGACGGTGACCGCCTCCCGGCTGAGGGGGATGTGGAACAGCTCGTCCAGGATGCCCGCCATCAGGGGGGTGGCCAGGCTGAAGGTGGTGGCCGTCCCCGCCAGCAGGGCGAACACCGCCAGCAGGTCGATGAGCCGCCCCGGCAGTCCGTCGGTGTGCTTTTCCAGGATGGGGCGGCAGGCCTCGGAGTACCGCTGGCGGTCCCGTTTGCGCACGTGGAGCATGAACCCGAAGGCCGCCGCCAGCATGAGGTAGAACCCCCAGGGGATCAGGCTCCAGTGGAAGATGGGGAACACCCCAGCCCAGTCCTGGACCGAGCCCAGCTCGGCGATGTGGGGGTCCACGGCGTACAGAATCCACTCGGAGAAGGAGTAGAACAGGATGTCCGCCGCCAGCCCCGCGGTGAACATCATGGAGCCCCAGGTGAAAAAGGAGTATTTGGGCCGTTCTCCCGGCTCACCCAGCACAATGTCCCCGTATTTGGAGCCCGCCGCGTACAGGGACAGCAGGAACACGCCCAGCCCCACCGCCAGATAGCAGACCCCCAGGGTGTCCCCCAGCAGGAAGCGGACGGCGTTCAGCGCCTGGTTGGACTGCTCCGGGAAGGCGATGAACAGGGCGCTCAGCGCCAGGATGCACCCCAGGGGGGCAAGCGTGATGGTCCAGTCGATTTTCCTGTGCTCCATGTCAGCCCTCCTCCGTCAAATAGCGCCGGTAGGCGGGGTCCAGTCCGGCCAGCTCGGCCAGACTGTCCACCTCGGTCACATCCCCCGGCTCCATGGGACAGACGCCCAGCCGGTAGTCGTCCGGGTGGCGGAACAGGGCCACGTCGTCCCAGTAGATGTCCCGGCTCCGCCGCTCCTCAAATTCCAGCTCCAGGTGCCGGCGGAGCCGCCGCCCGTCCTGGGCGGTCCACCGGGAGACGCTGAACAGCTGCCAGCCGTGGGCGCCCCCCGTCCGGCTGCAGGCGGTCACCACGCCGTCCTCCACCGTCAGCAGCCACTCGCCGGTGGGGGCGTCCGTCCACACCGCGTTGTAGCCGGAGCGCTCAAATTCCGGGGCGAGCACCCGGGGATTCCGAATGAGCTGGTCGCCGTCCAGGATGATGGCGTCTTCCAGGTGCGCCCGGGCGGCGTAGAGGGAGGAGATGTTGTTGCAGGTGTCGAACCAGGGGTTTTCGATGAGGCTGAGGCCGGGGTATTCCGCCGCCAGGGGCCGGAACTGCTCCCCCAGCCAGCCCGTGACCACGTAGATCTCGCGGATGCCGTTGTCCCGCAGGCCCCGGATGGCGGTGTCGATCATCCGCACGCCGTTCACCGGAACCAGGGGTTTGGGGGTGGTCAGGGTGACGGGCCGCATCCGCGTGCCCGTTCCGGCGGCCAGGATGACCGCCCGCTTTACGGTGTGCATGGCGGTTCCTCCCCCAGCGTTTCCAGCTCCCGCCGGACAATGCCGCAGTAATCCCGGGCGTAGCGGTACTGTGCCAGAGAGTACGCCCCGAACTCCACCCCCAGGCTCCTTTTGTACTCGCACCAGTTGCTCCACAGCAGCCCGCAGACGGCGATATAGCAGTAAATTTTGATCCTGGTTTTGATGGGACAGCCTTCGGTGAAATACTGGCCGATCAGCCGGTCCGCCTGCTCCCGGTCGTACATGGCGTAGATGCAGAACATGGCCACGTCCACGTGGGGGTCCTGCATAGCGGCGTACTCCCAGTCGATGAGGCGCAGCGCCTCGCCTCCGCACCCGTCGGGGAAAAACAGGAAGTTGTCCGGCACGGCGTCAATGTGGGTGAGGGTGCGGGCCCCGGCGTTGGCCTCGATAAAGGGCCGCAGGGCCAGCACGGCGGCCTTGGTCTCCCGGTAGTCCGGGTAGGCGGAGGGGCGGCCCTCCCACAGGCTCTCATAAAAATCAATGCGGCTGAAGAGGTCGAACTCGTGGTCCACCCGCAGGCCCAGCCGGTGGAAGGCCCGGAGCTTGGCCATACAGGCGGCGGTGTCGGAGGGGGCCAGCGGGTCGCAGGTGCGGGCCCCCGGGATGAACCGGGTGAGCTTGTAGCCGGTGTCCGGGTCCAGAAAGAGCACGTCCTCGCACAGGTCACGGCCCTGGACGGTGCGGTATACCTCCGCCTCCTGGCGGCGGCTGATGAGCCGTCCGGTGCCCTCGCCGGGGACACGTATGATATACCGCCCGCCCCGGCAGGAGAACAGAAAGGAGCGGTTGGTCATGCCCTGCTTCAGGGCGGAGACGTGGGAGATTTCCTCCGGCCCGGCGCGGAGCGCCCGGCAGATGGCCTGTATGACCTCCGGCTTCCACAGGGCGGAGAGATGGCAGTCTTTTGTATCCATAACACGATAAGCTCCTGACGTGATAGGCGGGGGGATGGGCTCACAGCCCGCCGCCGCGCTCCCCGGCGGGGGAGAGCTCCAAATCCTCCGGGCCGTAGCGGCGGCGGAGCCGGTGGATGATATACTGGGCGCCCACCTCGCCGCTGCGGCCCAGGTTGTAGAAGTGCTGCCGCTTCAGCGCGGCGATGCGCTCTTTGTAGTCCTCCTGATGGGCCAGCAGCTCCTCCACCACGGGGGCCAGGTCCTTCACCTGGCTCTTTTCCACCTGACGGCCCACCTTGGACCGGGCGGTGATGTCGAAGGGGACCAGGGGGATTTTCTGCCAGTCCTCGTTGACCACCTTCATCTGGGTGTTGATGAACAGGGAGGGCTTGTCGGTGGTGAAGGAGAACTCGAAGGCGATGCCGCTCCAGTCGGTGACCAGCAGGTCGGCGGTGTACACCGTCACATTGGAGGAGAAGTCCGTCTCGATGACGAAATCCTCCCCCATCCGGTCCCCGTAGCGGCGGATGATCTCCTGCATCCGGGCGGGGAACCGCCGGACGTACTGGGGGTGGGGCCGGATGACAATGCGGTAGCCCTTGCCGTACAGGGCGCCGACCAGATCGTCCAGGCAGGAGTCCATGATGTTGTCATACTGCCAGGAGGGGGCGATGAGGATGGTTTTTTTCTCATTTTCCACCCGGTCCATGGCCTGATAGGCGGCGATCATGTCGTCGATGAGGCCGTAGCCGCACTCGATGATGCGCTTCTTTTTGACGTGCCGCAGCTTTTCGATGGCCCGGGCCTCGATGGCCTGCTCCCGGCTCACCACCAGCAGGGTGTCGTAGGCGTCCAGCGCGCCGGTGCGGTAGGCCAGGTTGTCGCTGCTGCACCCGTGGTCCATAAAGACGTACTCCACATCCTCCCGCACCCGGGAGCGCTTGATGTGGTATTTTTCCAGATCGGGGGTGGTCATCACCACCATGTCCGCGTCCAGCTTCATCATCAGGGAGATGAGACGGGTCTCGTCCACATAATAGGGCCGGATGCGGGGCTCGTTTTTCTGGAAGATGGCGTCGCTGGGGTCGCTGGTGACATAGTGGATGGTGAGCCGCGTGTCCCGGAGCAGCGCCTCGATGAGGGCGCGGAAGTATTTGTAGAACCCGCTGCCCTCGGAGTAGAACATGACGCGGATGTTCCCCCTGTTCTCCGGGGAGAAGAAGGCTTTGTAATCCCGCTTGGCCCGGGCGGCGTTTTCCCGCTGGCGGATCTTGTCCTGAGCGGCGGTGCGCTTCATCTCCTCCAGCAGGCCGTAGTCGATGTACGCCTTGGGGGAGTAGACGGCGTTGCACAGGAACATGACGCCGATGGAAAACAGGTTGCCAAAGGTCCAGTACAGCCCCACCCCGGCGGGGACGAGAAAGGCGAAGAAGGAGGAGAAGGCGATCATGAACAGGGTCATGCCCCACTGGGACAGCCTGTTCTGCTCGATCTGGAGGACGTTGACCTTGTTCTGCACCCAGCACATGAGCAGGGCGGACAGCCCCGCCAGCACGGGGATGAGGAACAGGCCGTCCAGCACCCGGATGTCGGGGACGGCGGCCAGGTTGACGCCCAGAAAGTTCATGTTCAGCCCCTGGATCTGGCGGACGGCCTCCGCGCCGCCGGGGATGGACGCGAAGCTTTCCGGGATGGCCCGGACCCGCTCCACCACCGCCAGCTGGGCGGTGGAGCCCAGCTCGTCCAGGGTTGCGCCCGTCAGCTCCGCCGTCTTTTCCACGAAGGCCGTCTGGAGTTGGGGGGACAGGTGGAGCAGATGCTTCAGCGGCTTGTACACCACGTCCAGCAGGCCGAAGATGATGGGGATCTGGAGCAGCAGGGGGACCACCCCGGCCATGGGGCTGTAGCGCTCCTTCTTGTACAGGGCGGTCTGGGCGTCGAGAAAGGCGTCGTTGTCGTCCACGTACTGGTAGCGGAGCATGTCCAGCTGAGGCTTCATCTTCACCATTTTGATGGAGTTTTTCTGCACCAGCAGGGAGATGGGAAACATCACCACCTTGGTGAGCAGGGTGAACAGGATGACGGCCCCGCCGTAGCTGCCCAGCAGGCGGTAGCAGGCGTACATCAGGTAGCCGAGGGGGGTTCCGACGGCGGTACTTATGATATCCATACTGTGATGCGGCACCTCGTTTTCAGTCTAAGAACCTGTATTCACAGCCGAAACTGCCGGATGGCCGAGGGATTTCCCGTCAGGCAAGGCAAATTTTCGCAGGAATAATTGTGTTTATTTCAAGAAAATTTAACGCGGCATGGCGGGAAAAGACCCGGCCAGAGATGGATTGAGGTTGTGAATACAGGTTCTAAAGGGGGTGGAAACCGGGAAAGTAGACGAACATGGCCCGGCCCAGGACGGCGTCCTGGGAGACGTAGGGGTCCCCCCAGTAGCGGGAATCGTTGGAGTCGGCCCGGTTGTCCCCCAGCACCATCAGGCAGCCGTCCGGAACCAGCCGGTGGGAGAAGTTGTCTCCGGGGAGGGCGGGGGCGAACTCCTCCGCCAGCGGCTGATCATCCAGATACACCCGGCCGTCCTGAATGGAAAAGACCTGGCCGCCCACGGCCATCACCCGTTTGATGAGGATCTTCTGCCCGAATTCCTCCTCGTGGCGGAAAAACACCACGTCCCCCACCTGGGGACCCTCCCGGAGGTAGGCGAGGCGGTTTCCCAGCACCAGGGCTCCGCTGGGGATGGTGGGCTCCATGGACCCGGAGGGCACCCGTGCGTTGATGAACAGAAACCGGTTGAGGAGGGCGGTCAGGCCCACGGCCAGCAGGGGCAGGAGCCACCAGCGCTCCCTTTTTGTGCGCCGCGCCCTCATCTGCGGGGGGCGGTGCAGATATGAAGGGCCCGCTTCAGCTCCTCCACGTTTTGGCGCTCCTGGGCCAGCAGACGGCGCAGCTCCCGGTTTTCGGCCAGAAGGCCCGCCATGCCGCCGGTCTCGTCAAAGGGGTCCGGAGCGGCGGACGGCGCCTCAAACTCAGGCTCCGGGGCGCGGACGGGGTCCGCCGCCGGGGCGGGAGCGGGAGCTTGGGGCGCCTGAGGCGCCTCGTCCAGCTCGTAGTCGCCATAGCCGGTGTCGTCGTCATCATCCGGGGCACAGGACTGAAATCTGGTCCGGCCCGCCTCTCCGGAGCGGCCGGAGAAGCGCCGCTTGATCCGCTGGAAGTAGTAGCTCAGCCCCGCGCCGGCGGCGATGGCCACCCCCGCGATGATCTGGATCATGTAGGTCATGGCGGAGGGATCGATATAGGCGTGCGCCGTTACGGAGAACAGCATGGAGCCAAAAAAGAAGAAATACAGGAAAACGGCAGCTTTTTTCAAAGCGGACAGCCTCCTTTTTGTGACAGTTTCGCAGTGGCGGGAGAACGGCTACAGGCCGATGTACTCCATGGTGTCCTCGTCGATCAGCTCCCAGTTGGAGAAGTCGTTGGCGTCCCCGGTGATGCGGAAGGTGAACAGCTTGTCGGCGACGTCGCCCGCTTCTCCGCGCATCCACAGATAGCGGGTCATCTGCTCACCCTCGCCGATGGACTCGATGGTGCGGCCATAGGCGGAGGCGTCCAGCCCGAACCAGCTGATGATGGACGCCCGCAGGTTGTCCTGGCACACCTGCTTGTTTGACATGGCCAGGGGCCGGGTCCGGTCCGTCCCGGCGGGCTTGACCATCAGGGTGGAGACGCGGCTGCCGCAGACATCGCTCAAATCGCCGTTCTTATCGGGGGGGCGGGCGTGGTCGGTGGTGATGACGATGGTGGCGTCCTCAAAGAGGCCCATGTCCTCCAGCTCGTCCAGGTAGCGGAAGATCATCTCCATATTGCCCGCGATCTGTCCGTTGCGGGTGCCGCCGGTGACGGGCTGGGCGTTTTCGTCCATGACATAGGGGTAGTGCGCCCCTTCAAAGTGATAGAACTGGAACACGCCCCGGGCGTCCTGGTCCACGGTGAGGCCGTACTCCCGGTAGCCCTTCCAGAAGGCCACGTCGTCCACGGTGAACAGGCTGTTTTCGCCGTTTGTCCCCTGGACGGACACCACGTCTCCCAGCTCGCCGGAGTACATCTGAAGATAGGGCTTCATGGCCTCGGGGGCATAGCGGTAGGCGGACAGACCCAGCATTTTCACCAGCATCAGCCTGTGGTGGACGGTCTGGGTGTCCCGGCGGATGTTGTCCACCAGGCCCTCCACGTTCTCCGCCTCGCCGAACACATAGGCGCAGTCGGAATAGATCCGGGTCTTGTACCCGGCGTTGTGGATGTCGGGCAGAAACTGGAAGACCGGCTCCGACCAGGCCCGCTGGAAGTAATCCTCCCAGGGGGCGGCATAGTCGTGCCGCACGCCGGTCATGAAGTAGGCGATGGACGGCCGGGTGTTGGCATAGCTGCCGGTGAAATCATGGTAATAGGTGAAGCCGCCCAGCCGCTGGGCCCACTCCGGGTGGAGGGCCAGCGCCTCGTCGGTGAAGCGGTTGTCCAGCCGGTCCAGCAGGAATACGATGACGTTGTTTTGAGGGGCCACCTCATAGATGCCGTCCCGGGAGACGTAGGCCTTCTCCTGGCCCACCCGGAACACCTGGGCCGGACCCGTCTGGGCCAGCAGCGCGAGAAAGGCCACCGTCTGTGCGCCAATCAAAACGGCGCAGGCCAGCTCGATCCCGCGGGTCCAGGCCCTCCGGCTCAGATACAGCAGGAGAAGGACCGCGCCGAAAACCGTCAGCCAGACCAGACAGTTTTGCAGCATGGGGAACTTGAAGCCCTGCCAGTAGATGGCGCTGCCGTCCAGGGAGCCGTGTCCGATGTTCAAAAAATTGCCCTGGAGGTAGCCCGCCAGCGTTCCGGCGAACAGAAGGGACACCGCCAGGTTGAACACCTTGCCCCGCAGCAGGAGCAGGACAAGCAGCAGAGCGGCAAACACCGCGCCCCCCGCCAGCAGCAGCGCCGGGACCATGGTCAGGAAGGGGAAGGGCATTTCCTGCATGTTCTGGATAAAGATTTCGCACGGTCCGAACAGGAGAAAGGTGAACGCAAAGGTGAAGGGGGGGAGGATGGCCAGCGGCAGCCGGATTTTCCAGCTCCGCCTGTCCTCCCACAGCGCCTTGAGCTTGTCTTTGATGCTTGCCATTGCAGATCCCCTCTGAGAAGTAGTGGTGAGCCGGCGGCTTTTGACAAAATGCGCCGGCAGTCAAATCCAAGCTTATAGTATATACTCTGCGGTTCCTGATTGCAATTACTTTTTGCAGGCGCCCGGAAATTTAAACAAAAATAAAAAAATGGGCGCGCGGCCGGGATGGCCCGGCGGCGCGCCCGCGTGCCCTGCGGATGCGGGGCTGTTTTGACACGGTACAGGACGGCTAATGTGGGGCGGGGAACCGGATTGACACGGACAGCCGCCCCGCTTCGTACCGGGCGGCGATGGTTCCGCCCATGCGCTCGGTGAGGGCCTTTGCGATGGACAGGCCCAGCCCGGTGGAGCCGCGGCCGGATTCCACGGTGTAGAACCGGTCGAACAGCCGCCCCACCTGCACCTGGTCCAGCCCCGGGGCGGCGTTGGACAGGATGATTGTGCCGTCCGGGCGCAGCGCCACCTCCAAATCCCCGCCGCTGTACTTCAGCGCGTTGGCCAGCAGGTTGCCCAGCACGCGGGACAGGGCGTCCCGATTCAGCGTGCGCGTCACCCGCTCCGGACACAGGGAGACGGCGGGGGTGATCCCCGCCTCCACCAGCGCCCCGTAGAGGGAGGCCACGGACTCCTCCACAGCGGCGTTCAGGTCCACCGGCTCCAGGCTCAGCTCGCCCTCCAGACCGGCGGCCACGGAATAGCGCAGCAGCTCTTCCGTCAGCTGGCGCATGGCCTCCGCCCGGTCCGCCATGAGGGCCAGATAGCGGGCCTGGTCCGGTGTGCGCTCCCCCTTGCCCAGCAGCTCCAGATACCCGCAGATGGCGGTCAGCGGGGTGCGCAGGTCGTGGGAGACGTTGGTCACCGCCTCCTTCAGCTCCCGGTCGCCGTTCTCGTACCGCTGGCGCTGGCGGCGCAGCTCCTTGAGCTGGACGTTCAGCTCCGCCGCGAGCTTACGGGCGTGGGGGTCCCGGGTGGACAGAAAGATGGCGTTGTTGGTGTCGGAGGAGAGGCGCTCCCCCAGCTGGGCGGCAATCTCGTCCAGGTTTTTTTGAAGCAGGCGCAGCTTGACCAGCAGGGCCAGGACGGCGGCGGCCAGAAGGCCGCACAGCAGCCAGGGGAGCATGGGGGTCACTTCCTTTTTGCGGGATGATGGCTCATGGTGCGGGCGGATGATATCCGCCCCTACCTCAGGTCTTTTCTGCGGAACAGGGCCGCGCCCCCTGCGGTGGACAGTGTGGATATCAACGCGGCATAGGCTATCATCCGCTGGGTCTGCGGGGCGTGTTCTTTGGAGTAGCTGGAATAATACTGCATGGACTGGGTCATGGGCAAAAAGTCATAGATGAACTCGTATACTGCCCGCTCCGCGCCCCGGAGATAGCGATCATTGGGGTATTCAACCATAGTAATGTCGCCAGTTTCATCGGTGCCATAATTGAACCAGGTTTCCGGTTCGCTCAACCGGGCTCTGACATAGAAGGACGAGAAGATGATTGCCAACGTTCCAAGGATGCAGGCCACCGCCGAAACCGCTTTTTGCCGCACGTTCAGCGCAACCAGCGTAAACAGGGCGCTGTATGCCGCCGCCAGCACCAGTGAACCTATCAGATTGAGCAGGAAAATGGGCGCAGGGCGCTCTAAGCCTCCGTTGAGGAGCGGCACACCTATCGCCAGCACAGCCAAAATATAGGCCAGACAGAACAGGATTGCCGCGGCTGCCGCCGTAATGGTGTGGGCCAGATAGACACTCACACGGGAATGGCCGACGGCCAGCTTGTTACGAAAACCGCCGTCGCTGTACTCCGTGCCGAAAAACAGGGGAATAAAGACAGCCATAACGATGCCGATAATCATGGCATAATTGAAAAACGCCTCGTCAATATAGTAGAGACCGCCGAACTCGGCATAGGTCACCTGTTCCCAGAACCGCTGGAGGGTAAACGCCGCCCCCAGGGCGAACATCACCCCCAGCAGCCCCCAGAACAGTACGCTTTTTTTCAGGCGGAAGAAATTCGCGGCCAACAGATTCCTCATTCCGCCCACCTACTTCAGATCCTTCCGCTTGAACAGCGCCGCCCCGGCCCCGGTGAACACCGCGCACACTGCCGCTGCCAGCCCCATCAGCCGCGGGGGGTCGGTGAGCTGCAAAGAACAGTACTGCACAGACTGCCCCGAGGGCAGAAGGTCGAATATGAATTGATAGAGCTCCCGTTTGGCCCCGGTGAGGTAGTTGGGGTTGGGCTCCGGCACGGCGTCCACGATCTCCCCGTTGACGGACAGCTCGTAGCCGGTGATGAACTCCGGCGCCTCCAGCATGGAGTGGATGACGATTGCCCCGATAAAGGCCGCGAACGCCCCCAGCAGGCAGATGACCACCGAAGTGGACTTTTTGGAGCAGTTCATGGCGACGAAGGTGAAGATAGCGCAGAACGCCGCCGTCATGAGCAGGGAACCGGCCAGCGCGGTGAGCAGCAGAGCGGGGGGCTGGGTGAACCAGCCCAGCAGGGGAATGCCCAGGGCGGCACAGCCCAGTATATAGGCGGCGGAGCAAAGCAAACAGGCCGTAAACCCGGTAATAAGGCTGGCAAAGTAGATGGACAGGCGGGAGTGGCCCACCACCATTTTGTTGCGGATGGCTCCGTCGCTGTACTCCGTACCGAGGAACAGGGGGATGAGCTCCGCGGCCAGAATGCCGATAAAGGCGGCGTATTTGAACAGCTCGGCGTCCACCGTGCTGGCCCAGGCTCCGCCGGACTCCTGGGCGGAGCGCCAACTGTCCACCACCATAAACAGCCCCATGCCAAGGGACACCCCCATGGAGCCCCAGAAGGCGTTATTTTTCCACAGCCGCATAAAATTTGCATTGAGCAGCTTAATCATGAGAGCCACCCCCCACCAGGTTGATGAAGTAGCTCTCCAGGCTCTCGTCCCGCTCCTGGGCGGAGAGCAGCTCGCAGCCCTGGCCGTCCAGGGCCCGGGCCAGCTGGGAGATGTTCAGCTGGGCGAACACGTCCGCCTGTCCGTCGGACAGGATCTTGTACTCCATCCCCATGCCGTCCAGCACCCGGGACAGGGCCCGCGTGTCGGTGACCTCCACCCGCAGGCACTTGCGGCAGGCGGCCTCCAATTCCCGGGCGGACAGCTCCCTGACCATACGCCCGGAGTCGAGGAAGCCGTAGTGGGTGGCCAGCCGGGACAGCTCGTCCAGAATGTGGGAGGAGATGAGCACCGTAATCTGCCGCTCCCGGTTGAGCTTCAAGACGAGCTCCCGGATCTCAATGATGCCTTGAGGGTCCAGGCCGTTCACCGGCTCGTCCAGCACCAGAAAGTCCGGCCCCCCCGCCAGGGCCACGGCGATGCCCAGCCGCTGCTTCATGCCCAGGGAGAAGTTGCGTGCCTTTTTCTTGCCGGTGTCCTCCAGCCCCACCAGCTTCAGCAGTTCCGGGATGCCCTCGTCCGACGGCACCCCCAGCACCCGGAACTGCTCCCGGAGGTTGTCCTCCGCCGTGAGGTCCAGGTAGATGGACGGGGTTTCCACCACCGCGCCCATGCGGCGGCGGACCTTGGCAATGTCCTTTTGGGCGCTGTCCACGCCGTAGAGGGCATAGGCGCCCGACGTGGGGGCCTGAAGGCCGCAGATCAGCCGGATGAGGGTGGTTTTGCCCGCGCCGTTGCGGCCCACAAGGCCGTAGATTGAGCCCTTAGGCACGCGCATGGTGAGGTTGTCCAGGGCTTTGAACTGCCTGTAGTGCTTGGACAGACCCTGGGTGACCAGTACAGATTCCATAAAAAAGCCTCCGTTTCCTTGGATGCTCTCATGGTAACAGAGAACGGTCAAGAAAGCGGTCAAGGAAACCGTTCAGATTTCGTCAAGATTTGGAGCGTTTCCCCGTAAGCTGAGCGCTGAACGCCTTCAGCTCCTGCTTCCGCCATCATAGCCTCTCCTATTCTGTGCGCATTTTGAACCCAATGCCCCAAACTGATTCAATCGGATCGCCAGCCCCGGCGTCCCGGAGCTTTTTTCGCAGGTTGCTGATGTGGGTCTTGAGGGAGCTTTCGGTACAGTCCGGGGTGTCCGGCCCGATCTCGTCCAACAGGCGGGATTTGGTGACCACCTGGGCGGGGGTTGCCATGAGCAGCTTCAAAATGGCGTACTCCGTCCGGGTGAGGCGCACGTCCGCGCCGTCCGCCCGGACCGAGCGGGCGTCCGGGTCCAGCGACAGGTTTTGGAAGGTCAGGGCCGCCTCCGCCCGGGGAGGGGCCTCCCGCAGGCGGACCGCCACCCGGGCCAGCAGCTCCCGCAGGGCGAAGGGCTTGGTCACGTAGTCCGCCGCGCCGCCCAGCAGCAGGGCGGTCTTGCTGTCCACGTCGGCCCGGGCGCTGACCACAATCACCGGGATGCCCGCCAGCCTGGGCAGCACCTCCTCCCCGGACAGGCCGGGAAGCATCAGATCCAGCAGAATGAGGTCGGGCCGGGTCCGGTCCAGGGCCAGCAGCGCCTCGGTGCCCGAATAGGCCCGGGCGACCCGGTAGCCCTCCCCCTCCAATGCCTCCTGGAGGAGGTCCCCGATGTGGAGGTCGTCGTCAACGACCAGGATATTCCGCATGCTCCCACCCCGCAGCCTCATGTTTTCTCTATTATACGCAGGACGGGAGAGGGGCGCAAGAAAAAAGGTTTGAAATTATTCTTAAATTGCCAAACGGCTGGAGATGGTGTATAATGGGTCCCATCTGACAGGATGGAGGAATTGTAAATGTCCATAGAGATCGGAAGCAAGGGCCGCGCCGAAACCGTGGTCACTCCGGACAACACCGCCCGGGCGGCGGGTTCCGGGCTGGTGCCCGTGTTTGCCACCCCCTGGATGGTGGCCCTGATGGAAAACGCCGCCGTCCAGGCGGTGCAGGGGGCGCTGGCCCCGGAGGAGGGCACGGTGGGCACCCGGCTGGACGTGACCCACGACGCCGCCACTCCCCTTGGAATGCGGGTGTGGGCGGAGGCGGAGCTCATTGCGGCGGAGGGGAGAAGGCTCACCTTTTCCGTGACCGCCTATGATGAGGCGGGAAAAATCGGCGGCGGGACCCACGAACGGTTTGTGATCCAGACGGACAAATTTCTGGCCCGCACCCAGGCAAAGTGGAAGCAGTGAACAAAAGCCCCGGGGTTCCCGGGGCTTTTTTGCCGTACCGGCTTGACAAAATCCCAGCAGTATGGTAGGATAACACTACCCCCCAGGGGGGTGATCGGCGAGGAGGGATTGCCATGATGGCGGACCGGAAAACGGTGCTCCGGCTGCTGAAAACAGCCCGGGGCCAGATTGACGGCATTATCAAAATGGTGGAGGAGGACCGCTACTGCATGGATATTGCCCAGCAGGTCACCGCCGCCGGCGCCATGCTCCGCCGGGCCAACCGGGAGATCCTCACCGCCCACCTGAAGCACTGCGTGGAGCACGCCGCGGACGACAGGGAGCGGGCGGACAAGATTGACGAATTGGTGAAGGCGTTGGAGAAAATACTGTAAGAAGCATGACGACAGGCGCATAAGGCCGGAGGAAAGCCTGCCTGCGACGCGCCCAATTGGAGCGCGGCAATGCCGCAGCTGGAAATAGAAAGCAAGGTGAACCCGATATGAAGCAAAAATTTACCGTCACCGGCATGACCTGCTCCGCCTGTTCCGCCCACGTGGACAAGGCGGTGCGGAAGCTGGACGGGGTTTGTGATGTAAACGTCAACCTGCTGGGCGGGTCCATGACGGTGGACTGGGAGGGGGGGCTCACCCCGGACCAGATCGTGTCCGCCGTGGAGAAGGCGGGGTACGGCGCGTCCCTGCCCGCGGCGGCCGGGGAGCGGGCCCGGGCCAAGCCCGCGACGGACGCCATGGAGGACGATTTGAAAAACATGAAGGCCCGGCTGATCTGGTCCTTTGTGTTTCTCATCCCCCTGTTCTACCTGTCCATGGGCCATATGATGGGCTGGCCCATCCCCCATTTCTTCCACGGAGCGGAAAACGCCATGACCTATGCCCTGACCCTGTTTCTGCTCACCGTGCCCATCATGGTCATCAATCAGAAGTATTACCGGGTGGGCTTTCAAACCCTGTTCCACCTGTCCCCCAACATGGACTCCCTCATTGCCGTGGGCTCCGCCGCCGCCGTGGTGTACGGCGTGGCGGCGCTGTACTGCATCGGCTGGGGGCTGGGCCACGGGGACATGGCCCTGGTGGAGCACTACTCCATGGACCTGTATTTTGAGTCGGCGGGGATGATCCTCACCCTCATCACGCTGGGAAAGTATATGGAAACCCGCTCCAAGGGCAAGACCGGCCAGGCCATCGCCCGGCTGATCGACCTGACGCCCAAGACGGCCTCCGTTCTCCGGGACGGCGTGGAGACAGAGGTTCCGGTGGAGCAGGTCCAGGCCGGAGACCTGGTGCTGGTCCGTCCCGGCGGCTCTGTGCCGGTGGACGGCGTGGTGGTGGAGGGCGCGTCCTCTGTGGACGAGTCCGCCCTCACCGGCGAGTCCATCCCCGTGGACAAGGGGCCGGGCGACACGGTGATCTCCGCGTCCATCAACAAGTCCGGCGCGCTGACCCTCCGGGCCACCCGGGTGGGGGAGGACACCACCCTGGCCCAGATGATCCGGCTGGTGGATGAGGCGGCGTCGTCCAAGGCCCCCATTGCCAAGCTGGCGGACCGGGTGGCCGGTGTGTTTGTGCCGGTGGTCATGGCCATCGCCCTGGTGACGGCGGTGATTTGGATGATGGCCACCGGCTCTGTGGAGCGGGCCCTGACCTCCGGCGTGGCGGTGCTGGTGATCTCCTGTCCCTGCGCCCTGGGGCTGGCCACGCCGGTGGCCATTATGGTGGGCACCGGCAAGGGGGCGGAGCACGGCATTCTGGTGAAGTCCGCCGAGGGGCTGGAGCACCTGCGGTCCGTCACCACGGTGGTGCTGGACAAGACGGGCACCGTCACCCGGGGCAAGCCTGAGGTGACGGACGTATACCCCCTGGGCAAGACCACGGCGGAGGAGCTTTTGTGTGTGGCCGCGTCGCTGGAGAAGCCCTCCGAGCACCCTCTGGGGGCCGCCGTTGTGGAGGAGGCGGCAAACCGCGCCATCCCCCTGGCCCCGGTGGAGAGGTTTCAGGCGGTCCACGGCAAGGGGGTCCGGGGGACCATCCAGGGGGCGGACTTCCTGGCGGGCAACGCCGCCATGCTGGCGGACGCCGGGGTGGACCTGGGCCGGGACGCCATGATTGCCGACGGACTGGCCGGACAGGGCAAGACGCCGCTGTTCTTTGTGCAGGACGGCAGGCCCATCGGCATCATCGCCGTGGCGGACACGGTAAAGGAGACCAGCCGGGCCGCCATTGAGGGCTTCCAGAAGCTGGGCCTCAAGGTGGTCATGCTCACCGGCGACAACAGACGCACCGCCGAGGCCATTGGAAAAGAGCTGGGCCTGACGGATGTGGTGAGCGAGGTGCTCCCGGCGGACAAGGAGCGGCAGATTGCCGCCCTCCAGGCCCAGGGGGAAAAGGTGGCCATGGTGGGGGACGGCATCAACGACGCGCCCGCCCTGGCCCGGGCGGATGTGGGCCTGGCCATCGGCGCGGGGACGGACGTGGCCATCGAGAGCGCCGACATCGTGCTGATGAAGTCCGATCTGGCGGACGCGGTGACGGCGGTGGAGCTGTCCCGGGCCACCATCCGCAACGTGAAGCAGAACCTGTTCTGGGCGTTCTTCTACAACGCCGTGTGCATTCCGGTGGCGGCGGGGCTGCTGGCCATCTGGGGCGGGCCCCAGCTCAACCCCATGATCGCCGGGGCGGCCATGAGCTTCAGCTCGGTGTGCGTGGTGACCAACGCCCTGCGCCTGCGGTTCTTTCAACCCAGCATCCAGTCTCATGCAGAGGTAAAATCCGGCGAAACATCCGCCGTTGAAAGGAAAGGAGAACAAACCGTGATGGAAAAGAAAGTTGTGATCGAGGGCATGATGTGCCAGAAGTGCCGCGCCCATGTGGACAAGGCCCTCAACGCCATCCCCGGCGTGTCCGCCACCGTGGACCTGGACAGCAAGACCGCCGTGGTCACGGGAGAAGTGACCGACGAGGCCATCCGCGCCGCCGTGGAAGAGGCGGGGTACGAGGTGGTCAGCATCGCCTGAAGGGCAGAGGCCCCTCTCCCGCCGGGAGAGGGGCCCTCATTCTCTGATTGGTAGCCGCTGTTATGCCCCAAAGGGCGCCTGCCGCGTGTGTATGTAGATCCGGGACGGCTGGTCCTCCCCGTCTCCCCGGGCCATGCACAGAAACCGCCAGCCGTACCGCTCGTAGAACGAGGTGTGGTCGGTGAGCAGGTACAGGGTATCCACCCCCATGTCCGCCAGATCGGCGCAGACGTGAGTTAAAAGCGCTCCGGCGATCCCCTGGCGGCGGTATGCCTCCTCCACATAGACGGCGCACACATTGGGGGCCAGGTCTTTTCTGTCATGAAAGTCGTTCTCAATGACGCCCAGCCCGCCGAGAATGGCCCCGCCCTCCACGGCCAGATACCACTGGGGCACGGGGCCCTCACGCCTGAGGCACCGGGCCATGCTCTCCCGGTAGGCGTCCAGCGGAACGCTCCATTTGGCGTGGAACCATTCCGCCGCCCGGTCCGGCCATTGGGGCCGGTCCCGCAGGTTCAGAATCTCATAGTTCATGGTGATTTCCCCCGGGAAAGTATTCCTCCACAAAGTCCACGTCCTCCACCGTCCATTCCCTGCCGTTCAGCGGCTCCAGGCATCCCGCGCCGGTGGTGAAGGCGAACCGCAGCTTGTAGGAGTACAGCGCCTGGAACTTGCGCCGGTCCCGCTCCCGGCCGTATTTGCCGTCCCCCAGCAGGGGATGGCCGGCGGCGGCGAACTGGGCCCGGATCTGGTGGGTCCGCCCGGTGATCAGGTCGCACTCCATCAGGGACAGCCCGTTTCGGACCTCCAGGGTCCGGTACAGCGTCACCGCGGTCCGCGCCCCGGGGACGGGCTTGTCATATACCTTCACCTGGGCCCGGTCCCCGTCCTTTAAGAGGTAGCCTTTGAGCTGCCCGTCCCGGGGCTCCATGGCCCCGTGGACCACGCACAGGTACAGCTTTTGCAGCTCCCGGTCCCGGATCTTCTGGTTCATCACCCGCAGGGCCTCGGCGGTCTTGGCGGCGATGACGATGCCCCCGGTGTTGCGGTCGATGCGGTTGCACAGGGCGGGGGCGAAGGCGTGCTCCCAGCGGGGGGACCACTCTTTTTTTTGGTACAAATACGCCTGGATGTGGGTGATCAGGGTGTTGACCTGCTCGTTGCCGTCCGGGTGGACCACCATGCCGGGGCGCTTGTTGAGCAGCATGAGGTGCTCATCCTCGTACAGAATGTCCAGCCGGGGTTTGTCTACCCGGAGAAAGGCGTTGTCCGGAGTGGGCGTATCGAAAAACTCGTCGTTGATGTACAGCTGGAGCAGATCCCCCTCCTGGAGGCGGGCGTCCCGCTTGGCCCCCTTGCCGTTCACCTTCACCCGCTTGAGCCGGATGTATTTCTGGGCCAGCGGGGCGGGGAGGAGGGGCAGGGCTTTAGACAGCCAGCGGTCCAGCCGCTGGCCCCCGTCGTTGGGGCCGATGGTGAATTCCTTCATGCAGTGCGCCTCCTCTTTGCGGCCTCCCGCGGCGTTCAAAAGAATCAAATGAGCCTTTGGGCTCCCTTGACTATAGCAGAAAACGGGGAAAAAGGCAAGGGAGCGCGGCGGAACGCCGCGCTCCCGTTTTTACGCCAGATGCTCAAGCCGGCCGGACTGAATGGCCTCCAAATTTGCGGCGATGCGCTCCGGGGGCCAGTCCCACCATTGCAGGGCCAGCAGGCGCTCAATGACGCCGCCGCTGAACCGCTTCCGAATGGGCTTGGCCGGGACGCCGCCTACGATGGTATAGGGGGGGACGTCTCCGGTCACCACAGCCCGGGCGCCGACAATGGCGCCGTCGCCGATGGTCACGCCCGCCAGGACAACGGCCTCATAGCCGATCCACACGTCATTGCCCACCACGATGTCCCCCTTGTTGTCCCAGGCCCGGGGGATGTCCTCCACAGGCAGGCCCCACTCCTCAAAAAAGATGGGGAAGGGATAGGTGGACAGGCTGCCCAGAGCGTGGTTGGCGCTGTTAAAGAGAAATTTCGCGCCGCAGGCGATGGAGCAGAACTTCCCAATGGTCAGCCGTTCGTGATTGATGGGGTAGTGGTAGAGCACGTTGTTCCGCTCAAAGTCTCTGGGGTCGCGGACAAAATCGTCATAGGTGGTGTAGTCCCCCACGGTGATGGAGGGATCGGTTACCACGTTTTGCAGGTAGACGGTGCTGTGCCCCTGGGGGCGGGGATAAATTTTCCATTGCGGGATCATCTGATTGCCTCCTCAAGATCGTTTTACGCTGTGACGATCCCGCAAAGGGCAATGCATCGCTTCACGCATACCACCTCGGCTCCATGGAGATGGGGCAAGTATAGCACAGCGCCCCGCCCTTTTCAAGCGTTTCGGTTGGCTTTTTCCTCCCTCATCATCCGGTGGAGGCAGGCCAGCGCGTCGGACAGCCCTCCCAGGTGGTCGATGAGTCCCAGCTCCAC
>ERZ808040.265-NODE-265-length-50228-cov-5.661123_pt1 | contig 50228 bp, 50 predicted proteins | sample MGYA00380191_ERZ808040 | MGnify/ENA primary metagenome ERZ808040 (study PRJEB31490, sample SAMN06133395) | mouse gut metagenome | isolation source: J6 | host: mice | place: China: Chengdu | collected 2015-05 ...
CGATGGTAGTTGGGGTGAGCCCCTGCAAGAGTAGGACGTTGCTAAGCACGAGGAAAGTCATTACCGTTTAGGTGATGACTTTTTTTGTGGTTTATTCTATAAGATGCAGTTTGGACATCTTGTGATATAAAAGTATGAATAACCTTCGATCTTTGCAGAATTTAGCAATGAGTCGCCATAAAGTAGCTCAATACGATAAAATAAAATCAATGAATGATCATAAAGGATTGTGAAAAAAACAATCGACCGCTGTTATAATTCTAGACAATAGAATCAAGTTGCCCAAACTTGGCCCTGTTCACTTTTCCAAAAGCCGTAACATCGATGGTCGTATTTTAAATGCGACGATTAGACGCAATCCAATACTTTGTATCGATTCTAGTTGAAACAGAAGTGCAGCCATTGGTGAAAATGGATTCATCTATTGGTATTGTGCTAGAAAACTGATTTTGCGATTTTTTATGATGATCGCAAAATCAACAAACATCAGTTCACACTCAAAATGAAAAGGAAATTGAAACGCGAACAACGCAAACGGTCATAACGCGAACTAACTGCGAACAACAAAGGTCTTAACCTTATTGATGTCAAAAACGATCAGAAGTAAAAACGTAAAGGTTGCTGGACTACATGAAAAGGGTTTTAGCGCAACTACAACACAGAACGGTAGGGACTACGAGGATAGCTTGATTGATTCATAAAAGAAGCTTCTGTTCTCATAGACTTACGATAATAAATATACTTTGTTTTTAAGAATCTCCCGTCTTCACTCAAACTGCAAGGTTAATAAGTGCGGGGAGTTCAGACAAATGGACATTGATTGCTATTGATAAAAGTCTTTATTATCGTTAAGCTAATGAGACTGAGGAAAGGAGAGATTGAAGATGCAAATGGTATTAATTATTTTTGTAATTAATATTGTGTATGTCACGTTTTTTACAATCCGAATGATTTTAACATTAAAAGGATACCGATACATTGCTGCGGCAGTAAGTACTATTGAAATTTTAATTTATGTATTAGGATTAGGACTTGTATTGGATAATTTAAACGAAATTCAAAACTTATTAGCCTATGCAATTGGATATGGTTGTGGTGTGATTATTGGAACGAAAATTGAGGAAAAGATGGCTTTAGGTTATATTACAGTAAATGTGATTACAGCTGATGAAGATAAAGTATTACCTAAAAAGCTGAGAGATCTTGGTTATGGTGTAACGGATTGGTCTGCCAATGGATTGGAAGGCAATCGTTCAGCGTTACAAATTTTAACACCAAGAAAATATGAATTAAAACTGTATACACAGATTAAAGAGTTAGACCCAAAAGCATTTATTATTTCATATGAACCAAAAGCGATTCATGGCGGGTTTTGGGTTAAATCTGTTAAGAGAGGGAAATTATTTAAATGAAACGAAAGAAAACTGTTTGGTTCGAAGTACAAGAACATGAATCAATTGACGAATGTTTAGAGCGAATGCGTAAAGAAGGGTACGTCTTGACTGGAAAGATGGAGGAGCCTTTGTTTCAGGAAGTAAATGGTGAGATTAAGCCAATCAGACAAATAATTAAGTTCAAAGGCACTTTAGTAGAATAAAATAAAGTAGAAAACGAACATTGTAATAGTTGGATATTATAATGTTCGTTTTTTCGTTGACGGATGAAAGATTACTTGTTAAACTATACGTAGTGTTGAATATTCCCCATATAAGCTGAAGAATTGGCTTTAGCGTTTCTACTTAGACACCGTAATGTCTAGTCTATGCGGGAAAGCAACTGTCAGGAAGATAATGAAAGGTGTGTGTGTTTTATGTATAACTTACAACAGAACGCTGCATACTTCAAAGTCCTAGAATGACCTGCTTTTCATGCATGATGAAAAGGGGATTCGAGGACTTTTTTTCATGCGATTTTATCAATCCTGATAGGTTTGAAATGAGTAAATAACGTGAACGAATTGAATAAACATAGAAGGAGTGGAATTCATTGCAACCTAAAGTTGGCGTAATTATGGGTAGTAAAAGTGATTGGGAAACGATGCAACATGCATGTGACATATTAGATGAGTTACAAGTACCATATGAAAAGAAAGTGGTTTCTGCACATCGTACACCAGATTTAATGTTTACATATGCAGAAGAAGCAGCTGAAAGAGGGTTACATGTCATTATTGCAGGAGCTGGTGGTGCTGCGCATTTACCAGGTATGGTTGCTTCAAAGACATTGTTACCAGTAATTGGTGTTCCGATTCAATCACGAGCATTAAATGGAATGGACTCATTATTATCGATTGTTCAAATGCCAGGTGGCGTTCCAGTGGCAACGATGGCGATTGGTAAAGCTGGAGCGACAAATGCTGGCTTATATGCCGCACAACTATTAGGTGTAAATGATGAAGCGCTAACGGAACGTATTGCGAAGCGTCGAGAAGAAATGAAACAAATTTCATTAGAAAGTAGTAGTGAATTAATATGAAGACGATTTTACCAGGTGAAACGATTGGCATTATCGGCGGTGGACAATTAGGGCGTATGATGGGACAAGCTGCAAAAGAAGCGGGTTTCCGGATTGCAGTCCTGGATCCAACGGAAGACTCGCCATGTGGACAAATTGCGGATATTAAAATTGTCGCAGCTTATGATGATGAAGAGGCGTTAAATCAACTCGCAGAAGTAAGTGATGTTATTACTTTTGAATTTGAAAACATTGATTACGAAGGTTTAAAAAGGTTAACAGAAAAAGCACATGTACCACAAGGTGCAGATATTATTCGAATTACGCAAAATCGTATTTATGAAAAGGCTGAAATTACTGCTTCTGGTGCGCCGGTTGCACCGTATATCGCAGCACATACGTATCAAGAATTAGAAGAACAAATCGATCAAATTGGTTTCCCTTGCATCGTTAAAACAGCATTTGGTGGCTATGATGGCAAAGGACAAGTGAAGATTGATGCTAAAGAGCAACTTGACGAAGCACGACCGCTGTTTGAAAAAGTAAGCTGTATTGCAGAGGCATTTGTACCGTTTGAAAAAGAAATCTCAGTGATTATTCAGCGTAATGCAGCGGGAGAGTCTTATTGCTTACCGATCGCTGAAAATATTCATAAAGACCATATTTTACATGAATCGATTGTACCTGCACGTGTAGATGCTGCAATTATTGAAAAGGCAGAAGAAGCGGCGACACAAATTGCGAATCACTTGGATTTAGTTGGAACATTAGCGGTTGAAATGTTTGTTTTATCAGATGGCAATATTGTCATTAATGAATTGGCACCGCGTCCGCATAATTCAGGCCATTACTCAATTGAAGCTTGTAATGTATCGCAGTTTCATCAACATGTCCGTGCAGTATGCGGTTGGCCACTGCGTAAACCAACATTATGGGCACCATCCATTATGGTAAATGTATTAGGTGAACATGTAGAACCTTTACGAAAAGCAATTCCAAATTACCCAGATTGGTCAATCCATCTTTACGGCAAAGCAGAAGCGAAAGAAAAGCGTAAAATGGGGCATGTGACGATTATGACAAATCATCTCGATGAAACATTAGCTGAGATTGACAACTCTCATGTTTGGTTTAATAAATAATATCCCAATTCCATTTAGGAGGAACTAAAATGACAAAAGTAAATGTATATGTAACTGTTCGAGAAAGTGTAGTAGACCCACAAGGAATCGCAGCTGAAAAAGCCCTTCATAACTTAGGATTTGAAGAAGTAAACAGTGTTCGCATCGGAAAGTTAATCGAGCTAGAATTAGACGGCGCTAAAGGCGAAGTAGAGCAGCGTGTCGATGAAATGTGTAAAGAACTTCTCGTTAACCGTGTCATTGAAGACTACCGCTTTGAAATTGAGGAGGCTTGAAATCGATGAAATTTGCAGTGTTAGTATTTCCAGGCTCAAGTAGTGAAGTTGATATGCATCATGCGCTAACAGAAGTGTTACATGAAGAAGCGACGATGGTATGGCATACAGAAGCTGATCAATTGCTTGATTATGATGCAGTGATTATTCCAGCAGGTGCGACTTATGGAGATTATCTACGTCCAGGTGCTTTAGTGAAAGGATCACCAGCATTCAAACAATTAGAAGCTTTTGCAAAAACGGGTAAGCCGGTTATCGGTGTAGGAAACGGATTCCAAATTTTAACGGAAGCACATTTACTACCAGGTGCTTTATTGCAAAATAAAGACTTAAAATTCCAATCAGGTGTATCTACATTAGTTGTTGAAAATGCGGATACACAATTTACTTGTGCTTATGAACAAGGAGAAGAGATTCAAATTCCATTTGCACATCAATATGGAAATTATTATGTCGATGAAGAGACATTGGTGCAGATGCGAAGCAATGGACAAATTGTTTTTACTTATAAAGATGATCAAGACCATGGCAGCACGGAAAAAATTGCAGGTGTAATGAACGAAGCGGGCAATGTTTTAGGAATGATGCCAATGCCAGAGCGTGCGGTTGAAGAAATTTTAGGTCATATTGATGGATTACGTTTATTTAAGTCAATTTTAAAAAAGGTGGCGTGAAGCAATGGAACCTACTGCAAAACAAGTTAAAGAAGAACAATTATATCGTCAAATGGGGATGACGGATGAAGAATTTAATCGTGCGGAAGAGATTTTAGGACGCTCACCAAATTATACAGAAACAGGATTATTTTCTGCGCTTTGGTCAGAGCACTGTTCATATAAAAGTTCAAAACCAGTATTAAAGAAATTCCCTACTGAAGGAGAACGCGTATTACAAGGTCCAGGTGAAGGTGCTGGGATTGTAGACATTGGTGACAATCAAGCGGCAGTTTTTAAAATGGAATCACATAACTCTCCATCAGCAATTGAGCCGTTTATCGGTGCTGCAACAGGAGCTGGTGGTGTGTTACGTGACGTGTTTTCAATGGGGGCTCGTCCAGTAGCACTTGTGAACTCTTTACGCTTTGGAGATTTATCAGTGAAACGTGATCGCTTTTTATTTGAAGAAGCAGTTGCAGGTATTGCGAGTTACGGAAATGGCATTGGGATTCCGACAATTGCAGGTGAAGCACAATTCGACCAATGTTATTCAACAAGACCACTTGTTAATGCAATGGCTGTTGGGTTAATTAACCATGAAGATATTCAGCGTGGTCGTGCAGCAGGGGTTGGCAATACAGTGATGTATGCAGGTGCGACAACTGGAAGAGACGGGATTCATGGTGCAACGATGTCTTCTTCTGAATTAACCGTTGAAGATGACAATGAGTTTCCAGTTATGCAGGCTGGGGATCCATTTTTAGAAAAACTAGTTATGGAAGCATGTTTAGAAATCTCTAAATCAGATGCATTGATCGGTATGCAAGATATGGGGGCAGCGGGGTTAACTTCTGCGGCAGCTGAAATGGCTTCAAGTGCGGGGTATGGTGTAGAGCTACATTTAGACAATGTTCCACAACGTGAAGAAGATATGACAGCATACGAAATGATGTTATCTGAATCGCAAGAACGTATGCTATTCGTTGTGAAAAAAGGTCGCGAACAAGAAGCGATTGATATTTTTGAAAAATATGGTGTCGAAGCAGTTGCAGTTGGGCATGTAACCGACGATAAAATGTTACGTTTAATCCACAAAGGAGAAGTCGTGGCAGAAGTACCAGCAGATGCATTAGCAGAAGATGCGCCAGTATATTATAAAGAATCAAAAGAACCGACTTATTTTGCTGAATTCCAGCAAATGGAGAAAACAGAGCCAGTTGTAGAAGATTATAAAGAAACAGTAAAAGCGTTATTAAAACGTCCGACAATTGCGTCGAAGAAATTTATTTACGAGCAATTTGATATGCATGCACGTCGTAATACAGTCGTTGCGCCAGGTTCCAGTGCTGGAATTATCCGTGTAGATGGCACGAATAAAGGACTGGCTATGACGTCTGATTGTAACGCGCGTTACGTATATTTAGATCCTGAAACAGGTGGGAAAATCGCAGTAGCTGAAGCGACGCGTAACTTAATTTGTTCAGGTGCAGAACCATTAGCGTTAACAGATTGCTTAAATTTTGGGAACCCAGACAAACCTGAAGTATTTTGGCAGTTTGAAAAATCAGCAGACGGTATTTCGGCAGCTTGTTTAGCACTAAATGCACCAGTTATTAGTGGAAACGTTTCAATGTCGAACGAAGTAAATGGTGTGCCAGTTTATCCAACACCAACAATTGGAATGGTTGGACTTGTTCATGATTTATCGCATGTTACGACAACACCGTTTAAACAAGCAGGAGACGCGATTTATGTGATTGGAGAAGCGGCTGTAGATTTCGGGGGTAGTGAATTACAACAATTACTGGATGGTCATATTTCAGGACAAGCACCTGCAATTGATTTAGACGTTGAAGCGAAACGTCAACAAACGTTATTAGCTGCTATTCAAAAACAACTCGTTGCATCAGCGACAGATATTTCTGAAGGTGGTTTCGCTGTTGCGTTATTAGAAAAAGTCTTCGGTACGAGTGGTTTAGGGGCAAAGGTTACAGTCGATGGTTCAGCTGTAACAGCGTTATTTAGTGAGACACAATCACGTTATGTTGTAACTGTAAAAGAAGAACATATTGAAGCATTTGAAGACATCATGGTAGATGCACAGAAAATCGGTGTCGTGACAAATGATGCGAAAGTAGTCATTCAAGATACGAATGGTACGTCTTTAATTGAAGGATCAGTAGAAGAATTTGAGAAGGAATGGGAAGGGGCACTTCAATGCTTGCTGAACTCAGAGGATTAAATGAAGAGTGTGGCGTGTTTGGAATATGGGGCAATGATGAGGCTGCACAATATACGTATTATGGGCTTCATGCGCTTCAACATCGTGGTCAAGAAGGTGCAGGAATTGTAACGACGACCGGTGATGGATTACACGTTATAAAAGGAGAAGGCCTTGTCAACGATGTGTTTTCAGATTTAACGTTAGATGATTTACAAGGTCATGGTGCCATTGGTCAAGTTCGTTATACAACGGAAGCAGGACGTGGGATTGAAAATGTTCAGCCCCTCGTCTTCCGCTCCACAACAGGAAGCTTAGCAGTTGCGATGAATGGGAATATCGTCAATGCGAGTGAATTACGTGAGCATTTAGAACGTCAAGGAAGTATTTTCCAAACCGCTTCAGATACAGAAGTGTTAGCGCATTTGATTAAAAGAAGTAGTGGTTCATTAACACAGAAAGATCGTGTGAAAAAAGCGCTTGCGATGTTAAAAGGGGCATTTGCATTCGTGATTTTAACAGAAGACGGCATGATGATTGCACAAGACCCAAATGGATTACGTCCATTGTCATTAGGAAAGATTGGGGATGCTTGGGTAGTTGCATCTGAAACATGTGCGTTTGATATTATCGGTGCAGAATGTGTTCGTTCAGTTGAACCAGGTGAGCTAGTCATCATTAAAAATGGACAATTACATTCGGAGCGTTTTGCGCCTGCAAGTGATTCAGCAATGTGTTCGATGGAGTATGTTTACTTTGCTCGTCCAGATTCAGATATTGATGGCATTAATATTCATATGGCACGTAAGCGTTGTGGAAAACAATTGGCGAAAGAAATCGGCAATATTGAAGCAGACGTTGTCACAGGCGTTCCTGACTCTAGTATTTCTGCGGCTATTGGCTTTTCAGAAGCGACAGGTATTCCGTATGAATTAGGGTTAATTAAAAGCCGTTATGTTGGGAGAACGTTTATTCAACCATCGCAAACATTGCGTGAACAAGGGGTTAAGATGAAGCTTTCTCCTGTTTTACAAGTTGTAAAAGGAAAAAGAGTCGTCATGGTAGATGATTCAATTGTACGGGGCACGACATCTCGAAGAATTGTAAAAATGTTAAAAGAAGCAGGTGCGAAGGAAGTCCATGTTGTGATTGCTTCTCCACCATTGAAAAATCCATGTTTTTACGGTGTTGACATTAGTACAGATTCTGAATTAATTGCAACAGGGCGATCAGTTGAAGAAGTGCGTGAGTTAATCGATGCAGATACATTAACGTTTTTATCACCAGAAGGTATGTTAGAAGCGATTGGAAGACCAGATACAACGAAAAATTGTGGCCAATGTTTAGCTTGTTTCACAGGAGAGTATCCGACAGAAATTTATGCTGATACGGTCATGCCACATGAAAAAGAAATCGTAAAATAGGAGGCATTTTACATGTCGAATGCATATGAAAAAGCTGGAGTAAATATTGAAGCAGGTTATGAATCCGTAAAGCGTATGAAATCTCACGTTGAGCGTACGGAACGTTTAGGTGTGATGGGAACTTTTGGTGGTTTCGGTGGGATGTTCGATTTATCTTCTTTAGATTATAAAGAACCTGTTTTAATCTCTGGAACAGATGGTGTCGGAACAAAATTAAAACTTGCGTTTATGGCAGATAAACATGACACAATTGGTGTTGACTGTGTTGCAATGTGTGTAAATGATATCGTTGCACAAGGTGCGGAACCATTATATTTCTTAGATTATATTGCACTTGGTAAAGCAGTACCAACAAAAGTTGAAGCGATTGTCAAAGGAATTGCAGATGGCTGTGTCCAATCAGGCGCTGCATTAATCGGTGGCGAAACAGCTGAAATGCCAGGTTTATATGAAGAAGAGGAGTATGATTTAGCTGGTTTTGCAGTTGGTGCTTGTGAGAAAAGCGCAATTGTAACAGGTGAAAAGGTTGTTGAAGGTGATGTACTTATTGGTATTGCTTCAAGTGGGATTCATTCCAATGGTTATTCACTCGTGCGTAAAATTGTACTAGAAGACAAAGGATATGACATTCACGATACAATTAAGGGCTATGAGAATCTTGGAACTGTTGCAGATGCGTTACTAGAGCCGACAAAAATTTATGCAAAGCCTGTACTTGAAATGCATCGCGAATTAACGATTCATTCAATGGGGCATATTACAGGTGGTGGTTTCTATGAAAACTTACCACGTATGTTACCAGAAGGGCTAACAGCAGAAGTTCAACTGGGTGCTTGGGATATTCTACCAGTCTTCCAAATGTTAAAAGAACAAGGTCAGTTAACAGATAAAGATTTATACAATGTTTTCAATATGGGGATTGGTTTTGTTGTCGCATTACCAGCGGACGAAGCAAAGCGTGCGATCGATATTGCAGAAGCACATGGTGAAAAGGCATTCGAAATTGGTCGTGTCGTACGTGGAGAAACATTACAATTCCTTGGAGAACATGATGGGAGTTTAGAAGGATGAGCGCAAAAGTAAAAATTGCCGTTTTTGCATCAGGAAGCGGTAGTAATTTTGTTGCGATTGAAGAAGCATGTCGTAACGGTGAAGTGAATGCTGAAGTTGCATTACTCATTACAGACAAGCCGGCAGCTTATGTTGTAGAACGGGCACGTGCGCTGAATATTCCAGTAGCTGCATTTTCACCAAAAGCATACACATCGAAAGCAGCTTATGAAAAAGCAATTTTGCAACGTTTGCATGAAAGCGATGTAGAGTGGCTTGTATTAGCGGGATATATGCGTCTGATTGGCGATACATTACTTCATGCGTACCCAAATCGCATTGTGAATATCCATCCGTCCTTACTACCTTCATTTCCTGGTAAAGATGCGATTGGTCAAGCGGTTAAACACGGCGTGAAAGTGACAGGGGTAACTGTCCACTTAGTCGATGAAGGAATGGATACGGGACCAATCTTAGCGCAAAGAGCGGTTGATATAGTACCGGGCAACATGGAAAAAACTGCCGAAAAAATTCATGCAGTTGAGCATGTCTTATATAAAGAAACATTGCAACTGTTGTTAAATGAAGAAGTAAATATGGATGCATAATAAGAGAAAAGTAGAAATAAAAGGATTCGATGGACGAATAATTGGAGGGTTTACTCGTGAAAAAACGTGCACTGCTTAGTGTGTCAGATAAAGAAGGTATTTTACAATTTGCAAAAGAACTAGAAAGTTTAGGCTATGAGATTTTATCAACAGGTGGAACGATGAAACATTTAGCGGATAATGGTGTTGCGGTTACAGCAGTTGATGAAGTAACAGGTTTTCCTGAAATTATGGAAGGTCGTGTAAAAACATTAAACCCACTTATTCACGGTGGATTATTGGCAAAACGCGATGATCAAACACATGTTGCTCAAATGGAAGAACATCATATTCAACCGATTGATATCGTTTGTGTTAACCTATATCCATTTAAAGAAACGATTTCTAAGCCAGATGTGACGACAGAAGATGCAATTGAAAATATCGATATCGGTGGTCCAGCGATGTTACGTGCATCTGCTAAAAACCATGCGTATGTAACGGTGATTGTAGATACTGCGGATTATGATCAAGTGTTAGCTGAATTAAAAGCAGATAACGAAACGACATTAGAGACACGTAGACGTTTAGCGGCAAAAGTTTTCCGCCATACAGCAGCGTATGATGCATTAATCTCAGGGTACTTAACAGATTTAGCCGGTGAAGAATTCCCTGAACAAGTAACATACACGTATGAGTTAAAACAACCGCTCCGTTATGGTGAAAACCCACACCAAAAGGCAGCATTTTATAGTAAACCATTAGGTTCAGATTTCTCAATTGCTTATGCAAATCAATTACATGGTAAAGAGTTATCATATAATAATATTCAAGATGCGAATGCAGCGATTCAAATTGTAAAAGAATTCGATGCACCTGCAGCGGTTGCAGTGAAACATATGAACCCATGTGGTGTTGGTACGGCTGAAACAATTGCAGAAGCATTCAACAAAGCATATGAAGCAGATCCTGTTTCGATTTTTGGCGGCATTATTGCGTTAAATCGTGAGGCAGATGCAACAACTGCAGAACAATTAAGCGGGATTTTCTTAGAAATTATTATTGCGCCTTCCTTTACAGAAGAAGCGATTGCTTTATTAACGAAAAAGAAAAACATTCGTCTTTTAACGATTTCATTTGAACAAAATAAACAAGATCAATGGAATACCGTGTCTGTTGAAGGTGGTTTATTAATGCAAGAACCAGATCGCTTTGGTTTTAAAGATGCAGATATTCGTGTGGCAACATACCGTGAGCCGACGGAAGAAGAATGGGAAGCGATGAAGCTAGGTTGGGCAGTTGTGAAACACGTAAAATCGAATGCGATTGTTGTTTCAGATGAACATATGACACTTGGCGTTGGTGCTGGTCAGATGAACCGTGTTGGTGCGGCTGGTATTGCTTTGGAACAAGCAGGTGAACGTGCAAAAGGTGCAGCGCTTGCATCAGATGCATTTTTCCCAATGGATGACACTGTTGAAGCTGCAGCAAAAGCAGGAATTACAGCGATTATTCAACCAGGTGGTTCAGTTAAAGACGAAGACTCTATTAAAAAAGCGAATGAATATGGTATCGCAATGGTCTTTACGGGCGTACGTCATTTTAAACATTAAGAAGGAGGGAATCTTAGATGAAAGTATTAGTTGTTGGTAGTGGTGGTCGTGAACATGCGATTGCGAAACAATTTGCGATTTCTCCTTCAGTGTCGAAAGTGTTCGTTGCGCCAGGAAATGATGGCATGAAGAATGACGCAGAAGTTGTAGATATTGCTGCAACAGATTTCGAAGCACTTGCAACGTTTGCACAAAATAATGCGATTGACTTAACCTTTATTGGTCCGGAAGATCCACTTGCTAATGGTATTGTTGATGTGTTTGCAGACAAAGGTTTACGTGCATTTGGTCCAACTAAAGCTGCAGCACAGCTAGAGGGAAGTAAATCTTTCGCGAAGGAATTAATGAACAAGTATAAGATTCCAACAGCAGCTTATGGTACATTTACAGATGCGGATGAAGCGAAGGCGTTCATTCGCGAGCAAGGAGCACCAATCGTTGTGAAAGCAGATGGTCTTGCTGCTGGAAAAGGTGTCGTTGTCGCAATGGAATTAGAAGAAGCATTAAATGCGGTAGACGATATGATTGGCAATCAAAAATTTGGAGATTCATCTTCTAAAGTTGTAATCGAAGAATTTTTAGACGGTGAAGAATTTTCATACATGTCATTCGTCCATGATGGACAAATTTATCCAATGGTTATCGCACAAGATCATAAGCGTGCATATGATGGAGATCGCGGTCCGAATACAGGCGGAATGGGTGCATATTCACCCGTACCACAAATTTCAGAAGAGGTTGTCCAAATAGCATATGATAACATCGTTGTTCCAACAGTTGAAGCAATGGCTGCAGAAGGAACACCATTTACAGGTATTTTATATGCGGGGCTAATCTTAACAGAAAACGGACCGAAAGTGATAGAGTTTAACGCGCGTTTTGGGGACCCAGAAACTCAAGTTGTTTTACCAAGAATGAGCTCTGATTTCGGTGCTTTTATGACAGCATTAATGGATGGAGAACCATTTGATTTACAATGGAATGACGACCAAATTTTAGGCGTAGTTGTTGCTGCTGAAGGATATCCAGAACTGCCGATCAAAGGTGCTAAGTTACCAAACTTGCAAGCTTTAGAAGGTGCAGGACTGAACGTATTCCATGCAGGGACGAAATTGGATGGTGAACAGTTCATCGGAAACGGTGGACGTGTCATTTTAATCGCCGCAAAAGGTCCTTCTTTGAAAGAAGCACAAACGAAAGTATATGAGCAACTGAAAGAGTATAAATGGGATGGCTTCTTTTATCGTACAGATATTGGTTGGCGTACATTTGAATAAAACAAAGGCGAAACCGATGCGTACGGTTTCGCCTTTTTATAACGTGACGATATTGTTCTATTTCTTGAAGAGAAATTTTATCATAAACTTTTATTCACTTTATAAGATTTCTTCAAGGAAATATAATCTAAGGAGAATAAGATGACACCAGCCGTGATCGATAATCCTAATACATCAAACCATTCACCATTATTGTGAGGGAGTATAAAAATTAGATATAATAGGTTAAACATTATGGCAAATCCACATGATTTAGTAGCAATAACTTTTAATTGTCTTTTATAAGCCTGTTCTGTGGAGATGTCTGTGTACTCCATACCCGAAATGATATATCTTAAAAAGACATAACCAATAAAAAGCCAGATAGAGAAGAATAGGATTAATTCTAAATCCAGCTGAAGTTTTGGAGCATATTTGTTAATAATGAATGCTCCTGTTAAAAATAATAAGAGGATAACAGATCCTTCTGATAAAAAGTATAAAGCTTTTTTCTTCCTATATTCATCGACTGGCAATAAAAATGACAACCAAGATCTCATTAATTTTCCACCTCCCAGAATAAATCATCTAATGTTTTATTGAGCTCTTTTGCTATGGCAATACATAATTGAAGACTTGGATTGTATTCTCCCTTTTCGATAAGTCCAATTGTTTGTCTAGTTACACCAACTTTTCTAGCTAATTGCTCTTGAGTAGTTGAATTTTTTATTCGGATTATTTTCACATTGTTTTTCATAATTCCACCCTAATTATGTAATATATAAATTGCATATGTAATTTATATATTACATATCGAATACATAAGAGTCAATGATGTTATTGAATTATTCATTTAAAAAATCCCTCAACTCTCTTCACCACATCGTTGTTCAGTCGATTGCTTCACAAATCCAACCACCAAAAATATTGGTTTTGAAAAAGTGTGTTATGTTTCCGAATCCTGCTGTTTGTAGTAAATGGAGGATTTTTTCTTCCGGCAGAAAAGATAGATTACGAATGGTATTGCTCATTTCATCAATTTCTTCTGTAGATAATGAAGTTGTATCAGCCCAATAAGCTTTCCACAATTGAAATAACCGCTCGAATTCTTCACTTTCCACATCGCCATACATAGCAGAGATGATAAAAGGTGCACCCTTTTTTAATCTTTTTCGGATGGCTTTTAATTGTTGTAATTTCACTGCATCATCTTCTATGAAATGTAACACGAGCATACAAGTTGCTGCGTCAAATTGTCTTTGCGCTTCTACAAGATTTACAGTCCCCTCGATAAACTGAACACGTTCTGATAGCGCGCATTGTTCGACCTTTTCTTTTGCTAGCTCCAACATTGGACGAGAAGGGTCTACTGCAGTGAATTGCCAATCTTTATTCGCCGGTCCTAGCACCGCAAGCTCAGTTCCTCCTCCAGCACCGATAATTAATACCTCACTTGTTGAATTGATGGCATAGCGTAAATGTGCGTGAACAATTCGAAACATGGCATCATAAGAAGGTAATGTACGGCGAATGCCACGATCATACTCTGTTGCTGTTTCTGTATTAAATTGCATCTTTTTTGTCATCAAAAAAACAACTCCTTACAATCTTTACTATTATTATACGTCAAAAAAATCGAAAACCCTTTCAACTGTTTGAAAACTCTGTATAAAAACATGATGCTATGCTACGATAAAGAAAAGCATTGGATTTAAAATTGTTTAATGAGGTGAAAGACATGTGGACACAAAAGGAGATACAAGCACAGTTGGCGATGATTAACGGACAAGCATCACCAGATATCGTCATTCAAAATGCTACATATCTACATTCGATTTTTAAAACATGGTGTACAGGTCATATTTGGATACACAATGAACGTATTGTATATACAGGGGAAGCATTACCGGAAAAAATGTACGGTACAGAAGTGATTGATGCTTCAGGCAAAAAAATTGTTCCTGGCTATATTGAGCCACATGTACATCCATTTCAACTATATAACCCGCTCACATTTGCGCAATATGCAGGAGCACTTGGAACGACAACGTTTATTTCGGATAATTTAACATTTTTTATGGGGCATGATAATGAAACGATTTTTACATTGCTAGATCAATTGAAAAAACAGCCATTTCATTATTACTGGTGGGCAAGAATGGATTCACAAACAGCATTACAAGATGAAGAAGCACAGTTTAATCCACAAGATATCATGCCATGGTTATTACATGAAGATGTATTATTAGCAGGTGAGTTAACAGGTTGGCCTCGGTTGTTAAAAGGCGATCCGAACATGTTTGCAACTGTGCAAGCCGCAAAGGAAGCACGAAAAAAAATCGAAGGACATTTACCAGGTGCTTCGGAAAAAACATTGGCGCGGATGAAGTTGCTCGGTGTGGATGGTGACCATGAATCAATGACAGCTGAAGAAGTGAAACGTCGTCTATTACATGGCTATGCGGTCACATTGCGTCATTCATCGATACGCCCAGATTTACCCAATATTTTAAAAGAACTCGTAGAAGAAGGGCTTGATGTATTTGATCATTTAATGATGACGACAGATGGCTCGACACCATCATTCCATTTAGATGGTGTGATGGATAAGTGTATTCAGGCAGCGCTTGACGCAGGCGTTGAGCCGATTGATGCCTATTTAATGGCCTCTTATAATGTCGCGCGTTATTACGATATGGATGATTATCATGGTGTCATTGCAACCGGACGCTATGCGACATTAAACTTTTTGGAAGATGAACTGAATCCAGTTCCGACAGATGTGTTAGCAAAAGGGGTATGGTTGAAAAAAGAGGGTGTTACACAAGATGTGTTCGAACCGATTGATTGGTCGGTATTACGTCCTTTCAACCCAACATTTGAGTTATATGAAGAAGATTTCATCGTCGACCACGCGCTTGGTATTGAAATGGTTAATGATGTCATTACAAAACCTTATGAAATTACAATCGACACGACGGTTGAGCGATTATCAGATGATCATGATGAAAGCTTTATTATGTTGTTGAATCGTGAAGGGAATTGGCGTGTGAATACGTTAATAAAAGGTTTTGCGACCCATGTTGAAGGTTTTGCCTCCTCATACTCCAATACAGGCGATATGATTTTGATAGGGAAAGATCGTAATGCGATGAATCAAGCATTTGAAGTGTTGAAAGAATTAGGTGGTGGTATGGTGTTGATTGAAAAAGGTCAACCAATCGTGACATTGCCATTGCCAATTTCTGGTGGATTATCAACTGAACGTGTAGAGGACTTAATTGAGCAAGAAATTGTATTGAAAACGGCATTAAAAGACCGTGGTTATCATCATACCGATGCAGTTTATACATTTTTATTTTTACAATCAACTCACTTACCATATATCCGGATAACGCCGATAGGGCTATATGATGTGATGAAAAATAAAGTACTCGTTCCAGTAACGGAGAGATAGGTGTTTATGTGAAAAGAATAAAATGGGGAATTGCTTTAATTATCATAAGTTTATTTGTAAGCGGTTGTACAAAATCTAAAGATCAAACGCATGAGCAAGATTCAAAAGAACGTTTATCTATTGCACCTTTTATAGGAGAGATTTCGGAAGATGAGAATGACATGCGTCCAATTGTTGCAACGATTAATAATGATCCTAAAGCACGTCCACAATCAGGATTGCATGAGGCGGACATTGTATACGAATTCATGGTTGAAGGTGGCATGACACGTTACGCAGCTGTTTTTCAAAGTTCATTGCCAGAAAAAATCGGACCGATCCGTAGTGCACGTGATGTATTTATCGATTTAGCAGATGGGTTGAATGCATTTTATATTGCACATGGTTATAGTCCTTCTGCTAAACAATCTTTAGAAGCGGGAGTCGTTGATTATATAAATGGTATGCAACATGATGGAAGTTTGTTTGAACGTTCTACAGATCGTCAAGCGCCACACAATTCATATATTACAGCAGAGCATGTACGAGAGGCAGCAGAACTTGTTGACGCATCTTTAACATTGCGTCAAAAGCCTCCACTTTCTTTCCATGACGGGTTGAAAGATGTTAAAATAGAAACAAAAGCGACTTCGATTACAGTTGAAAATGGTATAGGTCCGCAATTTACAAGTACGTATGTATATGATGACGAAGCGGGCATTTACTGGCAATCTATCAACGACATTGAGTCGGTCGATGCACAATCTAATGATGGCATCGCTGTTGCCAATGTGCTTGTGTTAGAAGCACCTCATAAGACAATAGATGATGCTGGGAGACAATCGATTGATCTCGCATCAGGCGGTAAAGGTATATTGTTTCAAGCAGGAAAAGTCGTTGACGTAGAATGGGCAAATGAAAATGGCGTTATCGTACCTGTGCTGGATGGTAAAGTTGCAAAATTGGTACCTGGAAAAACATGGGTGCATGTGATTCAGCAAAGCCCAGGAGTTACAGCAAAGGTGCAATTTGTACCTTAAGAAAGTGGGATGAGAAATGCAGTTAGATAAAATACGTGGGGATCAGACTGATCAATTGTTTAAGGCGATTTTGCAATTGCAGTCTGTGGAAGAATGCTACGAGTTTTTCGATGATTTATGTACAATTAGTGAGATTCAATCACTCGCGCAACGTTTAGAAGTTGCGCATATGCTTCAATTGAAAAAAACATATGACACGATTCAATTGGAAACAGGTGCGAGTACAGCAACCATTTCACGTGTGCGCCGTTGTGTTGATTATGGGACAGGCGGCTATGAAAAAGTGTTGCAACGCCTTGAAGATGAAGCGCAAAAAGAATAGTTTTACAATTAATTGCGAAAGAGACCAGTCAGGGAAAGAATGTGACTGGTTTTTTTGCTATAATGAAATGACGAACTTAAATGATTAGGTGGTAGACAATGGATTACAAAGAGTGGCGTCATGCCTTTAAATTAGATCCGGCAAAAACAATTTCAGATGAAGCGTTAGAAAAAATTGCAGAGTCGGGAACAGATGGAATTATTGTTGGTGGAACAGATGATATTACAGTAGACGGTGTTCTTGATTTACTTGTTAGGATTCGACGTTATTCAGTGCCGTTAGCATTAGAAGTATCGACAGTGGATTCGGTCACACCTGGCTTCGATTATTATTTTATTCCGACTGTACTGAACGCAGATGATCCAAAATGGATTAATGGGATTCATCATGCAGCATTAAAAGAATTTGGCCACTTGATGAATTGGGAAGAAGTGGTCGTTGAAGGGTATTGTATCTTAAACCCTGATTGTAAAGCGGCAGTATTAACAAATGCGCGAGCGGAAATCGATGAAGATGATTTGATTGCATATGCGCAAATGGCGGAACATCTTTTCAAATTACCCGTCTTTTATATGGAGTATAGTGGCATGTACGGAGATGTAGAACTCGTCAAAGAAGCCTCACATATTTTACAGCAAACAAAATTATTTTATGGTGGCGGTATTCGCAATGCAAAAGAAGCACAAGAAATGGCGCAGTATGCCGACACCGTTATCGTTGGAAATGTGATATATGATGATTTAAAAGCAGCTTTAGCAACTGTTAAAGCAGTGAAATCAGTTGTCCGTTCAGCAACTTAACATGTATAATGAGAACAAATGTTCCGAAAGGGCGGTAGAAAATGAAGTCGATAGCACAAAATTTATTAACAGGGATGAACGCTGAACAAGAACGTGCAGTCAAAACAACAGAAGGTCCGCTCCTCATTATGGCAGGGGCTGGATCTGGAAAAACGCGCGTATTAACACATCGAATCGCGTATTTAATCGTTGAAAAAGAAGTGAACCCACGCAATATTTTAGCAATTACGTTTACGAATAAAGCAGCAAGAGAAATGCGTGAACGTATTGATGGATTGCTCGGACCTGGTACTGGTGAGCGAATGTGGGTATCCACTTTCCACTCGATGTGCGTACGAATTTTACGTCGCAATATCGATCAGTTAGGCTATGCGAAAAGCTTTTCGATTCTTGACACGGCAGACCAATTAACAGCGATTAAAAATGTATTAAAAGAATTAAATTTAGACCCGAAACAATATGAGCCACGTGCGATGTTGCATGTGATTAGTGATGCGAAAAATGAGTGTATTAGCGATCAGCAATATCGTGCGCAAATCAATTCACAAAATCCGTATGAACGAACAATTGCGGATGTGTACGAGGCATATGAGAAAAAGCTACGTCAAAACCAATCACTCGATTTTGATGATTTAATTATGAAGACATTAGAGCTTTTTAAAAAGGTGCCAACTGTACTAAGTTATTACCAAAACCAATTTCAATATATTCATGTAGATGAGTATCAAGATACGAACAATGCACAATATCAATTAGTTCGTCTACTCGCTGAGAAGTTTGAGAATATTTGTGTTGTTGGAGATTCAGACCAATCGATTTATCGTTGGCGAGGTGCCGATATCGGCAATATTTTATCATTCGAAAAAGATTACAAAGATGCGAAAGTGATTTTACTTGAGCAAAATTATCGCTCTACGAAAAATGTGTTAAACGCAGCAAATGATGTCATTCTGAATAATGCGTCACGCTATGATAAACGTTTGCGTACGGATAATCCAGAAGGTGACCCAGTTTATCTATATAAAGCGAATAACGAAAAAGATGAAGCGCAATTTGTTGTCCGTCAAATTTTACAATTACAACAAGAAGAAGGATTATCGCTTGATCAATTTGCCGTCTTATATCGAACGAATGCGCAATCACGTGTGATTGAAGAACACCTCGTAATGTCGAATATAGACTATACAATTGTCGGTGGCACGAAATTCTATGACCGAAAAGAAATTAAAGACTTACTCGCTTATTTACGCTTAATTGCAAATCCTGAAGACGACTTAGCGCTGAGCCGTATTATTAACGAACCAAAACGCGGTATCGGTGCAACCTCATTTGAAAAAATGGCTACGTTTGCGATTCAACAAGATCGTTCTATATTCGATTCGCTACAAGAAGTCGATTTTATGGGCTTAACTGCACGTGCGACGAATGAGGCAGTGAAGTTTCGTGAGATGATCGAACAATTGATGGACTTGCAAGAAGTGTTACCTGTATCCGAACTTGTTGAAAAAGTATTAGCAGAAACTGGTTACCGTGCGATGTTGAAAAAGGATAAGTCAATTGAAGCGCAAAGCCGTTTAGAAAATATCGATGAGTTCTTATCTGTAACACAAGCATTTGAAGCGCGTTCTTCTGAAGGTGATAAGTCATTAGTAGCCTTCTTAACTGATTTGGCGCTTATTGCAGACATTGACGCTTTAGATGAAGAAGACAATAAAAATGAGGAAAAAGTTGTTCTAATGACGATGCATGGAGCCAAAGGATTAGAATATCCGGTTGTATTCATTATTGGGATGGAAGAAAATGTTTTCCCACATGCACGCTCTTTACATGACACAGAAGAAATGGAAGAAGAAAGGCGTCTTGCATATGTAGGGATTACACGTGCAGAGAAAAAGTTATTTTTAACATCTGCTCGTTTTAGAATGTTGTTTGGGCGTTCAAGCTATAATGAACCATCTCGATTCATAGGAGAAATTTCAGATGAGTTGGTGGAAGATTTATCAGCAGGACAATCATATGGATTTGAGCAGCCAATGCATCAGCCTACACGTCAACGCACGCAACAACCTGCAAGACGTGCACCGGTGAAAAGACCGGCTTATACAGAAACAGGTGGCGATAAGCTTGGTTGGAAAGTTGGCGACAAAGTATCCCATAAAAAATGGGGTGTAGGAATGGTTGTCAGCTTAAGTGGTTCTGGGGAAGAGACAGAATTAGATATTGCCTTTCCAAATCCAGTGGGAATCAAAAGATTATTAGCGAAATTTGCCCCGATTGAAAAGGTATAGAAGGATAAAATAGGAGGGCCATTTTTATGGACAGAATTGAATTAGAAAAACGAGTGGAAGAGCTCAATGAACGCCTCCACCAATATGCCCATGCATATTACACTCTCGATAAGCCGCTCGTTTCTGATGCGATGTATGACAAAGCGTTTCAGGAGCTGTTAGCTATCGAAGAAGCGCATCCAGATTTACGGTTCCCAGATTCTCCAACTTTACGTGTTGGTGGTGAAGTGTTGGCCGCTTTTGAAAAAGTTACGCACGATCAACCAATGTTAAGTTTGTCAAATGCTTTCAACGCTGAAGATTTACGCGATTTTGATCGTCGTGTACAAGAAGCAGTGGGCTCAAAAGCAACCTATATTTGTGAATTGAAAATTGATGGATTAGCCGTTTCACTAAAATATGAAAATGGACGATTCGTACAAGGTGCTACGCGCGGTGACGGAACAGTTGGTGAAAATATTACGGAGAACTTAAAAACAATCCGAACAGTTCCCCTTCGTTTAACAGAATCTGTGTCTATTGAAGTGCGTGGAGAAGCGTATATGCCAAAACAATCCTTTGTCGCTTTAAACGAAGCAAAAGATTTAGCAGGAGAAGAACCGTTTGCAAATCCACGAAATGCAGCAGCAGGTTCTCTTCGTCAACTAGATCCTAAAATTGCGGCAAGTCGTCATTTAGCCGTATTTGTTTACGGTGTAAGTGGTGATGAAACTGCTTATGGATTAGATAGCCATTCAGAAGCGCTAACGTATGCAGATACACTCGGCTTCCAAACGAACCGTGAACGAAAACGTTGTGAGACAATTGATGAAGTAATTGCATACGTGGATGAATGGACGGAAAAACGAACATCGTTAGACTATGAAATTGATGGGATTGTTATAAAAGTAGATACATTTGAAGACCAAGAGCAACTTGGTTTTACTGCACGTAATCCGAGATGGGCAATAGCTTATAAATTTCCGGCTGAGGAAGTTGAAACCACATTAACAGATGTTGAATTAAGTGTTGGGCGAACGGGTGTTGTAACACCGACAGCAATTTTAAAGCCCGTATTAGTTGATGGGACGACAGTTGGACGTGCTTCCTTACACAATGAAGATTTAATTCGCGAAAAAGACATTCGAATTGGAGATGCAGTCGTGATTCGCAAAGCGGGTGATATTATTCCGGAAGTGGTTGCACCGATTATTGAAAAGCGTACAGGTGAAGAAGAACCATTTCATATGCCGGAAAATTGTCCAGAATGTGACTCCGAATTAATACGATTGGATGAAGAAGTTGCATTGCGTTGTGTAAATCCGCAATGTCCAGCGCAAATGAAGGAAGCACTCATTCATTTTGTGTCACGTAATGCAATGAACATCGAAGGTATCGGTGAACGTGTAGTAGAACAATTATACCGTGAAGAACTCGTATATGACGTTGCAGACTTATATACATTGAAAAAAGAACAATTGCTAGAACTTGAGCGAATGGGTGAAAAATCTGTTACGAATTTATTAACCGCAATTGAGTCGTCGAAAGAAAATTCACTTGAAAAATTACTATTCGGTCTTGGCATTCGTCATGTTGGTGCGAAAGCGGCCAGTATTTTAGCGGCTGCCTACAAAACACTCGATCAATTAATGGAAGCGACAACAGAATCGTTAATTAGCATTCACGAAATTGGCGATAAAGTGGCAGAATCGATTACAACATACTTTGCGAATGAAGATGTTCAAACTGTCATTGGAAAGTTACGTGATGCAGGTGTCAATATGACCTATAAAGGCATTACAGCTGAAGATGTTCCTGAAGAAGGACCGTTTGTTGGAAAAACAGTTGTGCTGACCGGGAAGTTATACGAAATGACACGTGGTGAAGCGAAGAAACAAATTGAAGCATTAGGTGGAAAAGTAACGGGCAGTGTAAGTAAAAATACAAATCTTGTCGTTGCTGGAGAAGCAGCCGGATCTAAACTTGCTCGTGCAGAAGAATTAAACATCACCGTATGGGATGAACAACAACTTTTAGAAGTGTTAGGAGAATTGCAATGAAGAAAAGACTATGGATGATACTGTCACTCATTGCAGTATTTGGAATTGCTGGATGTGTTCCGACACCAGATAATGAAGCGGAGGAAGCCGTCCAAGAAGAAGCGGGCGATCAAGAAGAGGAAACCGTGATTATCCCGAGTTATCAATTAAAGGATAATTACTATCGAACGCTCTTACCATTTAAACAAAGTGCGAGTCGCGGGTTAATTGTTAATAATCTTCATACAAAATACGACATAAAAGAAGTTGAAGAGGGCTTACTACGAATGTCTACTCAACAATTCCCAACTGAAGATCACTTTTTCCAAGAAGGTCAGTACATTACAGAAGAGATGGCTACTTCTTGGCTCGGTCGTAAATCAAAAGACAATACAGAAGGGCTAAACCCTTCGTCAGAAGGAATGTCTGATGATGAAGTGGCAGAAAAAGCACCGATTTATTTGGCGCATATCGTTGAACAAAATTATTTAACGATGACAAAAGACGATAAAGTACGTTTAGATGGAATTTCAATTGGACTTGCGATGAACTCAGTATATTATGCAAGAAATGGTGAAGATGTTAAAATCTCACAAAAAGAAATTGAAGATCAAGGGACAAAAATGGCAGAAACGATTGTAAAACGTTTACGCGAAGTAGACGGCTTGGAAAAGGTTCCCATTGTCGTTGGTTTATTCAAACAAGAGAGCAATAATGCCATTATTCCTGGTAATTATTTTGCGACAGCTGTTTCGACGAAAGGGAAAAAAATATCCGGTTGGAAAAAAGTGGATGAAGAATATGCGATTTTCCCATCATCAGATAGCGAAGAGAAATATCGCGATGTGAACACGAAATTTAAGAAATTTAAACAAGAAATTGATGATTACTTCCCAAGTTTTGTAAATGTGATTGGTCGCGGCTATTATGCAGGTGGCACATTACGTTCACTAGAAATCGAGGTACCGATCCAATTCTTTAGTACAAGTGAGACGATTGGTTTCGTTCAGTATTTAGCTGGACTTGTTCCAAAACATTTACCGAATGTCCCAATTGAAGTAAGTGTCACATCGATTAACGGCCCAGAAGCGCTCATTGTATTAGATAAAGACGAAGAAGATCCATATGTACACATTTATGGCTATTAAATCTTTTCATCACTAGGCGTGAGTGCTATGATTAAAGTTGCGATAAAGTTAGATGAGGAGGCATGAACATGGCAACATTGACGAAAGAAGAATTATTGACGATTGCAGACCGTGCAATGCTCGAATTAACAAATGAAGAAGCAGAACGTTTTGCAGAAGAAATCTCTGCTTTTATGGAATATGCGGATAAACTAAATGAACTGAATACAGAAGGTGTTGAACCGATGACACATGCACTACAACAAGCAAATGTAATGCGTGAAGATGTCGTCGCTAACGTATTAGCTCGAGAAACGATGTTAGAAAGCGTGAAAGAACACCAAGATGGACAAATTAAAGTCCCAACAATCCTTTCAGAATAAGAAGCAAGGAGGAACGAAGATGTCATTAGTAGAGAAAACAACAGCACAATTACAAGAGCTACTCCAAAAGAAAGAAATTACTGTAAAAGAACTGATTGAAGCGACGTATGCACGTATTGAAGAACAAGAAGAACGTGTACATGCATTTATTTCTTTAAATAAAGAAGAAGCATTACGACGTGCAGAAGAACTCGATCAATTACCAGATGGTGAACGTGGCCCTTTATTTGGCTTACCAATCGGTGTAAAAGATAATATTGTTACAAAAGGCATTACAACAACAGCTGCAAGCCGTATGCTAGAAGACTTTGTTCCAGTATTTGATGCGACAGTTGTGGAACGTTTAGAAGAAGCAGGGATGGTCTCTGTTGGAAAATTAAACCTAGATGAATTTGCGATGGGTGCAACAACAGAAACATCAGCATTTAAAACGACATTAAACCCATGGAACACAGCGCATGTACCTGGTGGTTCTTCAGGCGGCTCAGCAGCAGCTGTAGCATCAGGAGAAGTGCCATTTGCATTAGGAACAGATACGGGCGGCTCAATCCGTCAACCAGCAGCATACTGCGGGATTGTTGGAATGAAACCAACATACGGACGTGTGTCACGTTTAGGTGCGATTCCACTTGCATCATCACTTGATCAAGTTGGTCCGATGACACGTACAGTAAAAGATAACGCATTATTGCTACAAGCAATAGCTGGTTTGGACGAGCGCGACTCTTCTTCATCAAAAGAAGAAGTACCAAACTATGCGGAAGCATTAACAGGTGATATTAAAGGATTAAAAATAGGTGTACCGAAAGAATACTTCGGTGAAGGTGTTAGTGAAGATGTGAAACAAGCGACGAAAGAAGCTTTAAACACATTAGCATCATTAGGAGCAGTTGTCGAAGAGGTTTCATTACCCCATTCAGAATACGCGCTACCAGCCTATTATTTCATCACGTCAGCTGAAGCGTCTTCGAACTTAGCACGTTATGACGGCGTTCATTATGGTTATCGTTCAGAAAACGCAACAAACTTAGATGAAATTTATAGAAAATCACGTGCTGAAGCATTTGGACCAGAAGTAAAGCGTCGAATTTTACTTGGTACATATACATTAGGCGCAAAAAATTATGAATCAGTGTATAAAAAAGCACAACGCGCAAGAATGTTAGTTGCACAAGACTTTGTAAAAGCATTTGAACAATACGATGTATTAATTGGACCAGCAGCGCCAACAACTGCACCTACATTAGGCGCGAAAGATATCGACATCGTGACAAAATATATGAGCGATGTATTAACTGTACCGATTAACTTAGCAGGGTTACCGTCGATGTCAGTACCATGTGGCTTTGCAAATGGTTTACCAATTGGCTTACAAATTATTGGAAATCACTTCAGTGAAGAAACGATTTATAAAATCGGTCACGCATTTGAACAAGCGACAGATTTTCATAAACAAACAGCAGTAAAGGAGGAAAACTAACATGAATTTCGAAACAATTATTGGATTAGAAGTCCACGTCGAATTAAAAACAGACACAAAAATCTTCTCATCAGCACCATCACATTTTGGCGCTGATCCAAATATGAACATTCATGTAACAGACCTAGCATATCCTGGTGTTCTTCCTGTATTAAACAAATCAGTCGTTGATTTTGGGATGAAAGCAGCAATGGCATTAAACTGTGATATTGCAGATGTGATGCATTTCGATCGTAAACATTACTACTACCCAGATAATCCGAAAGCGTACCAAATTACGCAAGAAGATCGTCCAATTGGAACAAATGGCTGGTTAGAAATTGAAGTAAATGGCAAGAAAAAGAAAATTCGTATTAACCGTATCCATTTAGAAGAGGATGCGGGGAAATTAACGCATACAGATCAAGGGTATTCATTAGTAGACTTAAACCGTCAAGGAACACCTTTAATTGAAATCGTATCAGAGCCGGACATCCATTCAGCAGATGAAGCATATGCGTACTTAGAAAAACTAAAAGCGATTATTGAATATACGGGTGTATCAGATGTTCGGATGGAAGAAGGATCATTACGTTGTGATGCGAATATATCCTTACGTCCATATGGTCAAGAAACATTCGGTACGAAAACAGAATTGAAAAACTTAAACTCATTCAACTTTGTTCGTCGCGGCATTAAAAACGAAGTTGAACGCCAGGAAAAAGTATTATTAGCTGGTGAACAAATTCAATCTGAAACACGCCGTTATAATGAATCTACTGGGCAAACGGATTTAATGCGTGTAAAAGGTGAAGCAAACGATTATCGTTTCGTTTCAGATCCAGACCTACCAGAAATTTATATCGATCAAGAATGGAAAAATCGTGTTCGTGCGGAAATTCCTGAACTACCAGACGCACGCAAAGAGCGTTATGTAAATGAACTTGGCTTACCTGCATATGATGCGATGGTTCTCACATTAACAAAAGAAATGTCAGATTTCTTCGAAGCAACAATCAAAGCAGGAGCAGACGCAAAACTTGCTTCTAACTGGTTAATGGGTGAAGTATCTGCTTATATGAACGCGGAACAAAAAGAACTGCATGAAACAGCATTAACACCAGAAGGGTTAACAAGTATGATTACATTAATTCAAGATGGTACAATTTCTTCGAAAATCGCGAAGAAAGTATTTAAAGAGTTAATTGAAAAAGGTGGAAATGCAGAGGAAATTGTGAAAGCGAAAGGTCTTGTACAAATTTCCGATGAAGGTACATTACGCAAAATGGTTGCAGAAGTACTAGAAGCAAACCCACAATCGATTGTTGACTTTAAAGAAGGAAAAGGCCGTGCACTAGGCTTCTTAGTTGGTCAAGTGATGAAAGCATCGAAAGGTCAAGCAAACCCTCAAATGGTCAATAAAATTCTTGCAGAAGAAATCGAGAAACATTAATGATAGAAGAAACGTCCTAGCAATAGGGCGTTTTTTTATGATGAAAATAGTAGATGACTATACGATATTTGGCAAGTTCAAGAAAGGTCATTATGCATGAACCTAGTCATTTCATAGAGGTTTCAAATGATGTTGAAAGTTGAATCCTAGCAAATAAGGACGTACAATAAGAATGATATAAATTGAATGTAAAATGATGCATACAATAAGTTCAAGTAAGTCTAAAGCAATGAACAATCTTTTCAGTAGCCTATTCAAAGACCTACGTGAAAAGATGAACATCGTATACTACTGGAAAGAAGGAAAGGGATTATGACAATGAAACGTGCAAGAATCATTTATAATCCGACAGCTGGACGAGAAATTTTTCGTAAGCATATCGGTGAAGTGTTAGAGCGATTTGAGCGTGCCGGATATGAAACATCATGCCATGCGACAACAGGAGCAGGAGATGCAACATTAGCTGCAACACAAGCAGTTGAACGCGGGTTCGATATCATCGTTGCGGTAGGCGGAGACGGGACGTTAAACGAAGTCATTGCAGGTGTTAGTCACTTTGAGGAGCGCCCACGTATTGGGTTAATTCCAATGGGGACAACAAATGACTTTGCAAGAGCGGTCAGAATACCAAGAGATATTGATGCAGCGGTAGAAATCATTTTAAAAGGCGATACAATACCCGTAGATGTTGGTTTAATGAATGAAAGACATTTCATTAATATTGCTGGTGGCGGTCGTATGACGGAGCTTACTTATGAAGTGCCAAGCAGATTGAAAACAGTACTAGGGCAACTTGCATATTATTTAAAAGGGATCGAAATGTTGCCATCCATCCGTTCATCGCGTGTTCGAATTGAATATGATGGGCAAGTATTTGATGAGGAAGCGATGTTATTTTTAGTCGGTTTAACAAACTCTGTCGGAGGTTTTGAAAAACTTGCACCAAGCGCTAGTATTAACGATGGGAAGTTTACTTTATTAATATTAAGAAAATGTAATATTGCAGAATTTATTCGTGTTGTATCCGCAGCGGCACGTGGTGAACATTTAGATGATCCACTCGTTATTCATGCGAAAGCAGAAAAAATTGTTGTAACATCACCTGAAGAAGTATTATTGAACTTAGATGGTGAGTACGGCGGAACATTGCCAGCGACATTTGAAAACTTATGCCGTCATATTGAAATGTTCGTGCCACTTGATGAAGTACGTACAGAAGACTTAATTGAATTATTATAATCTAAGAAGTTGGAAAAGCGAGAAGTGACCGTCAGAAGGGATGGTGCAAAGTGCTTGCTATCCAACTTCTTTTTTACATGATAAATTCGAGTGCTTGGTCTTGATTTGAACCTAATGTTGGTAATTGTTTCAGCGGGATAAACCGTAAAGAAAAAATAAGTCCCCGATCCTCTCCACTACCTGTCCCAATATGTTCCCATGCATCACGTTCTTCCCCAATATACGTAAATTGGAAAAACGTGCGTTCATACGCTTTATCACGATCTTCTGGGAAATGATTGGTTTTATTTAATTTTCCAACGAGCTTAAGCTCATTTTGTTGAATGCCAGTTTCTTCTTCAATCTCACGATAGATCGCATCCATAATCAATTCCCCTGGCTCGATTGTCCCACCAGGTACGAAAAAGCCTTCTTTATCATTGTTTTTAAACTCAAAAACGAGTAGCTCTTCATCTGGCGCTGTACCTTTTGTAATATAGGCAAGTACTTTGCGATTGGTTTCCATTTCTTCCCACATCCTCTTTTTGAAGTTCTTTCCATTGTAATGAATATTTAGTGAATTTTCAAGTGTGCGACAATTGGATGCATACATAGTTTGTACAAGTTGTTGGAAATAATAACGATATCTGTAATTTCATTCGTAACATGATAAACTATAGAAAGATAAAATTTGGAGGAAAAATGATGACTGAACGATTAAATAAGCAAGATCGTCTGACTGTTTATGTGGAAGACTTAACACATGACGGTTCAGGCGTTGCCAAAATAGATGGATATCCACTCTTTATTCGGGATGTCTTACCGGAAGAAGAAGCGGTTATTGAAATTACCAAGTTAAATAAAAAATACGGTTTTGCAAAATTGATTGAAGTAACGAAACCTTCACCAAATCGTGTAAATCCACCTTGTCATGTGTTTTGGACATGTGGGGGTTGCCAACTTCAACACTTAAGTTATGAAGGTCAACTAGAACGAAAGCGAAAAATGGTACGCGATGTAATGGATCGCATTGCGAAATTACCACATGTACCTGTGCATCCCGTTATGGGAATGGATCATCCTTGGCGTTATCGCAACAAATCGCAAATCCCATTTCAAGAGCGAGATGGAGAAGCCGTTGCAGGGTTTTATAAAACGAAAACACATGAAATTGTCGACACAGACGTATGTTTAATTCAGACTGAAGAAGCGGATGTATTGATGGAAACGATTAAGCGTGAATTACGCCAAATTGGGATTCATGCATATAATGAAAAAACACATCGTGGCGTATTGAGACATGTTGTTGTGCGAAAAGCACGTGCAACAGGCGAATTAATGGTCGTCCTCGTCACAAGAACGCAAAACTTGGCACAAAAAGATGCGATGATTGAAGTGATTCGCAAGGTCGTACCGAATGTGACATCCATTATCCAAAACGTGAATACGAAACGAACGAATGTCATTTTTGGAGATGAAACGATTGTACTGTATGGTGAACCAGTTATTGTTGATACAATTGGTGATATAAAATTTGAAATCTCCGCGCGTTCATTTTATCAAGTAAATCCAGAACAAACGGAAGTACTGTACAATCAAGCACTAACATACGCCAATTTATCAGGAGATGAAACGGTCATTGATGCCTATTGCGGCATTGGAACGATTTCATTGTTTTTAGCGAAACAAGCGAAGGAAGTGTATGGTGTTGAAATCGTCCCACAAGCAATTGAAGACGCAAAACGAAATGCAGTGATCAATGGGATTGACAATGCTCATTTTGAAGCAGGTCCAGCAGAAATCGTTATTCCAAATTGGTATAAAGATGGCAAGGAATTCGATGTTCTTGTCGTGGATCCTCCAAGAAAAGGCTGCGATGAAAAACTGTTAACGACCATTTTAGAACATCAACCAAAACGCATCGTGTATGTATCTTGTAATCCTGCTACTCTAGCAAGAGACTTACGCATATTAGAAGACGGCGGCTATCGCACGCAGGAAGTACAGCCAGTGGACATGTTCCCGCATAGTACACATGTGGAGTGTGTGGCGTTACTGACCAGGGAGTAAATGTTGATATAGTAAGGTTTTAGGAAGGAACATCTATTTTGTCAACTTGACGAAATGGATGTTTCTTTGTTTGTAGAAACAAATCAAGAGTGTCTAGAAAATGAACAACGAGGTTGAGTAGACGAAGACGATGTTTGGGCAGAATAGATATTGCCTTCAATTTAACAGCTGAACATTTAAATTAATACGTTAATCCGTATCATTACGTTATAATGGAGAGACTAGGGTCGTTTTGTCGTATATTCATGAATGATATCTTATAAAATGAAAATGATGTTAAGAGGAGGGGCAAGTAATGGTGCTTGAAAATAAATTAGCGATTGCAAATACTGCGGAACTAGCACGTGCAGAGGAAAAGATTAGTAAGAAAAAAGCTTTGGAAATGTTTGAAACTCACTATTTAGATACTTTGGAAGTTGGAACTTATCAAGCTTTCTCGAACATTCATCGTTATCTATTCGGAGATATATGAATATTGCTCATCCCTTTAGAGAAGGAAACGGTAGGAGTATGAGAATATGGCTTGATAATATATTGAAAAAAGAATTAAAACAAGTTGTTGATTGGCGTAAAGTTGACAAGGAAGATTATCTTTTAGCGATGGAGAGAAGTCCAATAAAAGATGTTGAAATCATAGTTCTTTTGAAAGCGGCTTTAACGGATAAAGTCAATGATCGGGATGTTTATATGAAAGGAATCGACGCAAGTTATCACTATGAAGGGTATGATGTTTATAAGATTGAGGATTTGAAGGATGAATCGTAAATTCTTTCAAATTGGTAATTTTGTAGTTGATTTAAATGATGGAGAGATAACATGAAAAACCAAATTTTAGCCGACATGTTTTTACCTATGAAAATAAAAGAAGTAGAAAAAATATTATTATACGATTTAGAGGCTTTAAAAGTTTCGAAAGAAGATGAACGATTAACATATCATTTAAATGACCCTTTTTGTCCTGATGCCAGCATCATTCAAGGGGTTTATGTCATTTATAAGCAATCAATTCTCCAGTTACTTGAAGGGAGATTTCAGTCTATCGATCGTTATGAATTTAAAGAAACTAAAAGGAAAGAGCGTACGATCCTTGCGTGTGATATTGAATATGTTTTAGAAATGGCAACCGTTGTCGTACTTGCAAGTGAAAGTGATGGTGTACTCACAAGTTATTTCTATAGCGGGGCTGCAGAAAAATTAGATAGTATTTTAAACTTATGTATAGGATATTCAAAGGGATTAGAAAATAAAAAGCATAAGCACAGTTTACAACGTTTTATGAACGATATTAAAACTGTTGAGAAAATGGGATTGTTAGAGAGACTAATGAAAGATAAATAGAATGAATCAGATGGTTGATTGAGATGTCCCAGCGAATGTAGAAATGGTCGATATGTTTCCACATACGATCACTTTGCTAAAATTCGTAAAAACATCAATTCTATGAACACGTCCTATGTTGACTATGTATCGTTGCCGCAAAGAAAAACGATATAGAAATCAATACAACTATATCTATATAGGGTTCTTTTAGCGTAAATTTGACTGGAATAAATGATATAAGAAAAAACATCTATTTTGTCAAACTTGATGAAATGGATGTTTCTTTACTTTCTTATAGCCAATCAAAGAGATGAAAAATCACAGAAGTTACAGAATACCGTGTTCGTCAAACAGTGTACCCATTAAAAGGCAACAGTCATGAGGAATATTTAGTTGAGTTAGGCCTAGAAAAGATAGGAGAGGATCGTTTGGCATGAGTCTAACAAGTTATATTGGTTGTAATGTACCGATTGCAGAAAAAGGGTATGCAGATATGTCTGTGGAAGATGACATTTTTGTAGGTCCTACTTATGTTGATCTAGATGAGAAAGCTGAAGTAAAAGAAGCGCAGTTTTCAACGATATATGTATATGAAGTAACGTATAATGGTTGGGGAATGGAATTATCATCTTATCAGGATGAAAAATTTTATGAGGAAAATAAAACTGGTTTGCATCAAGTATGTGCAATGATGGACTCCTACTTAGAGGTAGGGGATTATTTTGAGTTTTATACGTGCTGGGTTGGCGAGGAGTATAATCCGAAGGCAGCAGAAATAACACTACCCATTCACGGTTGGTATACAGAAGGAATGGAATTAAGGGAGCAAACGTTGATTCGATTTATTAAGAATAAATCTTCAGTGTAGATTATAAGGATATATTAACAATGCACATTCGATAGACCTGTTTTATGAAACCAATATCTACGGACCAATTTGCTGAAAACAGAAAACATCTATTCTATGAACCCTATAGAATAGATGTTTTTCTGTTTAAGGAAGAAAGATTAAAGGGTTAGTAGATGAGGGCGATAAAATGAATATGATATCAAGGATTTGACAGGTATAATAGAGCTATGTGCAGATGACATGTTCTGAATGATAGATACAAAAAAAGAATAGCTGCCAGCTGAAAAATGGCGTAAGGGGAGTTTTCGTGTGATCAAAAATAATAATGGGATTCTATATGATCGAGAAACGACAAATACTTACCGTGATTGCTACAATATGCAGTGTGAATGTGATGCTTGTTCACTGTTTTATAAAGAATTCGAAACACAATATCCTGATGTTGCCTCTTACTTAAAGCAATTTGGTATTCGTATTGAATATCCTTTAACTGCAATGCATTTTCCTGATGAAGAAGAGGCGTTCAAACATGAATATATCGTTTACTATTGTGTAAAAGGGAAATTACCAGCCGATAAAATGAATGATCAGATTGGTAGCGTACATGTGACATTACGCAATTGGAATGTCGCTGATGAAGCATATGCCAATACTGCTATGAAAGCGCCTTACTTTATCATTGAGTTAGATCAAATTATGATACATGGTCACACACTTATTTAGTATAAAACAGTGATGTGCTGCAATGGCTAATTATCGTTCTATGCCTAAAAAAGGCCACTCTATGCCCAAACGATGCACCTCTATGGCGAAAAAAGCACGGCCTATGCCAAATCAAATGCATTCTTTGACAATCTAATGCGATGATTGGCAGAAAAGACAAAAAAGAGAGGGCGGAGGTTTAAAGAAATAAGGGGCGACAATAAACTTAATAGGAGACATATGAATCCTATTATATTTGTTGACATTTTTTGTAGAATCATTATAAATACGATTATCCATGCCAAAAATGATTAGCACATCGTTTGATTTTTTTACAAGGGAAGTTTTGGGAAGATAGACATGCGTTATTCAAGTTTAGGGATGATGTTGGAGTAGTCTAACATAGCGGTAAATAATTCACTCTGCTTGTTGGAGTGTAGTTCGTATTATTACTCTCAAAGGGAGGAATTTTTATGAAGAGGAAATTTCCGCTCATCGAGGAAGTACTGAATGCCGGTGCGATTGATGTAGAAATTACCGCGCCGCAAACAGATCCTGATGATTCATCATCTGTCATTGGTTTCGAAACAACATTCACATTGCTAGTAAAATGAAATGAATCTAGGTGCTCCAAAATTACAAATGACATGAAGTATCATTCATCATAGGTTAAAAGGTTCCAATCATCCGTTGTTGATGATTGGAACCTTTTGCGTTTTGGTATCTTAAACAATGTGATGGTCTTTCATAGCCGGAAAATTTATTGTCCTCTTGCTAAATCTATCTACGATTCATTCGCTTTAGCTAATTGGTTTCTTACTAAACTAACCATTGCAGGAAGAACAGAAATAAAAATTATTGATAACAGTACAGTAGAAAAATTATCTTTAATAATTGGGATATTGCCAAATAAATAGCCAGCAATGGTACAAATCCCAACCCATAAAGCTGCCCCTACAATATTGTAGAAGATGAAATAACGATAGTTCATTCGACTTGCACCAGCAATAAAGGGAGCAAATGTCCGGATGAAAGGCATAAATCGAGCAATTACAATTGTTTTGCCACCATGTTTATTGAAGAAATCCTCAGCAATTTTCATTCGATCTTGATGAATGACTTTACTAAGAAAACTTGTTGCTGGAATAGAAGTTCCTACTTTTTTACCGATATGATAGTTCACTGTATCACCAATAACCGCTGCGGAAAAAAAGATGATGAGTAAATTAATAATATGAAAGGACCCCATTGCTGCAAATGCACCACTTGCAAATAAAAGGGAGTCTCCTGGTAAAAATGGAAAAATAACTAATCCTGTTTCAACAAATACGATCAAAAATAAGATTGCATATGACCAAACACCAAACATCTCAATGATTTCCATTAGATGAGTGTCAATATGAATGATAAAACTGATTAATCCTTGAATAACTGACATGTTTTTACTCACTTTCTCATTGGAATACGTACAAAATCTTATGATTATCCTTTCTTGATTATACAGTATTTTTATAAAAAATCACTTTATTGATAAGTATGATTATGACGATATGTATATGGATAAAGTTCTTTGTTTATGAAAATAAACACATCATTTTATCCCGCATTAACAGGCAGTAAGACTCCCACTTCAAGTTTTGAGCAAAAGTGTAAAAAAAAGTGGCAGATCAACTGACTGTAAAAGCCCGATTGATTCAACTAATCATCAGTGGGGGATGAAGCCCTCCACTGATTGAAGTTTCATTTTATGTACGCAAATAGGAAACGAAAAAAACTTTCAACTGTGTGTAGTAAATGATTTGAATCATTATCCTGTGATGGAAAAATGATGGAATGTGAAAAAATTGTAAATTTATGGATAAGAAATGGAAAAGTTTATGCATACAAGGTGAATCTCGTCAACGATATGGTACAGTATAGATAGTTTAGTATCACAGTATGAATAAGGATGATGTTGATGTGAAAGGAATGGGCTTTCGTACGATTAAAACAGCGGTCGGAGCAGGATTGGCTGTGTGGGTTGCAAGTTTTCTACAATTAGAATTTGCAACGTTTGCTGCGATTATTGTTATTATGTGTATTGAAAAGACGAAGAAGAAAACATTAATTACAATGAAAGAAAAATTTTTAGCATCTGTATTATCTTTAATGCTCGGCGCAGCTGTTTTTGAAGTCGTTGGTTATCATCCAATTGTATTTGCAGCATTCATATTATTTTTTATTCCACTATTAATGAAACTCCACATACAAGGTGGATTTGTGACAAGTATGGTCGTCGTGTTGCATGTGTATACCATTCAAGGTGCCAGCATGGATTTATTTTTAAATGAATTGTATGTTATTTTTATCGGGATGGGCATTGCGCTACTTGTGAATAGTATAATGCCGAATATGAAAGAAAACATTGATAACTACAAAGCTCGAATTGAAGAAAAGTTTGAAGTGATTTTATATGAGTTTTCTGCGTTTTTAAGAGATGATGCACGTAAGTGGGATGGGAAAGAAGTGTTGGAAGCGGAAACGCTCATTAACGAAGCGAAAAGCGTTGCAGCTGAACATATTGAAAATCATTTGTTTCGTAAAGAAGATAAGGATTATTACTATTTAGAGATGAGAGAGCAGCAACTGGCGTTATTAGTTCAAATGATGAAAGTCGTTGCAATCGTTTCAACAGAAAGTATTCATGTCACACAGAAAGAGATGCTTGCACAATTTCTAGAAAATTTAAGTAAGAATGTTCACTCTGGCAATACAACTGACAAGTTTTTGGACGAATTAACATCGTTAAAAGAAACGGTACGGCAAATGGAGCTTCCAAAAGTAAGAGAAGAGTTTGAAGTACGTGCAAATTTGTACTACTTGATTTTTGAAATGGAAAATTATTTGATGATTAAAAATGAGTTGTTTACACAACCGCGAAAAGGAGGGCGTTTTTGATGAAAAGTGTTCATACGTTTTTAATGTTTCAAGATGGGAAAGCTGAAGAAGCGATGAATTTTTATACTTCGTTAATTGAGGGCGCAGAGATTGGGAATATTGTTCGTTATGGTGCGAATGAAGCAGGAGCAGAAGGGTCTGTCCATCAAGCGAGCTTTACATTAAAGGGACAACAGTTTATGTGTATTGATAGCAATGTTCAACATGCATTTGATTTTACACCGTCTTTTTCAATTTATTTGACATGTGAAACGGAAGAAGAGATTGATACGTTATACGAAAAATTATTAGACGGTGGACAAGCGCTAATGCCAATAGATGATTATGGTTTCAGTCAAAAATTTGGTTGGGTCAATGATCGTTACGGCGTTTCATGGCAATTAACCCTTCCATAAGTTTAAAGAAGCAGGATATGAAGCGAGCATTTTATCATTTCATATCCTGTTTTTTTATGTGTAAACATCTTGGTCGTTATGTGAAAATACTTTCGCGTGAACAGCAATGTCACCTCATCTTAACGTAATCCATTCAATGTGTATTGGACTGGTCGTTACATAGAAGAATGCTGATAGTCAAGCTGTTCAGGCTCATGTAGTTCATGGCGTACATGTTCATAAGCTGTTGTAAGTGTAGCGATTGTACGCTCTTTCTCTTCAATGTTTATAGATGAAGATTGTAGTTCAAGTAATAATTGTTCATAACAGTCTTTTAATGAGGCAGCTCCTTCGTCTACTAAACGGTTCATCATGCTCGTTTTTAATTTGTCTACATAATATGTGATTGATTGTTCCATTTGTTTTGCACCTCCAATTTGGTCATAAAAAAACAACCTTATTTTGTGGAAGGTTGTTTGGTTGCATACGAAAAAAGCGTAGATATGTGTATGTAAAAAAATGACATAGCGCTACTCGTTTTGTATATAACACCTCCTATCCTCCGTAGGCACGGTTATCGTGAGAATGTATAGGCAGGTCTCCTGGCTCATCATCATCGCTCCTCGACCCTTCCCATTTCTAGCAATAGAAACAGTGGTTTATCGATTTGCTCCGAATTACAGTTGCGGGACAGCGCCGGAATTGCACCGGTCTTCCCTTTTAAGCAATAAAGCAATGCTGCACTTTATCACACCTAGTTCTCCAGTATACAGTTGTATGCGTTCATCATAGCATACGCATTTTTTGAACACAACTATGGAGAATGTAAAATAATATATTTAACAACCTGCTTTTTAGTAAAAACATATGATGTAAAAATACGACATAAATATTTCAGTTGATTGGACAGGCATAAATGAAAAGGGGATGTTATGTAGATTACCTGTTTTGGGTAGTGATTCATGTCATCAGCATTCATCTGGCGCTGTTCATCAGGCGAGAAGAGCGGTTTTGTCTGGCATACTGTATGAAAAAACCCTTCTACACGATGTTTCATAGGGGTAGAAGGGATTATGGAACGAAAGGAAGGAAGGTTGTTAATCTTCCCATACATCTTCCATTAGTTGTTCGATTTCTTGTCGTCGTTTTTCGGTTTCACCTTGTAACAATGTAATATGATTGTCAGAAATGTCGACGACGTCTCCGACTTTTGCTTCTTTTGGAAAACGTGCTCGTGCGAAGTCTTTTGTTATCCCGTCAATTTCAACAATGACCCAATCTTCTTCGAGTTGATCAATGATTCCTCGCATAATATCACATCCTTATTTTGGTGTAAATGATGTTTGTTTTTTATAAGTTTTCTTTTTGTATGTTGCTGTAACGTCTACTTTTACTTTATATCCTTTTGCTGCACGTCCGATTTTGACAGGTAACTTTTTGCCAACAGTACCATTATAAGTTGTTTTTTTACTTTTATAATGGAAAACAGCTTTATATTTCGTTCCTTTTGGAAGACCACCAACAGTTAAGTTCACCGTGCCATTTTGTTTAGGCGTTGTTTTGTCAAGCTTTGCTGTCATCTTGGTTGTAGTAGCAGATGATGAACTTGATGAGGACTTTTTCACTGCAATTGCAGGCTTTTGGCTAAATTTCACCGTACTTCCGTTAGATGTTGCACGAATTGTCCCTTGGCGATCTGTACGATAGATATTCGCTTTAGCGGCTTTCAAACGATTTAAGGTTTCGGTTGTTGGGTGTTTATAGCGATTGTTTTTTCCAACACTAATGACTGCATGTGTTGGTTTGACTTTATTTAAAAACGCTTTAGATGTTGCACCTTTTGCACCGTGATGACTAACTTTTAGGACATCCACTTTACCAACTATTTTTTTCGCCAGCATATCTTTTTCTGCTTTCGTTTCAGCATCTCCAGTAAAGAGGAAAGTATTCTTCTTATGTGTTAAGTGGACGACTGCACTCCAATTATTTAAATCACTTTTTGCATAGTTTTTTGTCGGTCCAACAAATTTCATTTTCACGGAAGTATCGTTGACGGGGATTGAGACACCCGCTTTTGCAGTTTTGATTTTTAATTTCTTGCGTTTTACCGCGTTTAAAAAATCTTTATAAGCTTGCGTTGTATGTGATACTTTCGGCGCATAAACTGCTTTCACTTTAAAGGCATTTAATACTTCATCCAATCCGCCAATATGGTCTGCATCTGGATGCGTCGCAATCATCACATCAATCGTTTTCACTTTTTGCTTTTTTAAATAGTTAACGACATCATGGCCTTTTGCACGATTTCCAGCGTCAATTAAAATGTTTTTTCCATTTGGCGTTTTCACGTAAATCGCGTCACCTTGACCAATATCAATAAAATGTACTGTTAAGTTTTTCGAAGCTGCTTGTACTTCTACTTGACCAAATGTAAACGATATGAGTAAAGCGAAAATGAGCCCTAATACCCCAATCTTCTTTTTCATTTGCTACTTCTCCTTTAGATGAACATTTCGTTCATAATTCCTATAATATCGTTTATTTTATCTTAATTCTTAAAAATAAGCGACTAAAATTGAGAATTAAGATCGAAAAACAAATGAAAACTCAATTTTCAGCATTTTCAGAAGTAGGATAAAATGGTATAATGAAGAAAGTGAACCACTGTTCATTTTATAGGAGGATGAATATGCAAATTGAAACGATGACAACAGAGGCGATTTGGGCAGAAATTCGCGAGCAATTAACTGCAAACACCGCACCATATGCAGAGATGAATGTTGCGTATACGATTACATTAACTGGAGAAGAAGGAGGAGAATATGGCTTAGTTTTTAAAGAAGGTCAATTTGAAACATTGTCAGAAAAAGTTGAAGACGCTGATTGCACATTAATCTTAAGCGTCAGCAACTTTAAAAAGCTATTAGCAGGGAATTTAAATACGACAGCATCATTTATGATGGGAAAATTAAAAGTAAAAGGGAATATTGGGCTTGCGTTAACATTAGAGCAATTATTGAAGCAATATCAATTTTCATAATTAAAAAGTACTTACAAAGGCTTTCATTTACCTTGTAAGTACTTTTTATGTTAAGCCGCTTTTTCGGATGTTGATGGCGTATCTTGAATGCGGAAGGTTAATAAAAATCCTATGAGGACGATAATACCTGTAACGAAAAATGACATATTCACACCTTGGATATGACCGGCAACTGTTCCATCAGTAGTTGCGGTAGTTGTCATGATTGTTACAAGCAATGCAGTTCCTACTGCACCTGCCATTTGTCGGAATGTATTATTCATCGCTGTTCCGTGTGAAATAAGCGATTTTGGTAATTGATTTAGCCCTAAAGTTGTTGAAGGCATCATGACCATTGAAATCCCTAACATGCGAAAAGCGTTCATAATTGCTAAATAAGCAAATGATGTTTCTGCAGATAAAGTTGAAAACATAAACGTAATGACTGTTACAAGTAAGAAACCAATTCGCAATAGCCATTTTGCGCCAAACTTATCAAATAAATAGCCATTGATTGGATTCATAACCCCATTACAATCGCCCCAGGCAATAACATGAGACCAGAGTGAAGTGCGCTGTATCCTAACATGACTTGCATATATAACGGTAAAATGACGGTTGAAGCAATCATCGCGGCAAACACAATCATCCCAAGTCCTGTCGTTAAGGCAAAAATTCGATAGTTGAAAACCCTAAATTCTAATATTGGACGTGGTAATGATAGTTGTCGGCGGATGAATAAAAATAATGTCATTGCTCCTACAATTAATGAAATCCCTACACTATAACTTGTCCATCCGGCAGTGCCTGCGATACTAAAGCCATATAATAACCCGCCAAAGCCAAGTGTCGAATAGACGATTGATAAAAAGTCGACAGGTGGATTTGTTTGTGGCGTTACATTTTTTAAAACAAAATAGGAGGCGATTAAAATCACAATCACAATCGGCAAGACGACGAAAAAGACACTGCGCCAAGGGTGATGATCGACTAAATAGCCTGATAAACTCGGTCCAATCGCGGGTGCAAATGCAATGACGAGGCCAAATAAGCCCATTGCTCGTCCTCTTTGTTCAAGTGGGAAGAGTAAAAACATAATCGTTTGTAAAAGCGGCATCATAATTCCCGCACCAGCGCCTTGTAAAACACGCCCAACTAATAAGAGCGAGAAACTCGGTGCAATAGCACCAACAAGTGTACCTACTGTAAAAATACCAATCGCAAATATAAATAATTTACGAGTTGTAAATTTATTAATTAAAAAAGCGGTAATTGGAATCATAATCCCGTTCACAAGCATGAATATGGATTGAAGCCATTGAACAGTATTTTCGGATACATTGAAATCTTTCATAATTGGAGGTAACGCGGTCGCGAGTAGTGTTTGGTTCAATATCGTTATAAACGCACCTGATAATAAAACCATCAAGAGCGGAATATGTTCTTTCAAATTAAATGATTCTTCTTTTGTCATAACTCCACCTTCTTCATGAAAAGTCTACCCTCCATCTTTTCATAATTATGGATGGACGTCAATGAATGCGTGTTATGTATGTCGTTCAATCCACGTACGCAAAAGCTGGTTGAATGCTTGTGGATGTGACAATGGAAAATGATGTCCAATCTGTAAGCATTCGATTAATTGGAAAGTATGATTCGCTTGTACGATGAGTCGTGCTGATTGTTTCATGATTCGGCGCTCTTTTCCTCCTACCGTAACAAGGACTTTGGTGGAGGTCTCATCGAGATGAGGTGGTAAAGAGAATTGGAGATTTTCTTGAAGCAATGCAGCAAGCATATTGGAATTGATGGACAGGCTTGTTTCGATATAATGTGGAAAAAGCGCTTGAGGAATCCCTAATTGCTTTGCTTGTAATTGGTTGAACGTTTTTGAACGCATGAGTGGAGCCGTCCATTTCGCTAAGAGAGGCGCCCATTTATATAGTCTTTTTTGTGGAATGACAAGTGCACTATTAATCATCGCCGTTTGAAACATTTTTGGACGGAGGTGAATGATTTCTAATGCAATTTGTGCGCCGACGGAAAATCCAATGACATGAACGATGCGATTTTGACATCGCTGTTCAATGAACGCAATGATTTCCAATGCATTTTGTCGAATCGAAAAAGACTGTTCATCTGAACGCACGCCGTGTCCTTGTAAAGTCGGTGTGATGCATTCATAATCTGAAAAAGCTGGCAATTGTTGAGACCACATCCAATCATCCACACCGCCACCATGCAAAAATAATAAGATTTCTTTCGTCATGACAAAACACTCCTATATGAAAAGATCGCTAGCTTCTGGGCATTCAAAACTACAGAAGCTAGCGTTATGTTTAATTGAAAGTAATATCGACCGATCCAATTGATGAATAGTTAATTTTGTATGTTCCTTTTTCAGCACGGATGGGTGAAATGAATGTCCCTGAAGAAATAACCATTCCTTTTTTTAAGGTTTTTCCATGTTCGGCCAGTTTTCCAGCTAACCATTTTACAGAACTAACAGGGTTTTCTAACACGGCTGAAGCGTTTCCTTCACTAATTTTTAACCCGTTATGGAATAATTCCATTTGAACATTCGCAAATTGTTCAAATGTTAATGGGTCAACAGGTTCTGATAATACGACAAGTCCTGTTGCTGTGTTATCCGCAAGTAGATCTGCTAAAGAAAAATTAGGGAACCAATTTTTGTAACGTGCATCCGGCACTTCAATCCCTGCACATACTTTGCTTTTCGAAATGATTTCTTCTTCATTCGCAATGGGCGATAAATCCTCTTGTAAAATAAAATGGATTTCAGGTTCGATTAACGGTTCAAATAATGAATCCATCGAGATGATATCACCTGATTGTTTCAGTGTTGTTGAAAGTAGCGTACCGTAAGCGGGTTCGTCTGTTAATGCAATGGCTTGTGTATCAACACTTGTCATGCTAATTTTATATCCCGCAATGGAAGCCCCTTGTAATGTGGCGAGCTGTTGAATGAGTTCATCTTGTACTTCATAAGCATCTGCTTCCGTTAAAGAATATGTATGACGAATGAAGTCAATCGGTTTTCTCGTCGTATACGCTTGTAAAATGTCATTTGCTACTGTAGTTGTGATCTTCCCCATTTAAATCCCCCCAAGTAAATGATTAGGATTAAATATACTATATTATGGAAATTTAGTAAAGATAGTGAGTTTTTTGATAATGAAAGAAAACGATAGCCATTCATAGCATGAATAACCGTTGTCCAGTATACTATAAGCATGATGAGAGAATGGAATTTATAAATTAGAGGAGTACGTGATGAAATGAAAGGCTTAAAATTGGTTGGAACGGTCATTGGAGCATTGATTGTCATTTCGTTAGTGACCATTATGATTGTAACGAATGTTAATTTACCAAAAAAACAAGACAAATTTGCGGAATATGAAAATGCGAATATTGAAGCGCTACCTGATAATCTAGTGGATGAAAGTTTGGATGAAGATGCGGGGCTCAATCCTGGAGAACAAGCACCTGATTTCGAATTAACAACATTAGATGGTGAACAAGTAAAGCTATCAGACTATAAAGGGCAAAAAGTGTTATTGAACTTCTGGGCATCATGGTGTCCACCTTGTAAAACAGAAATGCCTTATATGGAAACATATAGTAATGATTATGCAAAAGAGGATAATGTCGCTATTTTAGCAGTTAATATGACGACGCTAGAACGGGGACAAAAAGAAAAGGTTCCAAAATTTGTTGAAGAACATGGGTTAACATTTCCAATCTTAATGGACGAGGCAGGAATTGTGAAAGATTTATATGATGTTATGATTTATCCGACAACATATGTGATTAATGAAGAAGGCATGATTACGAAAAGAACCAATTTATTGCTCGAAATTCCGTACATTCAAAAGTTAATTGAAGAAGCGGATACGTTTGAACAAGGGCAACAAGACGATGATCAAGAAGCAGAATCTGATATGCGTAATCCTGCATTAGATAAAGGATTAGGTGTCGGCAATCAAGCACCAGATTTTGAACTCCAAACGACTGACGGAGAAACGGTGAAACTTTCTGATTCAAATGGAAAAATGACATTCGTCAATTTCTGGACGTCTTGGTGCCCATCATGTGGTGACGAATTAACTGTGCTACAAGAGTTTTATGCAAAGCATCAGAAATCTGATGACATCGAAGTACTTGGCGTCAACTTAACAAACTTAGAAAGAGACGCAGATGAGGCATTATCAACATTTATCGAAGAACGTAAAATCACATTTCCAGTGCTAACGGATACAGACGGTAAAGTTGAAGCATTGTACAAAATTGAAGAATATCCAACGACCTATATTATTAATGAAGAAGGCTATATTGTTGATATTGTAAACATTCCGATCGATGTCAATTTACTAGAATGGCTGCTAGAAAATAGTAAAGGCTTCGATGTAGAACAAGTGCGATAATAAACTACTATCCAGAAAGAAAAGCAATGGACTTTCTGGATAGTTTTTTTGTGGACAATTAAAAAATTGTTTTTATGCTCAAGATCATGAACGCCCTGGACTGTCCCTTAAGCTTTATTTTCACGGAAATAGGATAAATTTGTCGTTTAAATAAGTGGTAAACGGTTACGAAGAATCTGAAACTTCTGTTTACCTACTAGATTTTTCATGTGAAACATGATTAAATTAGCTAAGGTGTATATTCTACTATAGTCTTCATAAATTCAGTGATTTCGACAATCAATTGATTGGATTTACGCTATGATTTGTCAAATGAGCAATAGGGCATGAAAAACGAATTCCAATCATTGTTTTCATATGCGTTGATTGAAAAAATAGGCGGCGATAGTAGAAAGCACTGCATCTTGTGATAACGAAAATCAACGCGATTCAGATCGAATAGGATGAAAGGCTTGTATATTATTGTTGTTAATCATATCTAATTAAAAAGATTGGTTTTCAATACGGACAAACTATCCTATAATAGTAATTGGAAGGTCGAACTGTTACATAAAAAGCGACAGAAGAAATATGTTGCAAGTTCAATATATAAGTGTGAGGTTGGGTGAAGATGAGTAACGAGCAAAAGAATTCTGACGTAATCTTAATTGGTGCAGGCATTATGAGTGCAACTTTAGGAACACTACTAAAAGAACTAGCACCAAATTGGAAATTGACAGTATTTGAGAAATTAGCACAATCAGGGGTAGAAAGTTCAAATGAGTGGAATAATGCTGGAACAGGACATGCGGCATTATGCGAACTAAACTACACGGTCGAAAAAGAAGATGGCTCTATTGACGTCTCGAAAGCATTAAAGATTAATGAACAGTTTTTAATATCAAGACAATTTTGGGCGTATTTAGTTGAACGTGGGCTAATTAAAAACCCGAAAGATTTTATTATGCCATTGCCACATATGAGTTATGTGCAAGGGAAAGACAATGTTGAGTTTCTGAAAAAGAGATTTAAAGCGCTTACACAAAACCCTTTCTTTAAAGGAATGGAGTTCTCAGATAATCCCGAAACATTAAAGCAATGGGTTCCGCTAATGATGGAAAATCGCGAAGTAACGGAGCCAATTGCAGCGACAAAAATCGACATCGGTACTGACGTCAATTTTGGTGCATTAACACGTCTATTATTTGATCATTTAGTCGAACAAGATGTTGCGGTTCATCATCAACATGATGTGAAGTCGTTAAAACGTACAAATGACGGTAGATGGTCTGTAAAAGTGAAAAATTTAGCAACAGGACAAGTTGAGCATCATGTAGCCAAATTCGTCTTTATCGGCGCTGGCGGTGGTAGTTTACATTTATTACAAAAGTCGGGCATTCCAGAAGGGCGACATATTGGAGGTTTCCCTGTAAGTGGTCTGTTCATGGTTTGTAAAAATCCAGAAATCGCAAATGAACATCATGCGAAAGTATATGGAAAAGCAGCGGTTGGGGCACCGCCAATGTCTGTACCGCATTTAGATACGCGTTATATTAATAATGAAAAATCATTATTATTTGGACCGTTCGCAGGCTTTACACCGAAGTTTTTAAAAGAAGGATCGATTATGGATTTACCTTCGTCCATTAAGCCGCATAATGTATTTACAATGCTTGCAGCAGGGGCGAAAGAAATGTCACTCACAAAATACTTAATCCAACAGCTTATGTTATCGAAAGAGCAAAGAATGGAAGAGTTACGTCAATTTATTCCAAATGCTAAATCTGAAGATTGGGATTTAGTCGTTGCAGGACAACGTGTACAAGTGATTAAAGACACTGAAAAAGGTAAAGGTACTTTACAATTCGGTACAGAAGTCGTTAGTGCAGCAGATGGGTCGATTGCAGCGTTACTTGGGGCATCACCAGGGGCTTCAACAGCGGTACATGTTATGTTAGAAGTCATTGAAAAATGTTTCCCACAATTAGTAAAAGAATGGGAAGCGAAGATCAAACAAATGATCCCATCTTATGGTGTTTCATTGGCAGATGATGAAGCGTTATTCAATCAATTGCATGAAGAAACTGCCACAGCGTTACAATTAGAGAGTATCGAAGAAGAAGCGGTAGCCGAGCAAGTATAAAACGATAGCAGGACAGTACGACAATAAGGGCGTCTTATGTCATCACTTCAAAGGATAGGGCGCTCTTCTTTATTTTGGGGAGTTGTACAACCATTTGTTATAGCATACTGTAACCGGTTACAAAAAAGAGGGAATATCAATAAATAGACGTTGCAAGGGGGAGAAAGTATGATTACATTCACACTATCGATTATTGCTTTAATCATTGGGTATCTCATTTATGGAAAGTTTATTGAGAAAATCTTTGGACCGAATAATACGCGAAAAACACCGGCGTATGTGAACAGTGATGGGGTCGATTATGTTCCGATGAATAAGCATAAAAATGCACTCATACAATTATTAAATATCGCGGGAACAGGACCAATCTTCGGACCGATTATGGGCGCCTTGTTTGGACCAGTTGCCTTTTTATGGATTGTCATTGGATCGATTTTTGCAGGAGCAGTACATGATTATTTAACAGGGATGATTTCGATTCGAAACCGTGGAGCACATATTCCTGAATTAGCTGGAAAGTTTTTAGGGGCCGTTAGTAAACATATCGTAAACTTATTCGCACTATTATTATTACTACTTGTTGGAACTGTTTTTGTTACGACACCAGCATCTTTATTAGCAATTTTAATGAATGGAAAAGTAGCAGTTGGCGTCTTAATTGGTGTGATTTTTATTTATTATTTTCTATCTACAATTTTGCCAATTGATAAAATTATCGGACGTTTCTATCCGTTATTTGGAGCGATTTTATTAATCGGTACATTGGGCGTTGGGATTATGTTAATCTTCTCGGATTACAGCATTCCGGAAATGACGTTAACAAATATGCATCCTGAAAATATTCCGATTTTTCCAATTCTATTCTTTACCATTACTTGTGGTGCATTATCTGGATTCCACGCAACACAATCACCAATTATTTCACGTACAGTGGAAAAAGAATCAGAAGGTCGTTACGTATTTTACGGCATGATGATTGCGGAAGCAGTGATTGCTATGATTTGGGCAGCAGCTGCAATGAGTTTATTAGACGGACAAACATTAAGCGAAATGATTAATAGCGGAACCCCATCTGCTGTAGTGAATGAAGTTTCGATGACATTATTAGGTGCGATTGGTGGTACCGTTGCAGTCCTAGGTGCAATTGTTTTACCGATTACTTCAGGCGATACCGCATTCCGTGCAGCGCGTTCGATCATTGCAGATTATTTACGGATCGATCAAAAACAAGTTGCAAAACGTTTAGTCGTTGCTTTACCATTATTTGCGGTATCAGCAATTTTGACGCAAATTGACTTTAATATTTTATGGCGTTATTTCTCTTGGGCGAACCAAGCGACAGCGGCAATTGCTTTATGGATTGCCACGATGTATTTGTATATCAAGGGGAAAAACTTTGTCGTTTCACTCATTCCAGCCATATTTATTTCGTATATGGTCTTTGTTTATATTTTATCGGAAAAAATTGGCTTTAATTTAGATCTAACATTATCCTTTATCATTGCAATTCCAATTATGATCATTTTAATCATTGGATTCTTTAAGAAAGGCAAGACGAATAAAGAAAATAATATTGAAACAGACATCGTTATAGACTAATGAAGTAAAGTGGTACACGTCGCTATGATGGTGTACCGCTTTTTCAATCTTGAATGAAGATAGAAATCCATTGAAATTGTACGGATCAATCATTTATGATAAAAGAGAAAGCAGAACACTGATTGCGGTGCGCTCTATGTTCTAGCAATATCGTATATACTTAAGAAAATTTTAAAGCTTATACGATCAAGCTTACATATAGAAATTCATCGCACAATGAAAAAGAGGAGCGAGCAAAGATGAACATATTTGCCCATCGGGGATCATCAGGAACGCATCCAGAAAATACGTTAGCAGCATTTAAAGATGCAGCCACTTTACCTATTTACGGCGTAGAGTTCGATGTACACTTAACAAAAGATGGTGAAATTGTTGTTATTCATGATGAAGAAATTGATCGAACAGCGAATGGTACTGGTTTTGTAAAAGACCTGACATTAGAACAATTAAAACAGTATGATTTTGGCAGCACATTTTCAGAACAATTTAAAGGAGAGCCAATCCCGACGTTAGAGGAAGTATTACAAGTTTACTTGCACACAGATCATTGTTTAAATGTTGAGCTAAAATCAGATGTTATTGACTATGACGGTTTAGAGAAAAAAGTGTTGGCATTGATTAACACGTACAATTTAGCCGATCGTGTTGTGATATCTTCCTTCAACCATGAAGCGATTAAAAGGGTGAAAGCTTTACAACCAACGATTAAAACAGCACCACTTTTCTTAAATAACATGGTTGCTGAACCACTCCAATATGTAGAAAAATTAGATGCGGTTGCTATACATACGAGTGAAAAACTAATCGATCAAATTGATGTGGCGGCTATGAATTCGACCGGAAGAAGCGTACGCGTATATACAGTCAATCATATTGAACAAGTAAAACCATTAGAAGCATTAGGTGTAGAAGCCATTTTCACAGACTACCCCGAAAAAATGCTTCGCACGATTGCAACAACATAATAATGGATGAAGCGACTTTTCACATGAAGTGGAAAGTCTTTTTTTTATAAAGACGTATGAAATGTAAAAGAGTAGGTGAAAATAGGGATAATCAATAGATAGAACGGAAGGGTTATATATGATGAAAATCGTTCGAGACGAAGAGTGGCATGCACAATTAGTTGAAGCGCTTGAAACGAAAAAAACTTATCATACGTGGATATTATTTCAAATGCAGTATCAATTAACGAAGCGGTTATTAATTCCATCATTCACAGGATTGCAATCACTTGCTTATTTACCTGACTTGCAACCATTTAAGCATCAAATAGAAGCAGCCGAAACGGTTATTGAAAAGATGAATGGGAAAGCGATTTTAGCAGACGAAGTAGGATTAGGAAAAACGATTGAAGCTGGACTCATCTTGAAAGAATACATGATTCGTGGACTCGTGCAAAAAGCGATTATTTTAGCACCTGCTTCACTTGTCAATCAATGGGTGGAAGAATTACGGGGGAAATTCCATCTACCAGCGACTGCCTATCGGAAAAACATGTCGCTTAGTTCATTACAAATTGTTGTAATGAGTATTGATATGGCGAAGCGTTCTCCGCATAAAGAACAAATTTTGGCAGAGAATTATGATTTGATCATCATTGATGAGGCACATAAGCTAAAAAATGCGCGTACACAAAATTACCAATTCGTTCAGCAATTGAAGAAGAAGTTTTGTTTATTGTTAACGGCAACGCCGATTCAAAACAATGTGTTTGAGTTATATCACTTAATTTCATTGTTAAAACCAGGTCATTTAGGGAATTATAAATCTTTCCAAGCGATGTTTAAAACAGCGAAAGAGCATGAGGAAGCTGAGCATTTTATCCATGAGTTAGTCAATCAAGTCATGGTGCGCAACCAAAGAAAGGATACAGAAATTGACTGGACTTCTCGTCATGTGCAAGTGGTACCGATTCAGTTTTCACTAGAAGAGCGTACTGTATATGAGCAAATGATATCGTTACAAGGGCATGTAAAGCAACTTGACAATGCATTTACAATGCTCACGCTTCAAAAGGAGTTATGTAGTAGTAAAGAAGCGACTGCATTAACACTAATGAGATTAAAAGAAAAATGTCGCGATCCAGAAGAAAAGGTTCAGTTAGAAAAGACGATAGCAGCAGTGATGCGTTTAACTTATAACGCCAAAGCCGAAAAAGTATATGAATTAATTCAACAGCATGAAGGGAAAGTGCTGATTTTTACAGAGTATGAAGCAAGTCAATTGTATTTACAAAGTTTCCTTATGAAAAGAGGCATTACAAGTGTGCCATTTAATGGGCGATTTAGTAAAAGTAAAAGAGATTGGATGAAACAGTTATTTAAAGAAAAGGCACAAGTACTAATTGCGACAGAGTCAGGAAGTGAAGGGATCAATTTACAGTTTTGCCATACTGTCATTAACTATGATTTGCCGTGGAATCCGATGAAATTAGAACAGCGGATTGGGCGTGTGCATAGAATTGGGCAGACAGAACAAGTACATGTATACAATTTAGTCGTAAAGGAGACGATTGAAGATCATATTTTACATGTATTATATGAAAAAATTGGTTTATTTGAAAAT